>Ga0164242_10002214_pt1 | contig 22580 bp, 23 predicted proteins | sample OricomgcompostMG_FD_108783 | JGI IMG/M metagenome (GOLD analysis project Ga0164242, IMG submission 108783) | Miracle-Growth compost microbial communities from Emeryville, California, USA - Original compost - Miracle growth compost (MG) ... | reverse complement strand
CCCCTTCTATGACGAGCCCGACACAAGGCCTCTGCCGGAGCCCGAAGAAATCGGCGGCGTGGTTTCGGATGTTTTCGACGCCCTGATCTTCACCTTTCGCGACACGCGGCTGGAGCCGGACCTGTCGGACCTGCTCTGGTCCGCCGTCAATCTCTTCCACCGCGCCGTCGACCGGGTGCAGCGCAAGCTGGACGAGAATGAGGACGCGCAGAAGCGGGCCCAGAAGGAGCAGGATGGCTCGGAGATCCGCTCCGTCGAGCTTGAGACGCTGTTGGCCCACGGGCAGGTGTTGCTCGACCGGCGCGATGCGATGGAGCAGCTGCGCGATACCGCCGCAGACCGTTACGAACAGCAGCTCGGCGCGCCCTGGCGGCCCTTCACCGGCTCGATGGTCAACCATCGCAATCTGACCGCCGCGGTCATCGACAGCCGCGATTACCTCAACGCCAAGCGCCGTTCGGAGACCGAGGTGCTCATTCCAGCCGGTCCCCGCATCGCCTTCACCGGCGGTCCCGATTGCAACGATCACGATGCGATCTGGAAGGCGCTGGACAAGGTGCACGCCAAGCATCCGGACATGGTGCTTCTGCATGGCGGCACACCCACCGGCGCCGAGCGCATTGCCGTCTGCTGGGCCCAGAACCGCAAGGTGACGCCCATTGCCTTCCGGCCCAACTGGGAGCGCCACGCCAAGGCGGCGCCGTTCAAGCGCAACGATGCTCTCCTGGCAGCCATGCCGATCGGCCTGGTGGCGTTCCCCGGTTCCGGTATCTCCGGCAACCTTTGCGACAAGGCCAAGAAGCTCGGCATCCCGGTCTGGCGCTTCGGCGAGGGTGGCGCGTAAGCGCCACCTTTTCCTTGCATTGCAGGGCCAGCAGCGGCACCCCCGCCGCTGCTTCGGCCGCACTTTCGCACGGTGCCAGACGCCGTGCGTATCCCCACCCATGCGCCGGTTTCGCTCCCAGGAAGGCCATCGTCATCCGGGCCCTGATTGCGGTTCAGCTCTGACTGTCTTCTCTCCAGCGCCACGGCGGTACCTCTGCCTTTCGTGCGTCACCGCCTCGGTTCGCACGTCTCGCAAAGCCATGCGGGGCACGGCCTCGGCCTCACTTGGTGGCGACGCTCGCGACCATTTCCATCCCTGCCGCCTTCTCCTCCCGGTCGCCCCTCTTTTCTGCCGACGCGATGTGCCCGTCGCGGTGCCGGGTCTTGCCCAAGCTCGCATCCTCATGCGGCGGAAAGTGTTGGGGGGAAGCGATTTGCTACCACCACGACGAAGGATTTGGTCCCATCCGGCCCGGCGCGCGTGACGGTTCTGCGTAAATCTCCGCTGCCTGTTCCCGCTGGGGACTCACCCTCTGGACGCACCTTGGGCCTTAACGCCGTTCGCTCACCGCCAACAACCCCCGCGGCTCCGGACCGGGTTGCCGCGCGAAGAGCGCGGCTGCCCGCACCACTCCGGGCCTTGGGGGCAAGCCTCGCTGCGCTCGGTTGCAAGCGTCTCGCGCCGTCGCAGGCCCGGTGTCGTCAGAGGGAATGGTCCCTCAGACAGTAGCAACGGAGACTTAGATATGCAGAACATCGTCATTCTCGCCGGCAACATCGGCCAGGACCCCGAAACCCGCTCCACCAATGGCGGCACCAAGATCACCCACTTCACCCTTGCCACTTCCCGGCCGCGTTATGCCGATGGCAAGCCGGTCAAGGACGATCAGGGCAACCGCGTCCAGGACACCGAATGGCATCGCATCACCTGCTTCAACGGACTCGGCGCCACCGTCGAGAAGTATTGCAGCAAGGGGATGAAGGTGCTGGTTCGCGGCCGCATCCACTACAGCAAGTGGTCGGACAAGGACGGCAATGACCGCTATGGCTGCGAGATCATCGCCGAGACCGTGGACTTCCTGACCCGCGCCAAGCAGGCCAATGCGCCGGCCGGCGGCACCCAGGAGACGGACGAGATTCCGTTCTGAACCACGCGATCAGGCCCGGCGGCGTCGCCGCCGGGCCTTCTTTTTTGTCGCTCGCGACGGCACGTTGGCGGAGCGTCCAATAGATAAGACCTCACATATTACCAGAGCAGACGCGATATGGCGTGACAATGCTGGCTGAGACGGATCATAGCGTTCCGCTCGCAAGCCGTTCATAGACGTAGAACGCGAAGACAAGTGCCATGCCCAGGTCGGTCGCCATTGCAACGGTGCGATTGGCATTACGGTTTCCATGCAGGGCGTGGTGGATTCCGACACCCCCATAAAATATCGTAGCCCCGATGGCTGTGGGCAGGACAAAGCCCGGCATTGCCAGTGATAGGAGTGCAACCGAGCCTGTGGCCAAATTCGCGATCCCCAGCTCCCGAACAATAGGCAGCGCGTCAGGATCGAACAGGCCAAATATCTCCTGTGCCGTAAAGTCGGGCCGCAATATTTGCCGGAGTCCAGCAAGCACGAGACGGACCCCCGCCGCCCAAAACACAAACCATTTGCCCACCAGCATCAGCCACGGAGCGCCCGTGTGCACATGATCAATAGCAACACTTCCCAGGGGCAATACGAACAGAAGCAGAAGAACGCTTATGATATACATCCCGTCCCAGCCCTGATTCAGATACTCACAGCTTTAGCCGATTCGGCCCAACTGGAAGGGGATAGCCGGTATTGCGACCGCTCGGTGCGCGCCGGGCTGTCGTGAACCAAGCCCGCAAAGGCGGGCTTGGCCCTCGCGGGCTTCCATCCCTGTCGGTGGCGTGACGGGGCGGGACGGGCCAGTCAAGCCCGCCGCAGCAGAGCCGCAGCCCTGGCGGCAAGGGGCGTTGACAGGCCCTCCCCTAAGAGGGCCCGCCCCATCACGGCGCTGGTCGCGCATATGGCGTGACCGCTGGCGCGGTCACAGAGGGCGCGCGTCGCCTCACCTTACCATGAGGGCACCCCGGCTTACCGCGTCAAGGCGCGCTTGCGCTCAAGACCTTGACGCGGCCGGACCTCATGGCGGCGAGCCGACGTCGCTCAATTCCGAACGACATCTTCTTGGAGATCTCACCATGTTCAATCTCATCTCGCTGTTCCGTTCCAAGATCACGTCGCAGTTCGAGACTTACGACTACGACACCGCGCCGCGTGACACGATCATCCTGCAATCGGGGCACTCTGTTGTTATCTACAAGTTCAAGACCATCTGGATGATCATGGACGCCAAGGCCGAATGGCGCACCATCGAAGGTGTCGAACCGGGCGCTAAGCGCCAGACTATCGAGATGCTGGCGGACGCCTACTTCACCGGCTTCGAGCAAGCGCAGAGGGAGGCTTGGACGCGGGACCACTACACACTTTTCGAGGAGATCGCCCGCGAGTACCAGGAAGAAATCACACGCGATCGCAAAGACTGAGGGAGGGGGCTTCGGCCCCCATTTTGCTCGCCAAGGTCGCAAGTCCATCGCCGTTTCGTCATCTAGCAGGATTTCTGCGGCGCCATCCCGACCGTTTCTCTAAGTCGCCGGCCGGCCGATCTTCCGCCGGCGCACATAACCCGCCACCAGCAGAACCGTCGCGTCGCAACGCGCGGCGGCTCTGCTTTCGGCTGATTTTCACAAGACATAAGCACTGATCGGCGACTCGATGGACGGAATTCCGGTCCATTTTTCTCGTTTTTTTGACCACAGACTCTGCGGTTTCGTCTCGATTTTCAGAGAATGCGCCGTTGGTTTGGTGCCTGCGTCCATCATGGATGGTGGCGGCTCATTTTGATCGCGGGTCGTGCAACTGGGAGGAAGCGGAGAAATATTATCGGGAACTCGGGCGGCGTGGGTCTAGGACAAGATAAAAGCTCGCGCCCACGGGCGCGAGCAAGTGATGGTCTGCACATCGAATTTTCGTGGGACAAATGCAAATGCGTGTGGGCGCACTCGAAAGTCAGTTCGCGATGGCTTCGAAGCCGATAGGCGCTAGGATCGATTTCGCGCAGAGAGACAGCGGTGGTTTCAATGGCACGCGAAAATGAATTCGAACCAAACCTTGGTCATATCGGTTCGACGGGCGCTGCACCGGCCAAGCAGTTTCGACGGATGGTCACCAAGGCGAGAGCCCGGGCCGGCGGCTTTGCCAAAGCCAAGCCGAAGGGAAGCAAATTCACGGGCGCTCGCATCGGACGGGGCGTAGGAGCGGGACGCGTACTCTCTTCGCGGGGTTCCGCTGTTAGCATTCGTGCCCGCCGCGTCATCGTGAAAGGGCACCTCGTCAACCTTCAAAAATCGGGGGCGGGTGTCATCGCAGCTCACCTGGGCTATCTGCAGCGCGATGGAGTGACCCGGGAAGGTGAGCCCGGCCAACTCTACGACGCGGAGAATGATCGGGCGGACAGCCGCTCATTCCTGGAACGGAGTTCCCAGGACCGGCATCAATTCCGTTTTGTCGTGTCGGCCGACGACGGAGCGTCTTATGACGATTTGAAGGGATTAACCCGGCGCCTGATGGCGCGCGTCGAGCAGGATCTTGGAACCCGGCTTGAATGGGCCGCGGTCGATCACTACAACACCGGTCATCCGCACACCCACATCTTGATCCGGGGAAAGGACAACACCGGAAAGGATCTGATCATCGCGCGCGAGTACATCAGCCAGGGCTTCCGCGTAAGGGCTCAGGAACTCGTGACGCTGGATCTCGGTCCAAGAACCGATTTGGAGATCGAACGCGGCTTGCGCGCCGAGATGGAAAAGGAACGGTTCACCAGCCTTGACCGCCGGCTGCAACAGGAGCGGGACCAAGACGGCATCATCCACTCCGGCACGGACGTACCGGATAGCTTCTCCCAAACACTAAGGGCGGGACGGCTGCAAAAGCTTCGGCGACTGGGTTTGGCGGACGAGGTCGCACCAAGCCAATGGAAGCTTGCCGATGACATGGAGCCAGTTTTGCGCCGCATGGGTGAGCGCGGCGATATTCTCAAAGCCTTGCATGAGGAACTGCAGCGCCACCAGATTGAAAGAGGCCTATCTGCTTATGCCATCTTCGACCCGACCGATCCTGACGCGAAACCCATCTCCGGGAAGTTGATTGCGCGTGGCCTCTCGGACGAACTTCACGATCGTCACTATCTCATCGTCGATGGTGTGGACGGACGATGCCATTATGTTGATATCGGTTATGGCAATGCGTTGGAGCCAGTTGCCAACGACAGCCTTGTTGCAATCATGCCCAAGTCTCCGCAGGTACGGGACGTTGATCGGACCATCGCCGAAATCGCTGATGCCCATGGCGGCCGCTACAGTGTCGAAATCCACATGCAACACGACGAGCGCGCCAGCCGCGACTTTGTGGAGACCCATGTGCGCCGGCTCGAAGCGATGCGCCGGCAGGGCGGACTGGCGGAGCGGGAAGCGGACGGAACCTGGGTTATTGGTTCGGACCATTTGGAGCGCGCTGAAGCATACGAGCGGCAGCAGGCGCGACGGTACCCTGTTCGGGTGGAAATTCTTTCACCCGTTCCTCTAGAGCGGCAAATGGGCGTGGACGGTGCGACTTGGTTGGACCGCGAGCTGGTCGCGAAGGAGCCGATGGCAGTGCGCGACGCGGGGTTTGGTCGGGAAGTGCAGGAGGCCTTGCGCCGCCGCCAGCAGTGGCTGATCGAACAGGATTTGGCGCGGCGGGAGCAGGATCAGGTCGTGTTCCGAGCAAACCTGCTGGCGATCCTGCAGCGGCGTAACCTGTCACGCGCCGCCAGTGAACTCTCAGATCAATTGGGCCTCTCCTACGTGGAGACCCGTTCCGGCTCCCCGGTGGAGGGCGTCTACCGCCAGCGACTTGACCTTGCGAGTGGCCGGTTTGCGGTCATCGAGAAGGCGCGCGAATTCACGCTGGTACCTTGGCGGCCGGTCCTGGAGCGCCGCCTCGGGCAATCCGTGTCTGGCATACAGCGCGGAAGCTCGATCTCTTGGAACTTCGGACGCAAGCGCGGTCAGTCGATATCTTGATTGCCTCAGGCCGGTCTGCCCATCTCATCCATTGGCGTTAGGAGCCGGGTGAAGGCACTGGCTCCGACCATTATGGCGCCCAAGACGGCGTAGATGTGTTGCCAAGCGTTCGAGTCAATCGCCAATCCCGAAATGTCATAGCCCGCTCCGTAGCCTGCAATCATTGCCGGAACCACGAAGGCGGCGATTACCAGCCAGCGTCCCCAGTGGGAACGGCGGGAAGCCAGAACCCACTGGAAAAGGCCAAACGATGCGGAGCCCGCCACGATGCCGAGAATGATGGCGCCCAAATATCCGCCGCCCAGGTGCAAGACGCCAAAAAACGCCATGAGGCCGATCGCGCAGGGCACGGCGTAGACCAGGCTGAGGTAGGCCAGGACACACAAGGCGCCAAGCCCGAACATCGAAAGGAAAAAGGCAAACAGCATCTGCGATCTCAGGAGGGTCCGCCCGGCAATGCGATGATTCTACCGCTGATTTGACTTTGCCTCCAAGCACATTTTTGGCGGTGGAAATCGCTGTTCGTGGGCGATGCCGGGAGAATTGGCAAGAACTGAGAAGAATCTACCGCATTCAGCGGGTTCCTGAATCCCACGCCAAGCCGGATTGTGATTCGCATTGAGCCAATGCGGATCGCGTCATGACGCCGACCAAACTTCTCATCGGTCAGATCAGTCTGGTCTTCGCGATCGTGGTTCTGGGTGTTTGGTGGGCGACGCAATGGACGGCAATGGAACTCGATTACCAGTGGCGGCTAGGTGCCCCTTGGTTTGTTGTTCTCGGATATCCCGTCTATCACCCCTGGCGCCTGTTTCAATGGTGGTACGCGTTCGACGCCTACGCACCAAAGATTTTCGACCGCGCGGGGATGATCGCCGGCGTCAGCGGTTTTGTCGGCTTCGCTGTGGCGGTCATCGGATCGCTGTGGCGTGCGCGACAGAAAAAACTCGTGACGACTTACGGCTCCTCCCGTTGGGCGAACATCAACGACATCGAGAAGGCCGGTCTATTTTCCACGACCGGAGTCTTTCTCGGCCAGCGCGACCATCGCTATCTACGGCATGACGGCCCCGAGCATGTGATCGCCTTTGCGCCGACGCGTTCCGGCAAGGGTGTCGGACTTGTCATCCCAACGCTCCTGTCCTGGACGGGGAGCGTGGTGGTCCATGACATCAAGGGTGAGAATTGGCAACTCACCGCAGGCTGGCGCGCCAAGTTTTCGCATTGCTTGCTGTTCAACCCGACCGATGCCCGCTCGGCCCGCTACAATCCCTTACTCGAAGTGCGTAAAGGACCGGACGAAGTTCGGGACGTCCAAAACATCGCCGACATCCTGGTCGATCCCGAAGGCGCGCTGGAACGTCGGTCGCACTGGGAGAAGACCAGCCATTCGCTTCTGGTCGGCGCCATCATGCATGTCCTCTACGCCGAAGAGGAAAAGACCCTAGCACGCGTCGCGAGCCTTCTTTCCGACCCGCGGCGCTCATTCGAACACACGTTGCGGGACATGATGGCGACCAACCATCTTGGCACGAAGGAGGCGCCGCTGGTGCATCCGGTCGTCGCCAGCGCCGTTCGAGAACTTCTGAACAAATCCGAAAACGAACGGTCTGGCGTGCTTTCCACCGCCATGTCTTTCCTGGGTCTCTATCGCGATCCCACCGTTGCGGCGACAACCGCCGTTTGTGACTGGCGCATTGCCGACTTGGTGGATGCCAAGCAACCCGCGTCTCTTTACCTCGTTATACCGCCTTCGGACATATCGCGTACGAAGCCCTTGGTACGGCTGGTGCTTAATCAGATCGGGCGGCGGCTGACTGAGAAACTCGAAGGTGACCCCTCCAAGAGCCGCAAACACCAGCTTCTGATGATGCTGGATGAATTTCCTGCCCTTGGCCGCCTCGACTTCTTCGAAACTGCGCTCGCGTTCATGGCCGGCTACGGCATCCGGGCCTATCTCATCGCCCAATCGCTCAACCAGATATCGAAGGCCTATGGCGAGAACAACGCCATCTTGGACAACTGCCATGTGAGGGTGGCGTTCAGCAGCAACGATGAGCGCACTGCCAAGCGTGTCTCAGATGCTCTTGGGACGGCGACCGAACTGCGCGCGCAACGCAACTATGCCGGCCATCGGCTATCGCCTTGGCTCGGTCATGTGATGGTGAGCCGCCAGGAGACGGCGCGGCCGCTGCTGACACCAGGCGAAGTGATGCAGCTCCCCCATCGGGACGAACTGGTACTGGTTTCCGGACTTCCTCCCATCCGGGCGAAAAAGCTTCGCTATTACGACGATCGCAACTTCCTGGAGCGGGTGCTCCCGTCTCCGGCACTGACAGAGTCTGGCTATCCCGACCGGCCGCCGGTGCGGCCCAATGATTGGAGCGGCCAGGTGCGCGGCTTGGATGTAAGGCTCCAGGCCCACACCTCAAGTAGCGCCGCTGGCGCGGACGATGAGGGGGGCCTGCAGCAACAACGCCATCCCGCTGCCGAGGAAAAGAAGGTCCGGCGGCGCGATCGGGCGAAGGAAGCGACGCCCTCGCTTTTCGATGACGATGACATCCCGATCGACAACGCCCGCCAGCGTGGGCTGGTCCGCGCGCACGCGATGAACGAAAGCGATCACCACCGGGATCGCGACGATCTCCTTCCGGCATTCTGAGGCTGATCATGAAAGTGCGCACCCATGTCTATCTTGATAGTGCTCTTTCCGACGAGTTGGACAGAGCTGCCCAGGCGCCTGGCGCCGGAAAGTCCTCCATCGTGGAAGCCGCGTTACGCGCCTATTTCCAGAACAAGGCGGCGCCCGAAGTCGATCTTGTGCTGGGTGCGCGGCTAGATCGCTTCAGCGGTCAACTTGGCCGCATCGAGCGGGACGTCGATATCGTGATGGAGAGCCTCGCGCTCTTCGTGCGCTTCGAGTTGATGGTGACAGCGCCGGTGCCAGAGGGAGAGCAGGCTCGCGCGCGTGCACTTGCCCAAGATCGCTTTGAGGAGTTCGTCACCTCCGTCGGACGCCGGTTGGCAAACGGCAAAAACTTTCGCGCTGAGCTTTTGGCGCGTGTCAATGGGCAGGAGGGACAGGCGTGAGCGTCGTCCATCCTCAGACACTGGAGCGCTGCCGGATGATGCTCCGGTCCGCTATGGGCCCGGAGATCGGGGCTGCGTTGGCCGATGCATCTGTCATCGAAGTGATGGTCAATCCGGATGGCGCATTGCGATTGGACAAACTTGGTGAAGGTCGCATCGACACTGGTTTCAAGCTTAGAGGTGACGAAGTCGAACGCATCATCAGGCTCGTTGCCTCCCATATCCATGCCGAGATACATGCCGGCAACCCCATCATCAGTGCGGAATTGCCGGAAAGCGGGGAGCGGTTCGAGGGCTTGTTGCCGCCGGTGGTATCGGCGCCGACCTTCGCGATCCGCAAGCCCGCCGCCAAGATTTACAGTCTCGACGATTATATCAATGACCGCATCATGTCGCCGGTCCAGGCCGACATGCTGCGCAGCGCCGTCGTGGACCGGCGGAATATCCTGATTGTTGGCGGCACCAGTTCCGGCAAGACCACGCTGGCGAACGCGCTATTGGCCGAGCTCTCGAAACGGGACGAGCGGGTCATCATCCTCGAAGACACGCGGGAACTCCAATGCTCCGCGCCGGACTGCGTGTGCCTGCGGACGAAGCAGGGGGTGGTGAGCCTCGCGGCGTTGGTGCGATCCACCATGCGGCTGCGGCCAGACCGTATCATCGTTGGAGAAGTGAGGGGCGCGGAAGCCCTCGACATGCTCAAGGCGTGGAATACGGGGCACCCGGGCGGAATTGCCACCATTCATGCCAACTCGGCGCGCGCAGCGCTCTACCGTCTCGAACAGCTTATCCAGGAAGCAGTCGTCAGCGTGCCGCGGCGCCTCATCGCGGAGGCGATCGACCAGATCGTCTTTATCCGCGGCCGTGGGACGGGCCGCCGTGTGGACACCATTGCCGAAATCAAAGGTCTCGATGCCAACGGCGATTACGCCGTGGTTGAGACTCAACTGCCCAAGCTTCAAGCCCTGTAGGAGAGGATCATGAGGTTGAACCGCCTTGCTGTTGCCCTGTCTACCACAGCCTTCTTCGTCCTTGTGACCGCGCCCAGCGCATGGGCGGCGGGTACGAATATGCCGTGGGAGCAGCCCCTTCAGCAGGTGCTGGACTCCATTCAAGGGCCGGTCGCCAAAATCGTCGCGGTGCTCATCATCATCGTGACGGGATTGACGCTGGCGTTTGGCGAAACCGCCGGCGGCTTTCGGCGTCTCATCCAGATCATTTTCGGCATCTCGATCGCTTTCGCGGCGAGTTCCTTCTTCCTGACCTTCTTCGGCTTTGGCGGTGGGGCGCTGATAACATGAGCGACCGGATCGAAGGTTTCGAAATCCCGCTGCATCGCGCGCTGACGGAACCGATCCTCCTTGCGGGCGCTCCGCGCGCGCTCGCGATCATGAATGGCACGTTCGCGGCTGCCTTGGGCCTCGGGCTGCGTCTATGGCTCCCCGGTCTGTTGCTTTGGGTGTTTGGGCACTCCCTGGCGGTCTTTGCCGCCAAACGCGATCCGGACTTCGCTCAAGTACTCGCTCGCCATCTCCGGCAGAGGACGTGGCTTTCATGCTGAATCTGCGGGAATACAGTGCCAAGCCCAATCGGTTGGCCGACTACCTTCCTTGGGCGGCATTGGTCGCTCCCGGTGTTGTCCTCAACAAGGATGGGAGCTTCCAGCGGAGCTTCCGCTTTCGTGGCCCGGACCTCGAAAGCGCCACGGATGCAGAATTGGTAGGGGCAAGTGCGCGTCTCAACAATGTGCTGCGGCGTTTCGGATCGGGCTGGGCGCTATTCTTTGAAGCCGAGCGTTTCGCCGCACCGGACTATCCGGACTCGCTCTTTCCGGACGCCGCCTCCTGGTTGGTCGATGCCGAACGGGAAGCCTCCTTTCGGGGCATGAGCGGCCTGGATGGGGCCAACGTCACGCCGCGTGAGCATTTCGAGAATGTCTATGTTCTGACACTTCTATATATGCCGCCCCCAGATCGCGCGGCGACCGCCGAACGGGCCCTCATGGAACGTGAAGAGGGGGCCGAGGGCAGGGACTGGAACAAGGAACTTGCCGCCTACGTTTCCGAAACGGAACGGGTGCTGGACCTGCTTTCGGGCATCATGCCCGAAGTTCAAGCGCTCGACGATAGCGAGACCCTCACATACTTGCATCGGACGATCTCGACGCGGCGTCACCGTGTCGAGGCGCCCGACCCGCCCCTTTACCTCGATGCCATTCTGCCCGACGAGCCGGTAAGCGGCGGCATTGAGCCAATGCTGGGGGATCGGCATCTACGGACGCTTTCAGTTCTCGGATTTCCCGGTAGTACCCGCCCGGGGATTCTGGATGCGCTCAACCACCTGGACTTTTCCTATCGCTGGATGACGCGCTTCATCTGCCTGGACAAGGCGGACGCCACCAAAGCCCTGACACGCCTCCGGCGGCAATGGTTCAACAAAAGAAAGTCCGTTTCCCAGCTATTGCGAGAGGTGATGCACAACGAGCCGGTTCAGCTGCTCGATAGCGATGCCGACAACAAGGTCGTGGACGCGGACCTCGCGCTTCAGGAGTTGGGTGGCGATCATGTGTCTTTTGGTTATCTGACGACATCCATCGCCGTCACAGACGCGGACCGGCATGTCGCGGACGAGAAGCTTCGCGCCATCGAGCGAGTGATCCATAGTGCTGGCTTTACGACTATCCGGGAAAGCGTGAATGCGGTCGAAGCGTGGCTCGGTTCGCTGCCAGGGCACGTTTACGCCAACGTCCGTCAGCCGTTGGTCCATACCCTCAATCTCGCGCATTTGCTGCCGCTGTCATCAGTCTGGGCGGGTCCGGATGCCAATGATCATCTGGATGGTCCGCCACTCTTATATTCGGAGACCAGTGGTTCCACGCCGTTCCGGATCAGCACCCATGTGGGCGACGTCGGCCATATGTTGATTGCCGGGCCGACCGGGGCTGGCAAGTCGGTCCTTCTGGCCTTGATGGCGCTTCAATTCCGTCGTTATCCCAAAGCCCAAATTTATATTTTCGACAAAGGCAATTCTGCGCGCGCCGCCGTTCTCGCCGTTGGTGGCGCTCACCATGCTTTGGGTTTGGACGGCTCAATGGCCTTTCAGCCCTTGCGCCATATCGACGACGAAGCTGAGCGGAGCTGGGCATCGGAGTGGATTGCCGACCTTCTGGCGCATCAAAAATTGGCGATCACGCCAGAGCTCAAGGAGACTCTTTGGTCGGCCTTGACCAGCCTGGCGACCGCGCCCCCAGCGGAGCGCACCCTTACGGGACTCTCCGTCCTATTACAATCCAATACCCTCAAGGCAGCCTTGGCACCGTACACATTGGACGGCGCCTTTGGTCGGATGCTCGACGCGGCCGAGGATGATCTGGCGCTCTCTGATATCCAATGCTTCGAGACCGAGACGCTCATGCAACAACCCGGCGCGATCATGCCGGTTCTGACTTACCTGTTCCATCGGCTTGAGGAACGCTTCGATGGCAAACCCACACTTCTGATCCTCGATGAAGCATGGGTCTATCTGGACAACCCACTCTTCGCGGCCCGAATTCGGGAATGGCTAAAGGTCCTTCGGAAGAAGAATGTATCGGTGGTTTTCGCGACGCAATCGCTTTCGGATATCGCCAGCAGTTCAATCGCGCCGGCGATCATAGAGTCCTGCCCACAACGCATCTTCCTGCCCAACGATCGCGCGATCGAACCCCAGTCCCGTGTCATCTATGAGGGCTTCGGGCTGAATGAGCGCCAGATCGAGCTAATCGCGCGGGCAACGCCTAAGCGCCAATATTATCTCCAGTCACGCCGCGGCAACCGCCTGTTCGAACTGGCGCTAGGTCCGGTCGCGCTTGCCTTTGCCGGCGCGTCCGATCAGGCCAGCCAGGCGCTCATCGATCGCATCCGCAGCGAACATCCGGACGCTCATTTCCCGTCGGAATTCCTCAAGGCGCGCGGGCTGGGTTGGGCTGCCACGCTTCTCAGTCACTTTGAACAGGAGGCCACCCCATGAAACGCCGGATCGGGCTAATCGCCACCGTCATCACCCTTTCTTTGAGTTCCGCGATACCCGCGAACGCGCAATTTTTCGGCTCAAGCATCGTCTTCGATCCGACCAACTACAGCCAGAACGTGCTGACCGCCGCTCGCGCGCTGCAGGAGGTGAACAACCAGATTCAGCAGATCCAGAACCAGATCACCATGATCCAAAACATGGGGACCAATCTGGCGTCGCTGAATATCTCTCAGCTGAGCGGGATGATATCGGCGCTGACCATCGTGAACAATCTCATGAACACGGCACAAGGCATCACATTTACGGTCAATGGTACGAATGCTGCGTTCAATCAGAGCTTCCCACTCTCCTATCCGGTGGGTACCACAAGCACGACACTGGTGGCGGACGCGCAGACGCGATGGCAGCAGTCCATGGCGGCCTTTCAGCAAACGCTGACCTTGCAAGCCCAAATTGCTCAGAATGTTCAGGCCGATTCCGGCACGTTGACATCCCTGGTGAATGCGTCTCAGGGCGCCGTCGGCAATCTCCAAGTCAACCAGGCCGGCAATCAACTTCTTGCACTCTCTACAAAGCAGCAGCTGCAGATTCAAAGCCTGATGGCTGCCCAGTATCGCGCCACCGCGCTCGATCAGGCCAGGCGCGCCGAAGAGGAAGAGGAAGGACAGACCGCCTTTCAAACATTTCTTGGCTCCAGCAACGCCTATACGCCGAACTAAGCGACCATGAACGATCTGAATGTTATTGACCAATTTATGCAGACCTTCATCAGCTACATCGATAGCGGATTTGGTCTGCTCAATGGCGATGTTGCGGCGCTTTCGTCGATCCTCATTGCGATCGATATCACAATAGCCGGTCTATTCTGGGCCCTGGACGGCGAAGGCAACGTCCTGGCGCGCCTGATCAAGAAGATTCTGTACGTTGGCGCCTTTGCCTTCATCATCAACAATTTCTCGAACCTCGCCAACATTGTCTATAACTCTTTCTCCGGACTTGGTCTCCAGGCGACGGGCAGCACGCTGACTGCTCAAGATCTACTGCGCCCGGGCAAGCTCGCTGGCACCGGCTTTCAAGCGGCTTATCCGCTTCTCCAGGAGGCCGGCAAGTATATGAGTTTTACGGGGATCTTCGCACATGCTGTTACCATTTTTGTGCTGTGCGTTGCTTGGCTGATCGTAATCCTGGCGTTCTTCATACTGGCCGTTCAGCTCTTCATCACAATTTTGGAATTCAAACTGACCACCCTGGCCGGTTTCGTTCTCGTTCCCTTTGCGCTGTGGGGCAGAACAGCTTTCCTCGCTGAGCGCGTGCTCGGCAATGTGGTCTCATCTGGAATAAAGGTAATGGTGCTCGCCGTCATTATCGGCATCGGTTCGACTTTTTTTGCCCAGTTTGCCAGCGCTCTCCCGGGTCAGGAACCGAGCCTCAAAGATGCAATGGCCTTGGCTCTGGCGTCGTTGGCTTTGTTTGGACTCGGTATTTTTGGTCCCGGCATCGCAACCGGGTTGGTGGCGGGCGCTCCGCAGCTTGGAGCTGGTGCGGCAATCGGAACGGGCGCGGCGCTTGTTGGTGGGGCAATGCTCGGCGGGGCCGGTGCGCGTGCAATTGGAGGAGGATCGCTTTCCGCCGTACGAGCGGGTGCATCCCTGACGGGCGGAGCTGCGATGGCCTACAATCTCGGGCAAGCAACGTCGGGCAAATCCGGGCTTGGAGGCGTAGGCGCGGGCATGGCTGGAGTTGCCCGTGCTGGCGCCGCAGCGGCTGGTCGGGGCGCGCGCTCGTTTGCAGGTGGTGCCGCGTCGAACCTTGGTGCGCGTTATCAAGCTGGTGCTCAGACGGCGTGGTCGGCAACCGGCGGCAAACGAACGGGTGGTTCTGGGGCAGGTAGCAGCACTAGCTCAACAGCGGGGAGCGCGAGTGCTCCGTCAGCTTCGGGACCGAACACTCCCCCTGCCTGGGCACAACAGATGCAGCGATCCCAGCGTCGTCGCAGCCACGCACAGATGACGGCCCAGGCCATCAAAGAAGGCGACAAGCCCGGCCACGGCCTGACCCCGACCATTCGTGAGGAGAAGGGCTGATGTTTTTCAAGCGCCAGGTCCAGCGTTATAGCCACACCCCCGAACTAGAGACCCCTTACAAAGCAGGGGTCCAGGAGTGGGACAGGCGGATTGGTTCGGCCATCGTGCAGGCGGCCAACTGGAGGCTCATGGCCTTTGGATCACTGGCCTTATCGTGCCTTCTTGCGGCAGGCGTGATCTGGGAATCCACGCGAAACCATGTCGTGCCCTATGTCGTCGAGGTAGACAAGCTTGGCGGTGTCCAGTCCGTCGGTCCGGCGATTCAGAAATACAACCCGACAGATGCTGAAATCGCGAAATTCCTGAGCGATTACATTCGTGATGTTCGCGCTCTCTCCATCGATCCCGTTGTTGTGGTGGGAAATTGGAATGCGGCGTGGAATGCGAGTACCGATCACGCCAAGGCTTTCCTGGGGGCCTATGCGCGGCAGAACGATCCCTCCAAAGTCGTCAGCCGGCGCGCGGTAGAAGTCGATGTTATCAACGTCGTTCGTGCCTCTGACACCTCCTTCGAGGTGAAATGGACAGAGCGGATCACGGAGCAGGATGCCCCCACGCGGGTCGAGCATTGGACGGCAATTCTTTCTTACGTGATCTCGCCGCCTAACGACCAAGCCACGATCAACAACAACCCGCTCGGCATCTATGTCAACGGCATCAATTGGTCGCGCGAATATGCGCCCAACGAGCAAGGAGGATAACATGCGTGTTCACGCCACCTGGGTTCTTCTACTGGGTACTTCGCTCGCAGCGTGCTCGCATGAGACCCCTCCACCGCAAATCCATTACGACGCCGCGGACTTCAAACCGGCGGCCGTGCGCCAGGATCCACCGCCGCCGGCGCCGCCGCCTCCGCCACCGCCGGGGACCGTGTTTGGCCCTGTGTTGCCGGTTGCCGATATCAAAGCGGTCGGCAACTTGCCACCCGCCCAAAGTGTTCAGGAAGCCAACCGAAAGGCCCTCTACGAACCGACACGCGCAAATTACATCAATGCAGCTCAGGTCTATCCATACTATGAGAATGCGCTTTATCGGCTTTACACAGCCACAGGCGAAGTGAGCGATGTCGCCCTTCAGCCTGGCGAAGCGCTTTCGGCGATTTCCGCGGGCGACACCGTGCGCTGGGTGGTGGGCAATACCACCAGTGGGAACGGCAAGGACCGTCAGGTACATGTTTTGGTCAAACCCGTCCAGGCGGGTCTCAACACCGATCTCGTCATCCTGACCGATCGGCATGCCTATCATCTAAAGCTGCAGAGCACAGACCACACCGGCATGGCCGCGATTTCCTGGAGTTATCCCAGCGAAAGCCTCATCATCAAGGCCAGCGCCGACAATATACCCACGCAAGCGGCGTCAGAGCCGATCGATAGGGGGATCGCCGTCGAAGACATCAAATTCCGTTATACGATTACCGGCGACAACCCACCCTGGCGTCCGGTGCGGGCCTTCGATGATGGCCACAAGGTCTATATCGAATTTCCTGCGCGGATCGATCAGGGCGATGCGCCGCCTCTCTTCACAGTCGGTCCCGACGGCGGCACGCAACTCGTGAACTTTCGCATGCGCGGGAATTATTATGTGGTTGACCAGCTTTTCGGCGCCGCAGAACTGCGCATGGGCCAGGACAAGCAACAGGTTGTCCGCATCAGCCGTACCGACGGCACGCCTGCCGCCAAGGCGGGCGGCTAACCATGAGCGGACCTGGAATACAGCCACAGTCCCCACCCAAGTTGGCCCCGCAATCCTTGGGGCTACACGCCGCACCACGGCGTGTCTTGCGGTTCAAGCCAAGCGCGCTGATCGGAATCGCTACTGTCGCGAGCATAGCTGCCGGCGCCGCCATCTGGTTCGCTTTGGAACACAGCCCGTCCAAGCCGGCGCCACAGCAGCAGTTCAACGTGCGTCCGCAAGCGAAGCCCGAATCCATTGCGTCAATGCCATCCACCTATGACAAGGTAAAGCTGGGACCGCCACTGCCCGGCGATCTCGGTCGCGGTGTTGTCGCCCGAGAAAACAGTCTGGGGGTTTCACCGACTTCCAATCCGTACACTCCAAACGCAGCGGACGAGGCGGCGAAAGCAGAGCAAATGCGCTTAGCGCAGCAGGCGCGTCAAGCGGCCGAGTCTGGCGTCCTCGTTCAAATTGCCGATGGAAGTTCGGCACCCTCTGCGCCCGCGGTTCTGCCGAACTCGCCCCCAGCGACCACGCCTGGGAACGCCGGACAACTCAATCTTGATCTTGCCAATGATCAGAATGCCCAGGGCCGGAAGCTGAACTTTGCACAGCAGAAGGACCAAGGTGGGATTTACAATCCCCATGCTTTGCAGGAGCCGGCTTCACCGTATGAAGTCATGGCCGGATCGGTGATCTCCGCCAGCCTTCTCACCGGCCTGAATTCTGATTTACCCGGTGAAGTTGATGGCTGGGTGACACAGAACGTCTATGACAGTGTCACCGGTCAGATACTACTTATTCCACAAGGCTCGAGGCTCAAGGGGCACTACGATAGCGTGATCGCGTTCGGCCAGAGTCGGGCCTTCGTGGTTTGGCAGCGTATCATCATGCCAGACGGCTCTTCGGTCGAGATCGACAATCTGGCCGCGACCGATCCAGCTGGTTACACCGGTCTTGAAGATGACGTGGATTATCACACCTGGACCCTTCTCAAGGGCATAGCGATGTCGACGCTTCTCGGTGTCGGCGCTCAGGTCACATTCGGCAGCAACAATAGCGATCTTGTCGAAGCAATACGCGAGTCCGCGGCCGAAAGCACGAACCAGGCGGGCCAGCGCATCGTGGAAAAGGACCTCAACATTCAGCCGACTATCACCGTGCGCCCTGGCTGGCCGCTGCGAGTTCTTGTGTCCAAGGACATCATCCTAAAACCCTACCGAGGTTAAGCCATGTCCGATCTGAAATTGGGGCCCTTGCCGAAACAAGAGTCATTCAAGCTGACGCTCATTTTGTCGAAACAACTTCGAGATGCTCTCGATCTGTATGTGTCCGATTACGTGTCAATACACGGCCCTGCCGAACTGCAGGATCTCGCACCACACATGCTCGAAGCTTTTATCCGGTCGGACAAAGCGTTCATGAAGCGTCATACGGAATCCATCCGGGCTAACGCTGCGTCAATACCCCAACCTCTGCCAAGTTCCTCGAACCTGGGAGCGGAAGGCAATGTTGCGCGCAAGCGCCGTTCTCAGCCGACGGAAGATACCGCCGCCACAAGCTGAAAGGAGTATGGCATGTCTATTGTTGGAACGTTGCGCCCCACAGCGCGCGGTGGCTGGGCGGGACCCATCTACATTCTGGCCCGTGAAGTGAAAATTACACTTTCCCCAAATGACAATCAGACTAATCCTAAGGCGCCCGCATTTCGCATTCTCGCTGGAGCCGCGGATATTGGCGCGGCGTGGAGGAGCAAGACCAACGAAAGAGACCCGCGCGATTTTCTAGCTGGCGATATTGACTTCCCAGGGTTGCCGGAACCGCTTTCCATAGCCTTCTTCTTTTCGCGGGATGGCACGATCATACGAGCAGCATGGACCAGGCGGCGGGACCAAGGCCTGACCAAAAGCGTGGCCTCGAATTGAGACCTCTTGACTAAGTTGAAATCAATGCTTAATATGAAATCATTGATGACTAGGCAAAGCGCCATGGCCAGTGTGACAATCCGTAATCTCGATAATCGAGTGAAGACGCGGCTCCGGGTCCGGGCGGCTGAACATGGTCGGTCCATGGAAGACGAGGCGCGGGAGATTCTGGCCAGCGTCTTGGCCGAAGAACGTCCGCGCGCCGGCAATATCTATGAGGCTATCCGGGGCCGGTTCGCGCAGTTGGGTGGTATCGAGTTGCCCGAGATCGAACGGGACGCGATTCGACCAGTTGATCTCGGCTAATGTTGGTCCTCGATACCAACGTTATTTCCGAAGCCCTGAAGCCCCAGCCAGACGCCAGGGTTCAAGCCTGGCTGGTATCGCAGCCATTAGCCAGCGTCTTCACTACGGCCATCAGCCAAGCCGAGATTCTCTACGGCGTTGCGCTTCTTCCGGAGGGGCGCCGCAAATCAATGTTGCTCACGGCAGCCGTTCTGATGTTCGAGGAGGATTTCCGGGGGCGGGTGCTGCCATTTGATTCCGAGGCGGCGACGATCTACGGAGCCTTGGCATCTGCCCGTCGGCAGGACCGCCTTCCTTTTTCTTTTGCCGATGCGCAAATCGCTGCGATCACCCAATCCCGCGGTGGCCGTCTGGCAACACGGAACGTCCGCGATTTCGCTGGCAGCGGGATTGAGATCGTGAATCCTTGGGAGGCGTGAATGAGCAATTGCCTCAAGGCCGGACGGACAGTGATCAAATCAGCGCTACGAACTCTGGGGCCAATTGCGGGGCCAATTCGGGGGATTATAGGGGAATCCAGGGGAAGGAGGTTCTATATGTATCAGTGACTTATGCCCCTGGCTTCCCCTCCATTCCCCGGGAAAACGGTTTCGAGCCCCGTCGCTCCCGCCATTAAGTCTTTGACTTAATTGGCTTTTTTGAAAGCAAAAGTTGCCTCGCACTACGGGGCAATTAAACCAAGCAAAATCAAAGGCTTAAGGGAACGGAATGGGTGGCCCTGGCGGCTCAGGGGGATGCCGGCCGGCACGGGCCGTTCGCCTTGTGCCGCTCACGACAAGGCCCTTGGCCTCAGACCGGCGCAAACTGCCGGAGACACTGAACCGGCGGGCGCCCAAAGCGACCACGGGAACCCGGTGCCGCGGGTCTTGTCATTTCGGCGGAGGCGATGGCGAAGACGATGATCGTCGCCCGCGCGCGCGATGTCGGCGATGAGATGACAATTCTTCCGGCGGGCCTCGCCTGGAAATGGCGCCGGTGACGGCCATCGCGGCCCAATGGATTGCCGAAGCGAACCCGTCTTACCGGATCGAAACCGGAATTGGCGCGTTGCCCAAACGTCTCCGGGGATGATGGGATAAACCGTGCGCGCCACCGCCCTGATGTTTGCCGGCTTGGTGGGAACGACGGCGGCAAAGGCGGCGCCCCTGCAATATCTCAGCGGTAGCGGGGTCAAGGCATGGCCCGTGGTGTCGCTGACCTGGGGCGTGCTGCTCATTTCCCTGGTGGTGATGATGCTGATCGCCGGCCTGCTGCTTGCCGCGATCTGGCATCGTCCCGCCCGTATCTGGATCAAGGGCGAAAAGGCCGAGGTGTTGCCCGACCGCGGCGGCCTGAACTGGCTGTGGATCGGTGTGGGACTTTCCACACTGGTCCTGCTGTTCACGGTGGTGTGGACCGTGAAAGTTCTGGCCGGCATCGAAGCGCCATCCGCCGCGCCCGCCGTCACCATCGAAGTCACGGGACGGCAATGGTGGTGGCAGGTGCGCTATCTGGACAGTGACGCTTCGCGGCAGTTCCTCACGGCCAACGAAATCCATATTCCCGTGGGCCGGCCGGTGCGGCTGAAACTGATTGGCGGCGACGTCATCCATTCCTTCTGGGTACCGCAACTTGCCGGCAAGATGGACGCCATTCCCGGCCAGACCAATGAAACCTGGATCGAGGCCGCCCGGCCGGGCGTCTATAAAGGTCAGTGTACGGAATATTGTGGTCTCCAGCACGCGCACATGGCGTTCCTGGTGATTGCCGAACCGGAATCGCGCTTCCGCGCCTGGTGGTCGCACCAACTGGCGGCTCCGCTGGCGCCGCAAGGGGATGCGCTGGCAGGCCGGGCGGACTTTCAGGCCCATTGCGGCGGATGCCATGCCGTCCGTGGCACGGAGGCGCAAGGGGCGTTGGGGCCCGATCTGTCGCATCTGATGCAGCGGCAGACCATCGCTTCCGCCACATTGCCCAACAACGACCCGACCCTCGCGCACTGGATCGCCGATCCGCAAAGCCTCAAGCCCGGCAGCCTGATGCCGGCGCCCGCCATCTCGGAGACCGAACTGGCCGGCATCCATGCCTATCTCAAGACCCTGGATTGAACCATGAGCGACGCCGCCGGCCCTTATGAACGCCGCCTTTCGGTCGCCGCCGGGGGCCCCGCCCTGAACGACCGGCTGAAGGCGCTATGGGAGAGTGAAGGGGGCTTCACCGGCTGGCTGGCGACGGTGGATCACAAGCAGATCGGTCTTCGCTACATCGTTACCGCTTTCGCTTTTCTCATCGCGGGCGGTATCGAGGCGCTGATTTTCCGCCTGCAACTGGCCTGGTCGAACATGCATCTCCTGAATCCGGAGCAATATGACCAGCTCTTCACCATGCATGGCATGACCATGATCTTCCTTTATGCGAGTCCCGTTCTGTCGGGCTTCAGCAATTATCTCTGGCCGCTGCTTCTGGGCGCACGCGACATGGCGCTGCCGCCTCAACGCGCTGAGCTATTGGATCTATCTCTGCGCCGGCCTTTTTCTCTATGCCAGTTTCGCCATCGGCTTCGGCCCCAATGTCGGCTGGTTCAATTATGTGCCGCTGGCGGCCAGGGCCTACAACAACGGTCCCAATATCGACATGTACGCGTTGGGGATGATCCTGCTGGGCATTTCCACCACCGTGGGCGCGATCAATTTCGTGGTGACATTCCTGCGCATGCGCTGCCCCGGCATGTCGGTCGACCGCGTGCCGATCATGATCTGGGGCACGCTGACCGCCAGTGCCGCCAACATCTTCGCCATTCCCGCCGTCAGCCTGGCCTTCTTCCTGCTGTGGATGGACCGCAATGCCGGCACCCATTTTTTCGACACCGTGGCGGGCGGCAGCGCGCTGTTGTGGCAGCACCTGTTCTGGATGTTCGGCCATCCCTGGGTCTATGCCATCGTGCTGCCCGCCATGGGCATGGTATCGGACGGGCTGCCGGTGTTCTGCCGCCGCCCGCTGGTGGGCTATAGCGTGGTGGCGTTGGCGACGGTGGCCACCATGGTGCTGGGCTTCGGCGTATGGGTACACCATATGTTCGCCACCGGCCTGCCGGGCATCTCGCTGTCCTTTTTCTCGGCGGCCAGCATCATCATCGCGCTGCCGTCGGCGGTGGGCGTTTTCGCTTGGCTGGCCACCATCTGGACGGGGCGGCCGGTCTTCACTACCCCCTTCCTGTTTTTCGCCAGCTTCATCATTCTTTTCACCATCGGCGGCGTGTCGGGCTACATGACCGGCTCGGTGCCGGTGGACTGGCAGCTCACCGACACCTATTTCGTGGTGGCGCATCTGCATTATGTGCTGATCGGGATCAATGTCTTCCCGGTGGTGGGTGCGACCTATTTCTGGTTTCCCAAATTCACCGGCAAGATGATGGACGAGCGTCTGGGCCGCTGGAATTTCTGGACCATGTTCCTCGGCTTCAATCTTGGCTTCTTTCCCATGCATATCTCCGGCCTGTTGGGGATGCCGCGCCGCATCTACACCTATGCCGAAGGCATGGGCTGG
>Ga0164242_10002213_pt1 | contig 22583 bp, 20 predicted proteins | sample OricomgcompostMG_FD_108783 | JGI IMG/M metagenome (GOLD analysis project Ga0164242, IMG submission 108783) | Miracle-Growth compost microbial communities from Emeryville, California, USA - Original compost - Miracle growth compost (MG) ... | reverse complement strand
TCGCCTCGGCGCTCGGCGCGCCCTTGCGCTGACGTCTCATCCACTCGTCGACGGCGGCACGGCTCGCCTTGCTCGAGGTCGACGGGGCGCTCGCGCTCGCGGTCGACTTCGCGGGCAGGACCGCCCACTCGGGCGCCGGTGCGAACGCCGGGGCGTTCACAGCGGACCGCCGTAGTAGATGACGTTGCTCAGACCGGCGCGGACGTCAACCCCCTCGAGGAATCCGTTCCGGGTACCCGGCACCTCGCCCTCGGGCGCGGCATAGACGTGATGCCGCCCGCCGCTCGGGGTCGCATAGGCGAACGTCGGCGGGAGCTTGAGCCCGGCGAGCCTGAGCGAGGCACTGCCGCTCTTGCCGTCCTTCTCGTCGATGTCGCAGACGACGACGCCCCAGTGGCCGGGGTAGTAGCCGATCTGCGCGCCGGAGAACTCGACGGCGAACCACCGGGTCACGGTCGCCGGGTCGGCGCTCGCATCCTTCGTCGGATCCTTGAGCAACGGTGCCTTGTCGCGGCACGGGTGGATTCGAAGACCGGCCTTCGCGAGGCTCAGCGCGACGGCGAGCGTCGTGTCGTCGCCCATAGGTCACTCCCCCTTGAGCGCGCGGTACGCCGACTCGGCAAGCGCCCGCTTGAGACGAAGGCGGGCCTGACGAATGCGCTGCTCGTAGGTGTAGCCGTGATCCTCGGCGTCGATCTCCTCGAGATACGGCTCGAGCTCGTCCGGGGTCGGCGCGATGTCATGGCGCGGACGCGGCTCGGGAACATCCTCGCCGGCCGCGCGACGCGCCTCCCGCTCGGCACGACGCTTCGCGGCGGACGCCTCCCCGGCTTTCCGTGCGATCGCGCTGCGCTCCTCGGGGGTCAGCTTCGCCGAGCGGGCGAGCCCGCCGATCGCACCTCGAAGGCGCTGCGCCTCCCGCAGGGCGTCGGACACGGGGCGCCCGGACGCGTTGCGCTTCATCGCCCGGCCTCCACCCATGCGAGCGGCTTGCCGAGCGCGTCGAGACTGGCGACGTCGATTCGGATGAGGCGCGGCCCGACCCGCTCGGCGCGGATCGTGCCGGCGGCGATGTAGCGGCGGATCGTCTTCGTCGACACCCCGAGCCGGTCGGCGGCGTCGGCGATGCTGAGCCACTGGCGCGCGGGCGCCTTCGCGGCGTTCATCGGGCGCGGCCTCGGAGGATCGCGCGCAGCTTCTCGACGACGTCGAGACGGGCAGACGGGACGGGCGCAGGTGGCGTCAACGGGACGGCCTGCGGCGAGGCGGATGCGGTCATGGGGGCACGGCCAATCGGTGAGGATTCACCGATGACGTCCCCGCCGCGGGATCCGCGGCACCGAGCCTTTCAGCCGGGGTAGTGCATCGTCGGGGCGAGAGCCCCTAGGGTCCGCCGTTCGCGCTCGGCTTCCCGATTCGAGGTGTGCCCCGAAGGGCGATCGGCTTGCGCCGAGTCTCGCCGTCCTCCCGTAGCGCGATTTGCACGGGTGCCGGGTCCGACACGAGCCACGATACCGGCGCCATGCACGAAGTCAACTAACGGCGCGTCCCATAGTGGCGCAGCTCCGGTCCCGCATCGCCGGCTCGCTCAGAGCGGCCCTGTCCCCTTGCGCGGAGCGGCGGACAGCGGATCGAGGCTTCGGACGCGACCCCGGCCGCCGATAGCGGCGCGTGGCCCGACTGCAGTATTAGGCGCGCGCGAGGCTCGAGCTCCGTTCGCCGTTCCGCCGCCTCTCGCCGTCCTGTCCTGTCCGGGGTATATATACCCCCGGGACAGGCGGACAATCGGAGCGCTGTCCCCAGGACAGGCGAGGACTGTCCCGGACAATCGTCAAGACAGGTGATCGAGGGGACCGGCGGCGCCGTCGAAACCGGGAACCAATTACCCGCCGCGCCGCCGGTCGACGCGCCGCCCCCGAGCCCCACGGCGGATCCCGTTTCGCGAACAGATATCCCACGTATGTCCCACGCGAGAGCTCCTGAAACGAAAAAAGCCCCGGCTGACCAGGGCTTTTCCTTGTGGGCGATACTGGGATCGAACCAGTGACCTCTTCCGTGTCAGGGAAGCGCGCTACCGCTGCGCCAATCGCCCGTGTTCAGTTATCGGGCCCCTGGGCCCATTGCGAGGTGAGTACCGGAGTCGAACCGGTCTATACGGCTTTGCAGGCCGGTGCCTCGCCGCTCGGCCAACCCACCGTGCTGAGAAAGAACTTCCTCGAGCGGATGACGAGACTCGAACTCGCGACCCCAACCTTGGCAAGGTTGTGCGCTACCAACTGCGCTACATCCGCACGCCCTCGCTCTCGCGAGGACTCATCTAACTTACCCGATCGTTCACACGCCAGCAAACCGACACGACGCGCTCTTCGGTCGCTGAGCGGCCCCAGCAAGACGAAGCGCGGTGGGCGATGCCGGACTCGAACCGACGACCCCTTCGGTGTGAACGAAGTGCGCTACCAACTGCGCCAATCGCCCGCGGACGTTCAGTCTATCCGACACGGAACGGGGCCCCGGATCCTCGGGGCCCCGTCCGCTGTGCACGGATCACTCCGCGATCGCGTAGCCCTCCTCGCCGTGGACGACGAGGTCGACGCCGGCGATCTCGTCCTCGTTCTTCACCCGGAAGCCCATCGTCTTCTCGATGATGATGCCGATGACGTAGGCGATGACGAAGGAGTAGATCATCACGCCGAACGCGCCGATGGCCTGCGCTCCGAGCTGCGTCCAGGAGCCGGTGTCGACGAGGCCGATCCCTGTCCCGAAGAACCCGATGTAGAGCGTGCCGATGACGCCGCCGATGAGGTGGATGCCCACCACGTCGAGCGAGTCGTCGAAGCCGAGCTTGTACTTCAGGTCGATCGCGACGGCGCAGACGGCGCCCGCGATGAGGCCGAGCAGGAGCGCCCAGCCCGGGTTCAGGATGTTGCAGGCCGGCGTGATGGCGACTAGGCCCGCGACGGCCCCGGAGGCCGCGCCGATCGAGGTCGCCTTGCCGTTGCGGATCTTCTCCACGATGATCCACCCGAGCAGCGCGGCCGCCGGCGCGCCGAGCGTGTTGATCCACGCGGTCGCGGAGATGCCGTCGACCCCCGCCTCCGAGCCGGCGTTGAAGCCGAACCAGCCGAACCACAGGAGCGCGGCGCCGATGAGGGTGAGCGGCACGTTGTGCGGCGCATTCATCCCCTTCTTGAAGCCGACGCGCTTGCCGAGCACGAGGGCGAGCGCGAGGCCCGCCGCGCCGGCGTTGATGTGCACGGCGGTGCCGCCCGCGAAGTCGTTGACGCCGAGGATCGAGGGCGCCCAGCCGTAGCTGAGGTTGAACACCCAATGCGCGACCGGGAAGTAGACGATCGTCACCCAGAAGAAGGCGAAGACCATCCACGCGCCGAACTTCGCGCGGTCGGCGATCGCCCCCGAGATGAGCGCGACGGTGATGATCGCGAAGGTCGCCTGGAAGCCCACGAATGCGAGCGTGCCCATATCGGGGTCGCCGCCGTTGTACGCGCTCGTGAGGAAGAACAGGTTGTTGTCCGGATCGAACGGATTGCTGAGCCAGGCTCCGAAGCCGTTGAGCAGGCCGCCGTCGGCATCGACCCCGCCGACCGGCGTCCCGAAGGACATGCCGTAGCCGTAGATGATCCAGAGCACGGCGACGAGGCCGATCGCGCCGAAGCTCATCATCATCATGCTGACGACGGACTTCGCCTTGACCATGCCGCCGTAGAAGAACGCGACACCCGGCGTCATGAGCAGCACGAGCGCGGCGGCGACGATGAGCCAGAGGGCGCTGATCGTGCCGCTCGTATTGGCATTCAGGGCATCGCTGAGATTCGTGATGTCGCCGAATGTCGCCGGATCCGTCGGATTCGGCGTCGGCACATCATCGAAGATGTGGATCGGGAACGTCATCGCGATTGAGACCTCTCAGTTAGAACCGGTGGATTGCCGAGGCGGGACCACCCCCGTGCACCCGCCAGTTTGCTGAGAGCGTGTTTCGGGGAGCGCCGCGACAGGTTTCCGGCGTGTTAGGCGAGGTTTCGGCCGTGTAAATCCGCACGACCGGCGCCCCCCGTTCGGGGGACGCTGGCGATCATCTCAGTCGATCTGGCCCGAGGTGAGGGAGACGAGCCGGGACACCGCGCGGAGGTACTTCTTCCGGTACCCCCCGTTCAGCATCTCCTCGGGGAAGATCGCGTCGAGCGGCGTCCCGCTCGCGATGACGCGGATCCGGGCGTCGTAGAGGCGGTCGGTGAATGCGACGAAGCGGAGCGCGTCGGTCTGGCTCGCGAAGGCATGGACCCCCGTGAGCCCGACGGCCCGTACGCCGTCGACGAGCGCGACGTAGTACGCGGGATGGACCTGCGCGAGATGGTCGAGGAGGTCGTCGAACGGGTCGAGCGTCACTTCGCCCTCGACGTGCTCGAGCGCGGCCTCGACGTGCTCGGTGACGACCGCGTGCTCGGCCGTGTCACGGCGCCGGTAGTCGAGGCCGTCGATCCGGATGGTCTCGAAGCGGCCCGCGAGCGCATCGATCTCGCGGAGGAAGTCCTGCGCGGCGAAGCGGCCCTCACCGAGCGCCTGCGGCGGCGTGTTCGAGGTCGCCGCGATCCGGGTGCCGGTCTCGGCGAGCTCGCCGAGCACCCGATTCATCAGGCGCGTGTCGCCCGGGTCGTCGAGCTCGAACTCGTCGATGCACAGGAGCTTCGTCCCCTTCAGCACCTCGACCGCCTGCTGGAAGCCGAGCGCGCCGACGAGGGCCGTGTACTCGATGAACGTCCCGAAGTACTTCCGCCCCTTCGTCGCGTGCCAGAGCGCCGCGAGCAGGTGGGTCTTGCCGACGCCGAAGCCGCCGTCGAGGTAGATCCCGGGCTTGACGGGCTCCGCCTTCCGGCGGGCGAAGAAGCCGCGGGCCGACTGCGTCCGGCCGGCGAGGAATGCGCGCACCCTCTCGACCGCCTCGGCCTGCGACGGGTAGTCGGGATCCGGCCGGTAGTTCTCGAGCGAGGCGCCCTCGAACTGACGAGGCGGGACGAGCACCCCGAGCAGGTCGGTCGCCGACAGCCGCGGGAAGCGGGACGAGATGCTCCCGAATGCCTCCGACGTCACCGGAGAAGCGTACCGGCCGCCCGGCCCGCGGGATCGCTCGCGCATACTGGACCGGTGCTGACGCAGCTCGTCCCGACCGCCGCTCCCCGGCCGTTCGACCCCTTCGCCGACGACGGGCTCGCGCAGCTGCACGAAGCGTACGAGCCGCCGGCCCCGGACTGGTTCCGGATCAACCTCATCACGAGCATCACCGGCAGCGCCGCCGGCTCCGACGGGACGAGCGAGACGCTGACGAACCGGACCGACCGCCGGATCCTCGGCGTCGTCCGCCGCCAGTCCGACATCGTCCTCGTCGGCGCGCAGTCGGTCCGCGCCGAGGGCTACCGGATCCCGAAGACGACGACGCTCGGAGTCGTCACCGGCTCCGGCGATCTCACCGGCCATCGGATCGAGGCGGCCGAGACGGCCCGGCTCGTCATCCTCTGCCCCGAGGGGGCGCGCGCCAAGGCGGCGGCCTCGCTGCCCGGCGCGCAGATCGTCGGCGTGCCGGATGCCGGCGGCCGGATGACGCCGCGGGACGTCCTCGACGCGACGCGCGCGCTCGGGAACCGCTCGATCGTCTGCGAGGGCGGTCCGTCGCTCGCGGCCCAGTTCGCCGCGGCGGGCCTCGTCGACGAGGTGTGCGTCACGACGTCGCCGCAGATCACCGGGACGACGCTCCCCTCGTTCGCGGAAACGGCGTTCACGCCCATCCCGGCGCGACTGGAGCGACTCCTCGTCGACGACTCGTCGGCGCTGTACGCCCGGTGGTTCAGCCGGGCCGCCGCATGAGCCCCTGGTCGCCGAGCCACGCGCGGATGACCCGCTCGTAGCGCTCCGGGTCGGCGTTCCACAGGCGGACGTGGTCCGCACCGGGGAACTCGATCATGGTCACGAGCCGGGGTCGCGCCTCGGCGAAGCGTCGCGCCGCCGCGACCGGCGTCGTCCGGTCGGCATCGCCCTGGAGCACGAGCACCGGGACGCGGAGCCTGGCCGCATGCTCCTCCGCCTGCATCGCGGCGATCGGGAGCGGCCGGAGCAGGCCGACGGCCTTCGCCCAGAACGGGCTCGCGAGCACGAGCTTCGACGCGAACGGCACCGGCTGCGGGATGCGCATCGCCGTGAGCTGGCCGTCGATCACATCGACCCAGTCGACCGCGGCGGAGTCGAGGATCGCGGCGACGATCGTCTTGCGGTGCCGGGTGCGCTCGAGCGTGCGGAGCACGGCCGCCCCGCCCATCGACCAGCCCATCAGGACGACCCGCTTCGCGCCGCGGTCGCGCGCGAGCTCGACGGCCGCGTCGACGTCCTCCCATTCGCGGTCGCCGAGCGAGTACTTGCCGTCGGGCGCCGCGGGTGCGCCCGGGTCGTTCCGGTAGCTCGCGATGAGGACGTTGAATCCGGAGGCCCGGAGCGAGGGAACGGCCCGGATGCATTCCCAGCGGGTCGCATTCCGTCCGTGGACGAGGATCGCCCAGTCCTTCCCCCCGGCCTCGGGCTCGGCGGGGACGACCCATGCCGGGGCGGGGCCGAGCGGGGTCAGCACCGCGACGTCCTCGACCGGCACGCCGAGCTCGCGGGGGTCGCGGTAGAACGGCGCGGAGACGCGCGCGAACGTCCCGGCTTCGAGCGGGCCGTCCTCGACCGCGATGAGCTCGCGCGTGACGGTGCGCTCGTCGATCGCGATGATCCGCCCGATCTTCGCGTACTTCCGGTCCTCGTCGGCCCAGAGGCTGTAGCGCCCGGGCAGGGCCGCGGCGACGCTCCGAGTGAGCGTCACGGCGCCGTCGCGGACCGCCTCGATCCGGGCATCGCGCCACACCTTCGAGGGCGGCGTGACGAGGCGTCTCGCCGCGCTGACGGCGGCCCAGAGGACCGCGACGCCGCTCGCCGCCGCGATCCCCGCCAGGACGCCGCCGACGGTGAGCGCCGCCCGGCGCGCCTGGCTCCCAGTCACGAGACCTGGATCGTAGTCTTGCCGCGTGAACGACTCCCCTGCCCCGATCCGGCCGGGGGGCCCGTGGGCGGAGGCGACGGCCTCGATCCGGGCGGCGTCGCCGCGGCGGGATCTCCATCTCGAGGAGATCTCGGCACCCGCGGGGCTCGCGCCGGACTCGATCGCGTTCTCGGCGGACGTGCACCCCGCCGCGCACGGCATCGACTCGGAGCTCGGCGTCGGACGCTTCATCGTCCTGCATGACGAGACCGCGCCCGAGGCGTGGGACGGGGCGTTCCGCGTCGTCTGCTATGCGCAGGCGCCGCTCGACCTCCAGATCGGCGCCGACCCCCTCCTGCCGGAGGTCGCCTGGTCCTGGCTCATCGATGCGCTCGACGGCCGGGGCGCGATGCACCATGCCGCGAGCGGCACGGCGACGACGGTCCTGTCCACGGGCTTCGGCGCGCTCGCCGAGGAGGGGCGGGGCGCGCAGATCGAGTTCCGCGCCTCATGGACCCCGCTCGACACCTCGCTCGGCGTCCACCTCGAGGCGTGGGGCGACTTCCTCTGCATGCTCGCCGGCCTCCCTGCCGAGGAGGGCGTCGTCGGCCTCGATGCGCGCAGGTCGCACCGTGACCGATGAGGCGGTGAGCGAGCCCGCGCCGCGCGAGCTCGTCGAGCCCGTGCGGCCGGACGTCCCGCGCGCCGTCATCGACGACCGGGCGGCGTTCCTCGCCGCGGTCGACATCATCGCAGCCGGCCGGGGGCCCATCGCGATCGACGCCGAGCGCGCCTCGGGCTATCGCTACTCGCAGCGCGCCTACCTCATCCAGGTGTTCCGTCGCGACGCCGGCTCGTTCCTCTTCGACCCGCCGGCGATCGGCGAGATGTCGGCCCTCGGCGCCGCCGGGCGCGACGAGGAGTGGATCATCCACGCGGCGACCCAGGATCTCAGCTGCCTCCGCGAGGTCGGCATCGACCCGAGGCGCATCTTCGACACCGAGCTCGCGGCGCGCCTCCTCGGGATCCCGCGCGTGGGCCTGGGCCCCGTCGTCGAGGAGCTCCTCGGCATCCACCTGGCGAAGGCCCATTCGGCGGTCGACTGGTCGACGCGGCCGCTCAAGCAGGACTGGCTCGACTACGCCGCGCTCGACGTCGAGCTGCTCGTCGACGTCCGCGACCGGCTCGCCGAGATGCTCGCCGCGCAAGGCAAGACGGAGATCGCCGCCGAGGAGTTCCAGTCGGAGCTCGACCGGGACCTCCTGCCGGTGCGCGCGGAGCCGTGGCGCCGGCTCAGCGGGCTGCACACCGTCCGCGGCGCGCGGAACCTCGCGGTCGCCCGCGAGCTCTGGCTCGCCCGGGACGCCTACGCGCGCGAGACCGACACGGCCCCGGGCCGGCTCGTGCCCGATGCCTCGCTCGTCGCCGCCGCGCGGGTCATGCCGGGCTCGAAGCGCGAGCTCGCGGCCCTCAAGGAGTTCAACGGCCGCGCCTCGCGCTCGCAGCTCGACCGCTGGTGGGACGCGATCGAGGCGGGCCGCACGACGACGGACCTCCCGCAGGCGCGCATTCCCGGCGACGCCCTCCCCCCGCCCCGGGCCTGGGCCGAGCGGAATCCGGAGGCCGCGGCCCGGCTCGCCGCGGCTCGCGCGGCGATCGCCGAGATCGCGGAACGCCTGAACCTTCCGGTGGAGAACCTGCTGACCCCCGAGTACCTGCGGCGCGTGGCCTGGCAGCCGCCGGAGCCCGCGACCTCGCTCGAGATCGGGCAGGCGCTCGCACGGCTCGGCGCCCGTCCGTGGCAGGTTGCAGAGACTTCACAGCGGATCGCCGAATCCTTCGTCGAAGCGGCACAAGTCCTGGAACAGCCCTCGGAGCCCGAGTCGTAGGTTCCCCCAGGCGGTTTCCAGGCTCCGATCCGCCGGGCCTAGCATCGTCCTCGGCGCTCTGCCGGAGCGCCGTTCCGCCCTGAATTCATGGAGGCATCGTGGCCGAGCGCACTGAAGTGGTCTTCGTCGACGGGGTCCGCACCCCGTTCGGACGAGCCGGCGAGAAGGGGCAGTACTGGGGCACCCGCGCCGACGACCTCGTCGTCAAGGCGATGGTCGGGCTCCTCGAGCGCAACCCGCAGCTCCCGAAGGACCAGGTCGAGGACGTGGCGATCGCCGCGACGACCCAGGTCGGCGACCAGGCGCTCACGATCGGACGCAGCGCCGCCATCCTGGCCGGCCTCCCGAAGACCGTTCCCGGCTACGCCATCGACCGCATGTGCTCCGGCGCGATGACCGCGGTGTCGACCGTCGCGGGGCACATCGCGTTCGGCGCGATCGACGTCGCGATCGCCGGCGGCGTCGAGCACATGGGGCGGCACCCGATCGACGGCGCCTTCGCCGACCCGAACCCGCGCTTCGTCGCCGAGGGCCTCGTCTCCCCCGACGCGCTCAACATGGGCGTCACCGCCGAGCGCCTCCACGACCGCTTCCCGCAGCTCACGAAGGCGCGCTCCGACGCATTCGCCGTCGCCTCGCAGCAGAAGGCGGCGGCCGCGTACGGCGCCGGCAAGATCCAGCCGGACCTCATCCCCGTCGCGATCAAGTCGGACGCCGGCTGGGGCCTGGCGACCCAGGACGAGGGCATGCGCCCCGGGACGACGCTCGAGGGGATCGCCGACCTCAAGACGCCGTTCCGTCCGCACGGCCGCGTCACCGCCGCGACCTCGTCGCCCCTCACGGACGGCGCGACGGCGTCGATCATCGCCTCCGAGCGGCGCGCGAAGGAGCTCGGTCTCCCGGTCAAGATGAAGCTGGTCTCCTTCGCGTTCGCCGGTGTCGAGCCCGAGGTCATGGGCCTCGGACCTGTCCCGTCGACGGAGAAGGCCCTCCGGAAGGCGGGTCTCACGATCGACGACATCGGCCTCTTCGAGCTCAACGAGGCCTTCGCGGTCCAGGTGCTCTCGCTCCTCGACCACTTCGGCGTCGCCGACGACGACCCGCGCGTCAACCTGTGGGGCGGGGCCCTCGCATTCGGCCACCCCCTGGCGGCGTCGGGCGTCCGCCTGATGAACCAGCTCGCGGCGCAGTTCGCCGAGCACCCCGAGGTCCGCTACGGCCTCACCGCGATGTGCGTCGGCCTCGGGCAGGGCGGCTCGGTCATCTGGGAGAACCCGAACTACGACGGAAAGCGGGACTGAACGTGGCGAAGCGGAGCATCACCGCGCAGTACGCCGGCATCGACTTCTCGGCGCTCGCGGCCGAGGCCGTCGAGGACGTCCCCACCCATTCGTACGCACGCGACCTCCGGCTCCCCTCCGGGAGGACGCTCGCGCTCGTGACGCTCGACAACGGCAAGGACTACACCCGTCCCAACACGCTCGGCCCTGGCACGATGCTCGAGCTCGGCGGGGTGCTCGACGGCCTCGCCGCTCGCGTCGCGGCGAAGGAGATCGACGCGGTCGCGATCACCGGCAAGCCGTACATCCTCGCCGCGGGCGCCGACCTCTCGCAGATCGAGCACCTGGAGAGCCGGGAGCAGGCGCTCCGGATCGCGCAGCTCGGCCACCTCGTCTACGGGAAGATCCAGGAGCTCGAGGTCCCGACGTTCTGCTTCGTCAACGGGCTCGCGCTCGGCGGCGGCCTCGAGATCGCCCTCAACTGCGACTACCGCACCGTCGACTCGTCGGCCGCGGCCCTCGCATTCCCCGAGGTCTTCCTCGGCATCATCCCCGGCTGGGGCGGCGCGACGCTGCTCCCCCAGCTCATCGGGATCGAGGGCGCGATCGACGTCATCATCTCGAACGCGCTCAAGCAGAACCGCACGCTCAAGCCGGCCGACGCGCAGGAGCTCGGGATCACCGACGCGATCTTCCCCCCGGTGAACTTCCTCGAGGACTCGCTGAAGTGGGCCGACGGGGTCCTCGGCGGGACCATCGAGGTGCGCCGGGAGCACGAGCCGAACTTCCTCGAGAAGACGGCGAAGTGGCCGATCGCGGTCGGGATCGCGAAGAAGACGCTCGAGTCCCGGATCGGCACCGTCCCGCTCTCGCCGTATCGCGCGCTCGATCTCATCTCGGCCGCGAAGGACGGCGACGTCGCGAAGGGCTTCGCGCGCGAGGACGAGGCGCTCGCCGATCTCATCTCGGGCGACCAGTTCCGGGCATCGATCTACGCGTTCAACCTCGTCCAGAAGCGCGCGAAGCGCCCCGCCGGCGCCCCGGACAAGGCGCTCGCCCAGAAGGTGACGAAGGTCGGCATCATCGGCGCCGGCCTCATGGCGCAGCAGTTCGCCCTGCTCTTCGTCCGCCGGCTCCAGGTCCCCGTCGTCATCACCGACCTCGACCAGGCGCGCATCGACAAGGGCGTCGGCTACATCCACGGGGAGCTCGACAAGCTCGCGGCGAAGGGCCGCCTCGACCCCGACGGCCTCAGCAAGCTCAAGGGTCTCGTCACCGGGACGACCGACAAGTCGGCCTTCGCGGACGCCGACTGGGTCATCGAGGCCGTCTTCGAGGAGACGGGCGTCAAGCAGCAGGTCTTCGCGGACATCGAGCAGGTCGTGCGCGAGGACACCATCCTCGCGACGAACACGTCGTCGCTCTCCGTCGACGAGATCGGCGCCCGCCTGACGCACCCCGAGCGACTCGTCGGATTCCACTTCTTCAACCCCGTCGCGGTCATGCCGCTCGTCGAGGTGGTGAACGCCCCGAAGACGTCCGAGGCGGCGCTCGCCACGGCGATGGCCGTCGCCGCGAAGCTGAAGAAGACGGCGATCATCACCGCGTATGCGACGGGATTCGTCGTCAACCGCCTCCTCACGCGCCTCTTCTCCGACGCGATGGAGGCGGTGGAGTCCGGTGCGTCGTTCGAGACCGTGGTCGAGGCGCAGCAGCCCTTCGGCTTCCCGATGAACCCGTTCGTCCTCCTCGACCTCGTCGGGCTCAAGGTCGGTCAGCACGTCCTCGACACGCACGCCGCCGCATTCCCCGATCGCTACAAGGCGTCGGCCGCGCTCGCCGAGCTCGCCGACAGTGGCGCGCCGCTCGTCGACAAGGACGACAAGGGCAACCCGAAGGGCGTGTCGAAGGCCGCGAAGGAGATCGTCGCGAAGCACCGGATCGCCGGCGCGAGGGCGCTCTCGGCGGCCGAGCTGCAGCGGAAGATCGAGGACGGCCTCGCCGACGAGGTGCACCGGATGCTCTCCGAGGGCGTCGTCTCGGCGCCGGAGGACATCGACCTCGCCGTCATCACGGGCGCCGGCTGGCCGTTCATCGACGGCGGCATCACGCCGTACCTCGATCGATCGGGGGCGTCGCAGCGCGTCTTCGGCGACACGTTCCACCACCCGGTGATCAAGGGCGTCGCGTAGAGGCGCCTTGCGAGGCGGCGCGCCTTCTCGACCCGCGAGGTCGTGCTCGGCGCGGCCCTCGCGGCCGCGGTCTTCGTGATCCCCGGCGTCGTCCTCGCCGCGGTGCTCTCGTCTCGCTCGGCGACGCCTACTACTACTTCCCCAGCAAGAACCACCTGGTCCAGGAGCTCTACCTCGGTGGAGCGCGCATTCGACGCGTTCCTCGCCCTTCGCGACGACCGCCGCCGCACGGTCGCCCGCGAGGGGTCGCTTTTGCATGCGTCTAGGGACTGAACGGACTGAAAAGCGGCCCCTCGCGAAGCGGCGTGGCTCCCTCAGATCCCGCGGTCGGGAGCCGCCATGTCCCCGGTCGACGGCTCCGAGCGCTCGAAGGCGTAGCGAAGCAGCACGGCGCCCTTCGGCGAGGTCAGCGCCGGCTCGAGGAGGCGGAGGTTCGACGGGGCGATGCCGTCGCGCCACAGGCGCTTGCCGGTGCCGAGCACGATCGGGTAGACGAAGAGCTCGAGCTCGTCGACCAGCCGGTCGGCGAGGAGCGACTGCGCGAGGTCGAGGCTGCCGATCACGTGCACGTGCTCGTGCCGGCCCCGGATCGCGTTCACTTCGGCGACGAGGTCGGGGCCGAGTACCGTCGTGCCCTCCCACGTCGGCGACTCGAGCGTCGCCGAGGCGACGTACTTCGGGATCGAGTTGAAGAGCCGTGCCACGTCGCCGTCCGGCCCCTCGATCGCCGACTGCTCGGGCCAGTAGCCCGCGAAGATGTCGTAGGTCCTCCGTCCGAGGAGCAGGGCGTCCATGCCCTCCATCCCGCGGCCGACCTCGGCGCCGGACAGCGAGTCGAGGAGCGGCGCCTGCCAGCCGCCGAAGCGGAACCCGCCCTCCGGGTCCTCCTCGGGCCCGCCGGGCGCCTGCGCGACGCCGTCGAGCGTCGAGAAGATGTCGAGGTGAATGCGTCCCATGCGGGAGAGTGTCGCGCAGACGGCGGCCGCGCGCACCTCTCGCCGCGGTCGATCCTCAGTCGCGCCCCACGCCGGTCGGCTGCGCCGCCGCCTCCTCGGGGAGCGGTCGCGCGATCGGGAGCCGCTGTCCCAGTACCTGGGCGATGACGTCGCGCGCGATCTTCTGCGCCGTGAGCCCGACCTGCTCGAGCACGAAGGCCCGGGAGCCGTGCTCGAGGAACTCGTCCGGCAGGCCCAGCTCGTCGACGGCCGTGTCGACACCCGCCTCGCGGAGGTCCTGGCGGATGCGGGTGCCGATGCCGCCGACGCGCACCCCGTCCTCGATCGAGATGACGAGCCGGTGCTGGGCGGCGAGCTCGATGACCGAGGGCTGCGTCGGGACGACCCAGCGCGGGTCGACGACGGTCGCGCCTATCCCCTGCTGCCCGAGCCGCTCGGCGACCTCGAGGCCCAGGCCCGCGAACGCGCCGATCGCGACGATGAGGATGTCCTTGTGCGCCGCCTCGCGCAGGACGTCGACGCCGTCGGCCGTGCGGCGCTGGGCCGGGACCGACTGGATCGCACTGCCGCGGGGGAAGCGGATGACGGTAGGGCCGTCCTCCACGGCGACCGCCTCGCGCAGCTCCTCGCGCAGCGTCGCCGCGTCGCGCGGCGCGGCGATCCGGATGCCGGGGACGACCTGCAGGACCGCGAGGTCCCACTGACCGTGATGCGAGGCGCCGTCGGGGCCCGTGACGCCCGCGCGATCGAGGACGAACGTGACGCCGGCCCGATGCAGCGCGACGTCCATGAGCACCTGATCGAAGGCGCGGTTCATGAACGTCGCGTAGATCGCGACGACGGGATGCAGGCCCCCGAATGCGAGGCCCGCCGCCGCCGTCACGGCATGCTGCTCGGCGATCCCGACGTCGATGACGCGACGCGGGAAGCGCTCGGCGAACGGCGCGAGACCGGTCGAGCGCTGCATCGCCGCCGTGACGCCGACGATCCGCTCGTCCTCACTCGCGATGTCGAGGATCTCGTCGGCGAAGACGCTCGTCCAGCCCGGCGCGCTCGCTCGCTCGAGGGGCTCTCCGGTGTCGGGGTCCATCGGCTGCACCTGGTGGAACTTCTCCGCGCGGTCCGCGATCGCCGGCTCGTAGCCGCGGCCCTTCTGCGTGATGACGTGGACGATCACGGGGGCGCCGTAGTCCCGCGCCCGCCGGAGCGTCCGGACGAGCTCGGGCGTGTCGTGCCCGTCGATGGGACCGAGGTACTTGAGGTCGAGGTTCGAGTAGAGGGCCTCGTTCCCCGTGACGCGGGAGAGGAATGCGTGGAGCGCGGCCCGCGTCCCCCGGTAGACGGCACGGCCCGGCCGCCCGAGCCCCTCGAAGAACCGCTTCGAGCGCGAGTAGGCCCAGCGGTACGAGCGACGGGTCCGGACATCGTTCAGGAATCGCGCCATGCCGCCGATCGTCGGTGCGTAGGAGCGGCCGTTGTCGTTGACGATGATGACGAGGCGACGGCCGTTGTCGTCGGTGATGTTGTTGAGCGCCTCCCAGGTCATGCCGCCCGTGAGCGCGCCGTCGCCGACGACGGCGACGACGCAGCGGTCGTCCTGATCCGTCATCGCGAACGCGCGGCTGATGCCGTCGGCCCACGACAGCGACGAGGAGGCGTGGGACGACTCGACGACGTCGTGCTCCGACTCCACGCGCTGCGGGTACCCGGCGAGCCCGCCCTCCTGCCGCAGCCGGGAGAAGTCCTGGCGGCCGGTGAGGAGCTTGTGGACGTACGCCTGGTGGCCGACGTCCCACACGATCGTGTCGCGCGGGCTGTCGAAGGCGAGGTGGATCGCCATCGTCAGCTCGACGACGCCGAGGTTCGGTCCGAGGTGGCCGCCGGTGCGCGAGACCTCGCGGACGAGGAACGCGCGGATCTCGCCGGCGAGCTCCGCGAGCTGCGCCTCGCTCAGCCGATCGAGGTCTCGCGGACCGCGGATCGACTCGAGCAGGCTCACGCATTCCACCCTACGCGCGCGCCCTGGACGCGGACCGCGGTCCCGAGGAGATTCCCCGGGACCGCGATCGGTGCGCGTGCTCAGGCCGCGACGAGCGATCGCAGCACGTACTGGAGGATGCCGCCGTTGCGGTAGTAGTCGGCCTCGCCGGGGGTGTCGATCCGGACGACCGCGTCGAACTCGACCGGCGTCCTGCCCGCCCGGGACTGGGCCGACGGGGTCGCGACGACGTGGACCGTCTTCGGGGTCGAGCCGGCGTTGAGCGCCTCGATCCCCGTGATGGTGAACGCCTCGGTCCCGTCGAGCCCGAGCGAGTCGGCCGTCTCCCCCGCCGGGAACTGCAGCGGGAGGACGCCCATGCCGATGAGGTTCGAGCGGTGAATGCGCTCGAAGCTCTGCGCGATGACCGCCTTGACGCCGAGGAGGTAGGTCCCCTTCGCCGCCCAGTCGCGCGAGGAGCCGGAGCCGTACTCGGCGCCGGCGAGGATGACGAGCGGCGTCCCCTGCGCCTGGTAGTGCATCGACGCGTCGTAGATGAACGACTGCGGTCCGTCCGCCTGCGTGAAGTCGCGCGTGTAGCCGCCCTCGACCCCGTTGAGGAGCTGGTTGCGCAGCCGGATGTTGGCGAACGTGCCGCGGATCATCACCTCGTGGTTGCCGCGGCGCGAGCCATAGGAGTTGAAGTCCTTCCGGTCGACGCCGTGCTCGAGGAGGTACTTGCCCGCGGGGCTGTCCGCCTTGATCGAGCCGGCCGGCGAGATGTGGTCGGTCGTGACGGAGTCGCCGAGCTTCGCGAGGACGCGGGCGCCTGCGATGTCGGCGACGGGCGTGAGCTCCGGCTTCATGCCCTCGAAGTACGGGGGCTTCCGGACGTACGTGGAGTCGGCCTCCCACTCGAAGACCTCGGAGTCGGGGGTCGGGAGCGAGCGCCAGCGCTCGTCCCCGTCGAAGACGGCGCCGTACTCCTTCGTGAACATCTCGGTCGAGATCGACGAGTCGATGACGGACTGCACCTCGGCGGCATCCGGCCAGATGTCCCTGAGGTAGACGTCCTGCCCGTCCGAGCCGGTCCCGAGCGGCTCGGCGTCGAAGTCGAAGTCCATCGAGCCGGCGAGCGCGTAGGCGACGACGAGCGGCGGCGACGCGAGGTAGTTCATCTTCACGTCGGGCGAGATGCGGCCCTCGAAGTTGCGGTTGCCCGAGAGGACCGCCGTGACCGCGAGGTCGTTGTCGTTGACGGCCTGCGAGACCTCGTCGATGAGCGGCCCCGAGTTGCCGATGCAGATCGTGCAGCCGTAGCCGACGGTGTAGAAGCCGAGCTGCTCGAGCTCATCGGTGAGACCGGCCTTGTCGTAGTAGTCGGTGACGACCTTCGAACCGGGCGCGAGCGTCGTCTTGACCCACGGCTTGGCCTTGAGCCCCTTGCGGTTCGCGTTCCGCGCCAGGATGCCGGCGGCCATCATGACGGACGGGTTCGACGTGTTCGTGCACGACGTGATCGCGGCGAGCGCGACGGAGCCATGGTCGATCGTGTACTGCTGCCCGTCGCTCCCCTTCACCCGCACGGGACTCCACGCGCGAGCCGGCGAGGCGTTCGTGTCGACGGCGTTCCGATCCGTCGTGTGGGTGTCGGCGGCGGTGAATGCGGTGGGATCCGATGCGGGGAACGTCCCGGCGAGCGCCTCGTCGACCTCGGTCTCGGGCGTCTCGATGTAGCTCTGGAGGTCGCGCTCGAAGGTCTCCTTCGCCTCCGACAGGATGATCCGGTCCTGCGGCCGCTTCGGGCCCGAGATCGACGGGACGACGGTCGAGAGGTCGAGCTCCAGGTACTCGGAGAAGACGGGCTCGACGCTCGGGTCGTGCCAGAGGTGCTGCGCCTTCGAGTACGCCTCGACGAGCGCGACCTGCTCCTCGGAGCGGCCCGTCAGCCGGAGGTAGTCGAGCGTGACGTCGTCGATCGGGAAGATCGCGGCCGTCGAGCCGAACTCGGGCGACATGTTGCCGATCGTCGCGCGGTTCGCGAGCGGCACCGCGCCGACGCCCTCGCCGTAGAACTCGACGAACTTGCCGACGACGCCGTGCTTGCGGAGCATCGACGTGATCGTGAGGACGACGTCGGTCGCGGTGACGCCCGACGGGATCGAGCCCGTGAGCTTGAAGCCGACGACCTTCGGGATGAGCATCGAGACCGGCTGGCCGAGGAGCGCCGCCTCCGCCTCGATCCCGCCGACGCCCCAGCCGAGGACGCCGAGGCCGTTCACCATCGTCGTGTGCGAGTCGGTGCCGACGAGCGTGTCGGGATACGCGCGGAGCCGGCCGTCGACCTCCCGCGTGAACGTGACGCGGGCGAGGTACTCGATGTTCACCTGGTGGACGATGCCCGTCCCGGGCGGGACGACCTTGAAGTCCTGGAACGCGGTCTGGCCCCAGCGGAGGAACTGGTAGCGCTCGCCGTTGCGCTCGTACTCGAGCTCCACATTCCGCTCGAAGGCGTCCGGCGTGCCGAAGAGATCGGCGATGACGGAGTGGTCGATGACGAGCTCAGCGGGCGCGAGGGGGTTGATCTTCTTCGGGTCGCCGCCGAGCTCCGCCGCGGCCTCGCGGAGCGTCGCGAGGTCGACGATGCACGGGACGCCCGTGAAGTCCTGCATGACGACGCGTGCCGGCGTGAACTGGATCTCGGTGTCGGGCTCCGCGGTCGGGACCCAGGCGCCGAGCGCCTCGATCTGCGCCTTCGTGACGTTCGCGCCGTCCTCCGTGCGCAGCAGGTTCTCGAGGAGGACCTTGAGGCTGAAGGGCAGCTGCTCGTAGCCCGGGACGGTGTCGATCCGGAAGATCTCGTAGTCCTTGCCGCCGACCGTGAGGGTGGTCTGCGCGCCGAACGAGTTGACAGACATGTGTTGACCTTACCCCGCTCGATGGCGCACGATTCCGGCGGAATCGCGACGCCCGAGTGGATTTATCTTGACGTCAAGATAAATCCTAGTCCCCCTTCCGGGACCCCTCCTGCGCGACCGCGGCGACGGCCTCCGGCACCGGCTTCGGCGAGCGCAGCAGGAGCCAGGTGAACCACACGGCGACGGCGTAGAGCGGGATGCCGGTGAGGAGCCGGGCGAGCGCGAGCGCCTCCGTGAGGCCGGCGAAGTAGAGCGGGAGCTCGACGGCGAGCCGGATCACGAAGAGGCCGACCCACACCCACGAGGCCGCCGTCGCGCCCCTGCGGAAGCGCGGATCGGCGCGCCATCCGCCGGCGTTCCCCGTGATCGCACCGATCAGGAGCCCGACGAGCGGCCAGCGCGCGGCGAGGCTCACGAGCAGCAGCACGAGGAAGACGGCGTTGATGACGAAGCCGGGGACGAAGTTGTCGTTCGCGTTGCCGGTGAGGAGGGCCGCCGCCGCCGAGATCGCGAGGATGAGGACGCCGCCGATCGCCGGGAGCACCGTCTGCCGCTGGACGATCCGGGCGACGAGGAACGCGACCCCCAGGACGAGCGGCGCGATGACCGAGAGCCAGGTGTCCTTCGTCACCGAGTAGACGACGAGGAAGGCGAGCTCCGGGAGGACCGACTCGACGAGCCCGCGGACGCCGCCGAGCGCGAGCCAGAGCGCGCGGCCCGAGGGCTGCTCCGGCGGGACGACCGCGCTCAACCCTCGACCTGTGCGGCGGCCGCCGGCGGCATCGTGAGCGGAATGAGGTCGCGCGGCGGCATGGGCGTCTGGCCGCGGACGACGACGATCGAGCGGAACAGCTCCTCGACCTCGGCCGCCGCCTCCTTGTCGGTCGCGCCCTTGCCGGCGATGACGCCCCGGAGGAACCAGCGCGGCCCGTCGACGCCGATGAACCGCGCGAGTCGCATGCCCTGCTTGCCGTCGACGACGACCGGGATCTCCGCGAAGATCTCGGGGCCGAACGGCCCCTGCGCGGGCTTCGCCCGGGCGCCCTGCGCGGCGAGCTGCTCGAGGATCTGCCCGCGGATCTCGTGCCAGAGACCGCTCGAGCGCGGGGCGGCGAACGGCTGCACCTGGAGCGTGGACCCGTGGAACTCGAGCCCGACCGCGACGACGCGCTTCGAGGCCTCCTCGACCTCCAGCCGGAGGTGGAGATCCGCGCGCGGGATGATCTTCACGCCGCCCAAGTCGACGTAGGGCCGGACGCCCGTCACCTCGGCGACGTCGAAGGGCCCCTTGGTCGCCCGATCGGCCGGTGCGGACTTCTCCTCCACGGCCTCCGGGCCTTCCGTCAGTTCATCGTTCACGATCGCACTCCCGTCGAACCGAAGCCGCCCTCGCCCCGATGACTGCCGGGGAGCCGATCGACGCGGACGAACTCGGCCTGCGCCACCGGCGTCACGATGAGCTGGGCGATGCGGTCGCCGACCGCGATCTCGAAGGGCTCGAACCTGTCCGTGTTGAGCAGGGTCACCTTGATCTCGCCCCGGTAGCCCGCGTCGACCGTGCCCGGGGCGTTCACGATCGTGATGCCGCGCTTCGCCGCGAGGCCGCTGCGGGGCACGACGAATGCGGCGTAGCCGTCCGGCAGCGCGATGGACACGCCCGTCCCGACGAGGGCGCGCTCCCCCGGCTGGATCGTCAGCGCCTCCGCCGAGACCAGGTCGGCCCCCGCGTCGCCCGGATGGGCGTAGCTCGGGGTCTCCCCGGACGCGATGAGGACCGGGACCGTCTCAGGCACGTCCTGAAGGCTAACGCACAGCGGCCGATGGATGCCGGGGTATTGAATGGCGGGGTGACGACGCCCGCACCGAGCCAGTCCCCCGCCTACCGCGAGCGCCTCTGGCCGACGCCCGGCGTCTACGTCGCCTGTCTGCTGCTGATCCCGGCGGGTCTCTTCGTATTCCTGCCCATCGATATGACGATCGGCATCGTCGCCGCGGCGATCCTCTTCCTCGGCGGGATCGGCTTCTTCGTCCTGACGACGCGGACCATCGAGGTGAACGACCGGGCCTTCGTCGCGGGACGCGCCTCGCTGCCGCGCGAGTTCGTCGGCGAGGCGGTCGGCTACGACGGGCTCGGCGCGACGTTCGAGCGGGGGCCCGGTCTCGACGCCCGCGCCTACACGATGTTCCGCGGCGGCGTGAAGGCCGTCGTGCGCGTCGAGAACACGGATCCGAACGATCCCACGCCGTACTGGCTCGTGTCGACGCGGCGACCCGAGGAACTGGTCGCGGCGCTCGCGACTCCCTGAGGCCCGATCAGGCCGCGCATTCCTTGCAGATCGCCCCGCCCAGCTTCTTGTCCTCGTGGTCGAGCTGCGAGCGGTGCTTCACGAGGAAGCAGCTCACGCACGTGAACTCGTCGGCCTGCTCCGGGAGGACGACGACATCGAGGTCGACGTCCGAGAGGTCCGCCCCCGCGAGCTCGAACGAGCCCGGGTTGTCGGCGTCGTCGACGTCGATCGCCGAGGACTGCGCGTCCGGCACACGCTCCTTGAGGGCCTCGATCGACTCGCCGTCGTCGTCGCTCTTACGGGGTGCGTCGTAGTCAGTCGCCATGCGTATCCAGTCTCGAAAAATCGTCGAGGGCGGAATCGGCGGCGACAGTCTGCACGATCGCCCCTGTGATCGCAAACCGGCTTCCGCCGCTCGTTCCAGCCGATCAGAACGGGCGCCACGCCCGCGATATTCCCGGCTTTCCGCATGCCGCGTGCCACGATTCCAGCGACGTCACGCACGCCGACAGAAGGGTCCAGACATGGAGGATCTCGAGCTCATCGGGGTCGAGGGCGGGTACCTCGAGCTCGCCTCGCCCGACGGCAGCCGATACCGCCTCGCGATCGACGACCGCGTCCGCGTCGCCGCGCGCCGCACCGAGCCCGCCGGCGCCGCGCTGCCGCGGAACCTCAGCCCTAAGGACATCCAGTCGCACATCCGCGGCGGCATGACCGCCGAGGACGTGGCCGCGGTCACGGGCGCGCCGCTCGAGTACGTCAAGCGCTTCGAGGGACCGGTCATCGCCGAGCGCGAGTTCGTCATCAACTCGGCGCTCGCCGTCCCCGTCCACACGGCCGAGGCCGACCCGCTCGCCGAGCCGGCGACGTTCGGCGAGGCGATCCTCGAGCGCCTCCACATCATCGGCGGCACCGACGCCCGGTGGTCGTCGTGGAAGGAGAACGGCGGCTGGATCGTCAAGCTCGGCTACGACCTCGGCGTCGTGGAGCACGACGCCCGCTGGCAGTTCGACCCGAAGCGCCAGTCGCTCTCGCCAGTGAACGCGGAGGCCGTGGGGCTCTCCCGCGTCGACGCCGAGCCCGAGCCGAGCGCACCCCGGCTGCGCGCGATCGTGAACGAGGACGCGCCGCCCAAGCGCAGCGACCGCTTCGACTCGGGTGCGTTCCGCGTCGACAGCCTCGCCGACAGCGGGCCCGTCCTCGCCCCGCTCGGGCACAAGCCGCATCCCGAGGCGGAGACGCAGAGCCACAACCAGACCGCCGACCTGCTCGAGGCCCTGCGACGCCGCCGGGGCGAGCGCGAGACCGCGCTGCCCGAGGAGGCCCCCGACTCGCTCCGACCCGTGACGAACAGCACGATGCGGCTCGTCGAGCTCGACCTCGAGGTCTCGAACCCGCCCGCACCGCGGCAGAACACCGGCGGCCTCGGCCGGAAGAAGGGGCGCCCCGCGCTCCCCTCGTGGGACGAGATCGTCTTCGGCGCGCGACCCGACGACTTCGACGACGACCTCGCCTGACGCCATCGCGGAATCGCGCTAGGCGAAAGCGCCGAAGCGGAGGAGCGGCACCCGCGTCTCCGCCGGGGTCCATGAGCCGTGCTGGCCGACCATGCGGCCCGCATTCCCCGCGAAGGCCGTCTCCGTGTAATAGGCGACCTGCTTCCGGGCTGCGACGAGCACGTCGCCGATCCGCGGACGCACGGCATCGTCGACCGCCCCGAACCAGCCGGCCTCGATCGCGGCGTCACGCGTCGCGACCCACGCCCGCTCCCCCTCGGACTCCGTCCAGCGCGCGGCGATCTCCTCGGGACTCGTCGCTTCGTCCGCGTGGAGATGGAGCATCCGGTGCTCGCCGGCGAGGCGGCGGACGCCCCGCCAGAGCTCGGAGTCGTCGGGGACGACGAGCCGCTGGTGCTCCGCGAGATCGACCATGCCGTGGTCGGCCGTCACGAGCACGCCGGCATCGCGCGGCAGTGCACGTCCGAGCGCGGCGACCGCCGCGTCGACGCGCTCGAGCGCGTCCGCCCAGTCGTCCGACGCCGAGCCCCGGTCATGACCGGCC
>Ga0164242_10002212_pt1 | contig 22589 bp, 16 predicted proteins | sample OricomgcompostMG_FD_108783 | JGI IMG/M metagenome (GOLD analysis project Ga0164242, IMG submission 108783) | Miracle-Growth compost microbial communities from Emeryville, California, USA - Original compost - Miracle growth compost (MG) ... | reverse complement strand
CGGCAAGGTGTTCCCCGGCGTGCGCGCGCTCGACGGCGTGTCGTTCGAGGTGAACGCCGGCGAAGTGCACGGCCTGATGGGCGAAAACGGAGCGGGCAAGTCCACGCTCCTGAAGATTCTTGGCGGCGAATATCAGCCCGATTCGGGCCGCATTCTCGTCGATGGCAACGAAGTGAAGTTCGCGGATGCCGCGGCCTCGATCGGTTCGGGCATCGCCGTGATTCACCAGGAACTGCAATACGTGCCCGACCTCACGGTCGCGGAGAATCTGCTGCTGGGCGCGTTGCCCAATGCGCTCGGCTGGGTGAGACGCGGCGAGGCGCGCAAGTTCGTGCGCGAGCGTCTTGCCGCCATGGGCGTGGATCTCGATCCCGCCGCGAAGCTGCGCAAGCTCTCCATCGCGCAGCGCCAGATGGTGGAAATCTGCAAGGCGCTGCTGCGCAACGCGCGCGTGATCGCGCTCGACGAACCCACGAGCTCGCTCTCGCACCGCGAGACCGAAGTGCTCTTCAAGCTCGTGCGCGAACTGCGCGCCGACAATCGCGCGCTCATCTACATCTCGCACCGCATGGACGAGATCTACGAGCTCTGCAATGCCTGTACGATCTTCCGCGACGGTCGCAAGATCGCTTCGCACGAGAAGCTCGAAGAGGTCAAGCGCGCGACGCTCGTAGCCGAAATGGTGGGGCGCGAGATCAGCGACATCTACAACTATGCGCCGCGCGAGCACGGCAATGTGCGCTTCGCCGTGCGTGGCGTGGAAGGGCAGCCGCTTACCCAGGCGGCGAGCTTCGAGGTGAAGGCGGGCGAGATCGTCGGCTTCTTCGGACTCGTGGGCGCGGGCCGCAGCGAGCTCATGCAATTGATCTACGGCACGCACAAGCGGCGCGCGGGCGAGATCGAGCTCGACGGCAAGCCCATTCGCGTGAAAAGCGCGAGCGACGCGATTCGTCAGGGCATCGTGCTGTGCCCGGAAGACCGCAAGGAGCAAGGCATCGTTGCGATGGCAACGGTCTCGGAGAACATCAACATCAGTTGCCGCCGCCACTTCCTGCGCGCGGGCATGTTTCTCGATCGCAAGAAAGAAGCCGAAACCGCGGACCGTTTCATCAAGCTCCTGAAGATCAAGACGCCGAGCCGTCGCCAGAAGATCCGCTTTCTCTCGGGCGGCAACCAGCAGAAAGCCATTCTTTCGCGCTGGCTCGCCGAGCCCGACCTGAAGGTGGTGATTCTCGACGAGCCCACGCGCGGTATCGACGTCGGCGCGAAACATGAAATCTATAACGTGATCTACCAGCTCGCCGCGCGCGGCTGCGCGATCGTGATGGTGTCATCGGAATTGCCGGAGGTGCTCGGCGTGTCTGACCGTATCGTGGTCATGCGCGAAGGCCGCATTTCCGGGGAGTTGCCGCGCAGCGCGGCGAGCGAACACGCGGTGCTGGACCTCGCGCTGCCGCAAGGCGCGCAGGCGAGAGCCGCATGAGTGGACGGGGAGGAGTGACTGAAATGCAAGCTAGAGAGAACCTGGCGGCCGACGCCGCCGATGCAGCGAAGAGCGTGGCGCAAAGCGCCGCCGAAGCGCTGATTCCCAAGACCAGCGACAAGCAGAAGTGGTGGCAGCAGATCACCGAGTACAGCCTGATCGTGATCTTCGCGATCATGTTCCTGGTGATGTCGCTGACCGTCGATCATTTCTTCTCGATCGAGAACATGCTCGGGCTCGCCCTGTCGGTTTCGCAGATCGGCATGGTCGCGTGCACGATGATGTTCTGCCTCGCCTCGCGCGACTTCGACCTTTCCGTGGGCTCGATCGTCGCGTTCGCGGGCGTGCTGTGCGCGATGGTGCTCAACGCGACGAACAACACCTTCATTGCGATCGTCGCCGCCGTGGCCGCGGGCGCCGCGATCGGCTTCGTGAACGGCGCGGTGATCGCGTACTTGCGCATCAATGCGCTGATCACCACGCTCGCCACCATGGAGATCGTGCGCGGTCTTGGCTTCATCGTTTCGCACGGCCAGGCCGTGGGCGTGTCCTCGGACACCTTCATCGCCATGGGCACCGCGTCGTTCTTCGGCGTGCAATTGCCGATCTGGGTCACGCTCATCTGTTTCATCGTGTTTGGCGTGATGCTCAACCAGACCGTGTACGGGCGCAACACGCTCGCCATCGGCGGCAATCCGGAGGCCTCGCGCCTCGCGGGCATCAAGGTCGAGCGCACGCGCGTGTGGATCTTCCTGATTCAGGGCGCGGTGACGGCGCTCGCGGGCGTGATCCTCGCCTCGCGCATTACGTCGGGACAGCCGAATGCGGCGGAGGGTTTCGAGCTCAATGTGATTTCCGCGTGCGTGCTGGGCGGCGTGTCGCTGCTGGGCGGACGCGCGACGATCTCGGGCGTGGTGATCGGCGTGCTCATCATGGGCACGGTCGAGAACGTCATGAACCTGCTCAACATCGACGCGTTCTATCAGTACCTCGTGCGCGGCGCGATCCTGCTCGCGGCGGTGCTGCTCGACCAGTTGAAGAATCGCGGTGCGCGCGATTGATGCCGGCTTGAAGCCGCCGACCGGGCGATTCATAAGGAACCCAATACGATGACGTCTTCCGTCAACGCATCAGCCAACGCATCCGCGGACGCGCAGGCGCGCCACGCGCACGAAAATTATGCGCGCTACCCGAGCCTCGCCGACCGCGTGGTGTTGATCACGGGCGGCGCGACCGGCATCGGCGCGGCGTTCGTCGAGCACTTCGCCGCGCAGGGCGCGCGGGTGGGCTTTCTCGACATCGACGCGAGCGCGGGTGAAGCGCTCGCCGACGAGTTGGGCGATTCGCGCCACAAACCGCTCTTTCTCGCCTGCGACCTCACCGACATTGCCGCGCTGCGCGCCGCCATCGCCGATGTGAAGGCCGCGCTCGGTCCCATCGAAGCGCTCGTGAACAACGCCGCGAACGACCGCCGCCATACGCTCGCGGAAGTCACGCCGGAGTCGTTCGACGCGGGTGTCGCGGTGAACTTGCGGCATCAGCTTTTCGCGGCGCAGGCCGTGGCGGAGGACATGAAAGCCGCGCGCGCGGGCTCGATCATCAATCTGGGATCGATCAGCTGGATGCTCAAGCAAGCCGACTTGCCGGTCTATACGATGAGCAAATCCGCCGTGCAGGGCCTCACGCGCGGGCTCGCAAAGGATCTCGGGCGCTATGGCATCCGCGTGAATTCGCTGGTGCCGGGCTGGGTGATGACCGACAAGCAGCGGCGCCTGTGGCTCACCGACGAAGGACGCGAGAACATCAGACGCGGGCAGTGCATCGACGCCGAGTTGCTGCCCGAAGACCTCGCGCGCATGGCGCTTTTCCTCGCGGCCGACGACAGCCGCATGATCACGGCGCAGGACATCGTGGTGGATGGGGGCTGGGCATGAGTGCGAACCGAACCTCGAACGAAACCGCGACCGCAACGCTGCTGGTGGACGCGCGCGACACGCTGGGCGAAGGCGCAACCTGGTGCGCGCGCAGCGGCCGCCTGTACTGGACCGACATCGAAGGCGCGCGCCTTTCGCGCTACGACCCGCGCGACGGCTCGCACGCGACGTGGGAAATGCCCGAGCGCCTCGGCTGTTTCGCGCTCTGCGAGGACGCAGGCACGCTGTTGCTCGGCCTCGCCTCGCGGCTCGCGTTCTTCGATCCGGAGACGGGCGCGATCGAGAGCATCGTCGATGTCGAGCCGGGCCTGAACACGCGCGTGAACGATGGCCGCTGCGACCGCCAGGGCCGCTTCGTATTCGGTACGAAGGACGAGGGTTCGCCGCTGCAGGCCATCGGCGGCTTTTATCGGCTCAATCGCGATCTCACGCTCGAACGCCTGCCGTTGCCCGCGCCCGCCATTTCGAACAGCATCGCGTTCAGCCCGGACGGCTCGACGATGTACTACTGCGATACGCCCACGCGCGAAATTCACGCATGCGACTACGGCGCGGACGGGACGATTGCAAACCAGCGCCTGTTCGCAACGCTCACGGACCAGACCGGCGCGCCGGACGGCTCGACCGTCGATGCCGAAGGCGGTCTATGGAACGCGCAATGGGGCGGAGCGCGCGTGGTGCGTTACGGCGCCGATGGTCGGGAAACCGAGCGTGTAAAGATTCCCACAGCGCAGCCAAGCTGCGTTACGCTCGGCGGAGCGCGGCTGGACACGCTTTACGTCACGAGCGCGCGCGCGGAAATGGACGAGGCCGCACTGGCCGGCGACCCGCATGCAGGCGGGGTATTCGCGGCGCGAATCGACGGCGTGGGCGTGGCCGAACCGCTGTTTCAGGGGCGGCGGCGCGACTGAGGCGGCACCGCAAAGGGCCACCCGAATGTCTGCGAATCACGCAGACGGACCGAAGGTCGTTGTTCTTCGGCAACAGATGCAGCCGACCGGAAGTGTGCAGTTGAGTTTGCCAGCAGGACCCGATGGAGAAGGGCGAACACAAGAAGCGGCCGCTGGCGCAGCGCAGGCAGGCCTCCGGTGCGCCGCCTTCCCTTTTTGGTTGAGGGCGGCAATCAACAAGCCTCTCGAGGAGCATCTTATGAGCGTCGCGAATTCCGCTGTGCGTCGATCCCCCCGTTCCAACGCTACCCCAGGCGCAACGGCTGCCACCCTGCCAGCCGTCGCCGCATCGTCGGCCTCATCCAGTTCCCCCGCCGCCGCGCGCCGTGCGCGGCTCGAAGCTGCCACGCATCCCGTCCTGCCCGGTCCCAGCACGTCGGTGGTCGCCATCGGCGCGGCGGGCGTGGGCGACGTGGCGTGCGTGACGCTCGCGAACGCGTATCTCCGGCTCGACGTCGCGCCCCAACTGGGCGGCGGGATCACGCGCTTCGACTGGCGCAGCGAAGGCGTGCTCGAACCCCTGTTCCGCCGCTGCGAGCGCGTGAGCGCGCGCATGGACCCGAACGAACTGGCGTGCTACCCGCTGTTGCCGTATTCGAACCGCATTGGCGAGGGGCGCTTTCACTTTGGTGGACGCGACGTCGAAGTGCCGCGCAATCGCGCAAGCGAGCCTGTGCCGATTCACGGCGACGGCTGGCTCGCGCCATGGAGCGTCGAGAGCGCCGATCGCGAGAATGTGCGCCTCGTGCTCGATCGCGGTGACGGTGCGCCCTATGCGTACCGCGCGGTGCTGACCTATGCGCTTGATGGCGCGACGCTCGCCATGACACTCGAAGTCGAGAACACGGGCCGCGAGCCGCTGCCGTTCGGCTTGGGTGTGCATCCGTTTCTCGCGCGCGACGCCAGCACGGAGCTTTCGGCGCCCGCGAGCGGCCTGTGGCTCTCCGGCGCCGACTGGCTGCCGGTGCGCCACGTGCCCGCGCCTCCCGCCTGGCAGTTCGGCGTCGCCTATCCGCTGCCGGACCAGCTTGTGAACCATGCGTTCAGCGGTTGGAGCGGGCGCGCCGCAGTGGTGTGGGAGCGCCGTCGGCTTTCGCTCTCGATTTGCGCCAACACCGACTATTACGTGCTCTACACGCCGCCGGGGCAGGACTTCTTCTGCTTCGAGCCAGTCGATCACCCGATCAATGCGGTGAACCTGCGCGGCGGCGGCGACGCGAACGGCATGACCGTGCTCGCGCACGGCGAGCGGCTCGTGCGGCGCTTTTCGTTCACTGTCGAGCGCATGGATATGCGCGAGGCGACCAGCCCGCACCGGCATGGCACGCGCGGGCGCATGCGCGGCGCGAAGGGAGCGCGGGTGCGCTCGTAGCGGTCAGGTCCGGAATGGCGTCGCTTTCGTCTGAACATCGAGCGGGCCGCAGTGGCTGCCCCGCCCTCTCCGGGCGGGCGTGCCGAGCCTGTCCCTCGCGTGGCGGCCTTCGCCGGGTATCGGACGCCCGGACAGGTAAAATATCCGCCGTTTTCCCCTGTTTCCTCTCCTCGGCGGCCCGCCGCGAGCACCCACTATGACTTCCTTCACCCAGACCCTCGCCGCCGCCTGGCAGCGCACCGGCTCGCTGCTGTGCGTCGGCCTCGACCCCGAACCGACGAAATTCCCCGCCGCACTGGCGGGCCGCAGCGACGCGATCTTCGAATTTTGCCGCGATATCGTCGACGCCACGGCGCCCTATGCGTGCTCGTTCAAGCCGCAGATCGCCTACTTCGCCGCGCATCGCGCGGAAGACCAGCTCGAAGCGTTGATCGCGCACGTTCACGAGAAGCATCCGGGTCTGCCCGTGATTCTCGACGCCAAGCGCGGCGACATCGGCAGCACCGCCGAGCAGTACGCGCGCGAAGCGTTCGAGCGCTTCAAGGCCGATGCGGTGACGGTCAATCCGTATATGGGATTCGATTCGATCGAGCCATGGCTCGCGCATGCAGGCAAAGGCGTGATCGTGCTGTGCCGCACCTCGAATCCGGGCGGCTCCGACCTGCAGTTCCTTGACACGGGCGGCCGTCCGCTCTATCAGGTCGTGGCGGACCTCGCGGCGAACCAATGGAACGCCAGCGGCGAGCTCGGACTCGTGGTGGGCGCGACGTTTCCGAAGGAAATCGAAACCGTGCGCGGCATCGTCGGCGACATGCCGCTGCTGATTCCCGGCATCGGCGCGCAAGGCGGCGATGTGGAGGCCACGGTGAAAGCGGGCCGCACCGCGAACGGCACCGGCATGCTCATCAATTCCTCGCGCGCAATCATCTACGCGAGCAAGGGCGAGGACTACGCGCAGGCGGCTGCAACGACTGCCTTGAAAACGCGCGACGGGATCAACGCGTTCCGCTGATTCCAGAGCATCTGGCTCTAAAGCTCGTTATGCACTTTTCGCCGGACTAGGTACTTGACGGCGGGAAGTGCTGACATAAATCCCGTCCGGCTGAAGAATGGCCCTTGCAACGCGTCCTGGCGCCGTCTCGGGGCTGTCATGAACGACCTGCATTCGAGCGCCCGCAACCGGTGAACGAGCGGACCAGCCCGGTATTCACTTTGCACCAATCCAGGGGCGGCCCTGCATGTATTGGGTGTGGGCTGGCTAGTGCGCACGAAATTCAGACATTGCACGTCGCAGCTCACGAGATACTCTCAAATACCTGCCCGTTTATTCGGATAAATCTCGGTGCAACGCCGAGAAATTAGGAATTGTCTTATTCGTTTGACGAGTACTACTTCGTATCATCCATGCGGCAAGGTATGGATGTCCGAGCCTGGCTGGCAACGTCGCTTGCCTGTTTGTCAGTGGAGAACAATCCCTGTTCCCTGTTCCCTGTTCTGTTCGGATCCGGGCGGACCGTCCGCCGCGCGGCGCATGCCCGTTTCCGATATCCGTTTCTGTCCAAAAGCATACGTCTGACGCGAGACCGAACGCCGTCTCCAGTGGATCGCATTTTGGCGAATCGAAATCGTCCGATTGGTTTTGCTTTCGCTGGGGCGAATACTACGGATATGGAGGACGCGCGCTTCGAACGTTGATCCGCCAGACAAAGCCGGGGCTTATGCGCAATTGCAGGCGATTTGTGCGCGAAGACCGACATAGCTAGTTTGAGTGTGGTTTCATCCACAGCAGTAGTGCTCATTGAATTTGAAAATATCTTATAGATTAATAAGGATTGCAAAGTGAATAAGTCATATCGTTCTGTCTGGAATGAGTCGACCGGCACATGGGTGGCCGCGCAGGAAAACGCAGTTGGACGCAGAAAGGGAGGCGGCCGAGTTCTTTCGTCCGTTGGCGTGGTCGTGGTAGGGGGGCTGGTAGCAGCCGCTTCGGTGCCGGCGTCCGCGAGTGTGCTATGTATGCACGATCAGGCCGGGACGCGAACCTATGACACTTCAGGCAACAACAATGCCAGCTGTGGTAGCTGGCTTCCTGCACAGTCGGGCACATACACGATCCTGGACTCGGGAAGCAACGCCTCTGGTTCCAAGTCGGCGTTGTTGCTTAGTGGCACCGCCGCGACCTTCTATGTCAATGGCAACGGGTCGACGACCCAAAACGTGCTGACAATGACGGCATCGGGCAGCAATGTCCTGATGACAGGGCTTGCGCCCGGTGCCATCAACGCGCAAAGCGTTGACGCGGTGAACGGTTCGCAACTCTATGCGACGAACCAGAATGTGACGAACATCACGAACACGGTGAACAACATCACCAACGGTGGCGGGATCAAGTACTTCCACACGAACTCGACGCTGGCGGACTCGTTGGCTACGGGTACGAACAGCACGGCTATTGGCCCGGTCGCCTCGGCTTCGGCCACGAACGCAATCGCGATTGGCAATGGCGCCAGCGCCTCGACGGCCAATTCCGTCGCGCTCGGCAACGGCGCGACCACGGCGGCAGCAGTGGCGACGGCGAGCGGCACGATCGGCGGCAAGACGTTCAACTATGCCGGCGCGACGCCGACTGGCGTGGTAAGCATGGGCTCGGCGGGCAATGAACGCCAGGTGACGAATGTGGCGGCAGGCCAGGTGACGGCCAGCAGCACGGATGCCGTGAATGGCTCGCAACTGTACGCGACGAATACCCAGGTCACGCAGAACACGTCCGACATCTCGACCCTCGCAGGCACGGTCACGACGATCCAGGGCAACGTTTCAACGCTTTCGGGCGACGTGACGACCATTAACGGCCAGATCACAAACATCCAGGGCCAACTGGCCAATACGGTGCAGTACGACACGTCAGCGCACGACTCGATCACGCTGGGCGGCACGGGTTCGACCACGGCGGTTGCGATCCACAACGTGGCCAATGGCGATCTGAGCGCATCGAGCACTGACGCGGTGAATGGCGCGCAACTGTACGCGACGAACACGAACGTGTCGAACCTCGCGGGCGACGTGACGACCATCCAGGGCAACATTTCCACGCTCGCGGGCGACATCACGAACATCAACGGCAAGCTGAACGACGCCGTGCTGTACGACTCGTCGTCGCACAATTCGGTGACGCTGGGCGGTGCGGGCTCGACTACGCCGGTCGGTCTGCACAACGTGGCCAACGGCGACGTGAGCGCGGCAAGCACCGACGCGGTGAACGGTTCGCAGCTCTACGCGCTGGGCAGCTCGACGGCCAGCTCGCTGGGCGGCGGCTCGACGGTGAACAGCGACGGTTCGATCTCGAACCCGACCTACAACATCGGCGGCAGCACATTCAACAACGTCGCCGGCGCGCTGACGAACTTGGACGGCCGTGTGACGCAGAACACGACGGACATCACGAACCTGACGAACAACATCAACAACGGCACGATCGGTCTGGTGCAGCAAGCCACGCCGACGAGCACGGTGACGGTGGCGAAGGACACGGGCGGCAACCTCGTGGACTTCACGGGTACGGCAGGCACGCGTGTTCTGACGGGTGTGTCGAACGGCGCGGTGAGCGCAACCAGCGTGGACGCGGTGAACGGTTCGCAGCTGTACGCGACGAACCAGAGCATCACGAGCCTCGCGGGCGACATCACGAACATCAACGGTCAGATGGCCGATGCGGTGATGTACGACACGTCGGCGCATGACTCGATCACGCTGGGCGGGGCGGATGCGACTTCGGCGGTGAAGTTGCACAACGTGGCCGACGGCGACGTGAGCGCGACGAGCACGGACGCGGTGAACGGTTCGCAGCTGTACGCAACGAACGAGAGCATCTCGAACCTGTCGGGCGACATCACGAACATCAACGGCAAGCTGAACGATGCGGTGCTGTACGACACCTCGGCGCACGATTCGGTGACACTGGGCGGTGTGGGCGCGAGCACGGCGGTGGCGCTGCACAACGTTGCCAACGGTGCGGTGAGCGCATCGAGCCTGGACGGTGTGAACGGTTCGCAACTCTACGCGCTGGCCAGCTCGACGGCCAGCTCGATGGGCGGCGGCTCGACGGTGAATGGCGACGGTTCGATCACGAACCCGACCTACATCATTGGTGGCAAGACGTTCAACAACGCAGGCGATGCGTTCACGAACCTCGCAGGTGACATCACCAACATCAACGGCACAATGGCCGATGCGGTGCTGTACGACACGTCGGCGCACGACTCGGTGACGCTGGGCGGTTCGGGCGCGACGGGCGGCGTGGCGCTGCACAACGTGGCGGCGGGCGATGTCTCGGCATTGAGCTTCGACGCGGTGAATGGTTCGCAGCTGTACAACCTGGCCAGCTCGACGGCCAGTTCGCTGGGCGGCGGCTCGACGGTGAACGGCGACGGCTCGATCACGAACCCGACGTACATCGTGGGTGGCGACACCTACAACAATGTGGGCGGCGCAATCACGAACCTGGACGGCCGCGTGACGCAGAACACGACCGACATCCAGAACATCACCAACAACATCAACAACGGCACGATCGGCCTCGTCCAGCAAGACCAGACGACGCACAACATCACCGTTGCGAAGGACACGGACGGCACGATCGTGGACTTCACGGGTACGGCAGGCACGCGTGTCCTGACGGGTGTGTCGAACGGCGCGGTGAGCGCAACGAGCGTGGATGCGGTGAACGGCTCGCAACTGTACGCGACGAACGAGAGCATCTCGAACCTCGCGGGCGACGTGACGAACATGCAAGGCGACATCACGAACATCACCGGTCAACTGGCCGATGCGGTTCTGTACGATTCGTCGGCGCATGACTCGGTGACGCTGGGCGGCGCGGGTTCGACCAACGGCGTGGCGCTGCACAACGTGGCCAACGGAGCGGTGAACGTATCGAGCCTCGACGGCGTGAACGGCTCGCAGCTTTACGCGCTGGCCAACTCGACGGCCAGCTCGCTGGGCGGCGGCTCGACGGTGAATGGCGACGGTTCGATCACGAACCCGACCTACAACATCGGCGGCAAGACGTTCAACAACGCAGGCGACGCGTTCACGAACCTCGATGGCCGCGTGACGCAGAACACGACCGACATCACGAACCTGCAAGGCGACATCACGAACATCAGCGGTCAACTGGCCGATGCGGTGATGTACGACTCGTCGGCGCACGACTCGATCACGCTGGGCGGCACGGATGCGACTTCGGCGGTGGCGTTGCACAACGTGGCGGCGGGCGATGTCTCGGCATCGAGCACCGACGCGGTGAACGGCTCGCAGCTCTACGCACTCGGCAGCAGCACGGCCGACGCGCTGGGCGGCGGCTCGACGGTGAACAGCGACGGCTCGATCTCGGCGCCGACGTACAACATCGGCGGCGACACGTTCAACAACGTGGGCGGCGCGCTGACGAACCTGGACGGCCGCGTGACGCAGAACACGACCGACATCACGAACCTGACGAACAACATCAACAACGGTTCGATCGGCTTGGTGCAGCAAGTTACGCCGTCGAGCACGGTGACGGTGGCGAAGGACACGGGCGGTACGACCGTGGACTTCACGGGTACGGCGGGCACGCGTGTCCTGACCGGTGTGACGAACGGTGCGGTGAACGCGCAGAGCACGGACGCGGTGAACGGTTCGCAGCTCTACGCGACGAACCAGAGCATTTCGGACCTCGCAGGCTCGGTGACGAACATCGCCGGCCAGGTCGCCAACGCGGTGATGTACGACTCGTCGGCGCAGGACTCGATCACGCTGGGCGGTTCGGGCTCGACGACGGCGGTCGCGATCCACAACGTGGCGGACGGCACGGCGGATAGCGATGCAGTCAACGTCGGCCAGATGAACGCGGCGATTGCCAACGTGACGAACATCGCGAACAACGCAACGGATCCGATGTTCTCGGCCAACGGCGACCGCAACACCGAAGCGGCGCAAGCCTCGGGCACGCATGCCACGGCAGGCGGTGCGAATTCGGTGGCGAGCGGCACGGAAGCGACGGCATACGGTGCGGGTTCGAAGGCGACGGGTAACCAGTCGTCGGCGATCGGCGCGAATTCGTCGGCAAGCGCGAACAACGCGGTGGCGCTGGGCGCAGGCTCGGTGGCCGATCGTGACAACACGGTGTCGGTGGGCTCGGCGGGTAATGAGCGCCAGGTCACCAACGTCGCGGCTGGCACGCAAGGCACCGACGCGGTCAACGTCAACCAGTTGAACGATGCGGTCAGCAACGCAACGGCCAACACGGTCCAGCAGGCCACGCAGCAGGCCAACGCCTACACGAACCAGCAGATCGGCATCGTGAGGAAGCAGGTCAACACGCTGGGTGCCGCAGCGATGGCAGCTTCGTCGCTGATTCCGAACGCACGGGCGGAAGGCAACTTCCAGATGGCGGTCGCGGCGGGTACGTATGGCGGCGAAAGCGCTCTGGCGCTGGGTGCCAACTGGTACGTGTCGGATCGCCTGCTCCTGAACGCCCACGTCTCGAAGTCGACGGGCGGCGGCAGCACCGGCGCGTCGGTCGGCGCGACGTTCGGCTTCTGATCGGCCTCTGACTGACCGATACCGTCACTCAGGCCCGCCACGGGAAACCGTGGCGGGCACGGAGAAAACTATGAAGAAATCCATCATTTGCGGCGCGTTGCTGGCCGCGCTCGCGAGTGCGCAAGCGTTCGCGAGCGTGGGCAGCGACGCCGAGGCGCTGATGCCCGCCGCGCAGAAAATCGCCGATCCGTATCAGCGCGGTCAGGCAGAAGGCTGGCTCGAAATCGCGCAGCGTCAGGACAGCCACGTGCTCGTCTCGAAGGTCTATGGCGACGCGGCGGCCCGTGCGCTCAACAACGGCCGGCACTTCATCGACAACAGCGTGCCGTTCCAGCCGATCTACGGCCAGAAGAACTGGCCGCCGGTCCAGACGCGCGAGAAGTGGGTGAAGGCGCTTCAGGAAATCGAAAGCACCAACCAGCGCGCGTCACAGTCGCCGTGTCGCGGCGAGGATGCGGGACGTCTTTCCGCATTGACCGACGAGGCGTGGAAGGAACAGGACGAAACGCACGGCACCCACTGGGTGCACGGCTGGGACGCGATCGAGCGCGCGCAGGTGCTGGCGCAGCAGGTGAGCGCCGAGCTCGACAAGTGCGTGCCGCCCCCGCCCGTGCCGGTTCAGGCCAAGCCGATTCCGCTGTCGGCCGATGCGCTGTTCGACTTCGACAGCGCGGTGATGGGGCCGGAAGGCCATCGTCAGATCGATTTGCTGGCGCAGCAGTGGCGCGACGCCGGTGTGAGCATCGACGAGCTCACGATCACCGGCTATACGGACCGCTTCGGTTCGGCCGGGCACAACCTCAAGCTCTCGCGCCAACGCGCGCTGGCGGTCGCGACCGCGTTGAAGCTCCAGGGCGTGCGGGCGACGCAAGTCGATATCAAGGGTCTTGGCGCGGCGGATCCGGTGCAGTCGTGCGACGGCAAGAAGGCGACGGCGGCGGTGATCGCGTGCCTTGCACCGAATCGCCGCGTGGAGATCGTCGTGAAGTAAGGCAGTTGTGAGAAACACGCTGTAGGGGGCGTGAGGCGGACGGCCAGCAAAGGCCGCCCGCGTAGCAGGGCGATTTTGGCGTGTCTACGGGCACGTCTTTTTTTGCGCGGCGCGATGTGCTCGCGCTTATCCTTTTTTCGCGAGCGCCGGCGGCTTGCCGAACAGCTCGATGACCGGGCGATGCAGCGGATACTGCTCGCTCAGGGCGGCCACGTCGCCGATCTCGAACTCGCTGAATTCGAAGCCCGGCGCGACGGTGCAGCCCACCAGCGCGTAAGTGGATGGATCGCAGCAGCGCGCCGCGAACCAGTGTCCCGCGGGCACCACGGCCTGAAAGACCGTGCCCGGATGGTCGAGCGCATGGCCGAGCTTGCGCGTGGAGAGCACGCCGCGTTCGTCGATCGCGTGGATTTCGAGCGGCGCGCCCGCGTAGAAGTGCCACAACTCGTCGGAGCGGATGCGGTGCCATGCCGAATACGCGCCGTTCGCGAGCAGGAAGTAGATTGCGGTCGAGGCCGTGCGCGGGCCGTCGGTGGCCGGTGCGCCGTCGCGGCGTATCAGCTTGTCCGAACGGTAGGTTTCGCTGTAGTAGCCGCCTTCGGGATGGGGCTCGAGCCCGAAGCGGCGGATCAGTTCTTCGACGGCGCCGCCAGTGGCCGCCGGTTCGGTCAATTTTGCAATGCTCATGGGTTCAGCCTCCTTGTCCTTGTGGATCGCACGAAGCTGTCGGGTTCCGGTAGGGTAGGTCATCTCCGGACATCCGGCGCTCGAGGAGGCCGGACGTCCTTAGCGTTCCTTTTCGTCGATCAGCGCGAGCAATCCGCGCAGCGCGTGGACGGCGGCCTGCACGCGGATCTGCTCGCGGTCGCCCTTGAAGACCAGCGTTTCGACGCTCGTGTGCAGCCGGTTGCTCCAGCCGAACGACACCATGCCGACCGGTTTTTCCGGCGTGCCGCCGCCCGGACCGGCGACGCCCGTGATAGCGAGCGAAACTTGTGCCCGGCTATTGCGCAGCGCGCCTTCGGCCATCGCGCGAGCGACCGGCTCGCTGACGGCGCCGTGTTTTTCGATGAGTTCGGCGGGCACGCCGATCATCTCCGTCTTCGCCTGGTTCGAATAGGTGACGAAGCCGCGCTCGAACCAGCCGCTGCTGCCGGAAATGTCGGTGATGGCGGTGGCGACCATGCCGCCGGTGCAGGACTCGGCGGTGGCCAGCATGAGCCGGGCGTCGCGCAGCTTGTTGCCTGCGCGGATGGCGAGTTGGTGAACGACCGAATCGGTAGGCATGGCGGCGTGTCCGTGGCGGGGGTGTTCTTTTTGGGGCGTGGTGGCGTGGCGGCGGCGCGTGCGGCGCTCAAACGGACATGCGCCAGAGCGCGATCACGAGCAGCGTGAAGAACGCGGCAACGAGGTCGTCGAGCATGATGCCGAAGCCGCCCTTGAAGCGCCGCTCGACATAGCGGATGGGCGGCGGTTTCACCGTGTCGAAGAAACGGAAGACGATGAAGGCCCAGAGTTTGCCCATGAAGCCGATGGGCGTGATCATCAGCAGCACGAGCCAGAACGCGACGATCTCGTCCCAGACGATGGCCGAGGGGTCTTCGGTGCGCAGCATCTTCTCGGTGAACCCGGTGATGCCGATGCCCGCGAAATAGCCCACGACGATCAGGAGGCCCCAGTCGAGCACCGTGAAGTAGCGATTGAGCACTTCGAAGGCCGCCCACGCGAAGAGGGTGCCGGCCGTGCCCGGCGCGAGCCGCGAGAGTCCCGAGCCGAAGCCGAGCGAGATGATATGCAGCGGATGCGTGAGCATGAACGGCGCGTCGGCGCGGCGCGGCCCCCTGGGGGCCGCGTTCGCGCTGTTCGCGCCTGCTGCGGCTGGCTGGCCGGCCGTCGCGAGTTTGTCGGCGGGCGAAGGCGTAGGGTCAGTCTGCATGAAAGTGATCGAAGCCTTGCAACGTCAGGTTGAGCGGCGCACCGGACGCGTCGCGCCACGCGATTGTCGGCCACGCCTGCGCTTTGCGCCTGGTGTGCGCGCCGTCGTCGGCCGCTTCGGCTGTGCCGGGTGTCTCGGTGGGTGTGACCGTATCGGGAGAAGTTATTGTACCGATGCGCGTCACGCGCACACCCACCTGTTGCGCCGCTGCCTCGATGGCCCCGCGCTGTCCTTGCGCGGCCGTGAAGCAGAGTTCGTAGTCGTCGCCACCCGCGAGTGCACACTGTAGTTGCAGCGCGCGCGGCAAGCGTGCGAGCGCCTCGGAGAGCGGCAGCGCGTCCACGTCGATCTCGGCGTTCACGTGCGAGCGCTCGAGGATGTGCAGCAGGTCGCCGGCCAGTCCGTCGGAGACGTCGAGCGCCGCGCGTGCTATGCCGCCGAGCGCGAGGCCGAGCGCGACGCGCGGCTCGGGATATTCGAGCGCGTGGCGCAAATGCGCGGCGTTGGCGCGATCGATCTGGATGTGCGGCCACTCGTTGCGCAGCACGGCGAGGCCCGCGCGCGCATCGCCTGGCGTGCCCGACACCCAGATGTCGTCGCCGGGCCGGGCCGCGTCGCGCCGCAGCGCCGTATCCTGGCGCACCGAGCCGAACACCGTGAGGCACAGATTGAGCGGCCCGGCCGTGGTGTCGCCGCCGATCAGCTCGCAGCCGTATCGGTCGGCCAGTTCGAAAAGCCCGCTGCTGAACGCCTCGAGCCAGTCCTCGCGTGGCTTGGGCAGGGCGAACGCGAGCGTGAAGCCGAGCGGCGCGGCGCCCATCGCGGCGAGATCGGAGAGATTGACGGCGAGCGCCTTGTGGCCGAGCGCATGGGGATCGACATCGGGCAGAAAGTGACGGCCCTCCACGAGCATGTCCGTGGAGACGGCCAGCGTCTCGCCGGCGGCGGGCGCGATGAGCGCGCAGTCGTCGCCGATGCCGAGCGCGGCGCGGCGCGTGTTCGTGCGTGCGCGTCGCGCGAAATAACGGTCGATCAGGGAGAACTCGGAAAGCATGACGAAAGGTCTATGTCGAATGGCTCGGGTGGTCCGGCGCGAGCCGCGCCGGCGGGGCGTTGGCCTCATTCAGGTCGCGGTAGCCGCGCCCGAACTGTAAGGAATGCTGTCGGGGATTGGCGCTACAATGCGTTCGATCCAGATTTTGCCATTCTAGTCCGCACTCAGGTCCCGCCCGCCATGTCGAATTCCCCCACGAACAAGCTTCGCGAAGCTGCTCTCGACTATCACGAATTTCCAACGCCCGGAAAGATCGCGATCGCGCCGACCAAGCAGATGATCAACCAGCGCGACCTTTCGCTCGCGTACTCGCCGGGCGTCGCGTTCGCGTGCGAGGCGATCGTCGAGAATCCGCTGAACGCCGCGCGCTTCACGGCGCGCAGCAACCTCGTGGGCGTCGTGTCGAACGGCACGGCGGTGCTCGGTCTCGGCAACATCGGGCCGCTCGCCTCGAAGCCGGTCATGGAAGGCAAGGCGGTGCTGTTCAAGAAGTTCGCGGGCATCGACGTGTTCGACATCGAGCTGAACGAATCGGACCCGCACAAGCTCGTGGACGTGATCGCCGCGCTCGAACCCACGTTCGGCGGCATCAATCTCGAAGACATCAAGGCGCCGGAGTGCTTCATCGTCGAACGCGAAGCCCGCAAGCGCATGAAGATCCCGGTGTTCCACGACGACCAGCACGGCACGGCCATCGTCGTGGCGGCGGCGTTCACCAACGGCCTGAAGGTCGTGGGCAAGGACATCAAGAAGGTGAAGCTCGTGGCGTCGGGCGCGGGTGCGGCGGCGCTGGCGTGCCTCGACCTGCTCGTCGACCTCGGTTTGCCGCTCGAGAACATCTACGTGACCGACCTCGCGGGCGTGGTCTACAAGGGCCGCACCGAACTGATGGACCCGGACAAGGAACGCTTCGCCCGCGAAACCGAAGCGCGCACGCTCGCCGAAGTGATCGAAGGCGCCGACATTTTCCTTGGTCTTTCCGCAGGCGGCGTCCTCAAGCAGGACATGGTCAAGCAGATGGCCGCGAAGCCGCTGATTCTCGCGCTCGCGAATCCCACGCCGGAAATCCTGCCCGAGCTCGCGCTCGAAGTGCGGCCGGACGCCGTGCTCGCCACGGGCCGCACGGACTACCCGAACCAGGTCAACAACGTCCTGTGCTTCCCGTTCATCTTCCGCGGCGCGCTGGACGTGGGCGCGACCACCATCACGCGCGAGATGGAAATCGCCGCCGTGAACGCGATCGCCGAACTGGCGCGCCAGGAGCAGAGCGACGTCGTGGCCACGGCCTACGGCATCCAGGATCTGCAATTCGGGCCCGAATATCTGATTCCGAAGCCCTTCGATCCGCGTCTCATCGTGAAGATCGCGCCGGCCGTCGCCAAGGCGGCGATGGACTCGGGCGTGGCGACCCGCCCGATCGAGGACATGGATGCCTACATGCAGCATCTGCAGCAGTTCGTCTATCACAGCGGCACGACCATGAAGCCGATCTTCCAGCTCGCGCGCGCGGCGGAGCCGGAGAGAAAGCGCATCGTGTTCGCCGAGGGCGAAGAGGAGCGCATCCTGCGCGCGGTGCAGATCGTCGTCGACGAAAAGCTCGCCAAGCCCATCCTGATCGGCCGCCCGGCCGTGATCGAGCAGCGCATCGCACGCTATGGCCTGCGTCTCGTCGCGGGTCAGGACTACACGGTCGTCAACACCGACCACGACGAGCGCTATCGCGACTTCTGGCAGACCTACGCGAAGCTCATGGCGCGCAAGGGCATCACGCAGCAGATGGCGAAGCTCGAAATGCGCCGCCGCACCACGCTGATCGGCTCGATGCTCGTCGAGAAGGGCGAGGCGGACGGCATGATCTGCGGCACGGTCAGCACGACGCACCGCCATTTGCACTTCATCGACCAGGTGATCGGCAAGAAGGAAGGCTGCAATGTCTACGCGGCGATGAACGCGCTGGTGCTGCCGAATCGGCAGATTTTCATCGTCGACACGCACGTGAACGTCGACCCGACGCCCGAGCAGCTCGCCGAAATCACCATCATGGCAGCGGAGGAAGTGCGCCGCTTCGGCATCGAGCCGAAGGTTGCGCTGTGCTCGCACTCGAACTTCGGCTCGAGCCTCGCGCCTTCAGCGCAGAAGATGCGCGATCTGCTGGAGATCCTCAAGGAGCGCGCGCCCGACCTTCAGGTGGACGGCGAGATGCACGGCGATGTCGCGCTCGACGCGAACCTGCGCCGCGAGATCCTGCCGGAGTCGACGCTCGAAGGCGAGGCGAACCTGCTCGTCATGCCGAACATCGATGCGGCCAATATCTCCTACAACCTGCTGAAGACGGCGGCGGGCAACAACATCGCCATCGGCCCGATGCTGCTCGGCGCAGCCAGGCCCGTGCACGTGCTGACGGCTTCGGCCACCGTGCGCCGGATCGTCAACATGGCCGCGCTGCTCGTCGCGGACGTGAACGCAGCGCGTTAAGCCGCTCGCACCAAGCTCCCCTCGAGCCGCACCGTGGCGGCTTCGTGTCTCGTACCGGCGGCGCTCGCCGCCGGTCTTCCTCCGTGTTCCAGGATCCACGCGTGGCGTCGTACTGGCACCGTTTCCGCGCTTGTAGAATTTACACGTTTCGCGCTTGTGCGCGGCCAGGCCTCAAGTGTCGCCGCCGGGGCAAGATTGCTTCCGGGGACCATTAGCGATACCCTTACACCTTTCATGGTCGTCGAACGCGTGATCCGGGAGGCGGGAATCCGTAGATGGTACGTATAGGACTGCCTGATGAAATCACTGCGGAAATCCCTGCGGAAATCACCGCGCGAGACGGTGGCGCATTGACCATATCGGCAGATGCAAGTCATTGTTTTAAAGGGAATTCTGGAGGGCGTTCGAGCGGTATCCGTCGTTTGGCACTGACTGCGTCGAGCGTTTTTCTGGCGGCCGCGCTGGCGTGTTCGCAAGTTGCCGCGGCGCGTACCCCGGCGCCGGACGATGCCGGAGCACAGGTTGGCTCAGTGAGCGTGAGCGGGTTGCCGCGCGAAGCGGTCAACACGCTCGGTCTGATTGCCGAGGGCGGGCCTTATCCGTTTGAGAAGGACGGCGTCGTGTTCGGCAATTACGAGCGGCAGTTGCCGCGTCATCGGCGCGGCTACTATCACGAATACACCGTCCCGACGCCTCGTGCGCATAACCGCGGCGCGCGGCGCATTGTCTGCGGCGGTCCGCTCAGGCGCACGGACAACTGCTATTACACCGACGACCACTACGCCAGTTTTAAGCGAATTGTTGAATGACACCGGGAAAAGCGGCATGAGCGATAACACTTACGCACACGACCCGCTGGTCGCGAGCGATCTGTTCGCGTCCGGCGAGGGCAACCTGTTCCAGCGCGTCATGCAGATGCATCACGACGACCAGCAGCGCGACACCGCGCGCAGGGATGAGGCGAATTCATTGAACGAGGAGGCCATGAGCCTGTTTTCGACCGTCAGGCCGAATATCGTCCAGTCGATCCGCGCGTTTCGCGTGCAGGATCTCGCCGACGAGGCGCAGCGGCTGCAGCAGCATTTCCTCTACGCGTTTTGCGCCAACGCGCAGACCAAGCAGGAAGTGCTCGAAACCATTGCCACATCGTTTCTGTTTCCGAAGCATTTCGGCAAGAACTACGATGGTTTGTACGACTGCCTGACCGATCTGGTGCAGAAGGCCGGCGAGCAGCCGGGCTTCGTGATCGTGCTGGACGGCCTGCCGATCGCGCAAAAGTTCGACAAGGACGGGCGCGAGACGCTGCTCGACGTGTTTCGCGAAGCTTCGGAGTACTGGGCCGAGCGCAAGGTGCCGTTCAGGGTCTTTTATTCGTTCGCCTGATCGATACGGTGCGCGGCGCCTCCAGGGCGCCGGCCGCCGTCAGTTGGCATTCGCATGCCGTCGCATTCTTGCGACAAAAAAACACAGGCCCGCCGCATGGAGACATGCGGCGGGCCTTGTCATTTTTACCTGCGTCGACCTGCCCTTTATCCGTTCCTTACCAGCCGCCCCAGCGCGCAGCGAGTGCCGCGAGCACGGCGATGCCTGCCGTCTCGGTGCGCAGGATGCGCGGCCCGAGCCCCACGGCGATGAAGCCGTGATCGAGCGCCGCCGCTTCTTCCGGTGACGAAAAGCCGCCTTCCGGGCCCACGAGCACGGTGATCTCGCCTTGCGGCGGGTGGTGCGGCAGGGTGGCGAACGACACGTTCGCGCGTGGCGAAAGGAGCATGCGCAACTCGCCTTCGGCGGGCGTTTTGGCGAGCGAGCCGAGCCAAGTGCCGATCTCGCGCGTGGCGGCGACTTCGGGCATGCGGTTGCGTCCGCACTGCTCGCACGACGCCTGCACGATGCGCTGCCAGTGAGACTGGCGGCGCACGGCGCGCTCGCCCGAGAGCCGCACTACGCTGCGCGAGGTGGTGAGCGGCATGAAGCTGGTCGCGCCCAGTTCGACTGCTTTTTCGATCAGCCAATCCATCTTGTCGCTACCGGCGATGCCTTGTGCGAGCGTGAGCCGGTACGGCGGCTCGGTCTCGTTGTCGCGGAATGTGCCGACGCGCACCTGCGTGTCGCGGCGTTCCATGGCGATGATTTCGGCGCTGAATTCCCCTCCCGTGCCGTTGAACAGGACAATCGTGTCGCCGGGCTGCAGGCGTAGCACCTGAACGTGCCGTGTCACTTCGTCGGGGAGTGTGAAGACGTCGCCGGATTGTAAGGAATTTCCGACGAAAAAACGGGGCATAAGACAAGTTCTCATTGCTTCATGACAGATGGCGAGCCAGCGCCCAGCGGTAGCCGTCGAGGTCTTCGACCTGAGCAAAACGATCGCCCCAGAACTGGTCCTGCGGCTCGCTCAACGATTTCGCGCCGGCGTCCAGCGCCCGCGCATACACCGCGTCGACATTATCGACATAAAGGTAAAAGGATTGGGGCGCGATCGCGTCCGAGCTTTTCGGGGTGCGCGCCGTCGAACCAAATGCGCCCTCCGGCGCGAACATCACGATCAATTGGTCGCGATAGGTCATCTCCACGTGCATCACCGCGCCGTCGTCCTCCACGCAATCGCGCACCGCAAAGCCGAAAGCCGCCTGGAAAAACTCGATTGCGGCACGCGCGTCGCGCACCGTCAGGTACGGCGTCAGCCACGGCACGCCTGCGGGGCGGGGTGGAGTCATCGGGCATCTCCAGGTTCGGGATTGAGGCGAGGCGTTGTTGGAGGCTGGCTGAGTCGACTGGCACACAAAAAATGTAACGAACGCAGCGATTCTCCAACGTTGAGCCTCCTAAAGCTGTAGGAATTGGCCTAGTTTATCGTGAGCCAGCTAAGGAGCAGCGACGAGTGACGCACGCAGGTGGGCATCGTACAGGCTCTGACCCTCGCGTTGTGGCGCTTGTGCAGGTGTTTGTGTCCGCCTGGCAGGCCAATCGGACAGCGCATCGATGGCGCGGCGAAAAATAATTGGGGTTCGATTTATGTCGGAGGCGAGCTTTACACTGGTCCTGGACAGGTCCTACAGCCAGGGAAAGTCCTCACGATCTGTTAGAATATCGCCCTTTGCAGCCCTGTCCGTTTGCTCTGGCCGTTTGCGTCTTCCTGGCGCCGCATCGCGCGCCGCAGCGAACATTTCTGCCGAGCCTCCGGAACCGTACGCTGCTGCGCGAGCGCTGTTGAACACAGCCGCCCAAGCCGCTTTTTGCACTCGTTCCCCCGGACTCGACATGACGACCTCGTCCTCTCCCGCTACCACCCAGTTGATGGCCAACGCGATCCGCGCGCTGTCCATGGACGCCGTTCAGCAAGCGAACTCCGGTCACCCCGGCATGCCCATGGGCATGGCCGAGATCGCCGTCGCCCTGTGGTCGCGCCATCTGCGTCACAACCCGACGAACCCGCACTGGAGTGACCGCGACCGTTTCGTGCTCTCGAACGGCCATGGCTCGATGCTGCTGTACTCGCTGCTGCACCTGACCGGCTACGACCTGCCGATGGCGGAACTGAAGAACTTCCGTCAACTGCACTCGAAGACGCCGGGTCACCCCGAGTACGGCATCACGCCGGGCGTCGAGACCACCACGGGGCCGCTCGGCCAGGGTCTTGCGAACGCGGTCGGCATGGCGCTGGCCGAGGCGCTGCTCGCCGCCGAGTTCAACAAGCCGGACGCGAAGATCGTCGACCACCACACGTACGTGTTCCTCGGCGACGGCTGCCTGATGGAAGGCATCTCGCACGAAGCCTGCTCGCTCGCCGGCACGCTCAAGCTGAACAAGCT
>Ga0164242_10002210_pt1 | contig 22592 bp, 22 predicted proteins | sample OricomgcompostMG_FD_108783 | JGI IMG/M metagenome (GOLD analysis project Ga0164242, IMG submission 108783) | Miracle-Growth compost microbial communities from Emeryville, California, USA - Original compost - Miracle growth compost (MG) ... | reverse complement strand
TCTTAGGTTTATCATACGGACGAGAGGCGAAGCTTCTTTGCAAGAAGATTGTGGCTTTCTTCTCCCTGCTGTCCAAGGCACAGGACAAGGCCGCACGCAAACTCGGCGTCACCCAAGAGCTCCTTACTCTTGTCACCGGCCTTGCTCATTACCTTAAGCTCCTCATCCGCATATGTCTCCAGGGGGCTCTTCGTATCGAGATGGAGCGGAGCAGCTCAGATGGTCTCAACGAATTCCTCCATAACCTTGAGGACCTCGAGGCAATCAAGGCCGAGGATAACTCGACCACCACACTGCAGCTCGCCACCGGCATGTCACGATTGTCGGCTAATGATTCGGACCAGTGCATGCTCTGCCGGAAGCCCATCGAAGATGAGTGCGTCAAGAACGGGGACAAGCGATGGCACATCGCCTGCGTGAACTGTTCTCACTGCGGCAAGGAACTCGGCCGGAATCTCAAGGACGCTCGACTGAATCGTTACGATTTCAAAGTCCTTTGCAGCAGCTGCGAGTCGTACGGCTCGGAGAAGGGTACCCCTCCCTTCGAACACATCACTAAGCTGCAGCAATACATGTTCTTGCTGAAAGTAGCGCTCGCTCGGCTGCTAGAGATTCTCCGCGCCAATGGTACCCTCGCTCGCGCCTCGGAAGACGCGAACGCCAACGGCCAGCCTTCCGCCGATAACCACGGGGCAGCCGGAGACGTGCCGCCCCCGCGGTCGGATAACCAATCCAAATCCCACACTGGCGACCGGGAACATCACCGAGAGTCGTCTTATGAGAGCACTCTCAATGACGTTCGGCGTTTAAGGAGCACTCGCTTGGATAAGCATCTGTCTTCAAGCTTTAGGAAAGCTCGGACATCGCGCATCATGGATGGGCCCGAAGGGAGCAGCGCCAGTCCGGGTACCACAGGCGGGGAAGGCGGACTGACGGGCAAGCCGGGATTCCAGATAGTCGAGGAACGAGGGTCCGCCGATGAGGGCACGACGGATATGATGTTTGGCAACCAGGACGCTCTTACGCTGGATGATATTCCACGCATCGTCGCCGCCGAGCAGGCGAGAGAGCAGCGCCCATACCAACCCGGCCGCCAAGAACTGTTCCGGTCACCTGCCACCGAGCCTGCTTTCGGGTCGGAGCGTCAAAGGTCTCACTCCGCTGGTAGGGACGCCGAGCCGAGGTTCATGGGTGAACCCCAGCGAGGAGGCCGTCGGTATTTCTCAGAGCTCTCGGGCCTGGAATACTTCATAGTTCGGCATCTCGCCGTCCTTACTATGCACCCGATGGTGGAATCCGAGTTTACGTTGGAGGAGCTTCTTGGCTTTATAGAGTCGCGGAAGCCGGCCACATTCTGGAAGAATATCGGCAAGGCCTTCAAGAATGACGGCAAGAAGAACGTGAAGAAAAAGGGCGTCTTCGGTGTCCCGTTGGAGCTCATAATCGAGCGGGACGGCGCTGAATCGACAGATGGTGTCGGACCCGGTACACTGAGAATTCCCGCCATTGTTGACGACGTCGTCTCAACCATGCGCAAGATGGACCTGTCAGTCGAAGGCGTATTCCGAAAGAACGGCAACATCAAGAAGCTGACCGAGCTCTGCGCGGAGATCGACCGAGAGGGCGTGGTAGATCTCAGTGGGAACAACGTCGTGCAGGTGGCTGCCCTTCTGAAGCGCTACCTCAGGGACCTACCCGATCCGCTGATGACGCACAAACTCTACCGGCTCTGGTTAGTGGCTGCCAAGATCCCGGACGGCGAAAAGAGGCGGTACTGCCTTCATCTAGCCTGCTGCCTCCTGCCAAAGTGTCATCGGGATTGCCTGGAGATTCTCTTCTGTTTCCTGAAATGGGCTGGATCCTTCCACCAGGTGGATGATGAATCAGGTTCCAAGATGGACATCAAGAACCTTTCCACCGTCATCGCGCCCAATATCCTCTACCTCAATGCTAAGACGGCGACGCTGGACAGCGATCCCATGTATGCCATCGAGGCTGTGGAGATGCTGATCACACATATCGAAGAGATGTGCCTGGTAAGAACTAGAACCCGCAACTTCGAAGACCGCGAATTTTCCCCTGCTAAACTGTATACTAGGTTCCTGACAATCTCGCCGACCTTCTTAATGATCCTGCGCTCTTCAGTTCCAACGGCGAGATTACAACTAAGGAGATCCTGAAGAAGTTTGGCGACCGAAATATGAACGGGGCCCAGCGCCCACCACCAGAGGCCAACGAATTTATTGGCAAGCATGACCCGAGCCGACCACCTCCCCGTAGGATGGAGACCGACCCTTCGGCATGGCAACATGAGAGCAGTGTGAGGCACATGCAAGAACCTCCAATACCTTTCGCCAATCCCCCTCAAGGTGGTGGCCCTCAGGGAAACCCTCAAGGGACCCCACCCATGAAGTGGCGTAATCCAGATGAAGGTCGCCAGTCGCCGTATCGGCAGCAGCTCGATGCACCCGGTGGCTCGTCCGAGAATGTGGACCGCAGCCAGCCGCGTCGAGAGTGGCGGAATTCCGGCTGGGGCAGGCAGAACGGCGGAGTCACGACTGGGACTCAATGAACGAAGCACAACACATTCACGAAACTTTGGGAGTAGATGCATTTGCGAAGCATAGTTGGACGGCGTTTAACTTCTCCCCCCTTTTTTTTTCATGACCTCTTTATGAACCCGACTGGTATTCGCCTTCCCCTCCCCCGCCCGCTCCCCACCCGCCATCTACTCTTGCTTTTTATTTTCTTGACGACCTGATGCTTTGCGCAAGGCGGGTTAAAAAAGGGGAGCTTTTTTTTCTCTTCTTCTTCTTCTATCTTGCCTGGTTCCCGTTTGGGGTATATCTCCCTCGATTAAAAAAAAGAGAATCCTAGGAGCTGTTCTTGTTTGGAGTAGTGTGGATATCTAACTCTATATTTTCGCTTCCGGCATCCTTAATTGGAGCCAGTGCTCTTGGGAAGGCCTCTTCTTTGGTTTTCCCAGTATAGCTTTCGACACTTATTGGTCCTGCTGGAACAGAGGATGGATGGAATTGGGGAAGGGGGAAGGAAACAGGCCGTGGGGATGAAATGGCCAGTGGTTGAGCTCAAAGCCGGAGTGGCAGACACCGCCGTTCCAAGGAACACTGCTAATTCCATGGAATAGTTGGCGAGGGACTGGGTTAGCCAGTCATACAATGACAATCCAAAAAGGCTATTGAATGCATATATGGGTGACTCTCGACGGATTTCGAAAAGCTATGTCCATTTCAGGGGTCAATCCTTGGAGTCTGCCATGTATGACAAGCGGTTCAGCTTTCACCACAGTGCCTTCCTGGTAATAAAGAACTAAAAACATTGCTGAAAATAACGGCATAACTGACTATAATAATTACATGAGCTTTGGTGTGGCCTGAGATGTGGCCGTCTTCAAGATTAAGTATGCCTTACAGGGTATATGTACAGCTCCAAGCTCGTCGAACGATTACCATGCCCACAACCCCCCGCTGCCCTCCCGGCATGCACTAGCCTATCCTAAGGCTCCGCGGCCCGTTTACCCTCTCCCACCTTGTGGCCGCTTCTACTTCTGGTTCTTCTTCTCCTCCTCCAAGAACCACTTCACAGATTTGTTGATAGCGTCCTGGAGGCTCACCAGGGGCCTGTACCCCAAGCGCTTCTTCGCCTTAGTGATATCGTAGTACCTAGTCATGCAGCTGTAGGTGATGCGCTGGCGGTTGAAGGTGGCATGTTTCCTCGAGACGATGGAGAACAGCTCGCTTAGTCCGCCGAGCACCATGCCGACGTCCTTGGGCATGGTCCACACGTGCTCGGTGCCCTTGTCGGAACCGGCGGCGGCCCAGACGGCGCGGCAGAAGTCCCAGAAGTAGACGGGGGTGTCGTTGGTGATGAGGAAGGCCTCGCCGTCGACGCGCTCCATGTCGAGCGGGGCGGTCTTGGAGGCGTGGGTGACGAGGAGGGCTTGGGCGGCGAGGAGGTGGCCGTGCGCGACGTTCTCGGCGTAGGTGAAGTCGAAGAGGTTGTCGTTGGGGCCGATCTGCACGTTCGTCCGCCCGTCGCGGTAGATCTTGATCAGGTTGCGGAACAGCATCGCGTCGCCCTCGCCCATGATCCCCGACGGCCGGATCGCGGCTGTGAGGAGGTTGGAGTCGTCGGCCCTGTTGGCGAGGAGGACAATCTCTTCGGCTTCGGCCTAGGGAGGGCAAGAGACGATTGTTAGGCAATGGATTTTTTTTCCGGTTATAGGCGTAATGCGTGGGAAACATGTCTACGTACCTTGGTTTCTGAGTAGTAGTTGGTCTGGAGCTTCCCCCTGATCACGGGCCATCGCTCATCAGCATTGATGAGATCGCTGGTGTTGTCGCTGATGACACTCGCCGAGCTAGTGTATACCAGCGCCTTGACGCCGGTCTTCTGGCAGGCTTCAACCACGGATCTCGTGCCATCGACGTTGACCTTCTTGAAGAGCGCATGGGCAACCTTGTCCTCGCCCTCGGCGAGCGGCGACGCCGTATGGATCACAACATCGGGCTTCGCCTTCTTGAAGACGGCCAGCAGCTTGTCGGAGTCGGTAATGTCAGCCTCGTAGTACTCGACGCCGTCCGAGTCGGGCCTACGGTTCCGAGAGCATCGCAGGTCGATGACGGAAACGGGGCCAGAGTAGGATCGCAATAGGAGGTTGACGACGTGGTGGCCCAGGAAGCCGCAGCCGCCAATCACAAGGACATGGCCTAGGTTTTGCTTCTTTTCGGAGACCATAATCACTGAAGGTTTATGCTTGGCCGGTATCGGGGGGGTTGGATGTGTGTTTTAGTTGAGGGCCAGTTGTCTCGGGAAAGGCGATATGAAAAGTGTCTCCAGTTGTCTCCAATTCTTCATTCTAGATATTGGGGCGAGCTGTCTGCTTAATTTGGAGGTGACAGAGGTACGTACCACCACACTATTGGAGGATTCTCTGCATTCCGCCTAAAAGCACCCCTGCATTTTTTGCCTGGCATGTTACTGGATGCTGGAGAAGGTGGACCCGGGCCCACTCACTGTATCTGTGCCCCGCGATTTCATGCAGCTGAACGACGCGCCGCGTCTCCGATTCACAGTATCATGGTCCAGAATTTCTTGGACTTTTCTGCCTTGCGATGCCCTCACTACCTGACAGAGTAGGCACACAAGCTTGCTAGGCAACTGACCCGCTACACTCTAATTTCTGCCTTTTTTGGACTTCTTGTGCTTGCTTTCTACTCTTTTCCTTACCGACTTAATGCGATAATGCCCTGACGAACAACCTACATGGCCGGCGCTCTCACTCCTCCAAGTCGCAACGAGCATGCCGAAGACAGAAATCCTGGTCCACATTACCGCCCCAAGCAGAGCAGCCGATGACACCAATTACAGGTCTTTGGCCGCGGCGTATTTGGCCTTTGAACCAACAACAAAGACCCCCATACCTCTTCGAGATGACCCTGGTCCCTCTGTAGTTGTCGCTGCTGTGGACGAGGATGAACTTCCAGCAACCCAAGATACTGGAGGGGTTCCTTGGTCAAGTCAGGGGCTAATCCCATTGGAGTCACCCGACCTCTCGTTCAGAAGTGCGGCAGATAATTTTGGCTCTCCCAACTTGCGGCAGGCCCCGCGGGACAACACAACGGATGTGGAGGTACCTTCTTCATGGGTGGCTCCCCCAAGTGTCATAGCCGATTCGAACCCAGAGAACAACCTCGCCATTCCTCAGTACTGTTCGCCAACCAGAATACTCGAGCATTTCTTGCAAGCCCATGACTTCAGTCAGTCCGAACCGTCCCAAGCCCTTCGAGGGGGCGCGATAGGTCCAGTCTGCTCTGTAGCTGAAGATATCGGAGAAGCATCACTCCTTCATTCTACCTTCGATTCTTCTCTCGCTGAGTTGGAAAATACGCAACATGGAGGCGCCAGTACCATACCAAGCTCCGCAGTCATTCCACAATCCCCGCTTGTACGTTGCCAGAAACGAACGAGGTCTCCCGTTCGAATTCCGGCCTCTTCAAGTCCACGGGTCATTACTTCGTCATTCGGACCGGATGATCGGAGTGCTTTGATACCGATATCGCAAGAATTGGCTGTTCAACTATCAAGGGCAGACTCGGCACCACCACCCAGAAAACGCCACAAACAGTCACCAGACATAGAGAATGCAAAGGCCCTAGCAAGAAGTTCTAGCGATATCGGCCCTAGGCAGGAGCAAGAAAAGTTGCAGCGGCTTGTCAGGCTCCAGAGAGCACGCCAGAGCCCCGACGGACTGCACATCTACTCTCCGCCTCCCCCAGTGTCCTGCGAGACATTGGATCATTCCGCATTTGTGACGGAAACGCTGGCAAAGCTGGCGAAAGACCTAGATATCAAGAGGCGGTATCAGCCGAAGGAAAAACACCGGGACATACGACCTTTTGAACGTGGCTATTGGTTAATTGACTGCACGACCTGGGCAGAGCAGTTGAAGGACACGGCTTGGGGCTTCCTGTCCAACTATGTGGGCAACGGGGTGGCCGGCTGGGGCGTCTGGTGTTGTCGGGACGAGGAGTTTAGGTGGATTCGTTTGTACTGCTATGGTTCCGTCGTTGGGCATATGCATCTGGTGCTATACCTTGCGAGCCAGAGGAAGATCTTATACACCGGCAGCACCTGGATAGGAGGTGACGGAGAAGCGGTTATCGTTATGGGGGCAAAGCCCACCAAATCAGCATGAGACGAGGCGAACTTGGGTCTCCGGCGTATCGGTTCGGTTCCGTTCGGTTATCTGGGTTATGGGACGGATAAACCTGCATTGGGAGCGTTGATCGATTAGGATTACATGAATCACAGGACTGTTTTTTTTGCAAGCCGTCCATTGATACACACACAAGTCTGTGAGGACACTATTATATGGAAATTTCGCACTATAACTAAGGTATTCCTTAACGCAAACAGGCAATGGGGGGGAAAAGACGTAGTTGCCTAACAAACCCTTGGTCTTTGAGATTACCATGACCATACCTTCTCGCCTCCCCCGACAGTCCCCGCAGACGCCCGAGATCAAGCAGACAGACCAGCAGCCATTGATAGTGTACAAACAGAGGGTTGAGAAGGAAGGGCTCTTAGCTCAGGTACCTATATAAAAAAAAAACTAGGGGCTGGACTTCTGCTTGCGTTGCACATTGCGGTTGAGAATGGACTTCGACTCTCTGGCATAGCGTTCGGCATCCTGCTGAGCACTGTCCAGGAACGGCTAGATAGAAATTCTAGTCAGCCTACCTATTATGCATTGTTTAGGATGAGAAGCGTCGATACATACCTGGCGCTGGGCTTCGGTCAATGTGTTCCACTCATTGGCAATGTTTTTCGAAGCACCTTCTCCGGGGCGAAGCCCAGAGTAATCCCCAGACTGCCACCTCGACTTGACATACATCAAATAACCTGAGGCACTCCGTTTCGGCTGACGATCGTCCTTGATGGGGCCCTTGGAAGAGACTTTGTAGAATATCCGGAGCCGTCTTCGCGCTCTATTTGCGGCGTCAATATCCTCGGGGCTATGGCTTTCAACCCAAGACTTGTAGGCAGCATCGTTGGCCAGCTTGTTCTGTTCGGCAGCTGCTTTCAGGCTCTGGAAAGTTAAATGTGTTAGTTGAGGATCTACATCTCGCTAGGGGCGGTACAGTCATACCTCAGCCTCGGAGGCCGGCAGCGATGAGAAAGACTCTCCTAGCTGCTTCGTCATTGAGCCAAAGTCTGAGCCTTCGTCAAGGGCGGCCTTCGCGTGTCGGGCAAGATACAGCAGCCATGGCCTGGCGGGCAGCTTCTTCGGCTCCTTCAGTAGGGCCACCTTCTTCAATTCGCGGATGTCGTTCTTCTTCTTCTCCTCCTCGGTCAGGGCCCTCTTTGCGCGCTTCTTCGGTGCCGCCTTCTTGGAGGCCACCTTCCTGCCTCGCTTCGCGGGCTTCTTCTTCGTAGCCGTCCCTGAGGCCTTCTTCGTCGCGGTCCCGCTCTTGGGGGGTCGTCCTCTCGTCTCTGCGAACCCCCGCCGGGCGAGCTGGAAGCGGTAGCAGCTCGGGATGGCGAATGTCGATTGCTTGGTTGCGACACGTGAGGTCAATCTGCCTGCGCCACGGGCGGAGAGTACTCCGCCGACGCGTAGCTGTCTCGCAGCTGCGAGTCTAATGGTGGACCACATTGTTTAGAAATTGCCGTAACCGATATGGGGGGTTCAGAGAAGGCCTGCAAGGAGATGGATTCGACTTTGCGGCCACGAATCTCGAGACAGGATGCTCCAATGGCTTTCTCAGGGGTTCTGGCTTGCGTTGCATGAAGCTCCTTCCCTTGGGGGTGTCAGGACAACAAGCTGTGCACGGTCCCTCCTGTGGCTCACCTGCACAGCTTGGCTGGGCAACAGCAGCAACGAGCAGCTTCACCGCAGGATGACGCACGGACAAGGTGCATGATGCACGGACCACTGCTCTAAAGACTTTAGCGCAGAAATGGAGGCTCAAAGTGGCGGCACAAGATTCCTCATCTTCGTCGCCATTTCTTCCTTCCATCTTGATATCGAGGGAGCAACAGATCCTCACTTCTCAACCCTCCACTTCCCTATAGGAAGCCACTGCCAGGCGATCTCCTGCCAATTTGTGACAGTTGATCTATCATTTGCCTGCCGTGGTTGCCTCTCTTTTCCCCTTGCCGAGGAGCTGCCTAGCCTCTCTTCGCGTCACAGCATACCTATATCCTTCAATCCTCAAGAGTACTTTCTCACCAACGTACAGAATTGCTGAGCCATCATTGCCAACCAAAAAAAATGGCTCGGCTCAGAGACTCACGCTCACCATCTCCAACAGGAAGCCAGCACTCCTCGAGAAAGCAACGCAAGGATGATGAGAGACGTGACAGACCCCGGCGCGATGATCCCCGCGATCACCGTCGTTACAGCCGGTCTCGAAGTCCCGCGGATGTGAGATGGATACCTGACCCTCGTCGCTTCTCAAATCCCGCTAACAATCCTGCGCAACAGCGCCGGTACCGCGATCGTGCTAGGGATCACGAACCATATCGCCGGCGAGAACGCTCCATAGACCGGCGCGACTCCAGACGAGATGGAGGCGGAAACCGCGACCGCCGACGATCACGCGACAGGGCCGGAGATAGAGCCCGCTCCCCAGCTAGACGCCGACCGAAAAGCAGAGACGGAGACAGAGAGCATCGCGGCAAGCCAGACGACTCCCGTGACAAACATAGAGGCCGTGGCGAAGGTACTGCTGACTCACGCCCCCGCAGCAGAGGTGATGATGGCCGCCAGCCTGGCCGAAATGCAGCCGGTGGGGTGGGTGCCACAGGAACTGAGGTGAGAATCCTCGAAGCCAAAGTACCACCGAGCTCCCTGACTAACCCGTGTTTCCAGCCAGCTAAGTCTACACAAACCCAAGCCCCATCAGAGGCCGACAAGAAGGCTGAACGGCTACGGAAGTTGCAAGCTTGGAAGGAAAAGCATGCATTGAAGGAAGCACAGGAGAGCGGCGCCACCGCCGGCAGCACAAGGAAGCTACTCGCTGAGATGGACCAGAAAGCCAGTGGAACTCCTGTAGTTGCCTCTCCGTCTGTTGGCAGTCCCGCTAAGGACGGAACTGCCAGTCCACAATCGGACCTAACAGCCTCTCCTGCTCCCTATGCCGGGAAGTTTGATCCCAAGGCAATCGCCAAAAAGTCCGCCGTAGGACGGACCCACACTCCAACGAAACTAGGAGAGATCAAAGGCACCCCACCAACGTTGAACAATGCCACTTTCACCACCGTTTCAAAAGGTGAGCGCGCCCAACCACCCCTTTCCCCCAGATCAACTGTTAACAGCGCTTACCTAGGTTCTACCTTGCCCGCAAAGAGGGCTATCAGTGGTTTTGGCTTCAGCAAAACTGCTGCTGGCGCCGGTAAACTTGCTTCGAAGCGTAAGCTAGATCTAGATGACGAAGAAACGACTAAGAGAAAGCTCCTCAAACTCCCCGACATGTCCCTTGAAGCGGCTGACAGCACCCCGTATGTCAACGAGGAGGATGAGGACGATGGCTCCGACGGCGATGATTTTGCTAGGACCGAAGAGGAGGCCGCTGCTGCAGCGCGAGCGGCTCACGAGCGACGTGAAGAGCGAATTCTCCAAGATAGTATGGCCATGCAGACAGATCAGGAAGCTCTTAACCCGGAAACTGAGGCTGCGCCTGCGCCTGCACCTACCGCGGCACCAGAGCCCGAACCAGAACCTGAGGAAATGGAGGTCGATGACGATGTCGACCCTCTTGACGCCTTCATGGCTGGACTCGAGGGGCCGAACTCCTTAGACAAACCCAAGTCGTTCAAGAAGGAGCAGGCCACGGGAAAGCAGGCCTTCGAACCCGAGGCCTATTTCAGTGACGACGATTTTGGAATCGGGGCTGACAACGCTGACCCAGCTTCAATTCTCGCTATGGCAGCCAAACGCAAGAAGAAGGACATCCCTACCATCGACTATAGCAAGATTGAGCTAAATCCCATCCGCAAAAACTTCTGGTTTGAGCCGCAGGAACTCAGCCAGCTAACCGAGGAGGAAGTAATCGATCTTCGCCTGGAGCTGGACGGCATCAAGGTATCCGGCAAGGACATCGCGAAGCCAGTGCAGAAGTGGTCTCAATGTGGCTTGACCCGCCCGATCCTAGATGCGGTCGAGAAACTGGGCTACGAGAAACCGACGCCTATCCAGATGCAAGCTTTGCCTGTAATCATGTCCGGCCGTGACGTGATTGGCGTCGCCAAGACTGGTTCCGGCAAGACCATGGCATTCCTTCTCCCCATGTTCCGCCACATCAAGGACCAGGAACCAGTGAGAGACACGGATGGACCCATTGGTCTCATCATGACTCCGACACGCGAACTTGCTGTCCAGATCCACCGTGACTGCAAGCCGTTCTTGAAGGCTCTGAATCTACGCGCCGTAGCTGCTTACGGCGGCGCTCCTATCAAGGACCAAATCGCGGAGCTCAAGAGAGGCGCTGAGATTGTTGTGGCGACACCCGGCCGCATGATCGACCTGCTGGCTGCCAACCAGGGCCGGGTTACTAACCTCAGGCGTGCTACGTATTTGGTCCTTGACGAGGCCGACCGTATGTTTGATATGGGTTTTGAGCCCCAAGTCATGAAGATCTTCAACAACGTTAGACCTGATCGGCAGACAATTCTTTTCTCGGCAACCATGCCTCGTATTATCGATGCGCTGACCAAGAAGGTCCTCAGACAGCCCGTGGAGATCACGGTTGGAGGCAGGAGCGTTGTTGCCCCAGAGATTACTCAGATGGTTGAAATCCGCGACGAAAAGGACAAATTCAATCGCCTCCTAGAGCTCCTTGGTGAGCTTTACGCAGATGACGCCGACGTCCGCGCCTTGATATTCGTCGAACGCCAGGAGAAGGCGGACGAGCTACTTAGGGACCTGCTCCGAAGAGGCTATGGGTGCATGTCCATCCACGGAGGTAAAGACCAAGTTGACCGAGACTCTACTATCTCAGATTTCAAGGCCGGTATCTGCCCGATCTTGGTTGCAACATCTATTGCTGCTCGCGGTCTGGATGTCAAACAGCTCAAACTCGTCGTTAACTTTGACGCTCCAAACCATCTCGAAGACTACGTCCATCGGGCAGGCCGCACCGGTCGGGCGGGCAATACTGGTACCGCAGTCACTTTTATCACTGAAGAGCAGGAGAACTGCGCCGTCGGTATTGCCAAGGCTCTCGAGCAGAGCGGTCAGCCAGTTCCCGAACGTCTCGCCGAGATGCGCAAGGCCTTCAAGGAGAAGGTCAAGTCTGGCAAGGCGAAGGATAACTCCGGTTTCGGAGGAAAGGGGCTTGAGAAACTCGACAAGGAGCGAGAGGCTACCCGCATGAGAGAGCGCAAGACGCACAAGACAGAGGGTGAAGAGGACGACGTCAAGGAGGATGATGCGGCGGAAGACCAGAAGAAGAAGAAGGCGGCCACCGCCATACAATCGGCCGTGTCCGCCATTATGGCTCGTGATACTTCAAAGCCCCAGTCGGAAGAACCCCAGACGCCCACTGCCAAACCAGCGGTGGAAAGCACTCCGGCGGCGGCCGTTAAGAGCGGAGGTGCCCTGGACAAGGCTGCGTCGGCGATCAGCGAGATCAACGCCCGGCTTGCCCGTGCTGGTCAGCTCCGTCCCGGCCAACCGATTGATAACAAGGGCCCCGATGCGGGCGCCTTCCACGCGACTCTCGAGATCAACGACTTCCCCCAGAAAGCCAGATGGGCTGTCACCAACCGGACGAATGTCGCAAAGATCTTGGAGGCAACCGGCACTTCTATTACGACCAAGGGCAACTTCTATCCTGCTGGCAAGGAGGTACCATCCGGCGCCGAGCCTAAGCTCTACATCCTGATTGAGGGCGATACGGAAGTTGTCGTAGGCAATGCTCTGTCGGAACTCACGCGCCTACTTAAGGAAGGTACTGTGGCCGCTGCAGATGCGGAGAGCCGTGCCCCTGCCAGCGGCAGATATACCGTTACCTAATACCGCCTACTCGTCATTGCATAATTGCTTCCTTATAGCGTCGGTGGCAGGCTGGAGATATGAATATGGGAGCAAGGTCGGCTAAGGGAAATGGGGGCTTGGTTCGCCATTTCGATGGCGTAATGGTTGTGTATAAGTATCATAGGTGCATTGTATGTCGCACAGGCTTCAAAAAAGATGTGTTTAGTTTGTTTAAAACCGGTCTCTCCCATCTTGTTTGTGAGATGAATGGAAATAGATTCCTCAACTGAACTCCAAGCCCCCGGCCTATTGAGCGTCCCCGTCCAGCCGGGCATAAACTACCAGTAAATGCAAAAATGTAAAATGAACAACGCAAGATCACGTCCCAGAGAAATCGCTCGTCTCAACATCCACACAACCTAGAAACCTCGACACCGCAAAATTGATCGAGGGGCCATTAGTTATGGTTCCTAGCCTCGGCATTGGCATCCATATCTCTCCTCCTCCGCTCCGTCTCGCTCACCTCCTTGAGCGTATCGGCGACGGTCTGTTTCTTTTGCGCCTGGAGTTGCGCCTGCAGTTTCCCTCCTTTGCCTGGTCCTTGCGCGCGAGCCTATAGCGGGTGCGGAATAGTAGTGAGCATACTTGAATTCCACTCAACCAGATTTCAAACTTGAGCAGCGACAAGGGTGGTCCATCATCCCTTCCTACGTTCGAGAGATGGGACGAGAGGAGGTGCTGGATGGGAAATGCACATGAAGACACCTTACCTCGGCAGCGGCAGCGGCTTGCCTACGGGCCTCGTCCGGAGGCACGGATGCTGCCTTCGACGACGGACCGCCGCCCCCGAGAGTGCGGGGCGGTCCGCCGACTTTCCTCTTGCCGGCGGCGGCGGGGACCGGGGCGGTAGCGGCTGAGGGAGGAGGCGCGGTACCCAGTCGACGGCCCGGCTGGGCGAATGGGTCGGCCTCCTCCTTGCCGCAAATGTTGCCCATGACCGGCTGGCTGGGTGGTTGGCTAACTGGTTGGCTGGCGGTGAAGGTGGTTGGTGATAGGCGGGGAGGGGCCGGTGTGCACGGAACAAGTGCTCTTCGGTTGGAGGTAAATGACGTTTGTAGGGTGTGGTTAACTCGACTTACGGGTGTCGCCCGTTACAATAAGCGGGACTAAATATACTGTTACTAAAAGTTTAGGAGTTTGATAACGCGCCTCATCTCAAAAAAAGACAACCATCAATTGAGGGATGAGGCCGTACCGGTCCACGTGGGTGGTGGCCTTAGCCAAGACGTTTTTGAGGCTCTTCGGCCCACCACCCAGGTGCATTGAACCGTCATACCGGCGGGGTAATGCTGATTGCCCCAAGTGGGAGAGAGGTATGGAGGGGCAGCGGGGGAAAGCCCGCAGACGGGAGTCCCTGTTGGTGAATCACCAACTATTACTACATTGCCATACACCAACCAACCTGTTGCCTTGAAGAGGAATGGGTCAATCCAACAAAGTTGCCTCAGCAAAGCTGGCGCGCAACTTGGCCCTTCGTCCGCGGGTTAGGTGGTACATAGCCCTGCCCTGGCCCAGGTCAAGTGCCCGTCCAGCTAAGTACATGTACATTCATGTACTGCGTATTTTGACGAGAAAACGCAAGGCCAAGACCTGGCAGCGAACAGAATAAAGCAGGGTATGAAGTCCAAATCGAAATACAGCCGCAAGAGAAAGTTACAGTATTTTACAGAATACAGGTACCCGTCCTTAGAGACCACTATCAGGTCGGCGGCTCTTTGCAGCAATACGTGGTGCTCACGATGGCCGATGTACATATTTCGCGTAACCTGTACCGCAAAACGGACTACAGTACATTGCACCCCCATGGCGGGGTCCAGAAAAAAAAGATGGATTGGCAATCGCAACCAGGCGCCCACACAATTATCTGCCCATCAAGGTTCTCGTCCTTTCCTAAGAAAAAAACACCACCCCACGCCGACCCGCGCACGAGAAAGGCGATCCTGCGGCTCCGGCGTTACCCTCGTGTGCCAGCGTCTCGGAAGTTCTTTACACACTCTTTCGTCGAATTACATCCATGTTCCATCGTCCTAGGATATCTCCCTCCTGAACTAGGGACAATGACCAGCATACCGGGCAACTACCACGGTGTCGACCACCTGGCTCTCGAGGGCGTGTCCAAGCTCATCGAGGGGGAGGACTTCGAGATCCCTTACGGCTTCCTCGGCCAGTCGGTAGATCAGAATGGGGGTACCTACCCGAGTCTTGATGACTCTAGGATCGCCGACGGCTCTGCTCATGACGATACCTGTATTGATGGCTGCTCCCCTATGGTCCACTTCAACGCGACTCAAACTCTGAATCAGAGAGGAGTTTCCTCCTCGTTCCAGCCGCGCCTCCGTCACAGCATCTCAGATTCGGATTATTCCTGTCTTCAACCCCAGTCTTTTCAATTTGATGTGCCAGGAGCCAACCCCCGGATGGATTACAAGAACCCGATCGGTCCATCCGCCACCGGGCAGTTCCAGGATAACGGAGAATGGGGCTTTGTGTTTGACCATCCGCCTCCCGTCTTTCCAAACACAGGGCTCTCCGGAGGAGACGAGGACAAGCGCTCATTAGCCCCGAGCTCTACCACCTGCGATAGTGCCTGCGACCTCGATAACCGGTGCGTGGGAGTTGCCTGTGCAAATACCGATGATGCCTGCACCGATAGGAACTGCCCAGATGTTCCCGCCCGTGTATCGTGCGAGGTTGTCAACGCGGCTGCGGCTCTTACATCTATTGGTGGCGCTCCTGGACCTCAGCAACCTGATTATCATGTCTCGACATCATGTAACGCTTCCGACTTATGCTTTCCGTTCGACCACTCCAGTTTACCGACTTCCCACGCTCCGTTCGACAATTGTCTACCACCATCTCTCTTGCCTGATAACATCAGAGGGATAACGACACATCTTCTCTGGGCTCACAGTGACCCCAATTCGTCTAGTTGCACAAGACCATGCCCCATCGATGATCCTCACGTCTTCGGCCACTGTCACTTTCCTTATCCGTTCCTTGACGGTTACACGCAAATACCCGACTCGATGCCTATGTATCCATACGACTTTGTCAGCACTCCCTTTAAGACCGGGCTAAGAACGGGGTCTGAAGAGTGTGGTGCCGAGATTCTGAGCCCCGACGAGTTTATTCAACATTTCAACGCGGAGCACCGGCAAGAGTTGGCTAGTGTCATGTCCAAGAAGCTTGGCACAGGGTATAGTCTACCATCTACCGTACCTTCGTCAAGCTCGTCCGCGAACCCCTTCGATATGGCACTCTTGTCATCACAGTCCTCCCTCAAAGAACCTTCCCCTATGACTCCGCTTTCAAACCCCCACGATGCCACGGAGATAGAACGGACAGACCTGTCACGCCGTCGCTCCCCATCGGATATTTCCCTCACCGACGCCACCCACGGCCAAACAGCCCCCGACTGGGAGAACAGATGCCTCTGGTGTGATGACGTCGGCTCCGCGGTGTGTGGGAAAACGTTTGGCGATGCTGGCGAGCTATTCGCCCACGTAAATGCCGTCCACATCAAGCAACTGTCCAAAGGCCCAAGAGGTTTCCGCTGCGGCTGGGAGAACTGCCGGAGGGAGGACGACGGCAAGGATGGATTTCCCCAGCGAAGTAAAATTGAGCGACACATGCAAACACACATTGAACGTAAGTTTGTCTAATCTTCTCCGAGATCCGGAAATGGTCGGGTACTGACAGGTCGTTAGATAAACCATACAGCTGTAGCCATTGCGGGAAGAAATTCTCCGCCAAGCAGGCACTGAACCAACATCTCCTCATCCATTCAAATGAGAAGCCGTTGGTATGTGACTGGCCAGGTTGCGGCAAGACGTTCAGGCAGCAAAGTGCCCTTAGTAAGTAGAAGCAAACTCTCAAGGACCTCCGTTTACGCAAGAGAACGCGGCCACTAACCACCCTCATCATCTAGCAATGCATAAAAGAGTACATACTGGGGAGAAGCCCCTTAAGTGTGACATCTGTGGCAGGACGTTCAGCGAATCGTCAAATCTTTCCAAGCACAAGAGGACACACGAGGTCAAGGGGCGTTTTACATGCCCCCAGCCTGGTTGTGGCAGGGACTTCCATCGACAGGATCAGCTTCGGCGCCATATGAAGTTACATGCAGGGAAGCATGGCGCGGAGATGCTTGACGAGATAAAAAACGAAGATGTGACGGAAGAGGACTTGTCTCATGACTTTGACGAGTCGAGTCCAGCCCTCAGTGCTAAGGACTTACGGTTATTATCACACACACCGCCCGTTGCTGACCACCAGAGCCAGCCGCGTCGGAAGAAACGCAATCGTTGATGGGTTATTTGTCTACGGATTGGCGGCTTTCTCGTGTTGTTAACGGCGTTCATTCTCATCATCTGCTGCAATGATTTAGCGAGCCTTGCTAGGCTCTAGAGCACGCACATAAACATCCTTAGGGGGCTACTTGGCGGCTCTCCTGTTGGTCTGGTGGGGCAACGATAGGCGTAAAGGAATGTTCTTCCTTGGGGTAGGGGATGGGGATTTGCTTTGGGATGGAGGGTTTAGCTCCAGACTATATGCCATGATGGTAGACGGGGTTCATGAACAGATACCGGGCGAATGTCAAAAGTGAAGAATAATTGCAACAGTTCTCCAGCTTAAATTTGTGACTTGTTCACGACAGACTTTGTTTCGGGGAGTATAATTCGAGGAGCACAACTTCATCACGTCACTTGTACTGTCATGAGGGCCTCCTGGGAGGTGTGTGTGAATTCAAGAGGTTTGTGTCAGCTCGGGGTTCTCATTCTGGCAGCTATTTTGCTGGCCATGACCCGGTTCGTTTGGCCTCGTAATAACACCCTAAACCCGTGCGAAAACTGATTTCCCCCTTGGATGCCATGCAATGTAGTGAAATCTTTTAAAACCCACGCCGGTGCCCTTGATACACAGACCCCGCCTCCTCTGCACTCGAAAACTCCGTTACGCAGCCTGGAGAATTACCATGTCAGCCAAAAACAATGCTCATCTCGTGTGAAGAGGTCCCCTTTAGGATGGTCGGCATACCTTGACGGCGAATTTTCGCTGGGGGAAGTGTGACTGGCGCTTCTTCGTCTTCTCCAACTTTCTTGAGGCGTCCTGGGGGGAAAGTCTGCGACGGATGGCACGAGTCTGCTTGGCCCGGAGATCGAGGGGAAGGTACTTCTTGCCCTTGTAGAAGAGACGAAGCTGCGCCCTTTGCTTGGCGTTGATGATGGTGAGAACGCGGGCGATCGACTTGCGGATATCGTGGCTGTAATGTCGGAGAGAACGGCAGTCAGCATCATGGTCCCCGCACATGTAGCCTCCCTCTCATCATATATATCCTCGAACCAACCGTCTCTGCTTCTCCATGCCCTGTCGGGTTGAACTTACATCTTGGTAAGCTTGGTGCCGGACGATGCGATCTTCTGGATCCTCAGCTGGCCGAGTTCCGTCTTCAGCTCTCCAAGCTGCTTCGTCAGATCATCCTTGTTCTTGGACCACAATTGGCCGGCCTTGACTTTGCCCGTAGACTGCGACATTGTAAGCTTTGGGTGTTCTTCGGACGGAGATGCGGCGCGTGATGGGGGGTGGGCGATGATGCATGGCAGAAGAATGCCAACTGCGCCAGTTTGATGGTGTCGGGAGAACTGAATCAGGCAATCAGAATGGGAATGCCTACCATTGTTAAATGTTCTGTCTAGTCGAGGGGTATGTTGGAATGATCGTGATCGTGACGGCGACAAGGCTTGGAAGTCGAAGCAAAATTACAATTGAGGGACACCAAAAAGTTCCCCGTTAGGGTGGAAAACCCTACGGCCAGGCCTTGGAGTCGGTGCACGTGCCCCATTAGCAACCTGTGGCTGCAGAAATGGGCACAAAAGGCCTGAGGCACAGATTCCCACAATCAATGACACAGACTTTCCCGCATTCGGGTTAGCTCGGAGGGCTTGCCTTCGCTAAACGCACAATCTCTACCTCGCGCTGGGCCTCACAAGAATTTCAATTTCTCAGGCCAGCGAATTCGAGAACGACGACAACACCCGTTTCCTTCCCCGGCCCCAACAACAAATAGATCACCATGTCGTCCAAGGCGCAGCCGACGACCAAGAAGTTTGGGAAGTCGACCCGGTCGGTCCCTCACGCCTCGGACAAGGCCCAAAAATGGTATCCTGCCGTTGATGACGCCAAGCCGAAGAAGGTATGTGAAGCGATACACACATTGGAAGGCAATTTCTGCAGAGTTGGGAGCATTGGGAAGAGATGTATTGAGCCCCGGGCAGCGCCTCCGCGGCGAATGTGGTTGGCAGCGGAACTGGGATGTCGGGGGAGGGCATTGCAGTATATGGGAACCTTGAACGGCCAAGTAGCTGCGACGGGCGACGATTCTAGAGGAAGAGGAGGACTACAATCCATGGCGCTTGATCGCTAGATCCCCAGAAACACACGGAATGCTAACGATACTTGACCACAGGTCCGCAAGACCCTTCGCCCCTGGACCCCGCGAAACTCGCTCCAGCCCGGAACCATCCTGATCCTCCTCGCGGGTCGCTTCCGCGGCAAGCGCGTCGTCCTCCTCAAGTCTCTCGACCAAGGTGTTCTCCTCGTTACCGGCCCCTTCAAGATCAACGGCGTCCCCCTGCGAAGAGTAAACTCGAGATATGTCATCGCAACATCACAGAAGGTTGAGCTCTCCGGCGTAGACCAGAAGAAGATCGAGGAGGTTGCGCAACCCAAGTACTTCACCGCCGACAAGGCCAAGGAGAAGGCTGGCGAGGAGGCCTTCTTCAAGCAGGGAGAGAAGCCACAGGTACGAGAATCCGGCTGCATTGAAGCGAGCACAAAATTCACTTTCGGGCGGAGAGCTAATATATCCCCAACAGAAGAAGGTTGTTTCTAGCAGCCGAGCAGCGGATCAGAAGGCGATCGACAAGGCTCTGTTGGCCAACATCAAGAAGGTCGACATGCTCGCAAGCTACCTCGCCACCTCGTTCAGCCTCCGCAACGGCGACAAGCCTCACGAGATGAAGTGGTAGGCTAGGGGAGATAGAGAATGGCTGCTCAGGGACGGACGGCATTGGGGGCGAGGTTCTGGGGGTTGGGATGGCTTTGCCAATTGCGTTTTGGAACGTTGACGGTTCTCGGTCCATTTCGGCGTCTGTAATCAGGGTTTACAGTCATCAAAGAAGATAAAACAGAGGCTTTCGCAAAGGACCATGGTTTTTAAGAATGGGATTCAGTGCCACATGCAGAACGGGACGTCGAGAAGGAAAACACTCGATGGACTTTCCCATAGTGACCATGCAAAGGTCTCCATCTCATCCTTTTTGAGGGTGCTCTCCCCCATGTGATTTTGCCTGCTCTACTCTTCGACGTGGCCGTAACGAGCTTCGAATGCCTATCGTACATATACCATATCAATATTGAGCTGACCTAGAATCTCTCTATCCTATGCCTGCCGGATGGTGTGGCTGGTGGGCTGCTAATAAACCAATATGTGAATTTGGACCACTACCAAGTGCCAATCCCCGGACTTGCGTCACAGGCTAGTGGCCATTGGGTGGTGCACCGCCACGTTTCTAGGTGGTGCGCCACATTTATCAGGGGACAAACGTGGAACTCAAGCAACGTCAACCTGACATGAGGAGGACACTGGGGATCTCCTACTAGGCCTAGTTCTACCCCTTTCAGACACAGATGGCGGCGATGACACCAAGCACTGGCTGGGCGCAACTGCGCCAGCAGGCTAGGACGCTAGAGAGTCAGGTAGGACGCCTTTACGAGATGCAGGAAATGGCCGGTATCATCCGACGCTGACAACGCATCAGACCGAGACTGTCCTCCAAACCTACTCCCAGTTCGCGACTGTGCCAAACATCCCTGCGAAACCTACGGAAGATGAGAAGAACACAGAATCAAAGCTGCAGGAGCTCCTCGAGAAGGTAAGGACAATTGGTGCAAGGACATCAACCATGCTATCTGGCGCGGTGCATCCGCCAACCGCCTAGCTTTCGGGAACAAATGAATAGAAGACTAATACGCCGAGGCTCCCTAGCGAGATAAGGTCGTTGCGCAACTCACCAGACTCCTCGACTCGGAAGCGGCCCTGACGTCATCAGCGCTGAAGCAGAACAACCTATCACTACTACGCGACAAGCTCACCGAACACCGGCGAGACCTGGCGCGGCTCAAAGGCTCGCTCGGCGAGGCGCGCAACCGAGCGAACCTGCTATCGTCGGTACGCGACGACATCGACGCGTACCGGTCGAGCAACCCGGAGGCCGCCGAGGGCGAGTACATGCTGGAGGAGCGCGGGCGGATCGACCGCAGCCATGAGGCCGCCGACAGCGTGCTGAGCCAGGCCTACGCCGTCCGCGACGGCTTCACGATCCAGCGCGAGACGCTCGCCAGCATCAACCGCCGCATCACGCTCGCCGCCAGCCAGGTGCCGGGGATCAACTCGCTGATCGGGAGGATATCGGCTAAGAAGAGGAGGGACGGTATCATCATGGGCACGTTCATCGCGCTGTGCTTCTTGCTGTTCTGGTTCTTCCTGTGATACCCAGGGGAGTTCACGACGGTGAGGGAGAGAGAGGAAAGGCGAGAGAGATATATTGTACATTCGTTTCGCGGGCTTTGTTACGGCGGCGCATCCAGCATTGGCACTGGCGTTGGGGGAACGGGGCTTTCTTTTTAAAGCAGAGCTTAACCGACGTCTTGACACATATTTGGTAAAATGATTTGGAGGAAAGGGGGTATCTCTTCGGATGGAAATCAACACTTGTGATATACAGAAAAAGTAGTAATAGTAACAAAGGCACCGCGGCTACGGCTTGCGGTTCGCGACTGGTCTCCTAACCGCCGCCGTCGTCGTCGTCGGGCCTGCCTTAACCATCTCATCCACCAGTCGCTGCACCCCCTTGACCAGTCCCTGACGCTCCTCCAACTCGCTAGGTCCGCTCGCGGCCCAGCGGATTCGGCAGTCCTTATCCACCAGGTACACGTAGCCGACCTTGCTATTGAGCAGTCCGATAGTCTCCCGGATCTCGTCGGATATGCCCCGCTGCACGACAAAGTACTTGCCCCAGTTCGGCTTCCCGACCTCCTTCCTCAGCGACCCCACGAAGAGCCGGATGATCCACGCCTTCATGGCATTATCTTCGACGTTGACCCTCACGAGCTGGGCGAGGCCATCGCTCTGGTCTAAAGCGGCGTGAAGCTCCGGGTTGGCCGCTGGGGAGATGAACGACTTGGCCTGGTTCTCGGCCCACCTGCCGCTGTAAACAGCTACGACCGAGGCCTTCCCTTCCAGCACCGGCGTCGTGTCTCGGGGTTTCCTGTCGCCTTTCGCGAGCGTCCACCCGTATAGGTTCGGGAAGTATAGCGATAACGCTGTCTTGAAGAGCCGAGGCGGCGCGAGGAAGGATTTGCCCTTATGCCACTTTATGTTACTCCAGTCACGGAAGTACGGTTTCGATATCTTCTGCTTCCTTTACGACGGAACTATGGTCAGCAGGGTGTTCCCATCATGATGGCCGGGGGAGGGGCATATGCATACAGCTCCTCGCGCCTTGCGAGATGCTTCTCGTAGTTGACGAAGTCATCCCGGCGCTGTTTTATCGAGCGCACATCAATGCCGGTGTTCTCGCCCGGTATCGGGGGGTAATTGAAGCCAATTGGGCGTGAGAGGGTCGTGGGCGTGAACTCTTCTACGCGCTTGCCGTGCGATCGAGGCACGTTTGCCAAAGGGCCTCTGGCTTGAGGGACATTCGCGACGGGCTGTGCCTGTTCCTCTTTGGGAGGCGTTGGCTGTGCTGCGAAGAGGCCATAGGATGTGGTGAACGCCCTCTGCTGGCAGAGGAGGCAGGTCACGAACCGAGTGCCTGATCTTCTGAGCATTGTATCCATGTGCTTTAGCCTCGAGTATTCCGATCGCGGTGCCGAAGACCACGACGGCCGGGACAAAAATTGCCTAGTGCACGGTCCATCGGTTATTCTCGGGGTTCAATTGCTCGGTCCAACGTCATACCAGTCAACC
>Ga0164242_10002209_pt1 | contig 22604 bp, 21 predicted proteins | sample OricomgcompostMG_FD_108783 | JGI IMG/M metagenome (GOLD analysis project Ga0164242, IMG submission 108783) | Miracle-Growth compost microbial communities from Emeryville, California, USA - Original compost - Miracle growth compost (MG) ... | reverse complement strand
CTTTCACGGCTGAAACACGGGTTCGATTCCCGTAGGGGTCACCATCGTCAAGGAGAAAGTGTTAGCTTCTTGCGCTTTTCGGGCGGCTTGCGTTCAGCGTGTCCACAGATTGTCCCACACTTTTTTTGAAGCTTTTGCGGGTCGGCTTGGCACTTGATGCGCCGGTCATGCAGACCGGCCCTACCGGAAGGCTTGGTGGTATCAGGACTGGTTGGCTGTCCGAAAAATGCATACAGATTTCGGACAACCGAGCCCGAAGTGCGGGCTGCCAAACTCCGATCTCGCTCGGCCATACGGCGCCACAAACCGATCATCAACCGAATGAGCGGTCCGAAGTGATTGTGATACTAATAGGCGGGATTTCGCCGCCAGCCGCGGCGATGCCGAGCGTCGGAATCCGCGAGAGCGAGTCGGCGACTCCTTACTGGGGCCGCGGACGTGATCCCGGGCCCGAGTACTCAGTTTGAGAAAAGCAGCTCGAGAATCTGCTTCTTCCAGATGCGGATGGAATAATCGATCACCGCCTTGTTTGGATTGCGGATATATTCGACGGTGAGGCCGCGCGTGACTGCGTTGTTGAGCAGCTGCAAGCTCATATGCGCTTTATCGTCCTTGATGCCTGCGGCGCGGAGGATCGAGTAGCCCCACAAGCGCACTCGCCGATCGAAGCGGCGCGTGCTGGGCGCGACTTCGCGGTCGAGGTCGGGATCATTGCGCCGCGCAAGGTGGATTTCGAGCACGGCGGCCATTTCCGGCCGGCTGACCATCTCGAAATTTGCATCCAGCAGGTTCTCCATCGATTCCCGGGGTGTTTTCCCGCGCCTGATGGCATCCGCGTAGACTTGCGTCCGGTAAGCGGAAAACTCGGCCGCGACCGCCGCCATGATCTTCGCCTTGGTGGGGAACTGATGCTGGATTGCACCCAGGCTCATGCCGGTGGCGTCGCGGATCGCATGCATCGTCGCCCCCGAGTAACCTTGCGCACAAAGTATGTCGCGGGCGGCGGCGATAACCTTGGCGCGTGTCGCGGCGCTGCGGGCGGCCTGGCTGCGGCGTGGTTTGGCTGCGCTCGTCTTCATGCTGTGGTCAGGGGTGATAGCGTCCGGTCGACGAAGTGGCGAGATGGGCATCGTTTCGCTCGATCCCGCGCTCCTCAAAAGCCAACCGTGACATTTACGCCGGCGGTTCGCGGGCGGATCACGCCGGTTCCGAGCGCGCCATTGGCGTTACGGAAAAGCCCGTTGGCTGTCAGGGCTTCGGTAGCGGTGATTCCGTGCGCATTGGCTAGATTGTCGACATAAGCATCTATCGCGTAGCGGCCGAATGAAACGCCAGCGCGAAGATCGACCACCTCATAAGCCGGCACCCTCGGAAAATCGCCATAGAGCGCCAGGTAGACGGGATCGTAATTTCCCGATTGACCAGACAGCGAGCGGATCGAGCCGCCGATCGAAGCCGTCACGTCATCGCCGAGCGACCACCTGTAATCCGCGTTGACGCTGACGGTATATTTCGGCGTGAACGGCAACCGGTCGCCTTTCACGGCGCCGATAACAAGAGGATCTGTGTCACCGCTAAGCCTCGCGTCATTGAGCGCGAAGTTGACCGAGGTCACGAAACCGACTGTCGGGCGCATCGTTGCTGCGATTTCGGCGCCGTCGATGTTGGCACCGCGCCCGTTGGCGTTTATGCCAAAGCCGTTGACGACGGCGGCGAGCTGAATGTTGCTCCAATCGATATGGTAGACCGCCGCGTCGAGTGCGAAGGTACCGTCAGCGGTCTCGCCCTTGAATCCAAGCTCGTAGCTGGTGACGGTATCGGGATCGTAGGTGGTCGGCGTGCCAGCCGGTGCGTTGGCTGGAACCACGTTCGGGCCTCCCGGGCGGTACCCTTTTGCGACGCGAGCGTAGAGCGACGCGCGCTTGCCGAACTTTATCTTGGGCGCGACCGAATAGGTAAAGACATTGTCGGAGGATCGAAGGCCGCCGATGTCGCTGTTGCCCAGCAAGACGCTGTCCGTCACCTGGTCCGCGCGCTGCCGATTGTGGCTATAGCGCCCACCGAAATCGAGATCGAACCACGGTGCCAAGTGAAGCGTTGCATTGGCGAAGCCAGCGAATTCCTCATAGCGCGAGCGGAGGTCGTACTTCACTAACTCGAGAGGGTAGGCGATCGGCGTCAGCGTGCCCGGCTCGACCAGTTTCAACTGCTGGTCGATCAGCGCTCTTTCATGGGTGTAATAGCCGCCGACCAGCCATTCGAGCAAACCGCCGCCGTTCGACGCAAGGCGCAACTCCTGGGTCCATTTGCGACTTTGGGTGAGTTGATCGAAAAGGGCATTATTCTGCGGGATGCGAGGCAAGCCGAAGGAGGCGAGCAGGTCCGAATAGGGACCGGCGAGTGCCGCGCTCAGATTGGCGGTGTAATCGGAGCGAAGCGATTGCAATTGCTCGCCGTAGCTGGTTGCCGAAGTGAGCCTTGCGAAGCCGAAATCGTAATCGATCGTGCCGTTGTAGAGCCGATACTTCACGTTGCTGAACGACGGCACGTATTCCGACATCGTAAGGCCGCCATAGAGCGGCTTCAGTGTTACCGGATCGGCCTCGACGAAGCTGGGCGCGCCGTCGACATCGAGATCCTGGAGGAGCGCGCTTAGTCGAACGCCGAGGCGAGAACCTGGCTTCCACAGCAGCGAGGCGCGGCCGCCATAGTTTCGCAAATCGTTGATGTCGTGATCGACCCGGGACCCGGCGGTGCCAATCGAGTCGATATAGCCGCCTTGTTTGCGATAGGATCCCGAGGCCCGGAACGCGAGAGTGCTGCTGATCGGCAGGTTGATCATCGCCGCGCCGCGGTAAGAGGCATCGCCGCCGTCGGTGAACTCGACACCGCCAAGTGCCTTGCCCTCGATGCGGTCGGTGGTCGGCTCGTTGGTGACGAACTTGAGCAGGCCGCCCAGCGAACTTGCGCCATAGAGCGTCCCCTGCGGCCCCCGCAGCACCTCGATCCGGGCGATGTCAAAGGTGTCGAAATCGCCGGCGAGCTCGGCGCCGTTGGCAAGCCCGGTGCTTGATCCGAATGGCGTCTCGTCGACATAGACCGCGACGGTCGAGGCGACGCCGCCGGTATTGACCCCCCGCAGCACCAGCCGCCCCTGGCCCGGCGTACCCTGGACGAGCTGCAGGTTCGGCACGTCCTTGAGGTAATCCGCGAAATTGGTCGCGTGCTGCTGCTCAAGCGCGTCACCCGACACCACCGATACCGATTGCGGCACGTCGATCAGCGTTTGCGATCTCTTCTGCGCGGTAACGATGATATCGGCGGGTGTCGTCGCATCCTGCAACGTGTTCGAGGCGTCTGCGGGGGCGGCCTGCTGGCCCGTCGCGACGGGCGCGGCCTCGGCGATCGAACCACGGCCCAAGGCGGTGGCAGCAGCCGTCAGCGACAAGGCAACCGATGTGATCCGCTTCATTTCGTCCCTCCCCAAGTTCTCTGTATTTTGCTCTCTCGCTCAATCGCCGCGCTGCAGCGCGAAGCGCATCCCGTGAATGATGATGCTCGGCGCGACCGACGCGTGGTCCTCTTCGGCAAACGCGGTATGGCGCAGGCTTGTGACTCCCGCTTCGCTCAGCGCGTCGGCGAATTCCCGGGCAGCATCGACCATGCGCGAGGCGCGAATCTGCGCCTGCGCTTCTTCCAAGGTGACGCCGAGGCCGGGCGGTACGCTGGTCGGCAGGTCCTGCTCCCTGCCGCCAACGCCGAGGAAGATGCGCGGCTGCTGCGTCAAGGCGACCAGGCGCTGGGTGAAAGCCGGCAATTTCTGTAGAATCGAAAAGCCGTCCCACCACAACGACGGACTGCCAAGGATAAAGCTTGAAAACGCATCCGGCCGTGTCATCAGCGCGTGCGCGGCGAACAGGCCGCCAAGCGAATGGCCGAACAAGACCTGCTCGCCGCCGGTATCGGGATAACGTGCGGCAATCTCGGGCTTGAGCGTGTCGGCGAGGAAGCCGAGAAACCGATCGGCACCACCGTTGCGCTCGGCGCCCACCATGGCGCCGACCGAGCCCATCGCCGCGGCGGCCTCGGCGCTGATCGGCGGTGAGAGATCCGCCGTCCTGAGCTTGAGGAAATCGAGATAGCTGGCGTCATAGCCGATGCCGACGACCATGAAGGCTGGAAAGGCGGCGACGTTGGTGATCGCGCGAGCGATTTCCGCTGCCATGCCGAACAGGAAATCGCCATCGACGACATAAAGAACCGGGATCGCCGTCCCGGCCAGCGCAATCGCGGGCGCGGCGACGCTGACCTTCAACTGGCCCTCGCCGCCAGGATGGGGCAACGTGAATTGTTCCAGGGACGCGCGAACCGAAAACTGCATCGCCATCTCCACCAGGCAATTCGATTTCGGGCCTGGAGCGGAAAGTGCAGGGCGCAAGCCATGCGCAAAGCGTCTTCCTCTCCTTGCGGCAGCCCGAGATTCGATGCCTGTCGCAGGCCAGTATCTTATCGTTCAAAACATCTCTGCTATTGACAATAAAGTCAACTTGTTTCTTTTTGAACGAGTCGACGGCCCGCGAGAAGACCCCGCGACCCGAACGGGAGAAGGATGGCGATGGAGAGCGGGGCCCTGGCTATTTCGACATCGACGATCGACGCGAACGCTGCCGCGTCCAAGGCACCGCCCTCGGCATGGTATGGCCTGTTCGTGCTGGTGATGACGACGCTGTTCGCCTTCGTCGATCGCCAGATCCTCAACCTCGTTGCCCCGTCACTGCAGGCATCGCTCGGCTTTACCGATTTCCAGATCGGCATGCTGCAGGGGTTGGGGATGGCGATCTTCGCCAGCGTCGCGGCTTATCCGATGGGCTGGTTGGCTGACCGGTTCGGGCGGCGGCTGATCCTCGCCATAGGCGTCGTTTGCTGGTCCCTCGCGACCGGGATCAGTGCGCTCCAGAACAGTTTTGGCGGACTGTTCCTCGGCACGATCGGAATCGCGATCGGCGAAGCCGGGGTGGCGCCGATCATCTATGCGATGATACCGGACCTGTTTCCCGGGCGACAACGCGGCGGCGCCAACTTCATCTTCTACGGCGCGTCGTTGATCGGCGCGGGCGCGGGCATGGCGATCGGCGGGGCGACGCTTCATTGGCTCGGCGGATCGGCCCACGGTCTACCCGCATGGCTCGCCGGGATCGACACCTGGCGCATCGCCATGCTGCTGGTGGCCGTGCCTGGCCCGCTGTTCGCCCTGTTGCTCCTGACGATGCCGCTCGGCGCGGGTGCGAGCGATCGGCCTTTGCCGGGCGTTCTCGAACAGGGGACGGGGTTGATCGGTTTCCTTCCCTATGCGCGTTCGCAGCGGCGCACGCTTGTTTATTTCTTTGTCATCGTCCTGGTGATCAACATTCCGCTATCGTCGAGCCTGACGTGGTTTCCGTTGGCGCTGCCGCGCGCATTCGGCATCGACCCCGCTGGCGTCGGCGTCGCGCTGGGTACGGCGATCACCGTGGCAACGCTGGCAGGCGTGTGCCTCCCGGCGCTGGTTCTCAAGCTATGGCGTGGGACCGCCGACCAGAAGCCGCTGCGCGCGTTCGCGATCTTCACCGGATTGGCGGCCGTTCCGACCGCATTCCTGCCGCTCGCCACGTCCGCCTTCCAAGCTTACTCGATTGCCACGGTGCAAGGCGCGCTCGGCATCGCTGCCTGTGCGCTCACTCCCGGCCTGCTCCAGGACCTCGCGCCGCCGCATCTGCGCGCGCGGACCCTCGCGGCGCTCACGATTGCAACCCCGCTGGCACTTGCCGCGTCGCCGATGGCGATCGGCACGGCGGCAAGCCTAATCGACGGACCACGCAACATCCTGCTGGCGATGACCATCGTCAACCTGCCGAGCTTGATCGCTTCGGCGGTGCTGATCTCGCTCGCCCGCAAGTCATATGCCGGTACCGTCGAGGCCATCAAAGTCGCGTATTTGAAGGAACAAGCATGACGACCACACCCTCGGCCGACACGCTGCCGACCGACATGACCGCCATGCGCATTGCGATCGAGGCGGGCCGCACCACGCCCGCCGCCCTGGTTGACCGCGCCATCGAACGCGCCGAGGCGGCCAACGCCACCCTCAACTTCATCGCGTGGCCGACTTTTGAACGGGCCCGTCGGCAAGCTTCGGAACTGCGCCCGGGGGCGCTCGCGGGCGTGCCGACGCTCATCAAGGACATGCTGCCCGAAAAAGGCGTTCCGGCGAGTTGGGGCGCCGCTGCGCTTCGCGATTTCGTAGCGCCCGAAGATGCACCTTACACCCGGGCGATAGCCGCCGCCGGGCTGATCTCGATCGCCCGATCGGCGATGCCTGAGCTGGGACTGAATGTCGTCACCGAATCGCCGCTGGTCGGGCCCACGCGTAACCCGTGGAGTCTCGACCATACGCCGGGCGGGTCCTCGGGCGGCGCAGCGGCGGCGGTGGCCGCGGGCGTGGTTCCGGTCGCGCACGGCAGCGACGGGCTAGGCTCGATCCGTCACGGCGCCGCGCCATGCGGGCTGGTTGGCCTCAAGCCGTCGCGCGGGCGCAATATCGGCGACGAGGCGCTGCGCTCGATCGCCGATCTCAACGTCAACGGCTGTGTCAGCCGCACCGTTCGCGACACCGCCGCCTGGCTGGAGGCAACCCAGACCCGAGCGCCCGGTTCGCCCTTTTCGCCGGTGCCGCTCGTCACGTCGGCGCTCGATACGTCGCTTTCCATCCAGGCCTACAGCATCGTCATGCGCTCCGGCGCCCCGCCGGACGCCAGCGTCAGCCGCGTTTTTGCCGAGACGATCGAGTTGCTCGGCAGGCTCGGACACAAGGTCAGCGACGGCGAGCTGCCTTTTGCTGGACCCACCGCGATCCGGGCCCTCAACGACATCACCGAAGGCATGTTTGCGCGGCGACTGGGGGCGCTGTGCGACCTGATCGGTGTCAAGATCGCGCCGCAAGACCTCGAACATCGCTCGGCCACGCTAATTGAAGCGGGCAATCAAATCGACGACGTGCGCTTCGCCACGGCTTGGCAGCAAATGGAGGGAATTGTTGCGGCCTATCTCGATCGGCTAGGCGAGATCGACATCTGGATGACGCCGACCTTCGGCAGCGAGACCGTGCGTATCGGCACATTCGGACCCGACGTGGCGTGGGCCGACCAGGCCGACCAGCTCGTCGATTACGCCGGCTTTTGCTGGATCGACAATTTCGCCGGATCGCCCTCGATCAGCTTGCCGATGGGTTTCAGCGACAGCGGTCTGCCGGTCGGCGTGCAGTTTGCGACCAAGCCCGGCGGCGAAGTGCTGCTGCTGGCGCTGGCCTACCAGCTCGAAGCGGTGGTCCAATGGTGGCATCATACGCCGCCGGTCTGGGTTGGTGAATGAGCGCCCCGTGGATCGACGATGAGCTCGCCTTGCTCGGCGAGCAGGTTGCGCGCTTCCTCGAACGCGAGTTCGTGCCGCGGGCGGCGGCGTGGGAAGCGCGAGGCTCGATCGATCCTGAATCGTGGCAGAAGGCCGCCGATGCCGGGCTGCTCTGCGCCGGCATTCCCGAAGTCTATGGCGGCGGCGGCGGAAGCCGCGCGCACGAGGCGGTAATCCACCAGGAGGTCAGTCGCGCCGGGCTGGGCGGCAGCTTCGGTATCGCCAACAGCATCAGCTCCAGCATCGTCGCGCACTATATCCTCGCCTACGGAAGCGAGGCGCAGAAGCGGCATTGGCTGCCCGCCATGGCCCGCGGTGAGCGGATCGGGGCAATCGCGATGACCGAGCCCGGCGCTGGATCGGACATTCAGGCGGTCCGCACCTTTGGGCGCCGCGTCGACGGCGGTTTTCGGCTGAGCGGCCAAAAGACCTTCATCAGCAACGGCCAGACTGCGAACCTGGTAGCCGTCGTCGCGCGGACCGAGGAAGCGCCGGGCGCGCGCGGGCTCTCGATCTTGATGCTCGAAACCGAAAACGCGAAAGGGTTCGCGCGGGGACGCCGGCTCGAGAAGCTCGGCCTGCACGCGCAGGACACGTCCGAGCTCTCTTTCGATGGCGTATTCGTGCCGGAGCAAAATCTCCTCGGCGGGGCAGGGCGAGGCTTCGAGCAACTCATGCACCAGCTCGCCTGGGAGCGCCTCGTTATCGCCCTCGACGCGGTTGTCGGAATCGAGCGCGCACTCGACCTTACCATTGCTTATGTCCGCGAGCGCTGTGCTTTCGGCAAGCCCCTGATCGAACAACAGAACACCCAGTTTGTGCTTGCCGACTGCAAATCGCAGGCGATCGTGGCGCGCTGCCTGTTCGACACCCTGATGGTCCGATTGCTCGCTGACCAGCTCGATCCCGCCACTGCAGCGGCGGCAAAGCTTTGGACAACCGAGGCGCAGTGCAAGGTCGTCGATGCCTGCCTGCAGCTCTTCGGCGGCTATGGCTACATGACCGAGTATCCGATCGCCCGACTTTACGCCGACGCGCGGGTGGCGCGGATCTACGGCGGGGCAAACGAAATCATGAAGCTGATCGTCGCCCGCGCGCTGTGACGTGGGTGGAAGGAGTGACGACATGAAAGCAAGAATCGCCGGCGTTGGCATGATCCCCTTCACCAAGCCAGGGGAAAGCGAGGATTGGGACGTGATGGCGGAAAAGGCCATTCGGCTCGCGCTCGCCGATGCCGGCCTCGGCTATGAGCAGGTCCAGCAGGCTTATGCCGGCTATGTCTATGCCGATTCGACCGCGGGCCAGTCGGCGCTCTACCGGGTCGGGTGCACCGGCATCCCTATCGTCAACGTCAACAACAATTGTTCGACCGGATCGACCGCGCTTTATCTCGCTCGGCAAGCGATTGAAGGCGGCGCGGCGGATTGCGTCCTCGCGGTCGGCTTCGAGCAAATGTTGCCCGGCGCGCTGGGCCTCGTGTTCGACGACCGCAAGCGGACGCTCGACCATCACCTCACCAAACAGGTTGAAATCCAGGGCTGGGACGACACCGCGCCAATGGCGGCCCAGCAATTCGGCGGCGCGGGTCTCGATTACCAGCAGCGCTACGGTATCGCAGACGAGGTATTTGGCCTCATCTCGGTAAAGGCGCGCCGGCATGCTGCGAATAACCCGCTCGCGCTGTTCCGCGCCCCAATCACGCTCGACGAGGTAATGGCCTCAAAGCACCTTTACGGCCCGATCACCCGCTTCCAAGCCTGTCCGCCGACCTGCGGTGCTGCGGCCGCGCTCCTGGTCTCGCCCGCCTTCGCAGCGAAGCACGCGCTGAATGCGCCGGTTGAGATCGTCGCGCAGGCGATGACCACCGACTATGCGGAAACCTTCGCGGGCCGCTCGATGATGTCGGTGGTCGGCTACGAGATGTCGAAGGAGGCGGCGAAGCAGGTCTGCGAGGCGGCCGGCGTCGGTCCCGACGATATCGAAGTGGTCGAGCTCCACGACTGCTTTACCCCCAATGAGCTCATCAGCTACGAGGCGCTCGGCCTCTGCCCGGAGGGCGGCGCGGAAGCGTATATCCGCGACGGGCGCAACAGCTATGGCGGCGATCACGTCACCAATCCCTCGGGCGGCCTTCTTTCAAAAGGACACCCGCTCGGCGCCACTGGCCTTGCCCAATGCTATGAGCTGACCCATCAATTGCGCGGCACCGCCGACGCGCGGCAGGTGCAGGGCGCGAGGTTCGCCCTGCAACATAATCTCGGCCTCGGCGGCGCGTGTGTCGTCACGCTCTACGGCAAGGTTGCGTAAGGTGATCGACCGCGAGCGGCACGTCGGGGTCGTCTCCGAACCGCGCTTTGTCGAGGTCGAGGCGGGCTTCCTCATTTTCTTCGCCAAGGCGACCGGCGAGACTGACCCGGTCTATTTCGACGAGGCGGCGGCGCGCGCAGCGGGACATCCGGCAATTCCCGTCCCGCCGACCTATTTTTTCTCGCTGCACATGAGCTGCCCCGCGAAGCGCGGCGACATTTTCGACACCGAAAACGGAATCGGCGTCGACATGATGAAAATCCTGCACGGCGAGCAGGGCTTCACCTACCACGCGCTCACCTATGCCGGTGACCGCCTTACGATCACGACCACCACCGAGGACATCTACGCTCGGAAAGGCGGCGCGCTGGAATTCGTTGTCCAGGCGACACGCTTCGAAAAAGACGATGGCACGCTATGTGCCGAGGCGCGCCAGCTCGCGGTGATCCGAAATGGCTAACGGGCACTTAGAGATCACCGTGGGCGAAACGCTGCCCGAACTGGTCCGCGGTCCGATCGACCGGACGACACTGGCGCTGTTCGCCGGCGCCAGCCACGATCATGTGCGCCTTCACATCGACAGCGATTTCGCCAAGGCGGCCGGGTTGGACGACGTGTTCGCCCACGGCATGCTTTCGATGGCCTGGCTCGCGCAGATGTTAACGCATTGGGTGCCGCAGGAACGGCTGCGGCACTGGAACGTGCGATTCACCGCGATTACGCCGCTGCATGCAACCGTCACCTGCCGGGGCGAGATTACCGAGATCTTCGAAAAGGCGGGCGAGCGGCTGGCCCGCGTCAGGATCGGCAGCTGGACAGAGGCCAACGTGCAGACGCTCGACGGCGAGGCCGTCGTGGCGCTGGTTTAAGGAGACAGTTCATGGGCAAGCTCAACGGCAAGGTCGCGGTCGTTTCGGGTTCGGGGCGCGGGATCGGGCGCGCGGTAGCGCTCCGGCTTGCGGCCGAAGGCGCGAAGGTCGTTGTCAACGATCTCGACGAAGCACCCGCGCTCGAGACGATCGCGCAGATCGAGGCGGCGGGCGGGAAAGCGACGGCTTGCGTCGGCAACGTGACCGCACCCGATTTCGGCGAACGCTTCGTTCATACGGCGCTCGACCGTTTCGGCGGGCTCGATATCATTGTCAACAACGCGGGCTACACGCGAGACGGCGTCATCCAGAAGCAGACCGACGAGCAGTTCCAAGCAATGCTCGATGTGCACGTTACCGCTCCGTTTCGCATTCTGCGGGCGGCCGCCGAGCCGTGGCGCGCTTTTGCTAAGCAGGAAGCTGCCGAGGGGCGTGAAGTGATCCGGAAGGTGGTCAATATCTCGTCGATGGCGGGCACGAACGGGAATGCCGGCCAAGTCAATTATTCCTCTGCCAAGGCCGCCGTAACCGGCATGACAAAGACGCTGGCCAAGGAATGGGGCCGGCTAAAGGTTTGCGTCAACTGCGTCGCTTTCGGCTTTATCGACACCCGCCTGACCAAGCCGCAGGACGATCCCGCCACCCGGATCGAGATCGAAGGACAGGCGATTCAGGCGGGCGTGCCTGCCGAAATGCTCGGTGCGCTCAAGACGCTCGTGCCGCTCGGCCGCGCGGGCACGCCAGAAGAGGCCGCTGGCGGCGTTTTCCTGTTCTGTTCGCCCGACAGCGATTATATTTCAGGCCAGGTGCTGATCGTCGGCGGCGGGCTCAGCATATGACGGCGCCCGGTTTCGGCGCTGTCCTTCAACGCCACGCGGCCGGCGAGAGAGCTGACGAGCCCGCGATCTCTTACCAGAACGAAGCGCTCAGCTGGTCCGAGCTCGAGGAACGCAGTGCAGCCGCTGCGCGACGGCTGATCGCGCTGGGAATAAAACCCGATGATTTCGTCGCGGTGGCCCTGCCCAACGGCGTCGAGCATCACGTCAGCAGCTTTGCCGCCTGGCGGGCGGGTGCGACCCCCTGCATCCTGCCACAGAAGCTGCCCGGCCGCGAACTGGCCCAGATCGTCGACCTCGCCGCGCCCGCCATTCTGATCCGCGATGGCGGCGAGCCCGTCCGTGGTGTTACCGAGATTGCTCCGGGCGGTGACGACCGGGTCGTCCTTCCTCCCGATCTCGCCGCCACGCAGTGGAAGGCGGTCGCCAGCGGAGGCTCGACCGGCCGGCCCAAGCTGATCGTCGATCACGGCCCGGCTCGCTACGACGAACGGCTGCAGGGAATGAACGCGTTGCTTGGAATGTCGCAGGGCGGCGTGATGCTCAATCCGGGTCCGCTTTATCACAACGCGCCATTTCTGTTCACCAGCCTTGCCCTTCTTGCAGGCACGCGCGTGGTCGGAATGCGCCGATTCGACGCCGAGGAGGCGCTGCGCTTGATCGAGCGCGAGCGGGTCGAATGGGTGTGCCTCGTCCCGACGATGATGCACCGAATCTGGAGCCTGCCGCCAGAGGTGAGGTCGCGCTACGATTTGTCGTCGCTGCGCAAGATCGTTCACCTGGGCGCGCCTTGCCCGCCGTGGCTGAAGCACGCGTGGATCGACTGGCTCGGAGCCGAGCGGATCCTCGAGGTATATGCCGGTACAGAGGGCGCCGCGATCCTGATCACGGGCGAGGAGTGGATGCACAAGCCGGGCTCGGTGGGCAGGGCGCCTCCCGGAGCGCTGAGTGTCCGCGACGAGGACGGCAATATTTGCCCGCCCAACGTGGTCGGTGAAATCTTCTTCGCGCCCGAAACCGCCACGCGATTCCATTATGTCGGCGGCGATGCTCGCCTCGACGGCGAGGGCCGGATGTCGCTGGGTGATCTGGGGTACCTTGACGAAGACGGCTATCTCTTCCTGTCGGACCGACGGACCGACATGATCTTGCGTGGTGGCGCCAACATCTATCCGGCCGAAGTCGAGGCCGCGCTGATCGAGCACCCCGCGATCTGCGATGCGATCGTTCTAGGCTTGCCGTGCGAAGATTACGGCGCGCGTGTCCATGCGGTTATCCAGCCGGCAAAAGAGCTGCCGCTCGACGAGATCGATAGCTTTGTCCGGGCGAGGTTAGCTGGCTACAAATGCCCCGAAAGCTACGAGCTCGTTGATATGCCGCTACGCGACGAGGCGGGTAAGATTCGCCGCGGGGCGCTACGCGATGAGCGCCTGGCTTGGCTTACAGAGGGCAAGGATTTCGCGCTGCCGTTGCCGCGGGCCGGTTGACAGCTCGATCGGTGGACAGCGCGATAGCCGTCTTGCAGCTCGAGCAGGGCCACCGTCGACATGACCTGCAGCCCGGGCAAGGAGCGATCGTCCAATCTCGAAAATGGTGTCGACCAGGATAGTGGATCTCTCCAATTATGATGATACCGGTATCATTGTCCTCGCACCGGTGACAATAGGGAAGTTGATGCGCGCCTGGGGCAAACAACGCGAGCGAGCAGTTCAGGATCTACTGATTTCGCTCGGCGAGTTTCAGCTCAAACCGGGCCAGTTAGAACGCAATGTTTATGTCGGCATAGCCGTAGATCGGATTGCCGCGGCCAGTAGCATTCGGCGCGTCCTTGAGGAAGCGCCCGTTGACGAGCAGGGCTGCGCCGGTATCGAGCCGCAGCAGCTTCGGCACGATCCAGTAGCGTATGCGGCCCTCGATTTGATGGCCAGCGAAGCGGCCGGAATGGCCGGTTGCATCCTTGATGCCGGTGCTGGCGAAGCTGTCAACGGCGCTCGCCAGCCATAGCGCCCGATAGAAGATGGAGCTGTCCCAGCGCTTGGCAGGCGTCACTTCGAGCCTGAGACCAGGCGAGCTGATATTGCTGCGTCCCAGCGGACCGTACAGCCCACTCGGCCCCCAGTCGGAGCGGCGAGTGCCGAATAGGGAATCGAAGCGGTTGTAGGTTTTCGGGTTGCGGCCGTCCCCGCTGGCGAGATCGTATTCGAGCGACAGCCGCGGCTGCCAGCCGCCGGCGAACTGGCGCGCCACCTCGGCGTGGACGTAATAAGCGGCGACATCGGCTTTGGGTGCAGTCGCGGCGGTGCTCGTTCGAACCCTGCCGAGCTGGTAGTCGGCTTCGAGTTCATAGTCCCAATGACCGGGCTTGGGCTCGCGGTATAGCCGGATTCCGGGCGTGATGAGATGACGGTTGGTGGTAGCGAGATCTGGCCGGTCTCGCTCGTCGAGACCAAAGACGTAGAGCTCGGCGGACAAGCCGGGCAGGAGCGTCGGCTTGCTGAGGAAGGCGCCCCAGAAGCGAAGGTCGAAGCTTTCGCGATCCCATTCGACGCGGTTGTGGCGGATGCTGTCCGGGTCGTTGGGAAGATGGACCTGCGGCAATGTGTAGAACAACGAAACGCTGGTCTTGTCCGGAGCCCGGTAGTTGAGACTGAGCCCGGTGAAGGCGTTGGTCGTATTGCCGAAGTTGTTGATGCCAACGAGGCGCTGTGAGCCGAAATTGAGGAACTGGCGACCGCCGGTGATACTGGTCTTCGATCCGGCGCCGAGCACGTCGCCCGCGTCGATCCCGACATAGACCTGGGCGAGCTCTACCGCATCGACATCGCTGGTGCCGATCGGCGTCTTGGGATCAAGGCCGTATGCGCGGCTGTCCCACAGCTCGCCGCCGATTTTGAACGCGCCTGAATGGTATTCTGCAGCGAGCGTCGAACGGATCAGGAAATCGTCGCCGCCGGGATCAGCCGCGGGCCGGAACTGGTTATCGATCGTCTCGTAGCGGACGCGAACGCTGCCGGAGATCGTGAAATTGTCGGGATCGCCGATTGCCCGCTGCAAGGCGCCCGGCTTGGTCGAGCTCGCCGCCTGGGCGCGAGCGGCGGCCGGCATGGCAATGAGAGCGGTGGCAGCAAGAAAGCGTGCGATCATTGTTAATTCCTTGGATTGCGGGTGATCGCGACGCCTCCGGCGGTCCGGTCGGCACCGAGCGGATGGGTCAGGCGTCGAAACGGCGCTTTTCCGTAATCTCCAGTTGAACGACGCGGCCGTCATGCACCGTTAGCGCGATTGCGCCGAAGCGCAGTCGCGCCAGCGCGTCACGTACAGCGGCAAGCACGAGGTCGCGATCGACCTCGGGCGCCCGCTCGATTCGGCGCGGCGACACGGTCATGACGCGTGGGCCACGGTGGCGGGAAACAGATGCGCATGCGTCGGCACGATCGTAATCGCTTGGCCGGGCGAGGGGGCGCCGTCGGGGGGAAGATCGATCTCGATCGGCTCGGCGAGACCGGCGATCTCCGCCTCGGCGCGGACGCGGCCCTCCCGTCGCCGGACGGCTGATACCGTCGCCGGCAGCCCGAGGTCGCCCGAGGCACCAAGCCGCACGTTGTGTGGCCGGAAATAAAGCGCGCCGGCACCGCGCAACCCGAAAGCGTCGACATCCAATGTCCTACCGCGGAACGCGGCATGGCCGTCGGCGGCAACGACGGGCACGCAATTCGATTCGCCGACGAAATCGAAGACGAAGGCGTTGACCGGGTTGTCGTAGACCTCGCTCGGCGTGCCGACCTGCTCGATCGCGCCGTTGCTCATCACCACCACTCGATCGGCGACTTCGAGCGCCTCTTCCTGGTCGTGGGTGACGAAGATCGAGGTGAGGCCGACCCGGTCGTGGAACTCGCGCACCCAGTGGCGCAGCTCCTTGCGCACCTTGGCATCGAGCGCCCCGAACGGCTCATCGAGCAGCAACAATTTCGGGTCAACGGCGAGCGCGCGGGCAAGCGCGACGCGCTGCCGCTGGCCGCCAGACAGTTGCGCGGGCAGCCGTTTGCCAAGTTCGCCCAACTGGACAAGCTCGAGGAGTTCCTGCGCCCGCGCCTTGATTGCACGTCGCGATGGGCGCTCGCGGCGGCGACGCACCGACAGGCCGAACGCGACATTTTCCGCCACGGTCATGTGCTTGAACAACGCATATTGCTGGAAAACGAACCCAATACGTCGCTCGGCGACGCTGAGTTGGGTGATGTCCTCGCCTTCGTAATAGACCGTGCCGCGCTCGGGCGCCTCGAGCCCGGCGATGATCCTGAGCAACGTCGTCTTGCCTGATCCCGAGGGGCCAAGCAGCGCGAGGAACTCGCCGGGGCGGGCGCGCAGGTTGATATCGTGGAGCGCCGTAAAGGCGCCGAAGCGCTTGGCGATATTAGCCAGCTTGAGGCTCATGACGAGGCCTTTCCATGGACGCCGTAGCGCCATTCCAGCAGGGACTTGAGCGCTAGCGTCGCCAGAGCGAGTAGCGCGAGCAGCGAGGCGACGGCGAAGGCGGCGGCAAAATTATACTCGTTGTAGAGGATCTCGACGTGGAGCGGCATGGTGTTGGTCTTGCCCCGGATATGGCCGGAAACCACCGAGACCGCGCCGAACTCGCCCATCGCCCGGGCGTTGCACAGGAGTACGCCGTAGAGCAGCGCCCAGCGGACGTTGGGCAAGGTCACCTTGCGAAAAGTCTGCCAGCCGTTTGCGCCCAGTGAAATCGCGGCTTCCTCGTCGTCCCGGCCCTGTTCGGCCATCAGCGGGATGAGCTCGCGCGCGACGAAGGGAAAGGTGATGAAGGTCGTCGCGAGCACGATGCCCGGCACCGCGAAGATGATCTGTACGTTGTGCGCGGCGAGCCATGGCCCGAGCCACCCCTGCGCGCCGAAAAGCAACACGTAAATCAGCCCGGCGACAACCGGCGAAACCGAAAATGGAAGGTCGATCAGGGTAACAAGCAGGCTCTTGCCGGGAAAATCGAACTTGGCGATCGCCCAGCTCGCGGCAAGGCCGAACACGACATTGAGCGGAACGCTGATCGCTGCGACCAGTAGTGTCAGCTTGATCGCGGCAAGCGCGTCGGGCTCGACCAGGGCGGCACCATAAGCCGCGATGCCTTGCGATAGCGCCTCGACGAACACTGCGATCAGCGGCGCCAGCAGGAACAACACAAAGAACCCGAGGGCGATCGCCAGCAACACCAATTGCCCGCTCCGCCTGGGGTAAGCGGTCGCCGCCATCACGCGGTTCCCCTCTTACGCGTCCATCGCTGGAGCAGGTTGACAAGCAGGAGCAAGACGAACGCTGCGACCAGCATGATCGAAGCGATCGCGGTCGCGCCGTCATAGTCGAACTGCTCGAGCTGGGTGACGATCAGCAAAGGCGCGATTTCCGATCGGTAGGGCATATTGCCGGCGATGAAGATCACCGAGCCGTACTCTCCGACCCCGCGCGCGAAGGCGAGTGCAAAGCCCGTCAGCAGCGCCGGTCCAATCGCCGGCAGGATTACCCGGCGAAAGGTCTGGAATGGTGTGGCGCCAAGCGTCGCGGCCGCTTCCTCGACGTCGCTGCCGAGGTCGGCCAGGACGGGCTCGACCGAACGGACGACGAACGGCAGCCCGATGAAGATCAAGGCGACAACCACGCCGAGTGGCGTGAAGGCCACCTTGATGCCGAGCGGCGCCAGCAATTCGCCGATCCAGCCGTTCTGGGCATAGAGCGCGGTGAGCGCGATGCCGGCGACCGCAGTCGGCACCGCGAAGGGTAAGTCGACGAGAGCACCGACCAATCGGCGCCCGGGAAAGCGGTAGCGCACCAGCACCCAGGCGATGATCAACCCGAATATGATATTGATCACGCCCGCCACGAGCGAGGCGCCGAAGCTCAGCTGATAGGCCTTGAGCGCGCGCGTCGACAGTCCAACCGCGACGAAGTCGTGCCAGCTCATTCCCGCGGTGCGCAGGAAGAGCGCCGATAGCGGCGCCAACACGATCAGCGACAACCAGGCGATCGTGACCCCGAAGGTCAGCCCGAACCCCGGTATCACGCTGGGCGCGACGAATGACGACCGGCGTCGCCGCCCGTCACTCACGCCGACCAAGATCTCCGAAATGTCCATAAGAGCTAGTGATGGATGCCGGCTTCGATCTGGTCGAACACCCCGCCATCGGCGAAATATCGGGCCTGCGCTGCCTTCCAGCCGCCGAAGTCCTTGATCGTCACAAGATCGAGCTTGGGGAAAAGGTTGGCATATTTGGCTGCGACCTGTGGATCGCGCGGCCGGTAATAGTTCTTGGCGATCAGCTCCTGCGCTTCAGGGGTGTAGAGGAACTTGAGATAAGCCGTGGCAACGTCGGTAGTGCCGTGCTTCGCCGCGTTGCCGTCGACCACCGCGACGGGCGGCTCGGCTAAAATCGAGATCGACGGCACGATGATGTCGAACTTGCCCTTGCCGAGCTCGTTCTGGGCGAGAAACGCCTCGTTTTCCCAGGCGAGCAGCACGTCGCCGATGCCGCGCTCGGTAAAGGTCGTTGTCGCCCCGCGTGCACCTGAATCGAGTACCGGGACGTTGGCATAGAGTTGCGAAACATATTTCTGCGCGGCCGCGTCCGAGCCGCCCGCCTTTTGGCCATAAGCCCAGGCGGCCAGGAAATTCCACCGCGCGCCCCCGCTGGTCTTGGGGTTGGGCGTGATCACCTGGACCCCCGGCTTCACAAGATCGCCCCAGTCATGAATGCCCTTGGGGTTTCCCTTGCGGACGAGGAACACGATCGTCGAGGTATAGGGGGCGCTGTTGTCGGGCAAACGCGCCTGCCACTTGGGGTCTAATAGCTTGGTTTTGTCAGCGATCGCGTCAATGTCGTATGCGAGGGCCAGCGTCACCACGTCCGCGCCGAGCCCGTCGATCACCGCGCGCGACTGCTTGCCCGACCCGCCATGGCTCATGTCGATATTGATCGCCTGGCCGTGCTCGGCTTTCCACTGCTTGGCGAAGGCCGCGTTGATCGCCTTGTAGAGCTCGCGGGTCGGATCGTAGGAGACGTTGAGCAACTGCACCGTCGTCGCGGCCTGGGTGTTGCCCGAATTCGACTTGGGCGTGCAGGCGGTCAGCATCGACACACCGGCTGCCGCTCCGATCAGCCCCACGACCACGCGCCGTGCGAGCGTGCCGCTTACCCGTTTAGTACCACCGTCAAATCGAGTCATCGTCGTCTCCGGCTCTAATAGCCTATATACCCTACCTATTAGATAGGGAATTACAAGAGACGTTCGAATTAGGCGGTTTGCCGCAGAAAATCGTCGTTTTGGCTGTCATGGCCGGCGCCAAGGGCATCGCCGAGCGTGCGCGAATCAAGAATGCGTCGGTAGGCGCCGTAAGCCCGGCCGAATTCGCGGCGAATCGCACAGCGCGATTCATCGACGCAATCCTCGCATCGGCGATAGGATTGCCGCGACAGGCAAGGCAACGGTGCCAATGGCCCTTCGAACAGGCGTAGCACTTCGCCAAAGCTGATGGTGTCGGCGGGTTGCAACATCACATAGCCGCCGTGCTTGCCGCGGCGGCTATCCAGGATGCCGGCCTTCCTCAGGTCGACAAGAATCTGTTCGAGAAACTTGTGCGGGATTGCGTAGCGCTGGGCAATCTCGGCGCTTGTCATGCTTTGGCCGGCCGGCGCACCGGCAATCGCGAGCAGGGCGCGGAAGGCGTATCGGGCTTTGTTCGAGATCATGCTGTTTCCTAGTGCTCCGCTAGGCTACTCCTGCTGGCGCGCCGAAGCAAATAGCTCGGTTCTTCGGAATATCGGGCAACGCAACGAAAGCGGTTGCACCAATCGGGAAACCACTTAAACTAAGTCGCGTGGACTAAGTTTGAGGATGGCTATGGAAACGGTCAATATGCACCAGGCCAAAACCCATTTGTCGCGTTTGATCGGCCGGCTGGCTAGCAGTGGCGGCTTCATCATCGCCAAGGCCGGAAAGCCGGTTGCCAAGATCGTTCCATTCAGCGCACCAAATACCAGCAAGGCGAAGCGCTTAGGATTCATGGCGGGCCAGCTGCGCGTACCTGCAGACTTCGACCGCATGGGCGGCGATGAGATCGAAGGTCTCTTCGACTGCAAATCATGAAGCTCCTGCTCGACACGCATATCCTGCTCTGGGCCGCTGCTTTTCCAGGGCAAATATCGGCGGAAGGGCGAGATCTCATCTCTGATCCGCAGAACGAGCTCTTGTTCAGTGCGGCGAGCCTTTGGGAGGTCGCGATTAAAAGCGGGCTCGGAAGAGAGGATTTCGCGGTCGACGCCCGTCTCCTGCGACGCAATCTCTTGGACAATGACTATCACGAATTGCCTGTCGTGAGCGAACATGCAGTCGCAATCGATGGGCTCCCAGCAATCCACAAAGATCCCTTTGATCGACTGCTAATCGCCCAATCCATGGTAGAAGGCATCACCTTGCTGACCGCCGACGATCTTGTCTGTCGATATCCGGGCCCGATCCGGAAAATCTAGGTTCTCCGGAATATCGGATTGCCGGCTGATCGCCGTTAACCGACGCATCCGGGATCGAGCGGTTGAGCCCGGCCTTGGCGATGATGAAGCCGCTCCTCCAGCGCCGCCCTTGTAGAGCTGGCGCTGCATCTCGCACATCTCCGACTTCCGGGCATATTGCCCCGCTGTCGGACGCAACTTGTAACGACAGCTCACCTACATCGTCGATGTTCTATGATTGTTCCACGATGCCAGCAACTCACTATTCCGGAGAGCCAATAGCTCACAGCCAGAACAGCCGCAGTGCTATCGTCGCCACGACCAGGCTAAGACCGACCAGCGGCAAGCCGAGCCGGGGGAAATCGGTGAAGCGATAACCCGCCGCGCCCATCACGACCGCGTTGTTGTGATGGCCGAAAGGCGTAAGAAAATCGAGCGAGGCCCCTATTGCCACGGCGACGAGGAGTGGCTCCACGGGCATGCCGGCACGCGAGGCGACACCCGCGGCAACGGGGCTCAGCACCGCGGCAACCGACACATTGTCGACGAACGGCGTGATCGCGGTAGCCAGCAACAAGATGGTGACCGCGACTGCAAGTGGTTGCGTGGTCGGCAGATAGCCGACGATGGCATTGGCGATGACTTGTCCTGCGCCGGTATCCTCCACTGCGGCGCCAAGCGGGATCATGCATGCAAGCAGAATGACGATTGTCCAGTTGACGTCCTGCAATGCTTCGCGCAGCCGGAGCGTGCCGGTTAACGCCATGACGAGGACGACGCCGCCAAAAGCGATCGCTGGCGGCGCCAGCCCGATCGCCGTCGCAACGACGCCAAGAGCAAAAATCGCCGCACTCAAGAATGCATCCGGCCGGGCGCCGCCAGGCGAGCGGGGCGCTAGCATGAGGAGGCCCGCATCATCGCTCACTTCCTTGAGCGATTGGCGGTCGCCCTCGAGCAGTAGGACGTCGCCAAGACCGATTTGCAGGTCGCCGAACCGGCCTTCGATCCGCCTCCGCCGGCTCGCAAGGCCAACCAGCGTAACCCCGTGCTCGCTCAGCGTGACCAGGTCCTCCGCGCGCGAGCCGATTAGATAGCTTTCCGGCGTAACCACCGCTTCTATGCGTTCGGCGCCGTTGCCACCGAACTGGACATCGCCCAAAGTCTTGAGCGCTTCGAATGCCGAAAGGCTGCCCTCCGCGAGCAGGACGTCGCCGGCCTGAACGACGATGACGTCGCGACGGGCGAACACATGCGCGCCATCGCGCAGGATGTCGTGAATCTCGATGCCCCGGCTCTTTGCAAGCGCCGCCGGAGACGTTCCGATCAGGGCGGAATTCGATGCGACGCGTAGTTCCGCGAGCATTTCGTTCTCGCGCCCGGCCGGGGCGGCACTTGCAGTCGAGAGGCGAAAGATGCGCGGCGCTGTCACGATCAGCCAGCCGATTCCAACTACAGCGACTGGCCCACCGACTGACCCCAGTGCGAAATAGGAAAAGCCGCCGCCTGTTTCGGCGACGCGCCAGGCGTTGATGACAAGGTTGGCCGGGGTCCCGGTCAGCGAGCACATGCCGCCGAGCAACGTGGCGAACGACAGCGGCATCAGCATTCGCGCCGGGTGTTGCCGGAGCCGAGCGCAGACCGACAAGGTGACGGGAAACATCAGCGCCAGCGCCCCGATATTGTTCATGAATATCGAGACCGAGGCGCCGACGGCACACAGGGTCGCAAGCGCCGCGCGCTCGGTGTGCGCGCGCCGGACGATCAAGGTCGCCAACCCCTCGATCGCCCGCGTACGTGCCAGCACCGAGACGATGAGCAGGATTTCTACGACGGTAATTACAGCCGGGCTGGAGAAGCCGGCAAACACGCCGGTCAGCGGCACCAGTCCGCCTGCGAAAGCAGCCGCGAGCCCACACAACGCGACCAGCTCGATCCGGAAGCGTTCCGACGCATAGACGACGAACATGCCCGCCAGCAGGGCGATGATGCCGATCTGATCGGGCGTCATGAACCGCTGGCCCTCGCGTTGCGCATCAGCGATTCATACCGGCACGAGGACGAACCGCCAATCGGCACCCGGCGGCGGTCAGCTCCCGCTGAAGGCGCCGACGAAACTAGCCGCGGCTTCGGCGACCGCCACGCTCGTCCTGCCTGGAGCGTAGAGAGCAGAGCCGATGCCGAAGCCATCGGCGCCGGCGGCTTGCCACGGCTTCATGTTGTCAGGCGTGACGCCGCCGACCACCAGGATTGGCACTTCGCGCGGCAGCACGGCACGCTGCGCCTTGAGGACAGCCGGCGTGGCGGCTTCGGCCGGGAACAGCTTGAGGCCAGTGGCGCCTGCCTTCAGCGCGGCGAACGCTTCGCTCGGCGTGAAATAGCCGGGCAGCGTCACCAGGCCAGCCTCGGCACTGGCGGCGATCACAGCGGTGTCGGTGTTGGGCGAGACGATCAGCCGGCCTCCGGCATCACGGACGGCGCGAACCTGGTCGACATCGAGCACGGTACCGGCCCCGATCAGCGCGGCATCGCCGAACCGGCGTGCGAGCCGTTCGATGCTCGTCAGCGGATCGGGCGAGTTCAAGGGCACTTCGATCATCGAGAAACCTGCGTCGATCAATACGCTGGTTACCTCT
>Ga0164242_10002208_pt1 | contig 22605 bp, 21 predicted proteins | sample OricomgcompostMG_FD_108783 | JGI IMG/M metagenome (GOLD analysis project Ga0164242, IMG submission 108783) | Miracle-Growth compost microbial communities from Emeryville, California, USA - Original compost - Miracle growth compost (MG) ... | reverse complement strand
GGCCGGATACACCTGCCACTGGGTGCGCCCCAACTGGCGCCTGCCGCACCGCGAGGCGCAGACCGCGTAGCAGTCGGCACCGCTAGCGGTACCAGCGGGTAGCGGTGGCACTGCGTAGCGGTGACGCCGCCTGTGGCCGCCGCTTCCCGATGCGCCGCACTTTTAGCGATCCGCCGTACGGAAACCACGCTTTCCGTACGGCGGATCGCTTCGTTTCCGGTGCATCGCAGACTGAGCTGAGGGCCGCCACGCGCAGCACGGCCTTGCGTCGGTCGTTCAAGGCGTGTCTACTGCGCTTCAGCACGAGTTGAATGCGGAGAGAAATGACCGATTCGAAGCAGCCGGCGAGGATCATCGTGGTGGGTTCGGCCAATCAGGACTACATCGTCAGGGTTGCCGTACCACCGGCACCCGGTGAGACCGTCCTGGCCAAGAGCCTCCTGCTGCAACCGGGAGGCAAAGGCGCGAATCAGGCCGTGGCGGCCGCTCGCCTCCGCGGGAACGTGAGTTTCGTCGCGTCGGTCGGCGACGACGCGGACGGTGCGCTCCTGCTGCGTGAGCTTCGTTCGGAAGGCGTCGACACCGCGAACGTCGAGATCATCGATCGAGGCCGCACCGGGTTGGCTCTCGTGTCGGTGTACGACAGCGGTGAGAACTCGATCACGGTCGTGCCAGGCGCGAATTTCTCCTTGACGGCCGAACGCGTGAAGCGAGCGGTTGCTGCGCTCGCCGACCAGGCGGACCAGGCCATCATGGTGGCGCAGGCGGAGGTGCTGCCGGAGATCATCGAGGCGTCGATCACGTCGGCGACGCAGGCCGGTGCGCGAGTCATCCTGAATCTCGCGCCGTTTCGCGAGATCCCGGCCGAACTGCTTCGCGAATGCGACCCGCTCGTGCTCAACGAAGCGGAGGCCAGCGCGCTCGTCGGCTGGGAGGTGCGCGATGTCGAGACCGCGGGCAAGGCCGTCGCGGAGTTGCGGGCCAAGACCAGGTCGGTCGTGATCACCATCGGTCCGTACGGTGCGTACTGGGCCGACGCCCACTCGCAGGGACATGCGGTCGCGCCGCCTGTCGCCGAGGTGGTGGACACGACAGGCGCCGGCGATGCCTTCGTCGGCGCAATGGCATCGCAGCTCGCCCGTGGGGCCTCGATTCGTGAGGCGGTGGAATTCGGCGTCATCGCGGGAACCTTTGCGGTGCAGAGGTTCGGCGCGCAGTCGTCGTATCCGACTTGGGAGGACCTCGAAGATGCGTCCTTGCGCTGCTGATCGCAGCCGCGCGGCGACCTCCCTCGCGCGAACACCGCGTCACGCCAGGCCGCACTTTTGAGGATTCACCGTAAGGTCATCGCGATATCCATACGGCGAATCGTGAAAAGTGCGGGAGAGACCGACCGGACGGGAGCGGACGGACTCGCGCAGCGAATCAGGCGAACGGGAGTCGCCGCGAGAACACCTCGTTATCGTTGAGCCACTCGACCGCCTCGCGCGTCGCCTCCAGGGACGAATAGGCGGGACGGTAGCCCAGCATCCTGGTCGCCTTCTCGATGCTCATCGCATGGCTCCGCGCCACGTGCTCGGTCGTCGTCTCCGCGTGTCGCTCGCCAACGGCCGAAGCGTATTCCGAGAGGGGTATATAGGCGAGGTGCGCCTCCTGGCCGAACCACCCGGCCGCGGTCTCGGCGAAGCCCCGCAGCGTGAGCGCTCGGGCGGAGACGGCGAAGAACGCGTTGCCCACGGCATCCTCGGGATGCTCGATGGCCAGCTGGAACAGCTGCGCGACGTCGTCCGCGTGCACATGGTGCAGCATGCCGAGTCCCTCGTCGGGCAGCACGACCTCCTCGCCGAACGCGAGTCGCTCCCACACGACGGGATCCAGGTTGCCTGCCGGGTTGATCACGTGCCAGCCCGGTCCCGAGATGTGCCCGGGGTCGATGACGACGGCGGGCACACCGTCCGGCGCCGACGACTGCTCGATCAGATACGCCTCGAGCTCGGCTTTGCCGGTGCCGTACTCGCCCCAGCCGTTCAGCGGCGACTCTTCCGTTCCCGGCACCTCCGTGAGGATGCCCCGTGACCAGATCGACCCGCAGGTGACGAGCATCCGCACCCGTCCCCGGACGGCGTCGACCAGCTGCTCCGCGGACGCCCGGGTGAAGCAGATCATGTCGACTACTACGTCGGGATTCAGGTCGGCGATGCGCTTTCCGAACGTGCCAGCGGCATCCTCGGTTTGCCTGTCCACATCGATCCGCTCCACGGATGCCCACGCGTCGTCGGCGCGGTACGGATCGCGCTGCCCGCGGCTCAGGGCGATCACCTCGTGTCCCGCGCGAACAAGGCGGGGGACGAGGTATCCGCCGACGTGACCGGTGGCCCCGATGACGACGATTCTCATGACTGCACCTCCAGCTTCTCGTCGAGCCAGTCGAACATGCGCTGATCCGTCAGCGATCGCGCCAGCGGCTGGCAGTGGAAGTCCGCGCCCTCGGCCGCCGTGAACGGCACGAGAGTCGACACGGATTTCGTGAGCTCCGCAAGCTGCTCGGATTGCCCGGGCCAGAACTGCTCCCGCTCGGGCGAGGTGATCAGAAGCGGCGTCGTGATGCGCGAGGCGACATCCGCCACGGTGTACTTGCGCACCTCCGCCAGTGTCTCGGCGTAGCCGAGCGGACCGTACGGCCTGGCGCGGAACGCCCACTGCCTCGCGGCATCTTTCTGGAACTTGAGTCCGAACTCCATGTCACGGTCGAACTTCGCGTCCTCGCCCTTGTCGAGCAGCTCGATGAGGCTCTTCGGCAGATGGCTCGTCCACGACGTGGACACGTCGACCACGCCCGGATCGACGATCGCCGCCGCGAAGCGGTGCTCGAACGCGAGCGCCCGCGACACCCAGTAGCCGGCCTGGCTGATGCCGTACGCAGCGACGCGCCTCCGGTCGACCCCCTCGAGGCCGAGCGCGAAGTCCAGCACGGGGGTGAGCACCGCCTCCCAGTCCGGCCGGAACGTCGTGGCCCGATCGAAGAGCATCGACTGCTGCCCCGGCCCGTCGTAGACGAGCACCGCGTAGCCGCGCTGCAACGCTCCGAACACGCACGTGGCCCACATGGCGGTGAGCGACCCGTCGCTTCCGTTGGTTCCGATGAGCAGCGGCAGCGCACCGGATGCGCCGCGCGGCCGGAACACGTACCCGGGCAGCGTCGTCTGCTCGTACGGGATGGACACGCGCTCGACGCTCGCCCTCGTCGTCGAGTCCACGAAGGCATCCCATGCCGTGCGGTGCTTGTGGAAGACATCCGCGAGCTCGTCCGTGGAGTCCAGTGCGGATGCGGCGTTCACGGCGACCGCGTAGTACATGGATGCCCGCAACCGCGCCTCTGCGGCGCTGGTCGTGTGATGCCGCTCGTCGCAGGCATCCGCTATGCCGTCGACCCGGTCGCCCAGCTCCGCCCACGCTTTGAACCAGCCGCGATCGTCGTTCGGCTTCACGTCGTCGATCGCGGCCAGCACTTCGCCCACGTCGGCCGCGCCGGAATACGCGGCGCCGAGCACATTGCGAACCTCGAAGTCGAAGTCCTCGTTGGTCGAGAACCCCTTGCTGAACGTGTGACCTGCTCCCGCCATGAGCTTCCCCTCGCCGCGACTCGCGCGATCGCGTTCGACCGCGTCCCCACTATCGCCAAACGCTACGGCATGGCGCTCGCCTCGATGGGCCGCACATGGGCGACGCAATCCACGACCGCAACCCCCGGCCGAGCACTCGGGGGCGGGGTACCGTGCTGGCATGGACGCCGAGCAGGTCACCGAACGTATCGCGCAACACGGCGAGGGCCCGATCTGGGACTCCGACCAGGGACGGCTGCTGATCGTGGACATCCCACGCGGCGAGGTGCTCGACCTGCGCGACCCGAGCGTGGGGCGGGTGGATTCGGATGCCGTCGCCCGCTACCACGTCGGCAAGGTGGCGGCCGCGTTGCGTCCGCGATCGGCAGGCGGCTTCGTCGTCGCCACGGAGCACGGCTTCAGCCTGTTCGATCGCGATTTCGTGCTCGAGCGGGAGGTGCCCGACGTCGTGACGGATGCCGGCATCCGCATGAACGACGGCGGCTGCGACCCGCAGGGGCGCTTCTACTGCGGCACCATGGCCTACGACGAGACGCCGGGGGCAGGCACGTTGTTCCGGCTGGAACCCGACGGCGCGACGAGCGTGGCGTTCGGCGATGTGACCATCTCCAACGGCCTGCAGTGGAGTGCAGACGGAGCGACGGCGTACTACAACGACACCCCCACCCAGTGCATCGACGTCTTCGACTACGACGGTGCCAGCGGCGAGTTCTCGAACCGGCGGCACTTCGCCGAGATCGACCGGTCGCAGGGCTCGCCGGACGGCATGACCATCGACGAGGAGGGCGGCATCTGGACCGCGCTGTGGTCGGGCGGCAAGGTGCACCACTACGACCGCGACGGGTACCTCGTCGACGTGATCACCGTGCCGGGAGTGAGCAATACGTCCGCGGTAGCGTTCGGCGGACCGGATCTCGACGTGCTCTACATCACGACGTCGCGGGAGGGCATCGCCGACGGGGAAGAGCCGGGCGCTGGGGCGGTGTTCGCTGCGCGGCCCGGGGTGCGCGGCCGCGTGCTCCCCACATACGCCGGCTGAGTCATCGGCGGGCCGCTTCGGCCGACTGAGTCGTAGGCGACTGCATAGTGCGCCGGCTGAGTCGTCGGCAGCTTGCGCTTCAAGGCACGTGTCGATGCGCAGTGACCGCCCACCCTGCGCCCCTCAGCAGGCGAGTGCTTCGGCGGCCGCATTCAGGTCGGCCGGCACGCCCAGCGAGCGCAGCGCGATGCCGTACGCGAGCACCGAGGTGGCGACCGCTGCGGCGTTCGCCCGAGCACCGGTGTGATTGATGCGCACGAACCGTCCCGCTGCCGCGCCGTGAGCCGACGACAGCGTGCCGTCGAGCCGTGCGGTGGCGGCCAGCAGCCGGCTCTCATCGACGCCCCCGGGCACCGGCGCGAGCGTGACCAGCGTGGACGCCGCGGCATCCGTCGCGGGAGCAGGCTCCGCGCCGTCGATGGCCGACACCAGGGCCCGCACCGCTGACCGCGCGAGAGATGAGGCGCGCGCGTGCCGCTGGATGACGGCATCCACCCCCTCGGCCAGCACGGCGTCCACGGCGGCGTCGAACGCCCAGAACGAGAGCGGGTCCGGCATGCCTGGCAGGACGCCCCGTCCGGCATCCAGCCAGTCGTGCTTGAGATCGAGCAGCGAGAGCACGGATGCCGGCGCCGACGCCCGCGACGCGGACGCCGACTCGAGCGCATCCCAGGCTCTCGGCGACACGGAGACGGCCGAGAGAGACGATGGCCCGGCCAGTGACTTCTGCGCCCCGACGACCGCGATGTCGATGCCCCAGTCGTCGACCGCCAGCGGATGCCCTCCGACCGAGGCGACGGCATCCACGATCACCAGAGCGCCGTGTGCGCGGGCGACGGCCGACAGCTCCTTCAGCGGATTGACGATGCCGGTGGCGGCCTCGCCGTGCGTGACGTAGACGACCTCGGCCGGTTCGCTGTGCAACTCGGCTTCGAGGGCTTCGGCCGCGATGTGCTGGATGCCATCGGTGCGCAGCGTCCGCACGCGGGCGCCGTGCGCCTCCAGCCATCCCGCGACCGTCTCGCCGTACGGGCTCGTGACGAGCACGAGCGCGGTGCGTCCGGGAGCCGCGACCGAAGCGGCGACCGCCTCCAGCGCCACGATGGCCTCCCCTTGCAGGAGCACGACGTCGGCTGACGTGCCGAGGATGCCGCCGATGCGGTCGGCGAGGCCGGCATAACGGTCGGCGGGGTAGGGCGGCACGCTGCCGAGGGGGTTCCAGTTCGTCATCGTCTCGGCTCTTCCTGACGGCCGGTCGTCCCCTGGTGGCTCGTCTCGCCCGCGTGCTCGTCGTCCCAGGGGCTGCCCGTTTTTCCGAGGCGGCTCCTCTTCCTGGGACTGCTCGTCTTCACGCCACCGCCCCCCGATCGGCCGATGCCGCCTCGGTGCCGAGGAGCCGACGGGATCCGCGCAGCCGCATCGTCGTCCTCAAGAGCAGCGCCGCGCACGCGAGCACCACGATGGTGGCGGCGAAGATGATCGTCGCCGTCGCGTAGACCGCGGGCGTGGGCCCGTACTGCAGCGTTCCGTAGAGGTAGACGGTGAGAACGTTCACGGTAGGTGTCGAGAGGAAGTTCGCGATCACGACGTTGTCGAACGCGAAGGTGTAGGCGATGAGCGCGGCAGCACCGATGGCCGGCCCGAGCTGGGGGAGTACCACGAGGCGCAGGGTCGTGAGCCGCGAAGCGCCCAGGTCGGCGGCGGCATCCTCCACACCGCGGTCGAGCGTGAGCACGCGTGCTCTGATGACGAAGGCGACGACGGAGATGCTCGGCGGCGTGAGTGCCGCGATCAAGGTGAACGTGCTCAGCGGTATGCGGGTCTCGGTGTAGAAGAGCAGCAGCGAGACGCCGAGCACGGTGTCGGGCACGATCAGCAGGATGTACGTGAGCGCGGCGAGCACGCGACGCACCGCGCGGTTCGGGTTGCGTGCCAGCTCGAAGCCCAGCACCGTGCCGATCAGCACGGCGATGATGGCGGCCCAGAACGCGACGATCAGGCTCGTCCCTGTGGCCTGTCGGATGGTGCTGTCGCTGAACGCCTGCGTGTACCAGTCCCACGAGAACCCGGTGAACGCGGAGGTCTGCTTTCCGCCGACGCCCTTGTTGAACGAGTACACGACGGCCGTCGCGATCGGCGCGAAGAGGAACACCAGCGCCACGCCGAACCACACCCAGAGCGCGATGCCGGTCGCCAGCCGCGGACCGCGCGAGCCGACGGGCGGATGCGCCGACTCGCGCAGCAGCGCGGGCGCGGTCATCCTTCCACCCGCTTCGCTCGCGCCCGGCGTCTCGGTGCGTCGTCGGTTGCCTCGAACCCGCGGGTGAGCCGCACCAGCAGCGCGACGATCACGGCGATGGCGAGCACGAGCAGCACGACCATCGCCGAGCCCAGGGCGTAATTCTGCGACTGCACGTACTGAGCCGAGATCGCCTGCGCCAGGAACAGGCCCTTGTTGCCGCCGAGCAGCACGGGGATGACGAGCTCGCCCAGCATCGGGACGGCCGTCAGCAGTGCCGCGGTGGCGATGCCCGGCCGGCTGAGCGGCAGGATGACGGTCCAGAATGTCGCCGAGTCCGACGCGCCGAGGTCGCGGCTCGCCTCGATCACCTCCTGAGGGATGCGGTCGAGCACGACAGCGAGCGCGATGACGGCGATCGGGAGGTAGACCGCTATGGTGCCGACGACCACGGCGGGAAGCGAGTCGAGGATCGTGAGCGGCGAGTGGAGCAGGCCGATGCTGCGGAGCATCCGTTCCAGCGGCCCGCCCTGTGCGAGCAGGATCTGCCAGGACATCACGCGGATGAGCAGGCTCGCGAGGTAGGGCACGAGCATGAGCGCGAACGCCACCACCTTGAACCTGCCGCTGCGCCGGGCGATCGCGTAGGCGATCGGGTACGCGAACACGAGGCAGGCGATGCTCGACCCGACCGCGAACGCGAGCGTGCGCAGGAACGTCTCCAGGTACAGAGGACCGAGCGCCTGGGCGTAATTGGCGAACGAGAAGCCGAGCGTGACCGAGCCGAACCCGCTCGTGCCGAACGAGTAGACGAGCGTGAAGCCGAGCGGCACGAGGAACAGCACGGCGAGCCACGCCAGCGGGATGGCCGCCAGCACGTGGTCGCCCGTGTTGCGTCTCATCCGCCCTCCGCTCCCGTCTATGAACATGCTGGTACGAGAACAGCAGTGATCGCGCTCTCGCATCGAAAACAGCAGAACTTCTGCTGTTTCGGGTCACATCTGCTGTTTCAGGCACGCAGACGAGGCGCCCGCGCGAGCTACGCGCCCGCGGCGGCCTGCACCTTGTTCTGGATGTCCTGGAACGTGGGATACGTGTCGGGGTTCACGATGAAGCTGGAGAGCTTGTCGAAGTCCAGGTCCGGGCCGCCGAAGATGAGCTCCGACTGCTTCACACTCGACGGCAGCTTGCCCTTGAGCCCGTTCAGCGACGCCGGGTAGCCCAGGTACACGGTCTCGTTCACCTGCACGGATGGCGTCAGCTGATACTGCAGGAACTGGTACGCGCGATCCACGTCGGGGGCGCCCTTCGCGATGGAGAAGCTGTCCACCCACAGCTCGCTCGTGGGACCGGGGACGACCCACTTGAGCTTCGGGTTCAGCAGGATGGCGTTGCGCGCGTACGCCTGGTTCGCCTGCGCCATCACGATGGCGCCGCTGGCCATGGCGTTGGCGTCGAACGCCGAGAACGTCTTGACATGCTTCGCGAACCCGGTGAGAAAGTCTGCGGTGCCCTCGATGTCGCTGACCTTCTTGGTGTTCCAGTCCTTGCCCTGGATCCACAGCGCAGGCCCGACGGTCTCCTCGGCCGCGCTCGTCATGCGGATGCGTCCGCTCACGCCAGGCTTCGCGCCCGCGTCGAAGAAGTCCTGCCACGTCTTGATCTCGCCGCCGGTCGCATCCGGGTCGTACACCACGCCGAGCAGACCCCAGTCCTTCGGGATCGAGTACTTGTTGTGCGGGTCGTAATTGCGGTTCAGCAGCGACTGGTCGAGGTTCTTCAGATCGAGGCGGTCGTGGTCGAGCTCCTCGAGCAGGCCCTTGTCGGAGATCTGCTTGATCCAGCTGGATGACGGCACGACGATGTCGTAGCCCGCGCCTGCCGCCGAGTTCAGCTTGGTGTACAGCGTGTTGTTGTCGGTGTACGTCGAGATCTTCGGCGTCACGCCGTACTTCTTCGCGTAGGCGCTCAGATCGGCCTTCGAGAAGTAGTCGGGCCAGGTGTAGATGTTGAGCTGGTTCGTGAGCTTGGCGGATGCCGTGCCCGACGATTCCGAGCCGGACGCGGAACAGGCGGCGAGAAAGGCCGCGACGGGCGTGAGTGCCGCAGCGCCCAGCACGGTGCGACGGGTGACGGACCTGGCCAGGGGAGAGTCGACGCCGCGGCGCGCTGACGGGCTCATGACGGATTCCTTTGCTGTGGGCTCCGCGCTCGCGTCTTCGTGGGGCGTCGCGTGGCGGAGGGAAGTGGGGGATGCCTCACTTCAACCGTAATCATCGCGTGCCTGGGCCGTGTCACGAGGGTCACTCGACGTAACGCTGCTCGGCGCCTCGGCGCGTCAGCCTGACATCCGATGCTCGCGTCGCCGCGGCTGGGGACGGTGGCGCCGATCGTGGGCGCGGCGGGGATCAGCTTGCCGGCGGCGGGAACCCGGCGTGCGCGGAGGGGTCCAGATCGCGCAGCACAGCATTCAGGTCGGTCTCGTCGAAGGAGACCATCGGAGCCGAGTCGATGCGGATGGCGTGGTAGACGTCGTCGATGCGCTCGACATAGCCGATGAGGCAGCGCGCGTCGTTCGACGGGTACCGGGTGTCGACGACGCACCACCGGTTGGCCCCGATGCGCTGCAGTGCGACGTGGACGGCGGCCTCGCCGGGGTTGCACCCTGCTGTCGGTTTCGGCAGCGGGCCCGGCTGGTCCTCATGGTTCATGCGTCCAGCTAACGTGGCCGTCGCATGGGTCTGTAGGGGTTGCACATCTCACCTCTGGTCGGCATCGCGCGGAGGCAGCCGCGAGTCACTGCCCGCACGGCTCCGTGGTGCGCGCGGGTTTCGCGCGGGTCGTTCTCGCCCGTGACCCGGGTCGCCTGGACGCGGAAGGCCAGCGGCACGAGACCTTGCGTGCCGCCGGCCTTCCGAAGAGTCAGACGCTTCTTCGCAGGAATCTGACGAGACCCAGGATGATCGCGATGATCAAGACGATGATCCCGATCCAGAGCAAGAAGCTCGCCACTTTCACGAAGATCCCGAGGAACAGCAGGATCAGACCGACTATCAGCAGGATTACAGCTAGAGCAACCATGCGAGTAACCATGGCAGCGACGAAGGCTGTCGGGTACCCCTTGCCAGAAGTGCTCCGGCTGTGATTCGGTTCGCCGCCGGGAGGCGCGACGCGCCGTGCGCGACGGCATCCGTGAAGCTTCCGAGCACGCTTGTCCGGGCGGTGCGACGGAGGTGTTGAGGCGGCTCGATCGTGCTCAGCCGCTCGACAGTGTTCAATCGGCTCGACGGGGAGTGCGCCAGTCGTCGGCCTCGATGACGGCACCTGCTTGGCTGCCCATCTGGAGCATCCCGCCATCGACCACCCACGAGACGCCCGTCACGTACGAGGCGGCAGGCGAGGCGAGGAACGCGATCACCGCTGCCACCTCTCGCGCGTCGCCAGGACGGCCGAGCGGGATGCCGGCACGGTGGGTGTCGCGAGCATCCACGTCTGTCGCGTTGTTCATCGGGGTGGAGATCTCTCCCGGCGCCACCGAGTTCGACGTGATGCCGTAGTGGCCGAGCTCGATCGCGATGGTCTTCATGAGGCCGCCCAGGCCGTGCTTGGCGGCGTCGTACGCGGCGAAGCCGGCGAGGGGCTGATGTTCGTGCACGCTCGTGACCGCGATGAGGCGTCCGCCGTGTCCGGCATCCACCATGCGGCGGGCGGCGCGCTGGATGCACACGAACGCTCCGTCGAGGTCGGCGAGCACCGTGGTGCGCCAGGTGTCCCAGTCGGTGTCGAAGAAGCCCGGTCCGCCGTTGATCCCCGCGTTGTTCACGAACACGTCGAGACCGCCGAGCCGGTCGGCCAGGTCGTCGACGATGTCGCCGCACCCCGGCGCCTCCGTCGTGTCGAGCCTGGCCACCTCCGCCGATCGGCCCAGCTCTCTGACGAGACGCGCCGTGTCCTCGGCTCCGTCGGCATCCGAGTGGTAGGTGATGCCGACATCCATTCCCGCTCTGGCCAGCGCGATGGCCGTCGCCTTTCCGATTCCGGAATCGGATCCTGTCACGATGGCCGCCCGCGGCGTGAACTCCGATCCGGGTACGTCGCTGTCTTGTGCGGTGGGGCCCATTGCAGCCGACATGCTTCCTCCTCGTTCTGGTGCGATCAGGCCAACCCAACACGACTCCGGTTGGGTCCAGAAGGGGTTGTGACAGCCCGGATCGGCTCCTACACAAGCTCGGGCTCGAAGCCAGGCCGCCGTCGAGGATAGGGGCTAAGGGGGCGGAGGCGTGCAGCGAGGCGTGCAGTATGAGCGCCACGTGCCCGGCATTCAACCGCTGGGCCCGCCGCACGCAGGCGGCTTGACTCGACAGGCAGCGCAGGGTTCCCGCCGATGGCACGCCCCGCGATGCGCACACCCGCGAACGGGACGACCGAACGAGACGACCGGACGAGACGACGAAGACGAGACGACGAGGAGAAGAACATGAGCGACACGAACGGACAGCCCGACCCCGACATCCGCACCGAACCGCTGGAAGACGCGCCGCTGCCCGACCAGGATCCGGGTGTCGGTGCCCGCGATCCTGCCGGTGACAGCGACCTGGCGGAGGATGCGAGCAACACCGCTAACACCGCGAACGGTGCGGAATCGAACATCCCGGCCACCACGAGCACGGCCGGCGAGAACCGCGCGGCCGACGAGGTGGACGAGTCGGAGCGGCCGAGGCCGTCGACGGATGCCGAGACGCAGGAGGACACCGTCTCCGGCGGCCCCGCCGACTGATCCGGCGCATCCCGGCCCCCTGCGATACAACTCGCACGGGGATCACGCAACCACTCGACGCACGGAGCGGACCGTGCCCAGAATGCCGCACGTGACCCGCCCGAAGAACCTTCCGAAGAGCATTCTGCCGTCGTCGATCAGGTCGGGACTGCAGGCGCGAAGGCTGAAATCCCGTACGCCTGCAGCCGAGGCCGTGTACGGCATCGACCGTCTGCTTCGAGACGTGGAGCACGGCCGGTTCGAGCGCAGCATGTCGGCACTCACCGCCGTTGGGGCGGCAGTGACGACGGCCGAGATCTTCTTCGAGCACGACAAGGCGAGCTTCGGCAACAAATGGATGTGGGCGCCCATCGCGGCGGGCCCCGTCGGAGTGGTGGCGGGCGTCGCCGGTTTCGCGAGCAAGCGCATGGCGAAGACGGCGCTCCCGGTCGCGGCCGCCATCATCCTCGCCAACGGCCTGCAAGGTGTGTGGCTGCACGCCAGGGGCATCCGCCAGAAGCCGGGTGGCTGGAAGAACTTCCGCTACAACATGGAGATGGGGCCGCCGCTACTGGCGCCGTTGCTCGTCACGCTGGTCGGCGGCATGGGATTGCTCGCCGCGCTGCTGCGGAGGGAGCGGTGAGCAGGAATCCGTCGGCCAAGAAGTACCGGCCGAGCACGACGCTCCCGCTCGCGCGAGAGGACGGCGGGGGCCGTTTTCCGGGCTTCGACGTGATGGCGCATGAGAAGCACTGGGACACCGCGACGCGCTCCGCCGTGCACGAGCGCCTGCACGGTCAGCCGGCCGTGCGCTTCTTCAGCCAGGTCGAGGAGGCGACGGCCAAGTGCCTGCTCGACCGGCTGGTCGGTCAGCGCGCCGAGCCGGGCGACGAGACCGTCGATCTGGCCCGCATGGTGGATGCCCGCCTCGCCGAGAACCAGACCGACGGCTGGCACTACGACACGATGCCTCGCGACTCCGAGGCGTGGCGGGCGTCGCTCGCCGCGCTCAACGCCGACGCTCACGACAGGTTCGGTCACGACTTCGCCGAGTGCGAAGTGGACGACCAGCGCGATCTGCTGGAGACCGTGCGCACGTGGGGCGAGGACCGCTGGCACGACCTGCCTCCCGCCCAGGTGTGGAGCCTGTGGACGCGGTACGCCGCGACGGCGTTCTACTCGCATCCGGCCGTGTGGAACGAGATCGGCTTCGGCGGGCCCGCGTACCCGCGGGGATACAAGGCGATCGGCATCGACAAGCGCGAGCCGTACGAGGTTCCGGATGCGCGCCCGCACGACGACCCGCTTCGGCGACCGGGGCCGGATCGCGAGGCGCACAACAACGCACGCCACACGACCGGGCAGGGCGGGCGCGCACCGTCGTCGTCCCGCGGAGACCGCGGCAACTCCGGCTCGTCCTCCGACGCCGATTCGCGCAGCGAGCGAGACGCGTCGAGCGGCTCGAGCGGCCAGGCATCGAGCGCGTCGAGCGGTTCGAGTAGCCAGGGTTCGAACGGTTCGAGCGGTGAGACGTCCAACGGCTCGAGCGGCGAGACGTCGGAGGGGAAGACGTCATGACGGTGCGCGAGCGCAACGAGTCGGCATGGCTGCTCACGTCGCGCGGCGCGGTCGACGACAGGCTGCGTCACCAGATGCGTCACTTCGACGACTCGGACGAGTTGGATGCCGTCATCGTCGGATGCGGCGCGGGCGGCGCCACCATGCTGCAACGGCTGGCGCGGCGGGGCTGGCGGGTGGCGGCGCTGGATGCCGGCCCGTTCTGGGACCCAGAGGACGACTGGGTGAGCGACGAGGCGGCATCCCACCAGCTGTACTGGACGGAACCGCGCGAGATCGGTGGCAGCGACCCTGTACCGCTCGGCTCCAACAACTCCGGACGCGGCGTGGGCGGATCCATGGTCCACTACGCCGGGTACACGCCGCGGTTCCACCCGAGCGACTTCCACACGCAGACCCTCGACGGGGTCGGGGCCGACTGGCCCATCGACTACGCCGATCTCCGCTCCTATTACGAGCAGATCGAGGGTGAGCTGCCGGTCTCCGGCGAGGACTGGCCGTGGGGCGACCCGCACAGCTACCCGTATCGGCCGCACCCGGTGGGTGGCAACGGCGAGGTGTTCCTGCGCGGTGCCGAGCGCGCGGGCATCCAGGCGAAGGTCGGACCCGTCGCCATCGCTAACGGGCGGTTCGGTCATCGGCCGCACTGCATCTACCGCGGCTTCTGTCTTCAGGGCTGCAAGGTGAACGCCAAGGCGTCGCCGCTCATCACGCACATCCCGGATGCGCTCGAGCACGGCGCAGAGGTGCGTCCGGACAGCATGGTGACCGGCATCGAGGTGGATGCGTTCAGCGGCCGCGCGACGGGGGTGCGGTATGTGCGCGACGGGCGCGAGCGGTTCCAGAAGGCATCCGTGGTGATCGTGGCCGGGTACTCGATCGAGACGCCTCGTCTGCTGCTCAACTCGGCATCCGCCCGCTTTCCCGACGGCCTGTGCAACGACTTCGACCAGGTCGGGCGCTACCTGATGGTGCAGGGCGCGCCGCAGACGGCGGGGCGGTTCGATCAGGAGATCCGCATGTACAAGGCGCCGCCACCCGAGGTGAGCACCGAGCAGTTCTACGAGACGGATCCGTCGAAGTCGTACAAGCGCGGCTTCTCGATCCAGACGGTGTCGCCGCTGCCGATCACGTGGGCCGAGCACGTCATGGCACAGGGGTACTGGGGCGCGGAGTTCCGCAACTACATGAGCGACTACGTGCACTGGGCCTGTTTCGGCGCCCTGTGCGAGTTCCTGCCGCAGCCGGACAACCGGGTCACGCTCTCCGACGAGAAGGACAGGCACGGCATGCCGATCGCGCACTTCTCCTACAGCCAGTGCGACAACGACCGGCAGCTGATCGACGCGGCGACGAAGGTGATGGAGACCATCCTCACTGCGGCGGGCGCCGACGAGGTGATCACCATCAAGCGCTACGCGCACCTGGTGGGTGGGGCCCGCATGGCCGAGGACGAGGAGCACGGCGTGGTGGATGGCGACTGCCGCACGTTCGCCGTGCCGAACCTGTACATCACCGACGGCAGCGTGCTCCCGACCCAGGGCAGCGCGAACCCGGCACTCACGATCATGGCGATCGCGGCCAGGGCTGCCGACCGCATCGCCAAGGGCGGCGGGCGTTGACCGCCGCGCTCGTGCCGCCCCTACCGCCGGTTGGGCTTGCATCGCCGGTCGAGCCTGCATCGCCGGTTGAGCTTGTCGAAACCGGGGCGGGTGGTGGTCGGGTTTCGACGGGCTCAACCCCCGGTAGGGCTCAACCCTCGGTCCGTGCGAGCGGCCGGCAGTGAAGACGAAGGAGGAGAAGGATGCCTAAGACAGTCAGCGATGTGGTCATCGAGCGACTGAAGGACTGGGGTGTGACCCAGGTGTTCGGGTTCCCGGGCGACGGGATCGGCGCCTTCGACGGTGCGCTTGCCGACGCCGAGCGCGACGGCGAGGGCATCGAGTACATCAGGCCGACCCATGAGGAGATCTGCGCGCTGATGGCCACGGCGTACGCCAAGTTCACCGGCAAGGTGGGGGTGTGCGTCGCCACGTCGAGCCCCGGCGGGTTCCACATGATCAACGGCCTCTACGACGCGCGCATGGACAACCAGCCCGTCGTCGCGATCGTCGGCCAGCAGGGGCTGGACTCGCTCGGCACGTTCACGCAGCAGGAGAGCAATCTCGAGCGCGCCTTCCAAGACGTCGCCTGCTACGTGCAGACCGTGGTGAGTCCCGCCCAGGTGGAGGCCGTCGTCGACACGGCGTTCCGCACCGCGAAGGCGAGGCTGCAACCGGCCGTCATCGTGCTGCCGCACGACGTGCAGTCGATGAAGGCCGTCACCCCGCCCGCAGCGCACTGGGTGGCGAGGGCGAGCCGCGTGCCGGCATCCACGGCGATCGCGCCGCCTGAGCACGAGCTGCGAAAGGCGGCAGAGATCCTGAACGCGGGCGAGCGCGTCACGTTCCTCGTCGGAGCCGGTGCCCAGGGCGCGACGGACGAGGTGCTGCGCGCGGCGGAGCTGACCGGAGCGGGCATCATCACCGCGCTGCGCGGCAAAGACGTCATCCCCGCGAACGTGCCGTTTCACACGCAGCAGGTGGGACTGCTCGGGTCGCTGCCGAGCCTGCACCAGATCCACGACTGCGACACGTTGCTCATGCTCGGCACCAACTATCCGTACGGCGAGTTCCTGCCGGAGACCGGATCGGCGAGGGCCATCCAGGTGGACCTCAAGCCGGAGCAGATGGGCATCCGCTACCCGACCGAGGTGAACCTGTGGGGCGACGTGAAGGCGACGCTCGAGGCGCTCATCCCGATGCTGAAGGCGAAGGACGACCTGTCGTGGCAGCGCAAGATCATCGACGAGATGGAGGGCTGGGAGCGTGAGGAAGAGGCCGAGGCCATGGCCGGATACGACGACGGCGCCAACCCTCGCCGGTTCTACTTCGAACTGAACAAGCAGTTGCCCGACAACGTGATCGTCACGGCGGATGCCGGCACCACCGCGGACTGGTACGCGCATCACCTGCGCTTCCGGCGTGGCATGCGCGGGGACCTCTCCGGCCGGCTCGCGACCATGCTGGCCGCCATGCCGTACGCGACCGCGGCGAAGTTCGCCTACCCGGACCGTCCCGTCATCTGCACGATCGGCGACGGCGCGTTCCAGATGCTCGGCATGAACGAGCTCATCACCGTGAAGAAGTATCTCAACCGGTTCCCGAACAAGCAGTTCGTCGTGATGATCATGCACAACAACGACCTCGGGCAGGTCTCCTGGGAGATGCGCACCGAGGACGCGAATCCGGTGTGGCGCACGGCGCAGGACGTCGAGTCCATCGACTACGCCGGCTACGCGCGGCTGCTGGGCTTCCAGGGCATCCGGGTCGAGAGCGACGACGAGGCGTCGGAGGCGATCAAGACGGCCCTCGCGTTCGACGGAGTGACGGTGATCGACGCGATCGTGAGCCGCAACATCCCGCCGCTGCCGCCGCAGATCACGAAGCAGTACGCGAAGAACACCGGAATCGCGCTGCTGCAGGGCGACCCGTTCGAGCTCGACGTCATCAAGGATTCGGCGACCGCGCTGGCCACGGAAGGCATCGAGCGCGTCAAGGGCGCCCTGCACATCGGGCGCGACGACTCGAAGGGATGACGGTGGCCGCGTCCGCCGACACCGCCATCCGGGCGGTCAGAGCGGCCGTCTACGTCGTTCCGACGACGTTCGACGGCGAGCCGGTGCGCGAGTCCGACGGCACGGCCGAGTGGGATTCCACCACGGTGCTGGTCGTCGAGGTCGACGCGGGCGGCCGCACCGGCCTGGGGTATGCGTACACGTCATCCACCGCTCTGGGCCTCGTGAAGGATGTGCTCGCTCCTGCGCTGACCGGATGCGACGCGTTCGCGACCACCCAGGCGTTCTGGAACATGGCGCGAGCAGTGCGCAACATCGGCTGGCGCGGCATCGCCGCCAGCGCGATCTCCGCCGTCGACGTCGCGCTGCACGACCTGAAGGCGAAGCTCCTCGACGTGTCGCTGCTCGGCCTGCTCGGAGCCGGTCGCGACCGCATCATGGTCTACGGCAGCGGCGGCTTCACGAGCTACAGCGACGAACAGCTGGAGCAGCAGCTCTCCGGGTGGGCCGAGCGGGGCATCCGTGCCGTGAAGATGAAGATCGGTACGGATGCCGCCGCCGACCCCGGCCGCGTGCGCGCCGCGCGAGCCGCGATCGGCGACGAGGTGCAGCTCTTCGTCGACGCGAACGGGGCCTACAGCCGCAAGCAGGCGCTCGGCATGGCCGCCCGGTTCTCGGCCGAGGCGGGCGTGACGTGGTTCGAGGAGCCGGTCTCCAGCGACGATCTCGACGGTTTGCGGCTCATCAGGGACAGGGGACCGGCAGGCATGCAGATCGCAGCAGGTGAGTATGGGTACGTGCCCGCCGACTTCCGCATGCTGCTCACCGCGGGCGCCGTGGACACGCTGCAGGCCGACGCCACCCGGTGCGGCGGCGTCACGGGATTCCTGAACGCCGCGCAGCAATGCGTGGCCTGGAGTGTGCCGCTCAGCGCACACTGCGCGCCTGCACTGCACGCCACACTGGCCGCTGCCGCAGAGCCCGCCGTGCACGTCGAGTACTTCCACGACCACACGCTCATCGAGTCGATGCTCTTCGACGGCGTGCCGGAACTCGTCGGCGGATGCCTCGTGCCTGACCAGAGCCGCTCCGGCCTCGGCCTGCAGCTCAGCGGCAGGGGCGACGACTACCGCAAGGAATCGTGGGGCGCGTAGGCGATCCTGCGCGCTGCGCTCGTCCGGCCCACGCGATCTTGCGGCCTACCCGATCTTGCGGCTTATGCGGTCTTGCGGCCTGCGCGCTCTTCCGACCTCTACGCGATCTTGCGGACGGGGTGCGCGTCGCGATCCGGACGCTGCTGACCGGCGCGTCCCGCATGGGCGGGCGAGCCGTCCTCGTCGAGCACGATGAGACCGCGCGGCCCGTTGGCCTCCGTCTCGAGAAGACGCAGCCAGTCGCGATTGATGGCCGGCACGCGTGATCCCAGGTACTTGAAGTACACGGGAACCTCGGCGGACATCCACATCGACGACCGTCCGCTGCCGACCGACAGGTCGTCGAGCCAGGACATCAGGAACGACTCCCGGCGACGGAATTTGTTGACGATCACGATCTCGAGGTGAGTCAGAAGCCGGTCGTCGAACTCCACATCCTGCGGTCCGTAAATCAGCGTTCCCATAATGCACTCCCCGTTCGAATTCGTCATCAACCCGTTATCCGAAGCCAACCTCACTGCCGTACCGCTCTTCAATGGGACCCCTCATTTGCGGGGTCCCATTGACAAACGCGGTTTCCGGCGTGGTGGGCGAGTCGCAGCGTTCGGGTGCGTCCGTTCCTGCTTTTCTCGCGTCCGTTTCACCGACAGAAAATGCGGACGCCGGCACCGTGCTCAGCAGAATCTGTCAGTGAAACGCGATCTCGGAGTGCGTTCCGACGATGGCTGCTGACCGCGAGCGAGTTTGGCAACCCCTTATGACGAGATTCGGGATGTCGTGGGCTGGGATCTGACAACGGAAGCGCCGACGACGGCGTCGACGACGGAAAGGCCATCGCATGTTCGAACACTTCGACAACCCCCGCCAGCTTCTCGAGTACCGCGTGGGATCGGCCATCTCGATGGAGCAGGATTCCCTCGACATGCTCGGCGAGCTCGAGGCCGCCGCGCAGAGCGAAGACATCAAGCAGATGTTCCGGCACCACGCCGACGAAACCAGGCACCAGATGAAGAACCTCGACGACGTGTGCGAGGAGCTGCAGATCTCGGCGGCCGAGGAGCCATCGCTGACGACGAAGGGACTGTCGCGGGAGGGAACGTCGCTCATCCGCAAATCGGATGCCTCGCTGCTCGACAGCGTCACCCTTTCGGCCGCGCTGGAGACCGAGCACACCGAGATCGCGGCATATCAGTCGTTGATCTGCCTCGCGGACGCGCTCGGACTGCAGCAGATCGTCGCGCTGCTGACCGAGAACCTCGACCAGGAGCAGCACACGAGCGAGGAGCTCTACAGCAAGCTGCGCACAGTCTCCGCCGCGGTGTGAACCGCGCGCGGAACCCGGCTCGGCGCGTGCTCAGACGAGCGCGCGGCCGATACCGGGGCGAGATGAAGCCGGGGGATGCCGGGGTCGGGCGGCCCGACATCCCCCTTTTCCGCCCCTCCGCGGGCTCCGTCCGGCGCGCATACGCATAAAGCGCTTCTACTGACAACCCCTGCACTCCTGTCCTCGACGGCCGTTTGCTGGGATGCGTCGGCATCCGACTTCACAGCCACCGACCTCGCCACGACCACCGACCTCGCCACGACCTCACGAAGGAGTGCAGCCATGACCGCCCGTCGCCGCTTGCTCGCCACCGCCTCGATCGCTCTCGTCGCCGCCGGACTGCTCGCCGGTTGCAGCTCCGGCTCGTCGAGCAGTTCCGCCTCGTTCTCGAAGGACGCCTCAGGATCGCTCAAGGCCTGGGCGTTCGACAACGCCGACGACGTGGGCAAGGCGCGGCTCGCGTACGCGAAGAGCCACCTCAAGGGCGTGGACATCAGCCTCGACCAGACCACGTTCGACGCGCAGAAGTTCACCACGCGCGTGGCGAGCGGCAACGTGCCAGACGTGGTGCAGATGGACGCCCAGTTCGTCGCCACGTACGCCGCGCAGGGGCTGATCACTCCGCTCGACAAGTGCTACAGCATCCACGACGTGTCGCCGTCGAGCACGTTCTATCCGTCGGTGCGGGCCGACGTCACCTACGGCGGTCACATCTGGGCCGTTCCGCAGTTCTACCAGCCGCCGGCGATCATCCTGAACATGCGCGTCATGGACAAGGCGGGCGTGACGCCGGAGCAGATCAACACGTCGAAGCCCGACGAACTGGTCGCCGCGATCAAGAAGACGTACGTCGCCAACGGTGGCAAGCCGGCGACGATGGGATTCGACCCGGTCGCCTCCGGCCAGCCGGGTCTGTGGATCCTCGGCTACGGCGGCCAGATCATCGACAGCTCGGGCAAACCCACGCTGGACGATCCGAAGAACGTCAAGGGCCTGCAGGTGCTGAAGCAGATCTACGACGCGCAAGGCGGCTACGCGGCCGACAAGAGCTTCAGCGACACGTTCGACACGTTCGGCAAGAAGAACCAGTTCGTCACCGACCAGGTCGGGGCGCAGGTCGACAACCAGTGGTACGTCAACGTGCTCACGCCGTTCATGAAGCAGGTGCAGATCAGCGCCGTGCCGTTCTACGCATCCGACGGCAAGCCATTCACGGTGAGCAGCGGCAGCGCGTTCGTCATCCCCGCAGGCGCGAAGAACAAGGATGCCGCGTGCGCGTGGGCTCTCGACCTCGACAGCATGGGCGCGTGGAAGGCGGCGGCCGCCGCACGGGCGAGCACCATCAAGGCCACGCCGGGCGCCGTCAACACCGGTCTCTTCACGGGATCGCCTGCCGCCGACAAGTTCGTGCGTGAGACGTATGTGAAGTCCAGCGGCAACGCGGGCTTCGACAAGACCATCGACACGTACTACGACGTCGTCGGCAACGGCAAGTCGATCGGCACGTCGCCTGCCGGCCAGCAGATCCAGACCGAACTGCAGAACGCGTTGCAGTCCACGCTGCTGGGCTCGAAGTCGCCGTCCGCCGCGCTGAAGGATGCCCAGTCCGCCGCCATGACCGCATACCGCCAGGCGGTCAAGAACTCGACACCGAGCAAGTGATGTCGCGCGTCGAGCCACTGCGATCCGCCGTGCCCGCTTCGACACGGCGGCATCCGGCACGTGCCGGTCGCGGAGCACCCGACGCCAGGCCGAAGCGGCGCTCGTCGCAGCGCCGCAGGGAGGCCGTCGCCGGGTTCCTCTTCATCAGCCCGTGGATCATCGGGTTCCTCGTCTTCACCGCCGGCTCGATGATCTACAGCCTGGTGATCTCGTTCACGAACTACAACCTCGCGACCGGCTCGACGACGCCCGCCGGATTCTCCAACTACGCGGAGCTCTTCCAGGATCCGAAGATCGCGCAGTCCCTCGGCAACACGCTGTACTACGCGGTGCTTGCCGTGCCGCTGGAGGTGATCGTCGCGCTCGGCCTGGCGATGGTGCTGAACCGCGCCGGCCGCGGTTCCGGCTTCTTCCGCACCGTCTTCTACCTGCCGAAGATGACGCCCGTCGTCGCCACGGCATCCGTGTTCCTGCTGCTGCTGAACGGCAACACGGGCGCGATCAACCAGTTCCTGGGATTCTTCGGCATCCACGGCCCGCAGTGGCTTGTCGATCCGCACTGGGTGATCCCGTCGATCGTGCTCATGACACTGTGGGGCGTGAGCGGAACCATGGTCATCTTCCTCGCGGCCCTGAACAACGTGCCGAGAGACCTCTACGAGGTCGCCTCGCTCGACGGCGCCGGACCGGTTCGCAAGTTCTTCACGATCACGGTGCCCATGATCTCCGGCGCCATCTTCTTCAACGTCATCGTGCTCACGATCGCGGCGTTCCAGGTGTTCGACCAGGCGTACCTGCTGTTCTGGCGCGACCAGACGAACGCCTCGCCCAGCTCGTCGTTGTTCTACGCGGTGTACCTGTTCCAGCAGGCGTTCCGGCAGTTCGACTTCGGGTTCGCCTCCGCCATGGCCTGGCTGCTGTTCCTCATCGTGATGGCGATCACGCTCATCCAGGTCAAGCTGAGCAACCGTTTCGTGTACTACGAGGGGGACCGCTGATGGCTGTGGATCAAGTGGCCCAGAGCGCGGCGACGGCATCCGCCCTGAGCCCGGCGGCGAGTGCGGGGGCGAGGTCGGCATCCACCAGCCCGGTCTTCACCAGGAAGCACCTCAACGTCGGTCGCCTCATCGGCAAGCTCGTGCTCTGGATGCTGCTGCTCGCCTTCACCTGCCTGTTCCTGTATCCGTTCGCCTGGCTGCTGGCGGCGAGCCTGAAGCCCAGAGACGAGGTTTTCGACAACTCGCTCATCCCCGCGACGTTCAGCCCGCAGAACTACGCCGAGGTGTGGACGCAGCTGCCGCTCCTGTCGTGGATGGGCATCAGCATCGTCATCGCGCTGCTGGCCGCCGGATTCGCGGCGATCTCGAGCTCGGTCGTCGCGTTCGGGTTCGCGTACTTCCGGTTCCCCGGTCGAGGGCTGCTGTTCGCGCTCGTGCTCGGCACGATGATGCTGCCGACCGCGGTGACCATGGTGCCGCAGTACCTCATCTGGCGTAGCCTCGGGCTCGTGGGCACCTGGATACCGCTGTTCGGTGCGAACCTCTTCGGCTCGGCGTTCTACATCTTCCTGCAGCGCCAGTTCTTCCTCGGCCTGCCGCGAGAGCTGTTCGAGGC
>Ga0164242_10002207_pt1 | contig 22610 bp, 24 predicted proteins | sample OricomgcompostMG_FD_108783 | JGI IMG/M metagenome (GOLD analysis project Ga0164242, IMG submission 108783) | Miracle-Growth compost microbial communities from Emeryville, California, USA - Original compost - Miracle growth compost (MG) ... | reverse complement strand
TTCCGGCCGCACAGTTCGGGAAGATCGATGAGAAACTTGCTGACCTCGGCTACCGGGATGTCATCTCTGGCACCATCACTGACGACGCGGATTTCTAGCGGGCTACCTCGCCTCCGAGGCCGGGGCGAGGTACGTCTTAGCCATCCGCACGGCCCTGAAAAACAACCTGCGACCCACCTCGTTCATCCTGCGTAAAGGCACCAACAAGCCGTGGAACGACTACGACTTCCTGCTTGCCGAGGCGTTGGAGGTTCTGGACTCTGAGTACTGCGCCGACTGCGGCAACCTGCGCTACCTGTGCCACAACGAGACTGACGACATCCGGTTCAAGATCGAAGACGACCACTGCTTCGCCCTGGAAGCGGTGGAGCGCAGGCAGGCCCGTGACGCGGAGAACAAGGTTGACACGAAGGGTGTCCGGTTGCGCCCGCGCCCGGTTTCGGTGAGTGGGAAGCCGTTCATCGAGTACCGCGAGCAGTACTACACCGAGCTCCGCAAAAAGCGGGAAGAGATCGCCGCACTGGAGGCGGCCACCCGCGTAGCCTGACTGTTTCCTGAACGTTCCCTGTAGGATTGCCGTATCCATAGCGGTCGAATCTTCGAGGGGTGTTCGTGAGTTACAACGCCGAAGCCCTCCTCCAACTGAAGGTTCTGTCGCAGGGGCTCAACGAGCTCATCACTGGCATTGCGGAACTCGAGGGTGAGCTTCCCGGCGCAGAGAAGCAACTCGGTTCCATCCAGCGCCGCGCGCTGTCCCTGGACAAGGATCTTCAGTCCCTCGCTGGCGCTGAAGGCAAGGTTGCCAAGTCCACGGATGGCGTTACAGCCTCCATGACCAGGGCGGACGCCGCGACGAAGGGCTGGTCGAAGAGCCTTGCGTCCGGGTGGGCTGCACAGTTCGGTCGCGAGATCGACGTTATGGCGGCCAAGCTCAACTCGTTCGAGCAGATCAGCAACAAGGTTTCGCAGGCGGTCGCCCAGAAGCAACTCGGCCTGAACACGAGTGCGCTCTCCGGCGCTGAACTCGCCAGCTTCTCCTCACTCCAGTCCGGCCTTGCCGTCACCGGTGCCAAGTATTCGGCACTGGGGGGTGCAGCAAAGGCTGAGCAGGAGGCCGCCGCACTTCAGGCCGCCGAGCAGGCCGGGCGCGGCTACCTGAACACGTCGGTGGCGATCGACTCCGCCATTGCGCAGCGCACCGCCGAATCGAAGACGTTCTCCAACCAGCTTCGCGCACAGATGCAGGCCGAGGCGGATGAGGAAGCTGCTGCCAGGAAAGTGGCGGACGCGCAGCGCCTGGTCGGGCAGTCCCTCTCCACCACACGCACCTCGCTGTACGACGCCAGTCGCACCCTCACCACCTGGAGTGTGGGGCTCCTCGCCCTACCGATCGCCTCTGCTGTTGTTGCAGCTTCGTACCAGCGCGACTTCGCCACCGTTTCGCGATCCCTGGTCGGCTCCAAGTACAACTCGGATGCTCTTCAGCAGTCCCTCATCAACCTGTCTGAAACGATCCCCGTCTCCTTCAAGGGCATCACCAATATTGCCGGTGCAGGTGCCCAGTTGGGCATTGGTGCGAGCGGGCTTGTCTCATTCACGAAGGTGGTCGCCGAACTCACCTCGACCACAAACCTGACCGCGGATGCGGCCGAGAACTTCCTCGGCAAGTTCAAGGCCATCGGTGGCGTGAACCCCTCCCAGTTCACCCAGTTGGCGTCCGCGGTCCTGGACGTCGGCGTGCACACGGCTGCGACAGAGCAGCAGATCGCCCAGGCCGCAACCGGCATCGTCGGTATCGGCAAAGAGGCGGGCTTCACCACCCCGCAGATCATCGGCCTGGCGGGTGCCCTGACCTCGGTGAGTTCGTCGATCCGCAACCCGCAGTTGATCCGCGGCACCATGACGCGATTCGTCACGGACATCTCCTCCGCCGTGCGCACCGGCGGACCTGCCCTCGAGGCGTATGCGAAGACGGCAGGGCTGAGCACGGATGCAGTGCAGAAAGCGTTCGGCACAGCCGCTTTCGCGGGCACCTTCCAGAAGTTCATCGGCGGCCTCGACGACATCCAGAAGGCTGGCGGCGACACCGTTGGCGTACTGAACGCAATCGGTATCCACTCAGTACAGGACATTCCGCTCCTGCTGAACCTTGCCAGCGGTCATGACACTCTCGCCGAAGCCATGAAACGGGCCAACGAGGGGTGGAACAACTCGTACCTTCTCCAGGAGCACTTCGACAAGATCAACCAGACTCTCGTCTCCCATGTAAAAGAGGCAGGGAACGCCCTCGGCGCCCTGTTCAACGACCTCGGCAAGTCCTCGACTGGCCCGCTCAACAGCCTGGTGCAGGGATTCACTGACGCCACAAAGGCGGTCGATGGTTTCGTCAAGAGCCCAATCGGAGGCTATGTGAGTGGTGCAGCGCTGGCATTACTGGCCTTCGCTGGCGCAGCCACCCTGGCCTTCGCCCTTATCTCGAAGGGTGCTGCTGGGGTCATCGCCATCGGTCAGGCCCTTGACGGGCTTGCCGCGCGAAGGGCTGCCAACACTGCGGTCACCGTAGCCGAGACGGCTGCGACTGAAGCGAACACGGCGGCCAACGTTGCCAACGCCGAATCGGCTTCCGGTGTCAGCAGAGCCCTCGGCGCTCTTGGCGCCGTTGCGAAGGGTGCGGGCGTCGCAGCCCTCGTCGTAGGTGCTGGACAACTCGCCGGCAGCCTGTTCGGTGCAGCCGATGACGCCTTCGAGAAGAGCCAGGGATTCAACACTGACACGCTCAAAGGTCAGATCAACCTGGTCTCCAGCAAGAAGTCCCCGATCGCGGTTGGCGGCCAGAGTGCTCTGAAGGGCGACGCCACCTCGAATGCGCAAGACCTCGGTCGCTTCGAGGCGAACCTCAACCTCTTCGGAACCGCCTCCACCGGCTCACTCGCCATCAAGAAGCTGGACGAGTCCCTCGCACACCTCGCCGCGGGCGGCCCTAAGAACTTCGACGTGCTGAGTGCCGGGCTGTCGAGCCTTGCGAAGCAGAACGACTTGACGATGAAGCAGATGCTTCCGTCACTGCCCGCCCTCTCGGGTGAACTCGACAAGCTTGGCATCAAGTACAAGGAGGTCGGCAACTATGTCACCTTCTACGCCTCCAAGTCCGCCTCCGCAGCAACCCAGGCCAAGGCCGCAGCACTCACCTTCCAGTTCTACACGGGCCTCACCGCGAAGCAGGCGACCGCCCTCGGGAAGGCTTACGCCGACTCGGTGCAGCCCCTCACCGACTTCAACACGGTCATGGGCGATGTGCAGTCCGGGCTGAAGGCTGCGGACTCCAACTATGACGGCGTGAGCGTCTCGGTGCAGCAGTTCACCGACAAGATGGCCGCCAACAACGTGCAGCAGGGCAAGTGGTTCGGCAACCTGACGGCCTTGAACCAGCAGATCGTTTCTGAGACCGGCGACCAGGGCACCGCGAACCAGATCACCAACCAGTTGCTTCAGGCCGGCTACTCGGTGACGAACTCGTCATTCCTTCAGCAGTTGGTGGATGCGGCACCAGATCAGCGCGCGGCCTACATCAAGGCCATGCAGGATTCGATGGACGCCACGGCGAAGGCTGCCGGGCAGGCACTTATCGACTCTGCTGGCGGCCACCTGAAGTCCAAAGACGGCTCGCCGCTGGACTCCACCGCGATCGGCCAGATGCTCCTCGGTGGGTGGTCGCCTGCCGACATCATGAAGGCGTTGAACCTGGAACTGGTCGCCAACCCGGCCAAGCCACAGGCTGACCCGAAGGATGCCAATAAGACGCTTGACGATCTGGTGACCAAGTGGGGCGGTCAGGCTATCACCATGGTCGCGAACGCCTACACGGGGCCTGCCCAGAACACGATCGATAGTTACATCCGCCTGAACAACGGACGCTCGCTCACGATCTACGTCGACTATCAGGGGCGCAACCAGGGATATGTCGCACCAGGGGGGCTGTCGCAGCCCACTGGTGCAACCGGTGGTTACTTCACGGGCACCTCGTTCAAATACTCCAACGGCGGCCCTGTATTCGGCGCGGGCAGCGGAACTAGCGATCAGGTTCCCGCGTGGCTGTCCAATGGTGAATACGTCATCAAGGCTAATTCAGTGCAGGCCCTTGGTCGCCCGTACCTGGATGCGATCAACAAGTACGGGGCCGCGGCAACACACCGCGCTACTGGTGGCCCGGTCGGGCGCACCTTCGCGCCCACGCCGCATTTTGCGGGCGGCGGCCCCGTCACCGTACAGACGCCTGACGTGGTGACCGTGCAGTTGTCGCCGTACGACCGTCAGCTTCTCGAGGCTGCGGGCAACATGCAGGTCATCATCCCCGGCCAGTACATCGCGAAGGCGACAAGCCAGAGCAACGCCATGAGTAGCAGCAGAGGGGCATGATGCTCACCCAACTTTGGATCGGAACGCGCGGCCACATGAAGTGGGTGCGCTACCCGCAGGTGGACGGAACCACGTTCAGCCAGGGCGGATTCAACAACGTGCTGGAGTACAAGAACGGTGGCGCACGCGTCAACTCATCCAAGTCCGGCTACCGCTCCTACCAGTTCTCCTGGAAGGGCACCCGCGACGAGATGCGGTTCATTCTCGACCTCGCCAACGGTGTCTACGACAACTCGGACGCTACCGAGTTGATCTACTTCGTGGATGCGCAGGCCGCCGATAAGAACTTGCTCAGTGCCGTGTGGGCCTCCCCCGCCGTTGCCGCCGCGGATGGGCTCACCCTGTTCCCCGGCCAGACCCCGAGCCTGGTCTCCACTCCGGCGAACGCACTCGACTACCCGGCCCGCTCGGTACAGTACGTAACGAACGTTGCGAGCTCGTCGACATACATCCCCGTCCCGCCCGGGTACACGGCCTGGGTTGGCGCCCACGGCTCCGCCACGGGCTCAGCCGGCGTCCTGGTAACTCAGGCTCAGGGGCTCACGTCAACCACGCAGACGAAACTCACGCTTCTCGATGTCACTGACACAACCCGAGTGAACGCCTCGTTCAGTTCCGCAACGTGTGACGGCATCCTCATCTCGTACACGAACGGCGGTGCCAACTCGACCGACACCCTGACCATTTCCGGGATGATCGTCCAGATCCTTCCCACCAACTCGGTGCCGGACAAGGGTGGCTTCATCAGCGGTCAGGGCCATTCGGGCTGCCAGTTCACAGCCAAGCCGAGTGTGACCCCGTACGACTTTGAGCGCATCGGAGTGAGTGCGGCCCTGGCCGAGACGGGGGCATGGCTGTGAGTTACCAGCTAGTCACCAACCTGGTTACGGACCCGCGCGCCGCCAACACGGATGCGTTCACATGGGGATACGGCATCAGCGACCACCACGGCGGCGGTGCGGGCAGTGATGCACAGAAGCTCTCCACGGGTTCGCCGTTTTCGGATGCAAGCACCTATGTCAAGGGTCTGATTTCCTCATGGGGACTCACGGGCGCCACGGTAACCAGCACATCCCTCACTTCCGAAAGCGTGCCGGTCACACCGGGGAGTGTTTACAGTGTGCGCATTGAAGGCTGCGTGGATCAGGTCGTCACGGGGATGTCGATCACCCTCCACGCACTATTCGCCACCTCGGACGGCTCAACGATCGTCAGCGATATCGAGATTGACCTGGGTACGCCCGTAGTAAACGAGCCAGGCACTTACGCCACCCAGGTGATAGCACCACAGGGTGCTGCCCTGCTGACGGTCTCTTATCGCGTGAGCGTTCCCACCGGCTCCTCTGTGACCGGCAATCTGTACGCGACCGCCGCTATGGTCATTCCCCAGAACCCTGGCGATGCTCCCTATACCGGCCCGTACTGGGATGGTTCGACGCCTGCATCTGGTGTGGCAACGTACTCGTGGCTGGGCGTGCCGAATGCTTCCGCGTCGCAGCAGGCCATCACCCTCCCTAACCCGGTCGCGCCCCCGAAGGCTCCGACCCTGGTGCCGATTGCCACGTTCCGACCATTCCGGCAACTCAACGTGGCCGACTGGTCCGTGGAAGAAGACGCCACCCCGGTCGACCCCTCCGACAACTCGGGCGGTGTCGGGCAGATCAGCCTGAGCACTAACGAGAACTCGGACACCGAATACCTGCGCCGCGTCCCCATCGACCTTTCCGTCCCATCCCAGGGCGTCACGCGCGGCACCGTGCTCGCTGTTGGTGCGACGGATGGTGTTGCCTCCATCACCGCCAACTCCAGGCTCGACCAACTCAACGTCACCCGCAACGCGGCGCCGTTTAGCGGCACCTTCGCGGATGCCATCGACTACTACCTGGGGCTCTGCGGAATAGACACTGGGGTTGTCATCGACGCTGACCTTCAGAGCATCGCCGTCAACTGGCCGGGGTTCTCCGGTGTCGTGTGGGATCAGGTGAAGAAGTTCTGCTCCGCCATGTGGATCGAAGCGTCCCTGGTTTCGGACAACATCGTCTTCCGCGGCATCCGTCAGCGTCTCGCCCAGAACTACCGCGACTCTTCGGTGGGGTGGGACTTCGCCGATTCCTCGATCGCCCAGACCGTGAAGGGCTTCTACTACACGACGAAGTTCTCGAACAGCGTGCCCGTGTTCCCGCTGGGCACATGGAGTGCCCCGGTCTCCTCGTTCGACAGCCTGGCAGCCAACACGGTTACCACGCAGACCCTCTCCCTGATGCCGAACAGCGGTGATGAAGGCTATTGGGCGTCTCTCAGCGACATCGCGCAGCCGACCGCGGTGGGCAGTGTAGCCATAGGGGATATGAGCGCATCCCAGTACTCGATCCTGGCCGGCGACAGCAGCCAGTATGATCCGGCCAAGTGGAACCGCCTGGGCGGCTCCGTAACCGCAACCATCGGGCCAGACTCTCGTTCGGTCATCGTCACCATCGTTACGCCTGACGACGGTGCAAGTGCACCGTTCTCCCTATCGATCATCTCCAACCCCGGCCAAGACAACCAGGTGAAGTACAACAGCCTGCGCCTGATTGGAACCGGCGTATGGGGTGAGAAGAAGGCGATGACACTCTCCACCGGCCGCGGCCCAGATGAAACCTCGCAGGAGGTGGGCGTGACAGTTGAGAACGAGTACATCCAGTCCCGTCAACAGTTGCGGGAATGCCTGCTGTGGGCGGCGGCAACCTATGCAGGGACGGCTAGCCTGAGCGTCACCACGGGTGGCATCAACCGGCTCGGGGACAATGGTTCCTACCGTTACCCGACCATTGGGGAATGGGATGTGCAGTACGCGGGCAAGACGCTCGGAGACTTCAACGCTCTTTACACGGGCAAGAAGATATCCGCTGTCGACGCCGACCAGTATGCGCTCGTTCAACAGGACTTCACGAACCAGGCGTTCGGCAACATCGGCGGCGCACGCGTTCTGCACGATAGCGCCTACTACCGCATCGCCACCGCCACCAACTCACCTTCGAGCATCTCCTACACGGCGAAGAAGGACACCACCATCGGAGACTTTGATGACGCCTGGACAGACGTGAAGACATTGGCCGACTTCAACGCACTGTGGACCACGTTCCGCGCAATGGACTTCGATGCACGACCGCTTAGGACATCATGATCGACCTTCCTAAAGCCATCTTCGACAAGCTTTCGATGCCGTGGGTCAACGCCGTCAGGGATGCCCTGGCGGAGCATGACTCCCGCCTCACCGTCACTGAGCAGCAGGCGAATGGTGCCAACGCCGCAACCTCCAATCTGCGGGCCTGGATCGGCAACCTCATTTCTGGCGCCCAGGCTATGACCTCGGTGAACGTGTCGAAGAACATTGTCAACTTGACGGGCCGCACGACGAGCGTGAGCGCTGGTGTGGCCGCAGTCTTCGGTGCTGATGGCACGCTAGGCATTGCCTCCTCGGCCGAGCGGTTCAAGCGGGATGTCGCACCCAAGGTGTACTCGCTGGACGAGATTGCAAAGATCCAGATCATCACCTACCGCCTCATCTCGGATGTTGCCGAGCGGGGAAATCTCGCCCCGGTGCAGGCAGGTGTTATCGCCGAACAGATGATCGCAGCAGGATTCCCCGAGTTCGTTCTGTATGACAAGGAACAACCACTCACCGTGGATTACGCCCGGATGGTGACCGTCGCCCTGTCCGGGGTGCAGCAGGTCTACTCCGCGCACCAGGAGCTTGAGGAACGAGTCAAGGCGCTCGAGCAGGGCTGAACGTTTCCTGACTGTATCCTGGGAGATTGCCGTAACCTGTAGGTATGGCGGGTTCAGGCACTCCTACACCGAATTGGGGCATCTCCAAGTTCGCTTCCGGCGACGCAATTGCCCCGATCGAGAATCTGTGGAACGCGCAAGCTGACGACCTGGAGACCGCACTCAACACCGCGCAGAAGGGCTTCTACCTTCGGTACGCAACGAAGGCGCTCATGCTCGCCAACACCACAGCCGTCACCGGTCAGCACGCCACGGTCTACAACGACCCGACCACCTACAACAATGGTGACTACTTCTGGAACGGCACGGCCTGGATTTTGTCTGTTGGGGGCGTCCGCTTCACCGGCTCTATCACCACGACCACCAACATCACCTCCAACACCATCATCAAATACTCGACAATCCTCGAAGACACTGCATCGGGATGGTCGGCGTCCACGGGTAAGTACACCATTCCGTTCAGTGGTGAGTACCTCATCGTCGCCCAGGGTAAGCAGACGACGACAGCGCAGTTCGGTATTGCCATTCAGAAGAATGGCACCAACATCGTCTACTCCCCGAGCTCGGCGGGCGCAGTGACTGGTGGAACCTGCCTGACCTATCTCGCGCAGTGTGCAGCGGGTGATGCCATCACCGCCATTGTTGGCGCGAGCATCACCACAGCCACCGACTCCGGCGCGTCCAACAACTTCCTCCAGATCGTGAGGGTTGCATGAGCGCCTTCTCTCGTCGTTCCGGTGACATCGGCTACTACAACGGCCCGAATCCTGATATCAGCGGGTTCGAGAACGTCTTCGTCTGCACGATGCGCCTCAACCAGGGCGGCATCGATGTCACCACCTACGCGCGTGCCCAGACCAGTTGGGTGGCACAGCATCTCGGGTTCTCGTCCGAGTATGTGTTCAACGGCCCGTTCGACGCATACTCGGTTGGTGTCGCATTCGCCCAGCAGTGCCTTTTCCAGTTCATCGTCGGCAAGTCCGGCATCCTGATCGACTGCGAAGATGAGGGCGCCACCGGCACTCACTCGTGGGGTCCGGATGAGTGCATTCGCTTCGCGCAAGGTGTCCGCGCGGTGCGCCCCGACATTCCGGTCTCCGCGTTCTTCTGCTACATGAACTACACCGTCAACCGGCGCTTCAACTGGTCACCCTGCGTCGGAATCGGCATGGGGCTCGTGTACGCGCGACCGGGCGGACCCGATGACTTTCAGTACTGGCCCGCTGGGTATGACCGGTACATCAAGCAAGACGGCACGGTCAACGGGATCGACGCCGACTGGCACAACCCTCCTTGGCTGTCGATCATCGGCGGCTCAGCACCTCAACCGATCGGAGATGACGACATGGCATCCCAGCTTTACCTCTACACGCCCACCAACGACCTGATCTGGGCAGACCACCTGGACATGACGCTGCGGAAGATCGACCAGAACACTGTCGAACGACTCCAGATGGAGGCTCTGCTCGGCCTGGGGAAGATCTACTACATCGAGATCGGCGAGCCCTCGTGGTCGCAGATGTTCGGTTCGTTCCGTTACATCACAATGCCGAACGTAGCCGGGAATACCACCCTCACGGATGCGCAACTCGATGCCCTGAAGACGCAGATCGTCTCCGCGATTCCGGCCGGGGCAAGTGGTGATGACGTGAAGACGATCATCGACGACGCCCTGAAATCCCTCACCCTCAAGTCCGCATAAGGAGAAACCATGACTGACACAACTGCTGCCCCCGGCGTTATCAAGACCGGCCCCATTCCGGGAAGCTCACTGGATCTGCCCACATCCAACCAGGACCAGGCGGCCATCGACGCCGCCATCGCTGATCCCAGCAACGGCATCACGAAGCCACCCACCACACCGCCCGGCATCAAGATCGACTCCTCCAGCGCGCAGGAGATTGCCCAGCACCTCGCTGACGCCATCCAGGCTCCGCAGGCGCAGGGACTAGAGGCCGACATCATCTCCGGCATTCCGAAGAAGGCGCGCGGGTTCGTGTACGCCGGCCTGGGCGGCCTGGGGACAATCGTTTCCAGCGTGCTCGCCTTCAATGTGGCGAACCCTTACGTGCTCCCGGAGTGGGCAACCGTCGCGAGCACTGTCCTGGCCGCGCCGCTTGCAGCCATTGTCGGTTCGACCGCCTTCGCCAACCTCGGTAAGAAGTAACCTGCACGCGCCGGGGATGCACTCTTCGTATCCCCGGCGTTTCCCCCGAAAAGGAAGCCATGCCTGACATCAACATCACCCCACCGAACCCGTCAATGGACACCAACGCAGCGGTGCTCATCAAGCTCGGCGTGCTTGAGGAAGGTCAGCGCAACACCTTGAGCGGCATTGACGACATCAAGAAGACCCTTTCCAGTCACGGTGACCGTATCGGTGCCGTGGAGGTGAAGCAGGCCACACTTGAAGCCCGCGTGGACAACATCGACTCCGCCCAGAAAGAGGCTGAAGAAGATTCCAAGCCGGCCAAAGGGCGTCTAGCGAACTGGTTCTCGGCAAGTGCCGCTGTGGCCGCGCTCATCATCATGGTCCTCAATCAGCTTTACCTTTCCGGTCACTGATTAGGCCCTAAGAACGCCTCGTATACTGAAAGCGACTCAATCCAGGTGCCTCCGGCACTTGTGCGTGTTGCACGAGTGGAGGGAGCCACAATGTCACTGCTAGATAACACCGAGTTCATTCAAGATCTAAAAGGCCCCATGTCGGGCGCTGAGATCTCCCGTAAGTGGGGTTGTGCCGAATCCACGGCCCGCCAGCACCGACTCAACCTGGGCACCAAAGATGGCCTCCCGCAGGTTGAGAAGATCGCGAAGATGAAGACCGGTTCCGGTGCCCCGGATGAGTCGGTCGACATCAACGAACGTGGCGACATCGCCAAGACCAAGAAGTCGTTCCGCATCATCCCGCTCTCCGAGTGGCTCGATGACCTGCGCGAAGATGGCTTCAATCCCGACGACTTTACACATTCGCACGGCCACTCCGTGTGGGGACAGATCAGCACCGAGGAGGGGGAGAAGACCCTCTACGCGAACCGTTTCTCTGCGACGAAGAAGTCTGAGAAGGATCGCGGCATCGACGAAGATGCCACCCTCGAATCCGTGCGAGAAGCAATCGCATCCTTCACCTTCGTACCGAGCTCGCAAGAACCCCAGTCGCAGACCCTCGTGGTGTGCGCCGCCGACTTCCAGATCGGCAAGGTGGACATCAACGGCAACTCGGCCGACACCGCCAAGCAGATCCTCAACTCGTTCGCCAAGGCGGCCGACAAGGCATCCCGCACGGCGCCAGCGGAGATTGTCATCGTCGATGCCGGCGACATCGTGGAGAACCTGTGGAACACGCCCTCCCAGCGCTCCACCAATGACCTCGGCCTTCCCGCCCAGGTTGACGCGGCAGTCTGGCTGATGTTGGAAGGCATCAAGATGTTGGCGCCGCTCACCCCAAGCCTCCGCTACGTCGCAGTACCATCCAATCATGGGCGCTCGCGCGTCGGTTACAAGCAGGAAGCCGGTGACGCGCACGACGACTATGGCATCGCGGTTGCCAGCATCGTGAACCGCGCGCTGAGGCTGAACCCAGCATTCGATCACGTCTCCATCGTGATCCCCGAACCGCACCTCGAGTCCGTCGCCATCGAAACCTCCGGCACGCTCCTGGGTGTCGTCCACGGGCACCAGGCTTCCAGGCCGGAAGGTCTGCCCGACTGGTGGCGCGGACAAGCCCTCGGCAATGGCCCGGTCGCGGATGCCCGCATCCTCATTGCCGGGCATTTCCACTCCTACGCATCCAAGACGGTCGGCGACGATCGCACCCTCTTCGTCTGCCCCAGCAGTGACCGCGGGAGCTCGTGGTACACGAACCTGAAGGGTGAGTCCTCCCGCTCAGGAATGCTCTCGTTCCTCACCTCGGACAATGAGTGGTCCGACATCAAGATCCTCTGACCATGCGTGGCTGGCTGAAGACCTGGCAACCGGTCCCTCATGTAGGAGACTCGGGTGGTCGTGCACAGGTCGGCATCATCCGCACACACGGTTTCACCTCCTGGGTTATCCGCCTGTTCACGCAGGCGAAGGTCAACCACATGGTCATCGACACCGGCACTGAGGTGGTCTCGGCCGAGTATCCGCTAGTGCGCACACGGCCCTACGGTTACTTCACGGATGTGGTCTGGTCACAGTTTCATCTGACGGATGCGCAGCAGGACAAGATCGTGGCGTTCGCCGAGGAGCAGATCGGCAAAAACTACAACTGGTCGGACGATCTCGCCATCGGGGTGGGCATTCTCACCCGCCAGCACACGCCACGGTGGATCATGCGATGGCTTTCCTCGGACGACGAGTGGATGTGCAGCGCTCTCGCTGACGCGTGCCTACGTCATGCCGGTATCCACCTCTGGGATGACGACCGCCCTGTCGGCGCCGTGTTCCCCGGCTCGTTCCAGAACTTCTTCGCCGATGCTGGCTGGCTTCCCTGGCGCATCTTCTTCTCCAGCAAGGTGTAGCGCCGAAGAGCCCCGCTAGTCCGAAGACTGCGGGGCTCAAAGGAGATATGGATCACACTCCCCTCACTGGCAGGAGGTACACTCCAGCGCTTCCATGGGATCGATGGGGCATGCGTAACCGCCCACGTTGTCGTTCTCGTTGTCCAAGATTCTCCTTTCGGTACGGGCTTTCATTCTTCCAGAACCGGTCTCTACCGACTCAGGTCAGGGTGTGGTTTTAGTTCTTATGCGGCGGCCACATCGCCAAGAGGGTCGGCATGTGGCGCCGGCGCTTCAGGTACACGAGTGCATGGGTGATCGCATCGTTGCTGTCATCATTCTCCGTGCCCGGCTTGAACAGACCGAAGCGGTCCAGGAAGTCAAAGCGCACTCGCTGACGTTGCGCCTTCGTCCTCGCCTTCTCCGGGTAGCCGGTGAGAAGCGCCTTGTCACCTCGAGGCTGCCATGCAATCGGCACGTCCTCGTGACGGAGAAGAGTGACGAGTGCGCCCTCGATCGCCTTCGGGGTGATGTCGGCGGTGAACTCGTTGTTGGCGAGCACGAACCGCTCACACACCACCTCGTTGAACTCGACATCGGTCGAATCCCACCAGGCGAGAAAACCTTCGAGCCCCCCGTGAACCTGCCAGCGTTCCAGAAGTCGGTACGGCGTCAGCGAGTCGTAGTAGCCGAGGGCGATGCCTGAGTTCTTGCCGGGGTCAATGCTGAGTAGGTATGTCATGCCGCCACCCCCGACTCCGCGGCTGCGATGTACTCAAGCAACTGCTTCCCGACGTACTCCGTGTAGGCGGGCGGGATTGCCTCGGCGAGCTCATGCCGATTACTCGTCCACTCAATCCCCATCGCCTCTTGCCATTCGGCGACGCTCCCCTTGCCGCCCCCGTCTCCGTAGACAGCGAAGTAGGGGCCATCGAACCACTCGCCGTGCCGATAGCCCGCGACGCGCCCTCGATGTGGCATATGAGTCGGCTGCGGCGCCACCCATCCACCAAGCTCGAAGTATCTGTGTCGAATCACACCCAGGCCGAACATCTCACCGCACAACGTCAAATCGCGGCGGAGAGGCGCACCCTGCACGTTCTCCATCACGTAGGTCACCCCGGCAAGGTCCAGCAGTTCACGACCAGGGGCGATGAGGTCGGGCCACGAGTCCTGATTCCGGTTTACGGCTTGCAGGGCGGTGAATCGCTGGCACGGGAACGAGGCATGCACGGCATCGAAGGATCGCACGTAGTCCAGATCGCGGAGCACTTCAAGCGCGTCCCCCTCGTGAAACTCGAAGGGGTAGTTCGGCTGATGAGCGATGTCCCAGCCAACAACATCGAATCCTGCCTTGTCATACCCCACAGCAGCCCCGCCCGCGCAGCAGCAAAGGTCGAGTAGTCGCGGCCTACTCACGCCGCAGCCTTCACGATGTACTGCTCTGCACCGAAGCCGGCATCCAGGGCACTCCGCGCAGCGTCGGCACGCTTCTCGTTGCGACGGTCGCGCCACTGCCTCGCAGTGAGGTTGCCGAGCGGCACCACGATCTCGTCCAGTTCCGCATTCAGGTCGGAGTCTTCGATGGTGTCGACGAGCTCATGGGCGAACGCCTTCCACGCCTTCATGCGCTGCTCGGTGGAACCCTCCATCAGGTAGATCTCACGGCGCGCCTTGCGGAGCCGCAGGTCAACGAGGGACTTGAAGTTCTTCGCCTTCCGCTCCCAGACGAAGTGCTCCTCCGAGGTCTCCGCCTCGTGGGCGCGAATCTGCGTCTCCACCTTCGTGGTCAGTTCTTCCAGGGCTTCACCGGTGCGGCGCACCACCCGGTGGTCGAGGAATGCATTCCAGCCGGTGTCGTTGAATCCGAGATGTTCGTTCAGTTCGTCAGCGAACTCGTCCTCGTCAAGGCGGGTGAGGGTGTCTGCGTTGATGGTCATTGCCAGTAGTCTCCTGTTCTGATGAGTTCAAGGCCGGGATCGACCTCTTCTTGTTTCGGTTTGCGCTCTGGCCTCTTCTTGGCCGTGAACGTTGGTACGAGGTCGGCGAGCCACTCCTCGAAATCTAGGGCGGTGGCAAGCCACCTCGGTGAATGGTTGATCCAGGTCTCTCCGGTGTTGTACTTGGCGTCCAGGTTGGCGGCCCGTTCAGCCGCATCCTGTTCGGTGAGCCCGAGTCGGTTGCGTTCATGAACACCGATCTCGTAGTCGGCACGCAACTCGGTAGGCCAGCCCGCCGAATCCCACACTTTCGCTTCACCCCAGCGGCCTTCCTGGAAGTGCAGAAGGAATGCCGCCACGGTGCGCGTACCCACCAAGGCTGAGGCGCTGATCCAAAGGTGGGTGTAGTCGGATGCTGGACGCTCCTGGCCTTTGTGCGGGCCGGTCTTGTACTCGTCACCCTTCTCGGTGGCACGAGACACGGCGGCGTTCACCGTGAAGCCACCTTCTTGCGCTGCGGCGATGTACTTCTTGGCGCTCGAAACTTTCACCTCGTCGAGATCGATCGGAGTCCAGGGTTGCGTGAGGAGGTAGTTCTTTTTGCCAACGGTCACCCATTCGCTCACTCGAACCTCACCTTCTGCTCCACGCTCTCAGCCTCGATCTCCCGCGTTCCCGGCATCAGGGCTGCCAGGTAGTCCGCCTCGTCAAACAGGCCCGTCTCCTGCCCGCTCAGCACCGCGCTGAGTGCATTGCGGACGTTCGTCACACTCCAGCCCGGCTTGATGAGTGCCACGCGGCACAGGAACGGCGGCAACGTCTCGAATGCGAGCACCGTGGTCGGCACCCCTGGGTAGGAACGCACCGGCTGAATCTGGTAGTCGACGTTGAGTTGGGCCTTCGCCTCCTTGAGTGCGGCCAGTTGGTGAGGCTCAAGCGGCCATGGGTGAAGGGGTACCGCCTTCATGCGTACTCCACCGGGATGTCGCCGATGCGCAGCAGGAACGCCACGTAGATGCGGTGGTGCCCGTCCCACACCCGGCCGTCGTTGCCGAGATTCACGGGCTCCTGGATGCCATCACGCTTGATTAGGTGCAGAAGCCGCATGGTTTCGCTGGCATGGTTCTGCCGCAGCCACTCAAACTCGACACCCCAGCCCACCTCGTTACCGTCCCGGTAGTCGCGAATCAGGTCCGTGAGGCGCATGGTGTCAGTCACAGCCTGCGCTCCTGAACCCTTTTACTATCGCGCCATTCGGCGAACCGGGTCGAAACCGGCTCCATCTCCGCGGTCTTCTTCTTGCGCGGCTCAAACCCTGGCATCACCATGAACGGCAGATTCAAGTCCGCCTTCGCCTGCCGCACGAGCGCCATCACGGCCGCCGGCGGATTGTGCGGCCACAGCGGGAGTGGGCGCAGGGTTGTCATGCGGCATCCGCCAGAACCTCGGCCGGGCGATTCACCCAGATGACTTCGGTACGCGCCGTGGTGTTCGCTCGAGCGCCCACCTCGTAGCGGGACCAGCCGGAGAGCATATCCTCGTAGTGGCTCGAGGCGTAGCCGGACAGCACCACCGACGCCTTGCAGGCCACGAGCGCGTCCAGCATCCGGGTGTGGAATCCCTCGTCGACCTGCTCCACCGCGTAGCCGGTCGAGTTGCGGGTGACTCCGAGGTATGGCGGGTCGACGTAGAGCAGCGTGCCCTCGAATCGGCCGTAGCGGTCGATCATGTCCACTGCATCACGGTTCTCGATGGAGACGTTCAGCAGGCGGGCCGCCGCCGCGGGCAGCCGGTCCAGATAGCCCTTCAGGTAGGCGTTCATCGACATGATGTTGCTCGGGTCGACGATGTTCCGCCAGCCCGACTTGCGCGTGGTCGCGTTGCGCCCCTGCGTCAGTGCCACGAACAGTCGGCGCGCATCCTCGAGGGGGTCGTCCGATTGCGTGTAGGCGGCCGCCAGTTCCTCGCGGGAGTGCGGGGTGAGCGCGCATTGCAGGGCCAGTTCCTCGCCCCGCTCCCGCAGCACCCGCCAGAAGTTCACCACGCGGCCGTCCAGATCGTTGACGGTCTCGAGCGGCGACACCTCCTTGGCGAACAGCACCGACCCGCCGCCGAAGAACGGCTCAACGTAGTGCGTGTGCGCTGGCATCAGGTCGATGATGCTCTTGGCGATACGCTGCTTGCCCCCGTAGTAGGGGAACGGCGGCTTCACGCGGCGTCCGCCTGCCGCGCGTGCCTGCTCAGCGTGGACTGACTGCGGCCGGTCAGCCGGGCCAGCACCGGCTCGAGCAGGTGCGCGTCCCACACGTCGTTGTAGATGGTTTTCATGCCGTGAAGGTCTCGCTTGGCGCCCCACTCCGTCAAGCAGCGTTGCTCAAAAATCGGGGCAGTCGCCTCCGCACTATAAGTGCGGGCTATCCATCGGTATCCGTCGTTCTCGATGGTTGAGTAGTACTCACTCATGCTGCCACCGCCTCATCCTTGAGACGGATGCGGGCGGGCTGGCCGGAGTTCTGCACCCTTTCGGCGCGCTCCTCGGCAACCAACTGCCTCATCAGCGACTCGGCCCTCTGCATTGGCCTGAAAGCGTTGAACACTTCGGCCTCCAGAACCTCGTGTCCGGCTCGTGCCTGAATCATCTTCGCCACTTGCTCAACCTCCCTGTCGTATTGCGTTTCCGCGGTAATCGAAACCATGTGGAGGGCGTCAGCCCACCAGGATTCCCCTTGCTCTATTGCGATCAGCATGTGCCTGAGCGAGATGGTGATCTCGCCTTCAGACAACGCCACCAGCGCTGCTGCTTTCAGGACCGAGTTGGCGAACCGGGTCGAAACTGGCTCCAGCCTTCGCTCATCCTTGTGTCCGGTGATGATCTTGATGAGGCGTTCGTCAAGCTGCTGGAAGCGTTCATTCGCCGCATCCGAGATGCCGATGGCGCGGCCTTGCGCCTGCACGGATCGCACAGCGGCCGTGAACTCCGCGGCCCACTGTTTCGCGATCGGGTCACCTTCGGTCACCGTGTCGTCTTGCACCAGGTTGAGCCGGCGCCCCTTCAGATCCTTGTCCTTCGGGTTGCCGATAGTGAACGTGAACCGGGGCAGCAGGCCGGATAGCCACAGCTTCGCGTCGGCTGCGTTCGCCACCTCGGACTCGACACCGACAAAGTGCATCACCAAGTAGCAGTGAGCCTCAATGCCGGAAGTCTCCTTGTCACCTTGACGGTAGATGGGGTCCACTCGGCCTTCGTAGTAGTCACACCACCGCTGAATGAGGCCCTCATTCCAGTTGCCTTTGGCGCCCTGAATCTCCTTCAGTAGGCCGTCCACGTCGTCGCGGTGCAACCAGGAAACCTGGCCGTCACGCTGCACCAGGAGTCGGCCTAGGGCTTCCTTAGACAGGTCACCGCCGATGTTCGGGGAGGCGTCGTGCGGGAAGTAGGCCATGATCGCTTCGCGCAGCAGGTTCTTGCTCTTCGACTTACCGGTGGAGGATTCGCCGAGGATCATCTGGAACAGGTTCAGGTCCATGCGGTCGCCGTCGACGTACAGGCTGGCGTGCGGGGAGAAGATCAGGCTGAGCAGCGTCCACCGGTTTGCACGGTTGTACGGGTCGTTGGTGCGCCTCAGCCGTGAGCGCGCCCAGTCGACGTAACGCGAACCCCACCAGGTTCCATGCTTGGCAAGGTAGGTGCGTTCGGCGTCGTTCAGGAAGGGGCCGGTCTTCCGCTTCGTTTCGATGCTGGTGACTTTGGCGATGTTCTCGGCAGGCTGCGTGGCCGCGAACTCCACCTCACGCCAGATCTTCTGAAGACCGTTCGGCTCGTGGTGCATGACACGGCCCACGGGCGAGTTCCACAGCAGGGTGAGGGTTTGCTGCTTATCGAGTCCGGCGCTGAGGGTTGCCAGTGCGAGCTCGCGACGGGCCGCAGCGTAGCCGCCCTCGTCTTCGATGGTTGGTTTCGCCCTGGCCCTGTCGAACAGTTCAGGCGGGAGCGCGTTCACCACATCCGCCGAAGGCAGGAGCGGCGGCACCTCGGATTCGAGGGCGCCGGCCTTCTTGATCGCACCCTGGAGGGTCACGTCGAGGTCGTTGCGGTATTCGGGGGTGTTGTACTTGCCGCGCAACCATTCGCGATACAGCGCAGCTACCGCGTGGTCGATGCCGGGTTCGCGCTCAGCACCGAGGCGCACCAGCCTGAAACTGAGCGACAGCATCTCGGCGTGGCCGAAGTCTTGCGTGGTCGGAATGGATTCGATGAGGCGTCGCACGCGCTCACTGGGCACGCCGTCGACCAGGGTTTCCAGCCACTCATCCACATCACCGTGGAAACCGGAGTGGTCTTCTGTTTCGGGTGCGCGCAGGGCGTCCAGCCATGCTTCGGGAAGTATCTCGAAGTCGCCGATGGAAGGAATCTCGCCGTCCGGCAGGGGCTCGCCGTCGAACGAATACCAGACGTAGGGCTGCTCCGTGTCGGGATGAATGGACGGAGCACAGACGGCGTACCGGTGCGTGCGCTGAAGAATGTCCACGTCCGGTGCAGCCTTGGAGACCAGGACCACATCTTCGGGCAGCAGGTAGAAATGTTGGCGGCTGGTGGAATCCTTGCCACGGCTGGTGTTGCTGATGGTGGCTGGGAGCGACCCGTACTGTGCTTCGAGCTCGGCAAGCTGGTGCGCGCCGTGCTTGTTGCCGTATTCATCCACGTCGATCGCGACGATTCCACCCTCCAACCGGATGGCGATTCCAGCATCGGCCCATTGCGGGTCGATGGACCAGGCAGCGATCTTCTCATCGGTGACGAGGCCACTGCGGCCCGTGGCGCCGATAGGGATGATGTTCTTCCCGTGGACAGGGATGGGTGCGAACCCGGCTTCGCGGTATGTGGAGGCGATGTCTTTGTAGGAAAGCCTGTCGGTGCTGGCGATGACGCTCTCCTCTCAGTTTTGCTTTAGATCTAAAGTTCTTGTGTCCTCGACAGGAGTCGAACCTGCATCCCTACGCTGCCATTACGCCGTACGCCGCTCTACCAATTGAGCTACGAGGATCTGCGGCCCGTTTATCACCCCTCGGGTAAGGGCGAAAGGTGGGCCAAGCCTGGGTCTAGGTCAAAAGCCGGTGCCGCTTTCGGCCGCCGCCTGGAGCGCGGTGTCTGACGTGGCCCACACGTCGTCAGCCGGTGCCTTGCTGGGCTCGGAGGCGGTTCCCCAGATGTCGCCACCGGCGACCTCGGCTACAGCGGCCGGCGTACCCGCAGTGGGCGCCTTGATGCGGTCGACCTGGTTCCAGTCCTCGTCGTGCCAGTCGTCTGGTGCCTTGACCGAGAGGTAGACCGAGAGCGGCTTGCCCTGGAACTCACTGGGGCCGGGCAGACCCTTGCCGGCGTCGACCTGCTCCTCGGAGACGCCGAGTGCGAGGAAGAATGAGGCGTAGTTGGTTGGGTATCCATCCGGGTACTTCGCGGTCGGATTCCAGTTGGAGAACAGCGGGACGGTGACGGAGAACTCGCGACCGGCTGCGACCGCTGCCGTCTTGACCACCTTGACGCGCACGTTGAGGTTGCGCTTGCCCTTGTAGTTGCCCCTCTCGAACGTCTTGACCTCACCCTTGACGATGGTCACGTCGTACCACCCCTTCGGGACGGCCTTGAACGAGTTCTCCTGCTCACGGGCGGACTTGACCGCGGAACCTCCGGGACGGATGTCTGCATCGAGTGACATGGTGTTCCTCCTTACTTCGTAGCCGCACGGTTGGCGGCGCGGACTTTTTCGATCTGTTCGTAGATCGAGGGCATGGTCGGGTTGAGCAGTTGGCGCGGCAGGTCGAACCGGTTCTTCGAGATGTAGCGCTCGTGCTCGCCGACCGTTGCGACGAGGGCAACCTCACCCGATTCCGGGTTGGACTGCCATCCGAGGTGGGCGACGATCGAAGGGATGCCACCGATGGCGTCCTTGCTGGAACCGGACAGTCGCGGCGTGACCGTGACGATGCCTTCGTCCGAGGCGTTCTCCTTCTCGTGCGCGGTGATGATCGCGGTGAAGAACGGGGACTCGTGAAGCTTGCGAACGTACTCATCGGTCCACAGGCCGAGGTCGCCATAGACGGCGAACGTGTTCTTCGAGCCAGCGTGCTGCGCCTTGATCGCCTTCTCGGCCACATCCTGTGCCACGTCCAGCGTGTCCACGATCACGGCATCGAAGCCGTAGTCGGTGGTGGTGATGTCGTCCACGATGGCTTCGATCTGGCGCTTCGCGTTGATGTCCAGGGATCGAACCGGCTGGATGACGTACGGCCCGCTCGGGTTCTCATCGGTGGCGATCAGCGGCTCGATCTCAGGTCGATTGAACAACACCTCGGTGCCGTTGTCGATGTCGATGTGCAACACCCGCTTGATGCCCGGAACCAGGATGATGCTGGCCGAGATCGAGGTCTTGTGCGTGCCGTGCTTGCCGTACAGCAGGATCGACTTCGGCTTGCCCGTAGTCTTCGGTGCGTTGCCGGTGTTCACCCACTTCGGAAGCGTGGGTGCGGGGGTCGTGATGGTCATGGTGCGTGTCCTCCTTTTGCTTTGTGGTTTAGATCTTGTTCTTCCTAGGCCGCTTCACCCAGGAAGGAAACTTCTGCGACAGGTGTCGTCGGCTGGTGGGTCGGCTTCTCTGTTGCGCGCTCCGCCTGTTGTGCGTTCATCTTGCATGGGAAGCAGAGCTCGTGATGAGCGAAGTCCTCCACCGTTGCCCCTTCCTCCAGGGCCTTGTAGATGAAGACCCCCCGATCCCAGACCGCCTCCGCATAGTCCGCGTCGTAGTCCCACGATAGTACCCAAACGCCGTGCATTTTCGTGTTGTCGGAGTAACCGTCGAGTGCCGGGTTGTCGAAGTGGCCGCTGGAGTCGCGCACGATGAACGCATTCGTCATGCGTTTGATGCTCTTGCCCTGCGCGATCAGACCGCGAGCGTAGAGGCTCAACTGCCCGCAGTATCCGGTGACCTTGTACTCCGCCTCGCGAAGCTTCTCCGCGTAGATGGACTCGGAAACGATGCTCTTTGCCTTCCGAAAAGTGCCAGGCGAAGTCTCCGAGAAAATCGGCTCGAACCGGTTGTCGCGGCCGTAGTTGGTCTGGCCGAGGTAGTCGCGCAGGTACACCGTCTTCTCGATGGTGATGTTCTTGTTGTCGATCAGGTGCTCCTCTTCGAGGATCGCCCAGTCGAGTGTGGAACGCACCTCGCCGTATCCGGGGATGACGCCGATCGGAAGGTTGTACTCGACGAGGTGGTTCGGGTACTTCTCTTTGGTGCGGTGCTCTAGAAGCAACTGGTAGGCGGTCCCAGTGACCCGGCCCATCCAGTCCCGGTCTGTGACGCCGGAGCGGTTGTCGACGCCGGCGAATGCGCAGGCCAGACAGTAGTCGCACGGGTTGGAGATGTTGCTGGCGCCCACTCGGCGCTGCTTGTCGCGTGCAGTCTCGAGCGTCAAGAGATCGATGACCTTGTGGCGAACCTCGTCGTCTGAAAGCGTCATGCTCGAACCCCTCTTCCACTCACCGTCACGTTCCGGCAAGCCCAGCGTCCTTGCTGGGCATAGGCCCTCCTAAGTACAGGGTCGCCAACCTGCTTCATCTTTCTACCTCCGTTTGCTTTAGTGAACACCTCCCGGTGCTTGATTTGACACTTATGACTGTACTCGACTGCATAAGACTGTGCAACTCGTCACGCCGCATCTTTAGATCTAATCTCGCTCAGGTCTTCCTCAAGACCGGGAGAGCCTGGACCCCAGATCGAACGCTTGTTCAGCCAGGTCTTTCCTCCCCACACACCTATTCCCGGTTTGGTCACGTCCCCGACCTCGCGACAGATCGCCCTCATCGGGCATCCGAAGCACAGTGCCTCGGCTTCTTCGGCGGACGGCGGGGTTGTCCAGTCCGCGTAAGGTCCAGGGTTGTCGATGCAGGGAACCTGGTCGATCCAGTCGTTTTCGCGCGCCTGGTCGAAGTAGTAGTAGTACA
>Ga0164242_10002206_pt1 | contig 22611 bp, 15 predicted proteins | sample OricomgcompostMG_FD_108783 | JGI IMG/M metagenome (GOLD analysis project Ga0164242, IMG submission 108783) | Miracle-Growth compost microbial communities from Emeryville, California, USA - Original compost - Miracle growth compost (MG) ... | reverse complement strand
GTCAAAGCTTGTCAAAGCTTGTCAAAGCTTATCATGCCAAGGCCAGTTTACCACAGTAAGCCCTAGGCGGAGCTTATATGCTCGCAAACCGCCGAGCTTGTACGGAGTAAGCCTGCATAGAAGATCATCTTTGTGTTGGGACGCTAGGATAATCTCATTGGACTAGGTACAGTACGTACCGTCTCGGATCCCCGGTAAGGATCTGATAAGATAATGCTTACCAACAAAGACAATTGTGAAGGGCAAATACTACCCTACGATGACCAGCGATCCTTCTCCAAGGGAATCGATTCCTGGCACACCGGTCCTCCTCCCAAGGGGATATTTAACAAACAGACCCGCTTTAAAAAGACGGGGAAACAATTAAATAAAATAGAAAAGGAAAGGAAGAGAACCGGTCTCGGAGGAAAGCGGCCACTGAATGCTAACTTGCCGAATCACACCAAAACGGTACTGGGAAGACTTTGGAACTCGGAAAAGTTTTCTGTAGGATCCTGTAATTAAGAAGCATGAATCAGCCCGGGATTTACGACCCCAGCGGAGTCGCGTGGAGGCTCCAAGTGGCCGGCCCGGTGGCCCCGATATGGCCGAACAAGGTGCAGACTTGAGGATAGCGCCGACGCGTCAGAGGCACCACCACGACCGACCCTCGAAACCATCGGTAAAGGCACGGAAATCATTTGGAACATTGGAGAAGAAGTACGAAACGGTCAGAATTGCACCAAGCGTTGCAGTCTGGGGTGGTGATGTGGGCGGCAGGACATCCGCGGCACGGATAGAAACTTCTAGCGCTGGCCGGAGAGACGTGTCAGGACACGAATGCCCTAAAGGAATGCGTAATGGTGCAATCCGGCGCAATCGAAGAAACTGTGGGCTAGGCTGCATGCCATCGGGGAAGAGCTGGGGGCTACCAAGGATGAGCTGCAGACTAAGAAGGAATCTATGGACAACCTGGCGACCGGGTCACCTACCGTGCCAAGTGGCTACCGATAGGAAAGGGACCGTGACCGCCACTAGTGCCTCTGTACGGCACAAGTTCAAGCTGGTAGCAGTCGGAGGGGCTGTGTCCAACACGGACTCGCGGCATATAGAACAGGCGTGGTACTTTTGCGATCACACTAGGACTAACCACGGAGGTCAATCCGTACTACCCTGAGAGCAGCCGACTCGGCTTTAGTCCCCAGCCAAATGACTCTGAGCACTTGGAAAAGCTCTTTCAAGAGGTTTAAATTACTCAGCCACCAGGGGGGGAGACGTAAGAACATTGCGGGCTTCAAGGAGAGGAAGGCGGAACCCGGGGACTGTAACCTCCATGCGTACGAGTGCCCTTTCACCCCCAGGAGGAATTTATTCATTCATTCATTAGGTGTAAAGCTATGTGCGCAGAAAATTGTGTGAATATTACGGTAGACTTTCTGTTGGACACATCCTTTTTCTGGGGGGCACAGAGAGAGAGAGAGAGAGAGTATGGGTGAGCGAGTGTGTGAGAGAGATACAGGAGGTTTCTGTAAACAAAAAGCTATTCCTTTGGTTGTATTAACCTGAAACCCAGTGGAAAGATGCCTCTACGTAGCCCGGGGATCTTTTCAGTATCCCCACTGATCCAACCAATTCTCGAACCAGGCAGCAGACACGGGTGCCAAGTGGGCAAAGACGGAGCTTCGCCTCAAGGCGTTCTCCACAGTCCAGTTCGGGGCAGATGAAGCTGCCCTGGCAGGATCATCATTTGATGCAGATGATTCCGTTAGCATCCGGAGAAAGGATAACAACTTGAGCCCTGTCTGCGCCCGGCTCGCCGTGGTTTGCGACGAAGCCGTCTCCTTCTTCGCCTCCGCCTCTTGAACGATCGCCTCCTCGGCGTTCTGTAGGTCGTCCAGCCACTGAGAAAAGGGCACAACCTGCACCTTCTCCTGCGACAGGGCAGTTTCTAGACGAGCCTGTATGGTCGGCAGCAGCGAGTTCCAGCTGCTCGTTCGGGGGTTAACAAGGTTGTAGTACAATTCCCTTTCCTCGCTGCCGCCCGTTGTTTCCTCATGCGAGTGGATCAGCTGGTCCATGACCTCGGCCAGCAGATCGATGGGAATCCAATCGAGAGTAGTTGCCGAGCCCAGATCCGCGGGCAGCTTGCGGAGGTACGCCGACGCGTCTATGACCTATTTAATGCATCAGCACATTGTCTGGCCTGAAAAGCGGAAGAAAAGGAAAAAAGGAAAAATTGTCAACGTACTGCAGGCACCCAATCCCGCCGCGTCCATGCACTGCCTTCTCCGTGGGTTTCGACGGGTCCGGCGACTTGTCCCACGCGCAGGACCGAGAGACGCAGCACGCCAGATTGGGCGGCCTTGCTGAGGAGGTGCTCGGCCACGAGCTTGGAGGCGCTGTATCCGTTGATCGACGCGTCTAGGCTGGTCAACTTGGTTTCGGGCACGGGGCCCAGGAGATGCGACGGCCAGTTCATGGCGCCGCTCACGGAGGAGACAAAGAAAAAGCGGATCGTGTGGCGAGTCTCTGTGCAGATGCGGACGAGGCTCCGAAGCCCGATGAGCTGTGTATCAAAGGAGGATAGAGGGAGATTGAAGTTAACTTCCCATGCATTGTCTGCCAACGTCGGTTATTAGTCATATACGTAGGAGAATGCTGGAGGAAACTGTATCTGTAACTCACGAATCATGATCGTTGCTTGGTTTCGAATCTCTGCTAGATCGGCCTCGCTCAGGCCAAGAGCCTCGGATGTCAGATCCGTCTGGACAAACCGGACCTTGCCCATCCAGTTCAAGGACAGGCCCCTCGAACGGGCTAGCTCGGCTTGTCTGCAGGCCGCATCCGCCGTACTGTTGCGGTTGAAGCACCAGACTTTGGCGACCCGATCGTTCTTGCATAGCGCATCCAGAAGATACGACCCGACAGCCCCCGTGGTGCCCGTGAGAACGACGTGTTCCTTGGGCTCCTGCCGGGACACTGCGAAAGACGGTAAATATTTGGCGAGCATTTGGGATACGGCCTTGGTACGGAGGTGCGCTGTGTCTGTTTCCTGGTGTCCTTGACGGATATTCTGCAGTTGCGTCCACAGCACATGTCCCAACTGTCTCACGGAGGGATGTGTATATATTGTGCCGACGTCTAGTTGGATACGAGAAGAGGGAAAAGCAGAGCTGAGAAGTCTCGAAAGTCGGATGACATGGAGCGAGTCGAAACCGTTCCCGAGAAGGTTGTCGTCGTCTCTGATATGTTCAAGTTCCAATCCCGGCGATACGATCTGAATGGCTTTCCGGACACCAGCACGAATAGTTTCCTCTGTGGTCCCGTCGATCTGCAGGGAGCCGATTGGCAATGAGGATGGCGACTCTGAAACGGCCGAGTCTTGGTAGATTCCGGCAATCTCCTTGGAAAAGAGCCGTTCCATCTCATAGCGTGCCAACGTCCCCTTGGGTGTGCGTGGAAAGGGCGTGCGCACAATTTGGACAAAGTTGCGGTGAATCTGGGCAAAGGCTGGCAGATGCTGGTTCACAAATTCAATGGCCGGCCACACAGCTTCGATAATGGCAAGATCGGACGCATCCCGTCGATTATCTTCCGGACTGAGTAACGCCGCCACTTGGAAGCGATCCCGTCCGGCAATGTAGGCGGCGGAGACCCAGGGGTGGCCAGCCAACTGCATTTCCGCGACTAAGGGATTGAACTTTTCCCCGTTCGAGAGGATAACGAGATCATCTTTGCGTGTCTCGTACTTGTACAATTCCGGGACCGTCGGATGGCGCGAGTACAAGTCTCTGGTTTCGTATATGTCCAGGTCGGGGAACGTCAGGAAGATGGCCTGGTGGGCCGTCAACTCCTTCTTCTTTACAAATACCAGCTCAAACAGAGTATCCGAGTAAGGCCGCATCTCAAATCCGCAACACGGATGGAAATGGAAATACGCCCACTCATCCGGATGCGTGATCACGGACGGCACCAGAAGCCCTTCGGTCATACCCATGGTCTGCCATAAACGGACACGGGGGTGGATGACGTTGCCCACAGACGGCGGAGTCGGGCCGCCCGCAGACGTGACAAATTTGAGTGTCGCTAGCTTGTCCAGCACGCGAGGCGTCTTGGAAATGTCTGAGAGAACGATGGGCGAGACAAAGGCCGAGTCAAAATCGATATTGTCGAGGGTCTCCTCGATAACATGCTGCATGATAGGCCCTGTCGGCGGAAAGACGATGCTCCATCCCAAGAAGACGGCACAGGGCAAGCCAAAGCTTAGACCGGCAACCTAATGATATGGAAGCATCACCTAGTTAGCCGCTGGATTCTCCATTTCCAGAGTATGAATGCGCATATAGGGGTACTTGCATGGAATAGAGGCATCGCACACAGCATCTTCGTGCCCCGCCACTCCACCAAACTGGGCATCTTTCCTTGGATGGGCTCCACCAAGTGAAGCGCATCTCCAGTGCCCACGGCCTCCAGTGTGAGCGGTATCAATCGTGGTAGGCCGGTCGAGCCAGTGGTGTGAAGCAGCGCCAAAACATCCGATCGTCCTTCCTGCCACTGCTTCTTGTAGGGATACGGTTTGACGCCCCTGGGATCTAGAATTTCATTCAGGGAAGGCACTTGAATACAGGGAAGCTGCAAATCATGGACAAAACCGAGCTTGCCGACGCCTGGCGATGTGATCCAGAACTCGCAGCCAGCCTGCCGGATCAGTGACAGGTGTCCTTCGACACTATTCCGTGGCGAGGAGAGGAGGACCTCCGTCAAGCGTTAGTTATGGGAAGAGCAGCGTTGGCAGTATGGTGACAATCATACCTTGTGGCCAACTTTTGTGGCCGCCACGATCAGAAGGAAGTATCTCATGTCATCTAAAGCAAGCATAAGAAGCATTAATATTGGTCCGGAAAAGTAAAAATGTTCTTGTCAATGATGCCGAAGACGTACTTTGTCCGAGGTAGCCTATTGTCTTAGGCGTCGTATGTGTTCCCACTTCGGACTCGAGCCACCAACATACTCTATTGATGGCATTGGCAAATCTGCTCGTCGTAACTACCTCGTACCCTTGCGAGGGTTGGTTGTTACGCGGAGTGTAGTAAAGCACTCGACCGGGATCGTCTCGAGCAATCTTGTCAATCTCCACTGGAAGCAATCGTTGGCCATAGCTGGGGGAGGGGATAACTGAACCCATGGTGGTAGACGACAACCAGAGTGGCAACTCGAACAACAGCCAGAAGCTATGATAAATACGATTGGAAAATTATGAGTGGGCGAACGGGTCAAAATTACAGACTATTGAGAATCTTGACTTGCGTTATAACATATCTTATTTATAGGATGCACGCACCGAATGACTGCTTAGGCCATGGTCTGCTCGAGCAACGTTGGTGGCCCTCGGTCCATTAAGGTCTTGTAGATTTCCGATTTCCGAGACCCCTAAACCAGACTTGGCAGTGCTTTTTGCCACACAACTTGACAGAGATGATTGGAACCTGGACTAAAATCTTATAGCTAGACGGCTTTATAACTTTAACTTAGTATAGAAACCACTGCTAAAGGAGTTATTTAATAATGTTGAAGTTGTTACCAAGGCAAGAAGAGCTGTTGCCAACTATGTCGGGTCTAGTGTAAGTCTAGATAAAATGTATTATTATACTAACTATTTAATTTACTTAATATAGCTAATACTCTTAAAAAACATATAGGCAATCTGGAACACTGCTCGAGAAGATCAGGGCCTTCTCTGCGGCGTTCGTCATCGGAAGGTTTCGCACCACTCGGGGTCGGAGGGCCGGCGCGAGGTCAACAAGTCTCCGAATACTCAGGCGTGTTGAATCCCGAAGATGGTGGGAGATCAAAGTCTTGAAACTGCAAGTGCAACAAGCTTGCCACTATATCTGTCTTTTGTATATCTTGGTGATTTTTTTCATTTCTTTTGGGGAAATGCAAAATATTGTCGCCTCTACTTGAAGTTTTGCAGCTCTCTCCCTGTTCTGACAATATCCCCACCATCACTTTCGGTCAAACAAGTACAGTAGTCACAGCAAACGCAAAGTGATCCATCATGGAGGAACAACCCTGGAAAAACTTTGAAACTATCCAGCTTCATGCCGGGTACCTAGAATTATTCATCCACGCCTCTTTTGGTGAACAAGACTTGTCGAAGCTGACCTCTTTCATAGCTACAAACCTGATCCCCATACGAGATCTACCGCGGTACCTATTTATGCCACTTCTGTTCGTCATTACCCTCAACCACAGTCCTTTGTGCTGAGACGCTGGAGAGACTAACGATAATTATTCCAGAGTTTCACCTTCGAAAATTCTGCCCAGGGAGCTCGACTATTTGGTCTCAGGGAGGTGGGCAACATCTATACGCGCCTGATGAACGTTAGTGAGCCCTCAACAGCAAAGAAAAAATTCATCATTCTTCCTTTCGTCTCCTTTTCTCTTCCTTGATACTACAGAGTGGCTGAAACGGCAATTGGCAGCCTACCGTGGATGTCTTTGAGAAACGCATTGCGGCTCTCGAGGGTGGCATCGCCGGCCTTGCGACCGCGTCGGGCCAGGCCGCACAATATCTGACCCTGACAAGCCTGACCAGGCCTGGTGACAACATCGTGGCCAGCTCGCATCTGTACGGCGGTACATACAACCAGCTGAACGTGCTCCTTCCCCGCTTCGGCGTGACGACCAAGTTTATACGCAGTGCGCAACCTGTCGACTTTGCCGCGGCCGTTGACGATAAGACTAAGGCCATCTATGTCGAGAGCATCAGTAATCCAGACAATGTTGTTCTGGACCTTGAGGAAATTGCCAAGGTTGCACACGACCATGGCATTCCCCTAATTGTACGTTGCCTGTGGTCATGATATGCAAGAAAAGAAAACGATATAAAAAATGAAAATTTGAGTTCTCTCCTATTAATACCCTACTACATACAGGTCGACAACACGCTCGGCGCCGGCGGCTACTATATCCGCCCCATCGAGCACGGCGCAGACATTGTCGTCCACTCGGCTACTAAATGGATCGGCGGCCACGGAACGACCATTGCCGGGGTAATCGTCGATTCGGGACGGTTTGACTGGGGCAAAAATGCGGCCCGCTTTCCGGAAATGATCGAGCCGTCGCCGGCGTACCACGGCCTCCGGTACTGGCCCAGCTTTGGTCCATTCTCGTTCATCATGCGCGCCCGAGTGGAGATGCTCCGCGACGTGGGCCCCTGCCTGAGCCCCTTTGCCGCACAGCAGCTGCTGATCGGCATTGAGACGCTGGGCCTGCGGGCAGAGCGGCACGCGCAGAACACAGCCCAGCTAGCGGCGTACTTTGCAGCTCACCCAGAGTACGTCAGTTGGACCCTGTGGCCGGGGTCAGAGCAGCACCCCAGCCACGCAGCGGCCAAGAAGTACCTCAAGCGCGGTTTTGGGGGGATGCTGAGCATTGGGGTCAAGGGGAATGCCGATGCGGGAAGTAAGGTAGTGGACAGCCTGAAGTTGGTGTCGAATCTAGCCAATGTGGGTGACGCCAAGAGTCTGGCTATCCACCCATGGTCGACGACACACGAGCAACTATCGGCGGAGGAGAAGACGGCTTCGGGGGTGACGGAAGACATGATCCGCATCTCTGTGGGGATCGAGCACATTGATGATATTATTGCCGATTTCAAGCAGGCATTTCAGAAGGTTTTCGGATAGCAAGCACCTGTTCCGGATGTTGAGGCTACGAAATAAAACCAGGCACCACCCAGGATATTACCCCCATAAAAATCACAGAGAGAAGAGTGCACGGAATTATATATTATCTTTTTGACCAGCGAATAAAACGCATGAGACTTTTCCAGCGTTAGTAAACCTATATCACTGTGCTACGGAAATCTATGGGGCTGAACCTCGGATAAGTTGTATCTCGTAGCTCATGCACCCGAACCCCATGAACTTCTTACAATGTTAAAATTTCGGGGCAGCCAACTTACGGAGTAGTGAATAGTCTCGTGTCTGGTGATGGATAACCCTTGTTCGTGGGGAGAAAGGGAAACAGGCTGCAAGATCAGTTTCAAATGCTATGTTCGTCACGTCGTATTGTTTTATTATACCTCCGTGGAAGCCGGAACATGCTCACTTTGTGAGTTGTGGTTCTGATGCTATCCCGACCAAGCGACAGCAAACTCCCAAGCACGGCAGCTTTGTGCTCTCTCAGAATCACCTTTCCGTGATTTACGTCATAGTATATGGTTGTCAGCTTAGAAACCTCCGACTCGTCGAAACATCCGAAAGGCTCCGATGTCCAAGTTCATCCTCCCATGAGCGGACTTGTAACATTAGATATTGCCTTGCAGATACTTCTTAGACTATCGGGGGCCCGGGGTCCTGCTTATTTACTTTGATATGCTTTGATATTCACTATTTAGATTATATCCGCGAGACTCCAAGACACAACGTAGAGGAACCAGAGCGTTTCTCTCCATCATCATCACCTACTCTCCGTCACTGTTCCGTCGTCTCTCCGAGGCCCCTTATACCTATTTTGCACGCAGATATCTCCTCCGATACCCAGCCTACATTTATCTAACATGGCAGAACAAGAAACCGTTCGAAACACGACATGGGTGTTCAAGAACCCACCTACCGCATTAATCGAGCCGGGCGTGACCACCGCCATCGAGAACCGGCCAGTGCAGCTCGTAGCGCCACCCGGTGGTGTGGTCGTCAAGCTTCTCGTTGCTGGACTCGATCCCCATCAGCGAGACCGCATGCGCGGCGCCGGCAATGTAGACTACGTCCCTGGCTACGAAAAGGACAAGCCCATCACCAACTTTTCCATCGGCCGGGTCATCCTCTCTGACACCGACACCTTTGAGCAAGGCTGTCTGATCGCCGGAAGCTTGCCCATCGCCGAGTACGCCGTTCTGCCCCCAGAGATCCTGAACTTCAAGATGATGGCCACACCTGCCGTGTGGAAGGTGACCAACCCCTACCAGTTGGACCTCAAGCACTACGTTGGCACGCTGGGACTGGCGGGAATGACCGCCTGGAATGCCTTTTACGGCCTGGTCAAGCCAGTCCCGGGCCAGACGATCTGGGTCAATGCAGCGTCTAGCTCGGTGGGCGAAGTGGTGGTGCAACTGGCCAAGATGGAGGGTATGAGGGTGATTGCGAGCGTGAGCTCGGACGAGAAGCTCGCGTACGTGGTCGACGAGCTGGGCGCCGATGCCGGCTTCAACTACCGTCAGGAGCCGATCGATGCGGCGCTGAAGCGGCTGGCGCCGGAGGGGTTGGATGTGGTATTTGAGAACGTCGGAGGGGACCACCTGCAGGCAGCTATTGGGAACATGAAGTGGTTTGGGCGGATCATCAGCTGCGGAGCAGTACGTGTGGTCTTTTTTGCCAAAATGACAATATTATAGACATCCCCCTACCCGTCAAGATCCTGGTTAACGTTCTTTCCCAGGCCTCCCAGTACAACAAGCCACCCGAGGAGCAGTACGGCGTCACCAACACCTCCGAGCTCTTCCGTCGCCGCATCACGATTCAAGGATTCATGTTCTGGGACGAGAACATTTACAAGGCAAACATTTACAACTTCTTGATGTGGATGCCGAGATGGATTGCGGAGGGCAAGATCAAGTCGCGATACGCTGTCTTTGAAGGGATCGACCAGGCACCGAAAGCGTTCCTCTCCATGTTTACCGGTGGCAGTTTTGGCAAGACAGTGCTGAAAATCGGCGAGGAATGATTGCGGTATTTGCCAAAGAGCCTCACATAGCGAATGCAATTGGCCATGTTTGAAGATTTTTACTTCGTAATAAAAAGAAATTAACTGATCACGGCCGCTTGACGAAATGAAAGCGACTTGGACATTACACATCTTGATTGGTTTTTGTTATAAAAAGAATGTGAATAAAAATAAAAATATAAAACACAAGTCTATTTGTTCCTCATCGGCATTTGTTCAAGTTCCCTTTTTCATTCTTTTTCCGCCCTTCACATCACGGCCCCCCTTTTCCTATTAGTCAGGGTCGAGCGCCATCTGGCCTCTTTATCAGATCCGGAAGATGATCATACAAAAATTCTCTTAGCAAACCATTCAGCTGACGGGACTCAATGAGAAAGGCGTCGTGGCCGTCTTGGCTCACGATCTCCCCTAGTGTGGCACGGGGAATCGACCGGGCTAGCTGCTCCTGCTCCGCAAAGGGGTACAGGCCATCAGTCTTGATCCCGAGGACAAGTGTGGGCTGCTCGATTAGGGCGAGTGCGGCCGTCACTGTATCGGCGCGAGCCCGTGCCAGATCGTGGGTGTCGAGCTTGTGGGTCAGGGCTAGGTAGCAGTTGCTGTCGAAGCGAAAGGAGAACTTTTCGGCCTGGTACCGGAGGTAAGACTGTGCGGCAAAAGTGGGATTGGAGCTAAGTATTTCTAATTTTCTGGTATCATTGGTGTCATTGCTGCCGTTGATCCAGCGTGGCACGGGATGGGATGCATTTCCATTCATACGGCCATGGCCATGGTCCGGAGCATTCTTTGGTGGCTGGGTTTTCCGTGTTTGCTTGGCTGTGAGCCCCTTCTCTTTGCCACCAGGACGCTGACGGCTAAATCGACGCTCCAGAGAGTCTCGGCTTCGATAGGTCAGCAGGGCGGCCATGCGAGCCGCCTCCAAACCAGCCACCGGGGGGTCCTCCAAGCTGTAACGGCCGCCGTGAAACTTGGAGTCGTGGTAGATGGCATGGCGTTGGGCCTCGCCCCAGCAAATTGCCCAGGCCCCTTGGTAGGCGCAGGTCGCAATCGGCACAATGCAGCAGACGTATTCTTTGCCCTCGTATGCCCATTCAAGCGCATGCATGCCACCCAGCGAGCCGCCCACTACGGCAGCCACTTGGCGAATCCCGAGATCGTTCAGGAGCAATCGATGTAGACTTAGAACTCAGTGTTTGTCAGCGTTTTTCCTTTTTTCTCTTATTTGTAGCAAGCCATCTGTAAATTGAACATACCGCACGTCGTCACGGATAGTGGTCGAGGGAAAGTCGGCACCATACCATCCCTCGGCAGGGTTTCCGTTCTTGGCTGTAACTGGGCTGGCTGTTCCATAGGGACTTCCTAGGATATTCATGCAGATCACAAAGAACTTGTCCGTGTCGAAGGCTTGTCCAGGTCCCAGAAGAGGCCCCCACCAGTCGCCAATGTCTGCACTCCCCGAGAGAGCATGACAGACGACAATGACATTGTCTGCGCGTGGAGAGAGAGTACCCCATGTCATGTACGCCACAGGGACATTGTGCATCTCCACGCCGGAATCGAGTATGAAGGAAGGCTGGACATAAACCTTCTGCCCAGGAATCCAGTGAGTGAATTTATTTTCACAATGCAGGTGGTCAGCCATTTTGTTTCGTTTTTGATCTGCTTTTTGTTAGTCAACCACGACTAAGCTAGACGAATCTAGTCCTGACCACAAACCGTCTCCTATCTTATTCTCTTTCGCCACGAATTTGAAATATAGTATCCTCTTGGTCCTCGTTATCATGGCGTGTATTCACTCTAGTGGTGTTACTTTGGTGTCGTTTGTACAATCATACAAGTAACTCTGTACATGTGATTTTCCTCCTCTGTCTATATAAGACAAGAATACTGGAACCATTTTACCGTTGGTATGATTGATTGCTTCATTTGGGCAACTAGTCAGACTCGACCAGAAATGGAACCTACATCCTCCTTGGCCTTGCTTCCGAAATCCACAGAAATTTCCCCGACACTAACCAGTGAAAACTTCTAGAATTTCGGAGCTCGCTCGGAAGTTTAGTATGCACGTTGTCCATGCTGCGGGGGAGAACAAAACGGATTGGAACTATAGATACATGCATCTTCATTCGGCATCGGAGGGTTTAAGGGTTTGACCCCCAACAACGATGAGCAGGCCATGGTTCCTGACCTAGAAAGCCAGAAATTTTGAATATCGATGCTCCTTGATTTTGAACTCCACTTCGCCATTGCTACCCTTACGCAACTAACGAAAGCATTACAGACTCTCAGGAGTCTCCAAACTAGTCCCCGAGATGCGGTTTCTTTGCCTCCATGGCTACGCCACATGCGTTGATGTCCTCAAAGAGCAGATGGAACCAATCATAGAGCATCTCCCCAGTAACTGGGAATACGAGTTCTTGGAGGCAGGAATGAAGTCATCTAAACTGATGATTCGTAAGTCGTCTCTAGACGCACCGTCTCCTCTCCAGACACAAGCTAACTCCTCAATACATAGCCACAATGGATCAAGTCCGCCCACCAAACTACTCCTGGCACAATTATCCGTACCCAGAGGACGTCCAGAATGCCTACAGGAGGCTGGTCTCGTTTGTCGAATCCGAAGGGCCCTTTGATGGCGTTTGGGGCTTCTCCCAGGGTGGCGCCATGGCCGCCCTGCTACTGCTTATGCACCAGAAATCAAATCCCGGTGGTCACAATTGGCCGTTCAAAATAGCCATCTTTACATCGACCTTTCTTCCTTATCGTATCGATTCTGGCTCCATCACGTGGGATGTGACGGAAAAAGACCAACTCCAGGCATCATACGAGCCTGGCGAATTCGACGCCTCCGGAGGCAAGCGAGACGTCGACTGGACGCAGGATGCCCGCACCATGCTGGACTACCATATCATTAAGAGGGTGCAAGAGCAGCTGGACTTCCCGGTCCGGGTTCTGCTCAAATACCGGCCCCAAGACGTGCCGGACAAGCTGACCCTACCCTCCGTACACGTCCGAGGAGTCAAAGATCCGTACTTCTTTGTCGATGACACCGTGTCGGAGTTGTTTGATCCCGAGACAGTCACGAAGATGACGCACCGCGGTGGCCATCACTTTCCACGGTTTTCCGACGAGGTGGTGCATTTTGCCGAATTGATCATCGAGACAGTGTCTACCCTTAATTAGCCTTCCCGCTGTGCCTCGATAACATAATATAGTGTATAGATTTTTTCTTTCTTATTCGTATAAGACACTTAGAATAGATGAAACAAGAGGGATAGACCCGCTTGTTCTGGTCGCTCTTCGACATACCAATTGACCTCTCCAAGTCTGACACTTCTCTATATATGGAGCCTAGGAGTCGTCCTGAGTGCAAAATGATGGACTTTCTGCCAAGTCGTTTCACCGATTATGACTTATTTTTGGGGCTACAACAATTACTCGGGCGTCTCGCCCCGCCGATTCTCTGCAGATTCAAGATTTTGGAACGGGATACTTCCTTCTTTTGCATCGTGGGAATAATTTCCCATCTGTCGTGACCATCCTCCCCTCCCCCAACAAAATAGTCGCCGTAGTCATCATGCTTCCGTCCGAGCGACAGCTCCGATTCTTGCTTAGTAACCCCGAATAACCTTCCGACCGAGTATACAACTCGCTTACACTGTATCCGTAAGGAGCAACAATATCTCCAAAAAAAAAAAGGAATTCCAGCAAACTCTCCGTCCTTCATTCCGTTCTCGGCACCTTTGTTCCTTCTCATCCATCTCATCCCATCTTACCCCTGCCGACACAAAGTTGCATACGCCCCCCTCCCCATTCCCTATCCTACCGACCGACCGCCCGGATCCAAAGTTGCCAACATCAGCACCGAAAACAAGACGGTGCCGCAGCTCCGGTAGGTAATTCCTCGTCCGAATCCTGGGGGAGAGGGGTGGGCCTCCGTTTTCTCGGAGCTGCGAAGGGAAAAGTGGTTTGACCCCCTTTCTGGTCGGACCCTGTTGAAAAAGGTCCGGTGTGTAGCAGAAAACCGCAAATACCTTGCATAGGTATGCAACACATCAGCTCGTAAGCCCTACAATGATAAACATGTTAAACACTAGGTTTTTAGTAGAATTCCCTATCTGTTTTAAAGAATTGTGTTTTCTAAGTTCATGACTGGAAAGCCTTAACTGTATCTATCGTTAAAGTTAATTCATTGCTTTAAAGTTTTAGATGTCTCAGAGTTTAGAGGGTCATCTCAAACGTTATGGAGTTATATATTTCACAACTCGGCTTAGAACGGCATTAACTACACATCATTAGAACACCGCCAAACCCGACAATTGACTGTTGAAATTGTGGGCAGAGGAAGTGCCTGCGGGCACAGTGACCACCTGGAGGTCCTGCTGGCGATGACCGCTGAAGTTTGACATTGTCATATTGTTGTTGCTTAATTCTCCAACAAAATCTTCCCTGGCTGTCTAGCTACAGTTGTTCTGTCAAAAACCAAAAAAAAAAAAATAAGAATCTGTAAGAGCGATAAAACCTAATTGGTCGACTGTTAAAAAATCCCAGACTCTAGGTAAATTCCGCAAAGCTGCCTTAGCTCGACGTTAACCCTACTATACAGTCTTCATAATACTGTCACAGTTTAGCCGCATCCACCTCCTCAATAAGTTGAGCTTCCTTTAGCCCTTAACCGCGCCCCATGCCTCCAGATAAATATTGGGAGAGGGACAGCCAGTATTATGCCAGCCAAGGCCAGCACGCTGTTGGCCCATCCATACCCAAGTGCCTGGTACATACTCGGGGCGAATAGTGGGAACAAGAAAGCAGTTAAACTCTTAATAAACTGGTTCGCTGCCATAGCACTGCTTGTGTGCTCACCATATGAGTCAATTACATACGCAACCACTGCAGCATCTAGGTGTTAGTAGGTATAAAACCGAAGGAAAGAGAAATTCAAGGAGATACTTACTCGGCAAGCCGCCAAGCTGCATCCCAAACATCATGATGACGACCCCGATATCAACCACAATCCAATGCAAGTGGCACTCAGCCGTCCACCCGTACATCAACACCCCCGCCCATGCAGCAATGATGCCAGGAATCATAAGCGGGATGCGGTATTCGGGAGTATGGTTCTGTACCTGTCGCCTCTTGTAGAAGTAGTCCATCATAGGCCCGCCGATCTGCGACCCTGCGACCTCGCCAAGCGAGCAGGCGATGTAGTGCAGCCCGCTGATCTCCACGGATTGGCGGTACTGGGTTACCCAAAGCGTAGAGAAGGTGGAAAGCGTAATGTACATAATACCGTAGTTGAAGCCCGACAAAATAGACGAGACCTGGATGATAGGGTGGAAGAGCAGGAGGCGCAGGGGACGCGTCAGGGCGCGGCCGATAACAGCTGTTGCTGACCTCTCGCCGTCAAGCCGTTCCCCCAATGTGTAGTACCGCGGATCCCCGGTTTGCCGACGGAGACGCTCGGCACGTCGTCGGAGGATCACAGGACCGTACGACTCGTGGAAGCTGAAGAACGACATGAAGATCATGGCACCTTGGAATATGGACGTGGCCCAAAACATCCACCGCCAAGTTGTGCGTGCGGCCATAAAACCGCCGATGATGGGGCCTGTGCCCACGCTTAGTTAGGTGGTTCAACTCGAATATCCACTGTTGGGGGGGTTCTGTGAAAAAAATTACCAATGGCCGCACCAAGCAATGGGATAAGAAGATAAATCCCTAACGAGCGTCCTCTCTGCTCCGGCCTCCATATGTCCCCCAAAACGCCACCGGCAAGCGCATAAATAGCACTGGCGCCAAAGCCCGCAAAAAAGCGAGCCGCAATGAGCGTTCCTTTGGTATGAGCGAAACCACAGACGATATTCCAGATCAGGAACCACACACTGGAGGCATGTAGAATAACTTCCCTGCCATAGATCTCGGACAGCGGACCCATGAATAGCGGGCCGAAGGCGGTGGCAAGCAGGTAGATGGACAGCGACATGGCCGACTCGGTTGAGTTCATGTCGAGCTCCTTAGCGATAGTTGACAGGGCGGGCGCCATAATAGTTGAGACCATGATACGGTTGAAGCCTGTGGCCGAGAGGACGTCCGTCACCATCCACTTGCGGCTCGTCGGCCAGTGTAGAGGGTTCGTTGCATCGTAGGGCTGGTTGAATGCTATCAGGAAGGGGTCGGACTCTTTCATGACTTCTGCGGCTGTGGTCCTGGTACCAGTAGCAGTAGCGGCAGACGGAGCCTGGATCGTGGCTAATTCTAGGTCCGAGGAATCGAGCACCACCGCAATCTCATCGGTGCTCTTGGGACTCGCCATAGCTGGGTTTGTGGTTGATGCGTCGGTCGTCAAAGGCTCAAAATGTAGGCGGCTACGTAGGGATGACTTCCAGTGCTGGTGCTGTCAATTGAAATAACTACAAAGACGTCAAACCTAGCAGTTGGGGGAACATTTGGGTCAGCGAGGGGAAGAAGGAGGATGGAGAAGGCAGCACTCTCGCGAACCTAGGAACTAGATAGGTGGTCGCGGATAGCCCCGGAAGCAATGTACTGGGAGTCACGTCAGTGACTGTGCACAATCCGGAATCCGTGAGTGGTGACTAATTACCTACATGGTCACATACCTAGCCATTCGAGGTAACAAAACTTGGTAGATAGAAGGACGATGGAAGGTCCCCACTAAATACTTCGTGTTTTGTTGGTAGCGAGGTTGGTTATTGCTTATCAGATCATCAGATAACGCCATCTGCTCCTCAGGGGTGGGGCAAGCACTCAGCACAAGTACCGAGCACCTTGGCTTTTTCATAAAGCGCACACCATTGACCAGAATACGAGAGACGGAACGAGTGTACTACCCAGATCCGTCCGATGTCACCACGCCACCTCACTATCTAACATGAGTGCAAGGCGTAATAAATTGTGTTCCATCCTTCAAAACATACTCTATAGTGAACAAGCTTTGCCTGCACACCCCGCGAGAAACTACAAATTACTAGATGCCTCAGATAAAGTGTCACACTGCGGCTGCTGGGGTATAGCGATACTGTACACATAGATGAGTGTTCTGGTTAATGTAAACCCAAATGCAGGGGTAAGAAACATGCATGAAAGGTAGTCTACGGTGTCTCCGACCTGCTGAACATTACTCTAATTACTAAAGTAAGTAAATCGCTGCGCGTCGGTGGGTGCCGGAGCTCAACGCCGACATTGAAGAACCAATCGACCCCTCACATCTTCCGGCATGCAACCTTGACAAAGACGAATAGAGAGTGAGTATGTAGTGGTCCATCAGACTTCCGATTTCGGGATGTAGACATGCAGGGGTGCGTGTCCCAACATTCGTCCTGCCTACTACTTTGTCCAGGATTCGGCTATTCAAGTTCTACAGGTTCCAAAGGTGTTCACGGAACTGAATCGACCCTAAACTCCAGCACTATAGGAGGGAACTACAAGACGATTTAGGCCAAATCGCCAGCTAGTAAAACTAGCTATTAAAATACCTAGTAAGTCTAGCTGCGCCTACCGCACATAGATACAAGGCTGGTTGTAGCAAACTGTCCAAGTAGGAGTCTTCTACGCAAAGTAACATAAATTCTTCAGTATTATTGAAGACTTTCCAAATATAGCACCAATATTAGAGGCAGATAATATTGCCAGCTTGGTTATCACCGTAAAACGACTCCCTACACCGCGCGAAAAGTTGACAGTTTTGTTAGGCGCCTCTCAGATACTGACAACCTGGACGGCCTAATCTAAATCCGTGCAGCACCCAGTGCTACATTGTCAAGCCTGTGCCGGCCCTGCTTAGTCCCGACTTGGTCCTTACCTAGTGCCTGGTAAACGGCGGGGGAGTTAGGGACCGGTTCGAGAAGCACAACAGCTTATATCTCAATTCATAACTGTACTTATCTCAGTCCAGCATAACTACTGCTAAATCCAATAGCCTTTTGAAAAGCATCCCCAAGGGGCAAAAAACATCAAGAAAAAAAGTAAGAAACTAGAAATAAAACTCAAGCAAGACCGGCCGGGACTAAGGCAGACTTGGCTGTGACCTTGTGCACAAAGGTCAACAGCGGATCGTTGCTGACAATGTCAAACACAGACAAGTCCGCCTGAAACTCCTTGCGCAGCCAGGTCCGGACCTCGATCGCGACAAGACTGTCGATGCCAAGGGACGGCAGAGACTTCTTAGGGTCAATGTCATCCAGGTCTATCTTGATAATGTTGGACACGCCGACCAACAGCTGGGCGAGCACGAGGTCGTAGACCTGGTCTTTAGACTCAGCTGCGGCTACGAGCTTCTTCCAATCCTCTTTTGTTGCCTGACTGCCGCTGCTCCCAGCCGCATGCCGGTCCAGCTGGCTGAGGATGGCGAAGCGCGAATCCGCAAACCAGTACGGGTCGTTGGAGGACGACTTGTCGAGCTGGCCACCAGTGGCCGTGCCAACCGCAACCTGCGTCGGAGCGCGTCCAGAGATGGCGGCCGCGACAAGGTTTAGCACATCCGTCTCGTTCATGGGCAATAGGCCACCATTCTTGAGGAGTTGGAATACGCTGTCGCGTTCGGTAGAGACGCCGATGCCGACGACCAAGCTGAGATTGAGACTGGTGGCCGCCAGGCCCAAGGCAGCACGGTGGTTCATGAGGGCATCCTGGTAGTTGTTGCCAGCATTGTAGTTAACCTGGCCACGGGAACCGACGATGCCGGCAATGGACGACAAGCAGACGAAGAAATCCAGGTCAGCTGGAAGCAACTCGTGCAGGTTGCGTGTGGCTTTGAGCTTAGGGCGCAGGGACAAATTCCAGTCCCTTGCAGACATGTTGTTGTAGATGCCGTCCTACATGATTGTCAGATTTGAAATAATATACAATTGGGGAGTGAAAGAGGGGAGGTCCTACTCTCAAATCCATGGCGCAGTGAATCATACCCTTGATCGGGGTGGAACTTTGCTGTACTTTGTCCAAGGCGACCTCCAGTTGTGCTTTGTCCGCTACGTCAACCGCAACGGCCGTCACCGAAACGCCTTGCTGCTGCAGCTCGTCGAGCAGGGCCTGCGCTTCCGGGTGCGCATTGCCGGACCGAGACAGGAAGATGAGATGCTTGGCGCCCTTCTCGGCGAGCATCCTGGCAATGGATCTTCCAATGCCGCCAAGACCACCGACGAGGACATAGGCGCTGTCCGGAGGCAGTCGGAACTCGCCGAGGGCTCCAGGGACGACGGGAACCACATCATCAGGCCGCGGGATGAGGACAATCTTCCCAATGTTGTTGCCACTCTGCATCAGTCGGAACGCCTGCTCTACTTCCCCAAAACCGTACTGCGTGACATTGGTTAGTGGCTTAATGGCACCCTGGTGCAGCAACTCCAGCACTTGTTTGCCGAGTTTCTCGCAGCGGTCGGGATACTCCGTGATGAGGACGGCAATGTCCAGCCCTGCAAAAGTAATGTTGTTCAGGAACGGTCGCATCTCCAGGCCGGTGTTGTCGTAGATGTCGCGTTTGCCCACCTCAATGAAGCGACCAAACGGCGCCACGCAGTGCCATGTGCGTCGCAGAGCTTCGTTGGCCAACGAGTTGAGCACAACGTCCACGCCCCTACCGTTGGTCACGCGCATAATGCCATCGGCGAAGGAATAGTCGCGGCTGTTGAAGATGTTGGACTCCGGGATGCCGTACTCCCCCATCAAAAACTTCTTTTTCCGGTCCGACGAGACCGTGGCGAAGATCTGTTTGGCCCCGAGGTACTGGGCGACAATAATAGCCGCCTGGCCGAGGCCGCCGGCCGCAGAGTGTATCAGGACAGTCTCGTCGCTTTGCAGGCGGCCGACGTTGATCAGCGAATGCACCGCTGTCATGTACTGGCCCATCAGCGCCGCGGCCACCTCGTCGCTCACATTGTCCGGGGTGCGCTGAAAGATGCGTGGGTCTACGCGCACGCGGGTCTGGAAGCACCCGGCGTGCAGGCCGAACACGCGGTCGCCCACGCGGAACTTGTCGATGCCGGGACCCAGCCTCGACACGATGCCCGAGCACTCCATGCCAACATTGACGTCTTCCATTTGGCCCATGGCCACCATGACGTCACGGAAGCTCAAGCCGACTGATCGGACCTCGATCTCCATCTGGCCCTCGAGCACGGGGTCCAAGGCGGACAAGCCGGACACGGGGTGGTACTCAAACGAGTCGAGGAGTCCGGGCTCGCGGAAGGACAGTCGCAGTGTCTGACTGCCGCCGGCTTGCTGCTGGAGGCCTTGCCGCAGGGGCATTTTGACTGTGGGGAGACTCTGTCCGGACTTGGCCGCGTCCAACAAGGCCTTGAGGTCGGCTTCCGGCTCAAGGCGTTCCACCAGGACCTGGCCCTGGCGAATGACATACTCCGAGTCCCTGGACTGTTCTGGCGTCTTGCTGCGCATGTTGCCGACGAGTCGAGCAATGGTATGCACATTGACGTCTGCATCGAGCGGGGCAGCCAAGTCGAGGGCGAGGGTGGTGAAGGGGATTTCCGGGTACTCGGCGCGGATCGTCCGGCCAAGGCCTTTGACGAGGCCCCTAGACTCGCAGTCCAAGGTCAACCACAACGTCCCCTGCGTTCCGAGAACCAAGGACCGAAGCTTGGCAAAGGAATACTCATCTGGATCTTCCAGGAATGGAACGTCCAGATCCAGGGCAATGAGAGCCAAGTGTGTGGAGAGTTGTTCCGGAATGACCGCGCCAAAGGGCATCTTGACAACATGATAATTGTGCGCTTGTTGAAGATCGCGCTCCACTTGTTCCACGACTCGTCTCAATCCGTATGATGGACGCTGCGGCACGACAATCAGAATGTTTTGGACTGTGGTGCTGCTGTTAGACTGTTCTGTTATCACGTGGGCAATGGTAACGCGCGACGTGTCGGAGACATTGATGGTGGTCAGGGGGGTGAAGCCTGCAGACACCAAGACATTGTCTGGGATGATGCCGGTGCTGTCAGAACCATTTGCAACCACCAAAACGCCGCTCGAGGGTTTCAGAAGCTCCTTGAGGTTGGCCAAAATGACAGAGTCGTCGCTTTCATATTTCAGAGCAGTGTCCAACACCACAAGATCGCGAGAACCCTGCTCGAACCCCTGGGCAACAGGATCCTCGGAAAGCTTCAGCTGTTGATGATGAATCAACTGATTCCATGGTCCAGAAGCGGAGGATGGTTCCTCAGGACGCGCCGCACCGGACAGAACGACCGACTTGATACGCTTGTGAATCTCCTTCAAAGCCCCAGTCGGTGTGGAGAGTAGGACCTTTGTGAGAAGACCACTCGAAGCTGGACTACAATCGAGAATGTCTAGAGCGGGATACTTGTGGGCGAGCAAGAACACGAATTTTCCCAGTGTGGTAGCAAGATCTGGACAGTCTTGCAGGAGCTGTTGGAGCTGAACAGCATCGGCCATTTCCACATCCGGGGCCAGGTGTGGAACAATAGGAACATGGCCTCCAAGAGATGATGCACTACCAACTTTTGGTTCGCTGGAGGAAGCATCTGCTTGTATACCCGAACCGTGAAGAGCCACAGACTGGCAGCCACGGAGTGCAATGACAGGCTTGTCTCCTCCGTCTTCGCTAAAGGCAAACACATCACTTGCCACTTTGTCGCCGCCGCCGAGCTTGCGGGTACGCGTGAAGCCATGGTACTTAGTGCCGGGGGTCGAATCAAAGTCCGCCGAGACATAGATGGACGCCGTGGACACGGGAAGTCGTGCTTTCAGGTGCTTGCCGTAGCCCGCGCTCGAGGTCAGGAGATGCACAAAAACGTCCAGGACAGACGGATGGATCAGACGAGGCGGCTCCCACTTTGCGGGGTACCACTGTGTCGTGTCCTGCACTTCCATGGTGTAGTGTGACTTGTCGTTGAGGAGGTGCAGCTCTTTTACTCCCTGGAAGGCGGGACCCAGATGGAATCCCGTCTTGTCGAGCGTGTCGTAAAAGACGGCGGGCTCCAGGCTCGGAAAATCTGCCTGCCGTATCTGGTCATAGTCTTTCTTGAGCTCCGCGTTGGCTGCCGCCTCTTCGTCCACAAAAACACCATTTCTGATAGCTGCTTCTCCCCTTGGACTATAGAGGGCCGTGATCAAGCCCGTGCAGTTTGCCGTCCATGTGCCGCTCTCACTACGGCTAGACACTTTGAATTCGGTCCAGTACGAGGAGTCGTCGGTCGCAATGGGTGACGAGCGCCACGGCGCGAGCTGAAGTCTCGTCTCAACCGTCTGGCTGAACGGAACCACCAGAGCCCGTCGAATGCTAACGTCGCGCACCTGGTAGCCCAAGACGTCGGTGCGGGTCTGGACCTGACGCATAGCTTCGATGGCCATGACAATCATGCCCGCCATGGGGTAGATGTTGGTACTCTGGAACTGGTGGTGCTCGATCCAGGGCTGCTCGGAGATGCGGAGGAGGTTGCGCCAGGACGGCTCTGTCTCTGTGGATCGTTCGTCTCGAAGGCCGAGAAGCTCTAGTCGTGGATGGGTCCTGTTTCTATAAGCCGAGACGGCAGCCGACTCGCTCCAGTAGCGGTTGGACGTGTTCCACGCGTATGGGGGGAGATCAATCAGCGCAGGTATCTTGCTATCGTCCGTTGCATTGCTACGATATGCGCCACGATAATCATGGTACGCATTCGCCCGGCGCACGTTGACCGGGTGGCCCAGGACAAGAAGCTCGCCAACAACCTCCAAGGTTGTCTGGATGGCGTCTTGCTGTCTCTTGATGGCCGACAAGTAGCGAGGGGGAGACGGAAGCGTGTCACTGACACTATCCAGAATCTGCTTCAAAGGCCCTTGCAGAGCCGCATGCGGTCCAATCTCGACGATGGCGTCAGGGCTTCCCTTCCTCAGACCGGTCATATTTCGTGCCTTGCCCCCCAGAAGGCCTGCATGGGCAGC
>Ga0164242_10002204_pt1 | contig 22630 bp, 20 predicted proteins | sample OricomgcompostMG_FD_108783 | JGI IMG/M metagenome (GOLD analysis project Ga0164242, IMG submission 108783) | Miracle-Growth compost microbial communities from Emeryville, California, USA - Original compost - Miracle growth compost (MG) ... | reverse complement strand
TCCGGCTCGACGACCGATCGTTGGCGACCGTCACCGAGGCGATCGGCGAGATCTCCGAATCGCTGCCACGCGCGCTGTGCTGGACCGCCGCATGGGACATGACCCGCGACGCGGAGATGGCGGCCCGCGACTATCTGCGCCTGGTGATACACCTGCTTGACGCCGAGCGTGACGTCGGCGTGCTGCAAAGCGTTCTGGTGCAGGCGCGGCTCGCGGTCGAACGCTGGGCCGATCCGGCGTTTCGGCAGACCGGCCTCGACCTGCTCGCCGAGGCCGCGCACGCGCACCTGCAGATCGCCGAGCCCGGGAGCGACCACCAGCTGACGTTCCTCCGCGCGTTCGCGGCCACCGCGAGCTCAGGCCGCCACGTCGACACCGTCGCGTCGATCTTCGAGGGCGAGACGCCGCTGCCCGGGCTGCCGCTCGACACCGATCTGCGCTGGACGTTGCTGATCCGCCTCGCGGCGCAAGGGCGGGTCGGGCGCGCCGAGATCGAGGCCGAGCTCATGCGCGACGACACCTCGGCCGGACGCCGCCACGCCGCGACCGCGCTGGCGGCGCTGCCGACCATGGAGGCCAAAGAGCAGGCCTGGAAGCTTGTGGTCGAGCACGCCGACACGCATAACGCGCAGATATCCGCGATCATCGGCGGCTTCCAACAGGCCGGCCAGCGCGATTTGCTCGCGTCGTTCGTCACCCCGTATTTCGATGCCGTCGCCGACGTCTGGGACGTTCGCACCGGCGACACCGCCCGCACGATCGCCGCCGGCCTGTTTCCCTTCCTGGTCATCGAGCAGTCGACGATCGATCGCATCGACACGTATCTGGCGAGCCGCCAGCCCACGCCGGGCCTGCGGCGCATCCTGGCCGAGAACCGAGACGCGCTCGTGCGTGCGTTGCGCGCGCGCGAACGCGACACGGCGGCCGCGGCAGAAGCGCCACAGCGGTAGGGCAAATTCACGCGCTCACAGCGCTGCACGTGTCTGCGGCACTGCCGGGGCCACGGCACTGCCGGGGCCGCGACGTCTGTCCGCGCTAGCGGGTCACGAGGCGGGTCGCGTCGGCGCGGCGGTGTCGCCCGTGGACGACGTCAGATCGATGACCGTCGCCGCCTTTGACACGGTGGCCGCGCGCGGCCCGGCGCCCCGCACGGTGTCGCGGCCGGCCGCCTTGGCCTCGTAAAGCGCGCGGTCGGCGGCGTCGACGAGCGCGCGCAGGCTCGCGCCGCTGACCGACATCTCCGCGACGCCGATCGACACCGTGACGCCGACCCATTCGCCGCTGTCGGATCGCACCCGGAGGTCGGCCACGCTGGCGCGCACGCGCTCCGCGGCGTTGACGGCGTCGGGCAGGCTCATGCCGGCGAGCACGACGCCGAACTCCTCACCGCCGAGACGACCGACGAGATCGCCGGGGCGAACGGCCGTGACGACGGTGTGCGCGACGGCGGCGAGCACCGCGTCGCCGGCGAGATGGCCGTGCCCGTCGTTGACCGCCTTGAAGTGGTCGACGTCGATCAGCATGACCGCGAGCTGCGAACCGCTGGCCCACGCCCGGTCGACCTCGCGCGCGCCGTTCTCGCGCCAGTAGGTCGCGCTGGCGAGATCGGTGAGCAGGTCGGTGCGCACCGCTTTGCGCAGGCCCGAGAAGACGTGGTGCTGCACGAGCAACACGGGCGGGACGACGAACAGCAGCAGCGCCGGATTCACCGACCACAGCAACGCCGCGAGCACGCCCATGGAAAGGTCGACGACATCGAGCACGGCGCCTTCGCGGTCGGCGAAGAACCCCCGCACCGCGTCGAGGCCCGCGGTGGCCACGACGATCCCGCCGACGAGCACGTGGTTGACGATCCAGGACGCGGCCAGCGCGGCCACGATCGCGACGATCGGACGTAACCCGCCGCCCAACTCTGCGGCGGTCCAGCGGGCGGCGGTCCAGCTGGCGGCGGAGTGGTTGGCGACCAGCCGGTGCGCTTCGCCTGCCGCGATCTGCGCGAGCCCGATGGCCGCGATGCTGTAACTCAACTTGAGCACGCTTCGGCGCCCGGCTCGCAGGTGGACGTACGTCACCGTGGCGGCCACCATCGCGGCGACGTAGACGGCCGGCAGCAGCAACGCGACCGGCAACATCCACACGCCGAGGAAGTCGCGCGAGAGCCTGTCCTGGCGGGCTCGCGGCCAGGCGAGCCGAAGCGAGACCTCGACGCTGAGCACCGCCGCCGCCGCGAAGACGGCCATCGTCACGACATCGCGAGCGGTGAAGGTCGTGAAGGCGGCAGACGCCGCGAACGACGCGACGAAAGCGATCGTGACACCGCCGACCAGAGCCGCCGCGGGCGCGGGCAACAACAGCCGCGGCATGTGCGCCCGGTTCGTCACGGGCACGCACCCCCCCACACCGGGGTCACCAAACCCCACGAAGGCTTGAATAGGACGATCTGGTCGACACCCTACGCGGCACGCGGCGGTATGTCACCATTTCCGCGCGCCGTTCATTCACCAGGGGTAGCGAATGCGTTACTCATGGTTCTTGGATGGTCACGCACCACCCTGCCACTCCGCAGCCCGGGCCCCGGCCCGGCTTCCCCCTCGGAGAGGAGGACCACATGCGCGCCTACACAACGCCACGTGCCACGCACTGGACCTGATCCACATCGCCGGTGTCCGGCGGTCGCGACCACCACTGGTCGTGGCCGCCGTGCGCCGCGAGCGACGCGGCTAGCCGGCGTCGTGCTCGTGCAACACCCGTGGGCGGCTGGCCGACTGGGCCATCATGCGCACGCCATTGGTGATGCCGCCCGCGAGGTCGCCGCCCGCGAACGAGGTCGCCATCGACAAGCTGGCCAGCCCGGCTGCCCGGTCGTCGACCCTGCGCCGCGCGATCTCACCCGTGACGATCTCGACCCTGCGTCGCTCGGGCTCGACGAGCACCAGCACAGCGCTCGGGGCCTCGGCGCCGAGGCTCGCGTGCAGGCGCGTGGCATGCTCCCGCGCGTCGCCCTCGGCCGGGCCGATGTAGACGGAGAAATGCAGGCCGGTCTCCGCTCGAGCCGACGCGAGAGCCTGGCGGATCTGGTCGGCCTGGCGAGGAGTGAAAGCGTCACCAGCGGGCACTGGCGCCACCCCCTTCGATCGTCGCGACAGAAGCCGCGGCCTCGGCGCTGACGGCGCTGACAGGCCCCCCGGCCTCGGCCGGGCCGCCGAACCAGACCGCGCCCGAAGTCCACGGGCGCCCGGGCCGATAACGCGGGCCCCGGACCATCGACGGCAGAAGAACCAAGAACGCGATGACGGCCGCGGTGGCGAGCGGGATGCCCGCGAAAACGAGCAAAGTCTGCACCCACGACATGTGGCCACCCGGATCGCCGCGCTCGCCGATCGCGAGCGCGGGGCCCGCGGTCGCGAGCAGCATGCCGGTGACTCCGGCAAGTCCGAAGGCCGCGTGGGCGACCAGTCGCGGAGTTCGACGCGGGATCACGGTCTGCCTCGCCAACGTGTCGGAATGTCGATCGGAATGTCGATGTGTGCCGAGGGCCGGCAAGCCCCCTACTGCGCAGGCTCACCGTCCGACGCCACGGTAACGGATGCCGCCGGATCGGCGACCACAAGGGCCAGCCTGCGGGCACGCGTCGACGTCATCAGGTCTTCCAGCAACACCGGACGTCGCCGCGCGTCGGTCATCGGCACCCGCCAGTTCGGATACTCGTCGACCGTGCCGGGCTGGTTGACCGGACGCCGGTCCCCGACGATGTCGGGCAGGTAGACGCCGACCAACCGGGCCGGGGTGCGCGCGACATAGGCGTGCAGCGCCTCGACGATCCGGTCGACATGCGGTTCGAGGCGCGCCGCCAGCGGCTCGCCGTCGGTGGGCGACGACCCTGCCGCCGACACCTCCGCCACGACTTCGTCATCGAGCAGGCCGGCCGCGCCCAGCACGCGGAGCCAGTCGAGGCGCTCGGCCGCGTCGAACGCCCGCTCGTCTTCGACGCTTCGGGAGAGCAGGCCGAGGCCGGCGCGGATCTCGACGTGCTCGCCGGTGAGATAGCCGGCGGTCGGCGGCAGGTCGTGCGTGGTGACGGTCGCCAGGCACAGCTCGCGCCATCGCTGCGGCGGGCGCGGCTGGCCGGCGGCGTCATGCTCGAACCACAGGATCGAGGTGCCGAGCACGCCGCGCTCGCGCAGGTGGTCGCGCACCCACGGCTCGACGTTGCCGAGGTCTTCGCCGACGACGACGGCCCCAGCCCGCGACGCCTCCAGCAACAAGATGCCCACCATCGCCTCGTGGTCGAGCCGCACGTAGGCGCCGTCGGCCGCCGTGGCGCCGTCGCGCACCCACCATTGCCGGAACAGCCCGATGATGTGGTCGATGCGCAGGCCGCCGCCGCGCCCGAAGGACGCGCGCAGCAGGTCGCGATACGGCCGAAACTCAGCCGCCGCCAGGCGGTCTGGACGCCAGACCGGCAAGTTCCAGCACTGTCCCTGCTGGTTGTACATATCGGCCGGCGCGCCAAGCGAGACGCCGGCGGCGAGCACGTCCGCGAAGGCCCATGCGTCGGCGCCGTCAGGGTTGACGCCGACCGCAAGGTCGTGCAGCACGCCGAGCGCCATCCCGGCCGCTCGCGCAGCGCGCTGCACCTCGTCGAGCTGCTCGGCGCACAGCCACTGCAGCCAGCAGTAGAAGTCGACTAATTCTCTTTCGTCAGCGCGAAAATCGGCGACCTCCACCGAGCGCGAGTCGCGTAGCTCGGCGGGCCACGCGCGCCAGGGCAAGCCGTGCCTGTCGGCGAGCGCGCACCAGGTCGCGAAATCGACCAGCCCCTCGCCCTCGGCGTCGACGAACTCGGCGAACGCCGCCTGCCGCGCCGGGTCGCGTCTCGCGACGAACGCGCCCTCGAGAACGCGCCGCTTGGCGGCCCAGACGGCGTCGCGATCGAGCGGAGCGTCACGGTCGTTCATCGCCCGCAGCGGCTCGGCCGCCGACGCAAGCTCGGCCCGCGTCAACGACGCGACTTCGGGGACGTCTTCAACCCGAAGGTAGATCGGGTTGAAAAACCGGCGGCTCGACGGAAAATACGGCGACGGGTCCATCGGCGGCGTCGGTTCGGCGGCGTGCAAGGGATTCACCAAAACGAACCCGGCGCCGAGTTCGCTCGCGCTCCAGACGGCGAGCTCGCGCAGGTCGCGCAGGTCTCCCATCGACCACGAACCGCGCGAGCGAACCTGGTACAGCTGCAGCATGGGTCCCCATTCGCGGCGTGCCGGAACGTCGACCTGATCCGGCGCCACGATCAGCAGGCACCTGGCCGTGCGCTCGCCCGAGAAGGCGTGCAGGTGGTGGTAGCCGAGCGGCACGTCGTCCGGAATCTCGAACGTGGCCTCGCCCACGAGACCGCCGTCGAGCTCGCGGGGGTCGACCCACACCATCAGCTGCCGCAGGTCGCGGCGCGAACCGTCTTCGAGCTCGAGCACGACAGCCGCCGGATCGCCGTGCGGCACGTGCACCGCCACCTGGCCGGGCCGACCGCCACGGATCACAACGTACGACGGCGCCATCCGCCGCCAGCCCGCGAGCCGGGCGTCGTCAAGCGCGCGCCGGATCGCGTCGGGGGTGCTCACGTCGAGCCCGAGCGCGGTCAAGACGCCGACGATGGCGGACGACGACGCGTGCGCCCCGCCCCCGCGCCAGTGGCCGAAGCTGGTGGCGACGCCCCACGCGCCGGCCAGTTCGGCCAGCTCAGGCTCAACGTCGCACATCGACACCCGCCCCGGTCGGCCCGAATCGCATGAACGCCGACACTACGCGCAGGGCAGGCGTCCGGCCGCCAACCGGACCGCGCCGCTGGACGCACGGCCGCCGGCGGATGAGCGGCGGCTCAGGCGCTCGCCGACTGGTCGACCGCGCCGCCGAGCGGATCGCCGTCCAGATAGGGGATCCAGCGGGGATCGCTGCGCCCGGTGCCGAGGATTCGCCATGCGACGCCGGTCGGCGCGCGCGGGGGCCGGCGCAGCCGCCAACCCATCTCGGCCACCGTGCGGTCGGCCTTCACATGGTTGCAGCGGCGGCAGCACGAGACGACGTTCTCCCAGCTATGGCCGCCACCGCGGCTGCGCGGCACCACATGGTCGAGGCTGGTCGCGGGCGCCTCGCAGTAGACACAACGACCGCCGTCGCGCAGGAACACGCCACGGCGGGTGAGCGGGACGACCGTCCGATAGGGGATCTTGACGAACCTCGTCAACCGCACGACGACAGGCACCGAGAGCGCGGCGCTCGCGCTACGCAGCAGCACATCGCCGTCTTCTAGCGCGATCGCCTTCGCGGCGAGCACCAACAACAGCGCGCGACGCCCCGGCACGACGCCGATCGGTTCGTACGTCGCGTTGAGGACGAGCGCGTAAGCCACCGAAGCCTCCATCGGCCTCCTCGCCGGCTCGTCAACCGACTGTGTTGGGCACAGTGTCGCCGGTCGACCGGGTCGCGCGCCACTAATTCGTCCGGACGCCGCCCGATGTCGCGCTCGAAGGCAACCCCCGACGCCGCCACTAGGGTTGGTCTCATGAGCACGCCGAGCCGCCTTGGCTACCCCCCGGCCCGCCGACTCGACCTGGTCGAAAGGCTGCCCGAACACGCGCCCACCTACGACGTGCCCGACCCTTACCGGTGGCTCGAAGACGCGACCAGCCCGGAGTCGGCCGAGTGGCTGCGCGCCCAAGACGCGCTGGCGGCCGAGCAGCTCGCGCTGCCCGGCCGCGACGCCATCCGCTCCCGCCTCACCGAGCTGCTGGCGGCGGGCGTCGTGACCGCGCCAGCGTGGCGACGTGACCGGCGCTTCTTCATGCGACGCGACGCAGCGCAGGAGCATGCGGTCTTGCTCACAGTCGACCCCGACGGCGCCGAGCGGGTGCTGATCGATCCGATCGCGATCGACCCTTCGGGCGCCACGACCCTCGACGCGTGGCAACCGTCGAAGGAAGGCGCGCTGCTCGCCTATCAGCTCTCCGAGGGCGGCGACGAGGAGTCCGTGCTGCGCGTGGTCGACATCGCGACCGGCGCGCTCGTCGACGGCCCGATCGACCGCTGCCGCTACTCGCCCGTCGGATGGCTCCCGGGCGGCGAGGCGTACTACTACGTGCGCCGGCTGCCGGCGTCCGAGGTGCCACCCGGCGAGGAGCAATTTCATCGGCGGGTGTGGCTGCACCGGGTGGGCGCCGATCCGGCGACAGACGTGTGCGTCTTCGGCGCCGGCTTCGACAAGACCACGTTCTTCTCCGCCTCGGTGAGCATGGACGGCCGTTGGCTGGTGGTCAGCGCCAGCCCCGGCACCGCGCCGCGCAACGACGTCTGGATCGCCGATCTGCGCGCGGGCGACCCGGCGGCGCCGGCGCTGCGCGAGGTGCAGGTGGGCGTCGACGCCCACACGAGCGTGCACGTCGGCCGCGACGGGCGGGCCTACATCTACACCGATCGCGACGCGCCGCGTGGGCGCCTCGTCGTCACCACGCCCGAGGACCCCAGCCCGCAAACCTGGCGCGATCTGCTGCCCGAAGATCCCGAGGCGGTGCTGGAGGATTTCGCGATCCTCGACGCCGCCGATCTGGCCCGCCCGGTCTTGCTCGCGTCGTGGACCACGCACGCCGTGAGCGAGATCACCGTGCACGACCTCGCCACCGGCGAGCGCGTCGGCGAGGTGGCGTTGCCCGGGCTCGGCTCCGTGGGCGGGCTCTCAGAGCGGCCCGAGGGCGGCGCCGAGTGCTGGTTCGGCTACACCGACCACACGACGCCGTCGAGCGTGTTCCGTTACGACGCGCGCACCGGCGAGACCGCCGCGTGGGCCGGCGCGCCAGGCGTCGTCGAGGTGCCGAAGGTGCACGCCCGCCAAGTCGTCTACACCTCGCGCGACGGCACGCGCGTGCGCATGATCGTGGTGTCGCCCACCGCCGACGCCGACGAGCCGAGGCCGACGATCCTGGGCGGCTACGGCGGTTTCGGGGCCTCGATGACACCGGGATACTCCGCGACGATCCTCGCGTGGGTCGAAGCCGGAGGCGTGTACGCGATCGCCAACCTTCGCGGGGGCGGCGAAGAGGGCGAGAGCTGGCACCGCGACGGCATGCGCGCCAACAAGCAGAACGTGTTCGACGACTTCCACGCGGCGGCCGACTGGCTCACCGACCACGGCTGGACGACGCCATCGAAGCTCGCGATCTCGGGCGGCAGCAACGGCGGGCTGCTGGTGGGCGCGGCGCTCACCCAGGCGCCGCAGCGCTACGCGGCCGTCGCGTGCTCCGCCCCCCTGCTCGACATGACGCGCTACGAGAGGTTCGGACTTGGCCAGCTGTGGAGCGAGGAGTACGGCAGCGCCGACGACCCGGAGGAGCTCGGCTGGCTGCTGGCGTATTCGCCCTACCACCACGTGACCCCGGGGGTCGCCTACCCGGCGGTTCTGTTCACGGTCTTCGACTCCGACACCCGCGTCGATCCGTTGCACGCGCGCAAGATGTGCGCCGCCTTGCAGGCGGCCACCACCGCGGCGGCGTCCGACCGGCCCATCGTCTTTCGGCGGGAAAGCGACGTCGGCCACGGCGCTCGCGCGGTCAGCCGCAGCATCGAGCTCTCGACCGACACCCTGGCGTTTCTCGCCGCGCACACCGGCCTGACGCCCCACCCCCTAACCCCCCGTTGATCATGGGCAAGGTGCTGTCTTTGGGCGCCTTGACCCGACACCTTGCCCATGATCAACGCGATCCGAGGCCCTCGGCGCCGAGGCGCATCACCATCGCGGCGCCGCCGCTGGTCGAAGCTCCGACGTCGAGACAACCGCCCGACGACTCGGCCGTGCGACGGACGATGTCGAGACCGAGGCCGGTCGATCCACCGCCGCTTCGGCCACGGCCGACCGAGCCCTGGCCGATGCCGGGCCCGTCGTCGGCGATCATGACCGAGGCGCCGTCGCGCCCGAGGTCGACCGCGACCTGCAGCGCGGTTCCTTCGGGAGTGTGGGCGAACACGTTCTCCAGCAGCGCGTCGACCGCGGCGGCGAGCGCGTCGGCGGTCACCCGCACCAGCTGGCGCGAATTGCCGGGCAGCCGCAGGTCGAGCCGGCGCCCCTGATCTTCGGCGAGCACCGACCAGAACGCGACTCGCTCGCGCACCACCGCCACGACGTCGCACGCCGGCATCGCCGGCTCCCGCACCCCCCGCCGAGCCTCGCGGATCACGTCGCCGACCGATCGCTCCAGCACGTCGACATGCTCCGACAGCCGAAGCGCCTCCGGCGATCTCGGCAGCGCCTCGGCGGCGAGCTTGACCGCGGCGACCGGGGTGCGGAGCCGGTGAGAGAGGTCGGCGACCTGCTCACGCTCGTCGTCGAGCAGCTCCTTGATGCGTTGCGCCAACCGGTTCAGCGCCACCCCGACCTCGATGACCTCGCGCGGCCCCGAGATCGGCGCGCGGGCCGACAGGTCGCCGCTCGAGAGCCGGTTCGCGGTCGACGCCAACGCCGCGACCGGTCGCGCGGTGCGTTGCGCGAGCCTGTCGGCGACCAACAACGCGACCAGCAACATGCCGAAGCCCACGGCGATCAGGATCCCGATCGCCGTGTCGACGCCCTTGTGCACGATCGACGGAGGCACGAACGTGCGCACGACGACCGGACCGCCGGTCGCGGCCACCGGGTTCCAGATCTCGAGCCCACCGTCATGCGCGACGTTGATCTGCCGGGAGTTGGTGCCCGGCGGATTGCCGCGAGCGACGCCGAGGCTCTTCACGTCGATGTCGTCAGGCTTCGGGCCGATCCACTCGTCGTCGAGCAGCACCACCGACGACGTGATGCCGTCAGGCGCCGTGCCGGCGGAGAGCAACGCGTCGCGCAACGCCGCCGGGTCGGTCGGGTCGGTCGCGCCCTGCACGGCGTAGCCGACGCTCTGCGACTGCTGCAGCCCCTCGTTCAACGCGTTCTTCTGGGCAAGGCTGCGCACCAGCAACGACAGCGGGATCAAGAACGCGACCACCACCAGCGACGTCGTCGCCGCGGCGAGGATCAGCAGCCGGGTACGCACAGCGTCAGGCAGGTCGGGCCCACGATCTCACCTAACCTTCGGCGCCGGTCGGATCGACGAGCTTCACGCCGACGCCGCGGACGCTGAGCAGATACCGCGGCGCGGCCGCCGACTCGCCGAGCTTGCGGCGCAACCACGACAGGTGGACGTCGACAGTCTTGTCTGCCCCACCGTAAGCCTGTTGCCAGACCTCGGCGAGCAACACCCGCTTGCTCACCACGTCGCCAGGGTGCTCGGCCAGGTAGAGCAGCAGGTCGAACTCCTTGCGGGTCAGCTCGAGCCGCTCGCCGTCGAGACTCGCCTCGCGGGCGCGCTGGTCGATGCGCAAACCACCGACGCAGACCGCTTGCGCGGCGTCGCCGCCCGCCATGCGCCGCAGGACCGCGCGGATGCGGGCCTCCAGGTGGTCAGACGCGAACGGCTTGACGATGTAGTCGTCGGCGCCGGCGTCGAGGATGCGGACCATCTCGTTCTGGTCGTCGCGGGCGGTCGCCACGATGATCGGCACCTTGCTCACGGCACGCACCATCTGGATCAACGTGCCACCGTCGAGGTCGGGCAGGCCAAGATCGAGGACGACGAGGTCGGGCGCGGTGTCGACGACCGCCTGCAGCCCCGTCATGGCCGACGGCGCGGACGCGACGGCGTGACCCCGCTCGCTCAACGACCTGGTCAGGGTGGTCCTGATACCGGCATCATCTTCGATCAGCAGCAGACGTGGCACGGTCTGACGGTACTCAATCCGCCACCGGTTCCGCGCGCGTCGCCGCGCACTTTCTTCGAACGGCTTGAACTCGGCTTAACTCGGTGACGAGGTCGGGAAGCCGACACTTGGAGTGTGCCGGAACAGGCAGGGTCGGATCATCCGCAGCCTCCGCGCCGTCCGGACGCCGCTCATGGCGGGGGCCGACGGCGCGCTGGCCATGCTGCGTCGTCCACCCGCTCGTGGTCGTCACGCCCCGTGGGCCTCGCCATCGGCTGGCTCATGTCGTGCGCGCTGGTGACCGGGGTGACGTTGACCGCGGTCGAGCGGGTCGGCCACGAGGTCTCCGGCTCGCAACCGTCGGTGCTTTCCCAAGACGGGGTCGCCCAGGTGGCGGCCGCCCAATCGTCGTCGGCGGCGTCAGCGTCGGCGTCCGCCATCACGAGCACGACGCCGTCGGTGCCGAACTCGCCGGTGGCGTCGCCGCAGCCCACAAAGCCCTCCCCGACACGGAACGGCACGCCCACGACGTCGACGAGCCCGGCCCCGACCGTTGCGCCGTCGACCAGCCCCCCGGCGACGGCGTCGCACCCATCGTCGGTGGCGACGACGACCGCCCCGCCGGCGTCACCGCCCCCCGTGTCGCCGAGCGAGTCGTCATCGCCGGCGTTGACGACGAGCGCTCCGCCGACCTCCACGTCGCCGTCGGCGCCCCCCTCCGGAAGCCCGTCCGCGACGCCGTCGAGCGGCACCATCGCCGTGGTTCCGAAGGGCGATCCGAACCCCTACGCCCGCATCAAACTCGTGTGCCTCGGCGACACGCTGTCGGCGACCGCGGCGATCCTCGACTCCTCGTACAGCGTGACGATCAAGCCGACTCCGCCGTCGCGCGCCGACTTCGTGTTCACCAAGGGCGCCCACACGACCGAATACGTCTACAGCTGCAGCGACGGCTTGATCGTCGGCGGCCTGGTGATCCCCGAGCGGCCCTGACCGCCATGCCCCCCGACCACCGAATCTCCGGGCGTCAGGCGAGCGCGGCGTCCAGGGTGATCGTGGTGCCGGCCAGCGCCTGGCTCACCGGGCAGCCGGCCTTCGCGGCGTCGGCGAACTGCGCGAACTGCTCGGCCGTGACGCCCGGCACGGTCGCCCGCACGGTCAGCACGATCCCGGTGATGCCCTGACCCGGCTGGAATGTGACGTCGGCCCGAGTGTCGAGCGTGATGTCGGTGTGCCCGGCCTTGGCGAGGCCGTTCGAGAGAGCCATCGCGAAGCACGACGAATGGGCGGCCGCGATCAGCTCTTCGGGGCTGGTCTGGCCACCGGGCTCCTCGGCCCGCGCGGGCCAGCTGACGTCGAAGGTCGCCAGGCCTGACGACTCGAGCGTGACGGCCCCCTTGCCGCCCTCGAGCAGCGGGCCCTCCCAGTGCGTTGACGCGGTGCGGGTAGTGGCCATCGGTCGATCCTTCCGAGACGTCGGTATGGGGTATCGGTATGGGGTGGTGCAGGAGCAGCGGTCGGCGACCGCTGCGCCGGTCGACCTGGGACAATGGCGTCGTGACACAAGCTGAGGGCCCGACGTTCTACGACCTGGTCGGCGGCGCCGAGACCTTCCGGCGCCTGGTCCACCGTTTCTATCAGGGCGTCGCCGACGACTCGCTGCTGCGCCCCATGTATCCCGAGGCCGACCTCGCCGGCGCCGAGCACAGGCTGCGCACGTTTCTCGAACAGTACTGGGGCGGCCCGAAGACCTACGGCGAAGAGCGCGGGCATCCGAGGCTGCGCATGCGCCACGTGCCCTACAAGATCGGCTTCGCCGAGCGCGACGCCTGGCTCGGCCACATGCGTGACGCGATCGACGAGCTCGACCTGTCCGCCGATCTTGACGCCACGCTGTGGCGCTATCTCACCGCGGCCGCCGACAGCCTGGTCAACGACCCCGGCGCTCGCGCCGCGCCGGGCGACGGCTCGGCGTCCTTGCCGATCGTCGGCTGACCGTTCTCGAGCAGCTGGCCGCCCTCGAACACCAGTGACCCGGGCCGACCGCGCCGCATAGGGTTGCGCCGTGGCCGGCCTTGTGCAGTTGCGAGAGTTGCTGCGGCTGTGGGGATTTCGCCGCCTCTACGCCACCCGCCTGGTGTCGGCGAGCGGCGACGGCATCTTCCAGGCGGCGCTCACCAGCTACGTGCTGTTCAACCCGCAGGAGGCGACGACACCCGCCGAAACCGCCTACGCGCTCGCGGGTTTGCTGCTGCCGTACTCCCTCATCGGGCCCTTCGTCGGCGTCTGCCTCGATCGCTGGTCGAGACAACGGCTGCTGGTGATCTGCAACCTGGTGAAGGTCGCGCTGGTGCTCACCGTGGCGGGCCAGGTCGTCTCCGGCAGCGAGGGCGTCGCCTTCTTCGTCACCGCGGTGGCGGCGCTCGGAGTCAACCGGCTGTTTCTCTCGGCCCTGTCGGCCGGGCTCCCCCGGCTCGTCGACGACGAGCAGCTGGTCACCGCGAACGCGTTGTCGACGACCTCCGGATCGATCGCGACGATCGTCGGCGCCGGCGTGGGCGGGCTGTTCCGCTTCGGCATCGGCTCCGGAAACGGCGTCGTCGCCACGATCGTCGTCCTCGCCGCCGCGGTCTACGGGGCGTCGTCGGCGATCGCGGCGACCATGCCACGCGATCTCCTCGGTCCGGACGCCGCCGAGCGGGCGTCCGCGAGATCGGCGTCCGCCTGGCTGGCGATGCGCGGCGTCGTGCGCGACTTGCGCGGCGGCGCGGCGCACGTGATCCGCCATCGTCGCGCCGCTGACGCGCTGCTCGCGATCAGCGCGCACCGGTTCCTCTACGGAGTCGGCACCCTGACGATCGTGCTGCTCGAGCGCAACTACTTCTCGCGCGACGTGACCTCCGGGCTGCTGGGGCTCGGCGCGGTCGTCGCCGCGTCGGGCGCGGGCATCCTGGTCGCCGCGCTGATCACGCCCGTGGCAAGCCGCCGGATCGGCAAGCGGGCCTGGATCACCTGGATGCTGCTGGCCGCGGCGATCGGGATCGCCGCGTTCGGCCTGCCCTTCCAGCGCGCGCTGCTGGTGGCCGGGGCGTTCGTGCTCGGCGTCTCGGCCCAAGGCGTGAAGATCTGCGTCGACACGACCGTGCAGGAGGAGATCGACGACGTCTTTCGCGGCCGGGTGTTCTCCGTCTACGACATGCTCTTCAACGTCACGTACGTCGCGGCGGCGGGCGTCACCGCCACCGCGCTGCCGGAGTCAGGCAAGTCGTACGTCGTGATGGCGCTGCTCGCGGCCGGCTACCTCGTGGCGGCGGCCGGCTACTCGGCGATCTCGAGCCGGCACCGCGGAGGCATCTCGCCGTCGTCCGACCTCGTGATCGAGATGGACGACGCCGGAGCAGCCTCGGCCGTCGCCGTGTTGGAACCGGGAAATCCTCAAGTCCGGGGGCAAACCGGCCGTAGTCGGAGGTGAAGGCGCCTGTCCATAGGCGCCCGGCAGATGTGGAGGTGTGGCTGTGGAGCCGAGCACGCTGACAGCCACCGGCGGGGCGACGAGCGTCGTGACCCGCGCCGCTCCGGAGACGGCGGTCGAGGCTCTCGAGAGCCGGCTCGCCGGGCAGACCTCTGAGCTGGTGAGGCTGCGCAAGAGCGCCGAGACCGCCCAAGCCCTGCTCGACCTGCACACCGCCTGCACTCGCCAGCGCACCGTCGTCGGCACCGCCCGGCAGATCGCCGCCGTGGCCTCGGCCATGACGCGCGCGCCGATCGTGGTCGTCGGCGTCTTCCAGGCGGTCAACCAAGAGCCGCTGCTCGCGGTGAGCATCGGCGACGGCATCGTCGACGAAGCTCAGATCGGCGACACCGTGTGTGAGATCGCCGCCCAGCCCGACCTCGCGTGGCTGCGCACCGAGAACCGGCTGCGCGTCGTCAGCCGCGAGACCGCGACCGCGTCGACCGCGCTGCTGCTCGCCGAGCTGCACGCGCAGCGGGTGCTCATCACCCCGCTTTTCGGCCAGGGCGAGTTCGTCGGCTGCATCGTGGCCAAGCTGCCCGAGGCGACCCCCGACCCTGACGACGTCACCGTCATCGAGGGCGCGTCCGCGCTGCAGGCGCACGCCGGAGACCTGCTGCACCTGGCGCTGGTGCTCGACGAGCTGCGCCGCCGCGCGCTGCACGACGCGGTGACCGGATTGCCGAACCTCGCCGTCTACGAGCAGCGGCTGGTGCGGGCGTTGGCCAGGCGGGGCGCCGCCCAGCCCGGCCACGACGAGGTGGCCTCGATCCTGATCCAGGTGCTGGCAATGGGCCGCATCACCGAGATGCACGGCGCCACAGGGGTGCAAGAGGTGCTGCGCGAGATCGCCTCGCGGCTGTCCGACATCGCCCCCGAACACGATCTCGGCCATCTCGGCGCCAGCCACTTCGCGTTGATCGCGCACGGCGAGCCGGGCGCCGGCGTCGACCTCGCGCGGGCGGCCATCGAAGCGATCGAGTCGCCGATGGAGCTGACCTTCGGAAACGTCGAGGTGCACTGCCACGCGGGCGTCTCGACCGCGACCGACGCCGACGACGCGGGCACGCTGCTGCGCCGGGCCGAAGCGGCGTCGCGCGAAGCTCGCGCCGACGACCAGCGGCTCGTCGTCGCCGAATAATCCCCCTACTCGAGATAGCGGCCCAAGAACGCCCGTTCGGCGACCGACAACCGGCGTGGCCGGCCGGCGGCGAGGTCGAACGGCACGAGCACGGTCATCGCCTCGGCGAGCACGACCGGCGCCGGGGCGGCGAGCTGGTCGCGGATCTCGTACCGAAGCGTGAACGACGCCGTCTTCACCTGCGAAGCCCAGACGTCGACCTCGATCGGGTCGGGCCGCCATTCGAGCGGACGCCGGTAGTCGATCTCGTGCCGCGCCACCACGACACCCTTGATGAGCTCGGGGATCTCGCTAGCGGCGTCGCCGGCGAACAGCATGCCGGTGCGCGCCTCTTGCATGTAGGCGAAGAACGTGACGTTGTTGACGTGACCGAAGGCGTCCATGTCGTCCCAGCGCACCTGGCAGCGAAAGCTGAACCGCATCGGCCGGCGTTCTCGTCGTCCGGGCTAGCCGCGAGTGAGCTTGCGGTAGGTGGCGCGATGCGGGCGGGCGGCGTCGGCGCCGAGGCGCTCGACCTTGTTCTTCTCGTACGACTCGAAGTTGCCCTCGAACCAAAACCAGGTCGAATCGCCTTCGTACGCGAGGATATGGGTGGCGACGCGGTCGAGAAACCAGCGGTCGTGGCTCGTGATCACCGCACAGCCGGGAAACTCGCTGAGCGCGTTTTCGAGGCTGGCGAGGGTTTCGACGTCGAGGTCGTTGGTGGGCTCGTCGAGCAGCAGCAGGTTGCCCCCGAGCTTCAACGTGAGCGCCAAGTTGAGCCGGTTGCGTTCGCCGCCTGACAGGACGCCGGAGGGCTTCTGCTGGTCGGGGCCCTTGAACCCGAACGCCGAGACGTAGGCGCGGCTGGGCACTTCGACGTTACCCACTTTGATGTAGTCAAGGCCGTCGGAGACGACCTCCCAGACGTTCTTCTTGGGGTCGAGGCCCGCGCGATTCTGGTCGACGTACGAGATTTTCACGGTCTCGCCGATACGAATGCCGCCCGAATCGGGCTGCTCTTCGCCGACGATCATCTTGAACAGCGTGGTCTTGCCCGTGCCGTTGGGGCCGATGACACCGACAATTCCGTTGCGCGGCAGGGTAAACGAGAGGTTTTCCATCAGCAGGCGGTCGTCGAAACCCTTGGTGAGTTTGTCGACCTCGACGACGACGTTGCCCAGCCGCGGGCCGGGCGGGATCTGGATCTCCTCGAAGTCGAGCTTGCGGTATTTGTCGGCCTCGGAGGCCATTTCCTCGTAACGGTCGAGACGGGCCTTGCTTTTCGCCTGCCGCGCCTTCGGGCTCGACCGCACCCACTGCAACTCGTCTTCGAGGCGCTTGCGCAGCTTCTGGTCTTTCGCGCCCTCGACCTTGATCCGCGCGGCCTTGGCCTCAAGGTAGGTGGTGTAGTTGCCCTCGTAGGGATAGGTGTGGCCGCGGTCGATCTCGAGGATCCAGTCGGCGGCGTTCTCCAGGAAGTACCGGTCGTGAGTCACCGCGACGACGGTGCCTGGGTACTTCTCCAAATGCTGTTCGAGCCACTGCACGCTCTCGGCATCGAGGTGGTTGGTGGGCTCGTCGAGCAGCAACAGGTCGGGCTGCTGCAACAGCAGCCGGCACAGCGCGACCCGACGGCGCTCACCACCGGAGAGCACGGTGACGTCGGAGTCGGGCGGTGGGCAGCGCAGCGCGTCCATCGCCTGTTCGAGTTGGGCGTCGAGATCCCACGCGTTGCGGTGGTCGAGCTGAGTCTGCAGCTCCCCCATCTCGGCCAGCAGTTTGTCGTAGTCGGCGTCGGGATCGGCAAGTTCTTCGCTCACCTGGTTGAAGCGCGCGAGCAGGGCTTTGGTCTCTGCCACGCCCTCCTCGACATTGCCGAGCACCGTCTTGGTCTCGTCGAGCTTCGGCTCCTGCAACAAGACGCCGACGCTGTAGCCGGGCGTCAGGTAGGCCTCGCCGTTGCTCGGCTGCTCGATCCCGGCCATGATCTTCAGCACGCTCGACTTGCCCGCGCCGTTCGGCCCGACGACGCCGATCTTCGCGCCGGGCAGGAACGACAACGTGACGTCGTCGAGGATGACCTTTTCGCCGTAGGCCTTGCGGGCTTTGCGCAGCACGTAAATGAACTCAGGCACGGTGGTCGAGTCTACGTGACGTGGCGACCGGGGGTCGGCCTGGTCGGGAGGGCGGTCAGGCCGCCTGGCTGAGCCGGCGGATCCACTCCTTGCGGCGCATCGAGCGCCGGTTCCACAACGCCAACGCGCAGACGGCCGCCCCGCCGCCGATGCCCCACACCAGCGCGTTGCCTGCGATAGGCACCGGGTGCTGCTCGCAGGCCGGCCCGCTGCTGGAGGAGAAGTTCAACGACGTGCCGTCCAGCGACCAGTTCACGTTGTCGCCGTGCAGCGGGTTCCAGTCGATGGTGAACTCGGTGGTCGAGACTCCGGGGCGGAAGAAGGACGGCTGCCCGTCCGCCGTGGGCGTGGAGCCGTTGATGTAAATCGCGTTCTGGTAGCTGCCCGCGTCGGCTTCGATGGTGAACCCAGAGCGGTTGTCGAACCCCAACGCGGCGCTGTATGTGCCGTCGTCATTGGCCCAGACGCAGGACAGCGTCGGCTTCAACGCGGCGCAGGCGCCGGGGTTGTTCTGGTCGTCCTGCCAGGACATGCAGTTGATCGTGCCCGGCGTCGTCGAAGGCGCGGTGTTGACGGCGGCGTCCGCGGCTGGCGCCAGCAGCATCAGCGGGCCGACGGCGAGCGCGCCCGCCGCGAGCATCATGCGGGCGCGGCGGCGCCAGCGGCGCAGGGTCGATGTCACCTCTTCATGGTCTCGTCGGCGTCGCTTTCTCACATCGCCCGACGAGCGCAATCCGCCGCTCCACCGAACCTGAACGCGCCACGGCCATTCGGCGCAGCCGTCCCGGCCCTCTCGGCGCAAAGCACGCTGGCGCCCCAGCTCCGCTGCAAACGCTTTCGCGTGATTGCGTTCTGCTTGCGACGACGACCCAACTCCTTGCGCTAGACTTCCCGTCGTGGCGAAGAGACTTGCAGAAGTTGCGCAGAAGGTCGGGGTCAGCGAGGCGACCGTCAGCCGCGTGCTCAATGGCAAGGCGGGCGTCGCGACCGCCACCCGCGACGCGGTGCTGACCGCGCTCGACGTCTTGGGCTACGAGCGCCCGACTCAGCTGCGAGGCGAGCGAGCCCGCATGGTCGGGCTGGTGCTTCCCGAGTTGCAGAACCCGATCTTTCCGGCGCTGGCTGAAGTCGTCGGTGGCGGCCTCGCGCAACTCGGTTTCACCCCGGTGCTGTGCACCCGCACGGCAGGCGGCCTTTCCGAGGCCGAGTACGTGCGCATGCTCCTCGAACAACAGGTTTCGGGCGTGGTCTTCGCGGGCGGCGCGTACGCCGAGGCCAACGCGTCGCACGACCACTTCCTCCAGCTGCATGACCGCGGCGTGCCCGTCGTGCTCGTCAACGCGGCCGTCGAGCGGCTCGGCTTCCCGGCGGTGTCGACCGACGACGCCGTGGCCGTCGAGCAGGCGTTCGCCCACCTGCTCTCGCTCGGCCACGAGCACATCGGGATCGTGCTCGGCCCTGAAGACCACATGCCGTCGCGGCGCAAGCTCGCCGCCTTCGAAGCGGCGGCCGCCGCCGCGGGCATCGTGAAAGAGCAGATCGTCGTCGACCGCGCGATGTTCGCGATCGAGGGCGGCCAGGCGGCGGGCACGCGACTTCTGCAGCACGGCGTCACCGGCGTCATCTGCGCCAGCGACCCCCTCGCGCTCGGCGTCATTCGGGCGATCCGTCGCGCCCGGCTCGACGTCCCCCGCGACGTCTCTGTCGTCGGCTTCGACGATTCCGCGTTCATGAACTGCACCGACCCGCCGTTGACGACGGTCCGCCAGCCCATCGACGCGATGGGCCGCGCGATCGTGACCTTGCTGTCGAATCAGATCGACGGCACGGCGACGTCCGACGAAGAGCTGCTGTTCGAGCCCGAGCTCGTGGTCCGCAGCAGCACCGGCCCGGCGCCGCGACCGCGCTGAACCGCCGAAAGACCCTTTCCCTGAACCTCTAGAGCGCGTCTTTTCCAGGACGACGTTTCGCTCGCTCCGCGCGCTTTCGCGCCTCGATGGCCACCCGCAGGCGTCGCGTCGCGACATGCCCGAATCCCAGTAATCATCGGTTGATCAGTGCCTTTGATAGCTACTGCCCGATTCTGTGTTTTCTCAGCGGTCACGTTTTTGCAACTTATCGTTCTGCTCTTGCTCGGTTCAATCCCGATCTGTATCTTCGGTGCAACCTGAACGCAGGCGATCGCGATCGTGCACCACAGCGTCAGGGCTCGACCGCGAAGCCGTCCCTCGGCCTCGCGTCAGCTGCGCGGCGGGCCAGCCCCGAACCGACATCCCAGGAGGGAACGTTTGATGAAGTACCAGAGAGTGGTCGCGATGCTTGCGGTGGCAGGCGTCGTCACCGTGGCGGGCTGCAGCAGCAGCAGCAAGCCCAGCGCGGATTCGTCGTCGAGCAGCAACGGCTCGACAACCACGTCGCCAGCGACGACGTCGCCGGCGACCACCAGCCCGGCGAGCGCCGACAGCGGCTCGCCCGCCGCCGCCGCGACGATCGAGGTGTCAAAGCCGACGACGATCACGGTCAACTGCGAGCCCCCGAAGAACCAGGCGGGCCAGCGTCAGGAATGGCTCGACGACGTCGCCTCGTTCGAGAAGCTCCACCCAATGATCACGATCAACAGCCACGACGAATTCCCTTGCGACGACCCGAACACCTTCATGCCGAAACTCATTAGCGGCCAGGAAGAAGACGTCTTCTATACCTACGTCAGCGACGTCGCGCCGGCCATCGCCTCAGGGCAGGCGCTCGACATCCAGCAGTACGCAGACAAGATCCCTCAGCTGGCGAACTTGCAGGAAAACGTCGTCAACATCTTCCGCCAGGGCGGCGCCGCGACGGGCGACCTCTACGGCGTGCCGTTCAAGAACTACACCATGGGCCTGATCTACAACATCCCGCTGTTCAAGCAGGCCGGCCTCGACCCCGACAATCCCCCGACCACATGGGACGACGTCGTCGCCGACGCCAAGAAGATCTCGGCGCTCGGCTCCGGAGACATCGGCTACGCCGACTACCAAGGCGCCAACAACGTCGGCGGGTGGCACTTCGTCGCGGAGATGTTCGCCCGTGGCACGCAACCTGTCGAGAACGGCAAAGCCAACATCGACAACGCCGCGGGCCAGGACGTCCTTAACGCCCTCAAGACCATGAAGTGGCAAGACAAGTCGATGAACACCAAACCCTTGCTCCAGTGGGACGACCTCAACCAGCTCATGGCTGCCGGCAAGACAGGCATGATGATCGGGGCGCCCGACATCCTCAACGAGATGAAGACCAAGTTCAAGGCCAATCTCGAGGACTACGGCATGGGCCCGATGCCGAGCGGCGCGAACGGCAGCGGCACGCTCGCCGGCGGCGACGGCTGGATGTTCAACAAGCACGACACGCCTGACCAGGTGATCGCCGGCCTGCTGTGGACTGAATACGAGGGCCTCACCCCCGGCACGGGCCAGTTCAACTTCGAGCGCGCGGCGGCAGACAACGTCGCTGTGGGCATCCCCGAGCCGGACATCTTCACGGGCGCGCTTCAAGAGCAGAACGAACAGGTCAAGACCCAATATGCGAACGTGCCGATGGACCACTTCGGGCCCTTCGTCACCGGCACCCAGCAGCTGACGCTCTACCCCGAACCCCCGGGCGCCCAGGCCATCTACAAGATCCTGGACAGCGCGGTCTCCGCGGTGATGACGAACTCGAATGTCGACGTCGAAAAGACGCTGCAGAAGTACACGGACCAGCTCAACTCGATGCTCAGCAACAGTTAGCGACGAGTTCGTGAGCTAGGACCGGCAGCACCCAGGTCCCTGGCCGACCACTCTTGGCCGGCCAGGGACCTGGCCCCTCGCCCTTTCAGATGAGGACCTTCGAGCGATCATGGCTACTGCCAACCTGACCCGCGCACGCGCATATGAGCACGCCGCGGCAAAGCGTCTCCGCCGACGCGCGCCGCTGCGCACGAAGGTCCACCGCAATCTCGTCGGCTACCTGTTCCTCGTCGGCGCGCTTGCGTGCTTCGGAATGTTCTCCTGGTACCCGATCTGGCGCGAGATCGTGATGAGCTTCCAGGGCAACTTCCAGACCGGCAACCCGACGTGGGTGGGCCTCGGCAACTTCAGGCACATCTTCCGTGACCCGGAGTTCTCGACGGCGTGGAAGGCATCCGTAGAGTTCAGCCTCCTGGCTCTCGTGCTCGGCTACGCCGTGCCGTTCCTCATAGCGGTCGGCCTCAACGAATTCCGGCACATGCGCGGCTACTTTCGGCTGCTCGTCTACCTGCCCGTCATGATGCCGCCGGTCGCGGCAGCGATCCTGTGGACGTACTTCTACGTGCCCGGCGACGGCGGCATGTTCAACGCCGTGCTGAAGACGTTGCACCTGCCGATGTCGGATTGGACGCAATCCTCGAGCACGACCGTGGTGATGCTCTCGATGGTCTTGTTCTCCACATGGACCAACATGGGCAGCGCGACCCTCGTTTACCTCGCCGCGTTGCAGGGAATCCCGGGTGAGCTGTACGAATCCGCCGAACTCGCGGGCGCGGGAGTGTTGCGCAAGATCTGGCATGTGACCATTCCGCAGACGCGGCTCATCTTGTCGCTCATGTTCGTGATTCAGATCGTCGCGACCATGCAGGTCTTCATGGAGCCGTTCATCCTCACGGGTGGAGGCCCAGAAGGAAAGACGACGACCGTCGTCTTCCTCATCTACGAATATGCCTTCCACTTCATCAACTACGGAGGGGCAGCCGCGCTCAGCGTGCTGTTGCTCGTCGTGCTCGCCATCTTCGGCGGCGCCTACATCTTGCTCAGCAACCGCACGGAACGGGCGTAACACATGGCTGCCGTATTCGACGCTCAGACCCGAACGCTGTTCTCACCCGCGCAACTGAGCCGACGCCGAGGAAAGGCGGTGTATTGGACAGCGCTCGTGGTGGTCGCTGTGATCTTCACCTTCATCTTCGCCTTCCCGCTCTACTGGATGGCGGCAAGCGGCCTCAAGGGCACGCAGGAATCGATCCAGAGCCCGCCGACCTGGTTTCCGCACCACCTGATCTTCTCCAACTACAAGCTGGCGTGGGAGCAGCTCGATATCGCGAAG
>Ga0164242_10002203_pt1 | contig 22634 bp, 18 predicted proteins | sample OricomgcompostMG_FD_108783 | JGI IMG/M metagenome (GOLD analysis project Ga0164242, IMG submission 108783) | Miracle-Growth compost microbial communities from Emeryville, California, USA - Original compost - Miracle growth compost (MG) ... | reverse complement strand
GTTTCCGTGTTGTGCGGCTATCATTGTTTCTATTTCAAACAGCGCGGGCCGAAGCAAATTCTGTGGCGGCTGGATGAAGATAAAGTGGATCAGGGATTTAAGCGGAACAAACGGAAATACGTGCGCCGGTAAACAACGGCGCTGTTGATCAATTGGTCTTTATATTGCACCTGATAAAAGTACTTTTATCAGGTGTTACTTTTTATGAAACCTTTCTTCATCCGCTTTGGAGTGATCAGTTGTATCGCGCTGATAATTCTGGGATGTGCCCGGGCGCAGAATCAGAGTGAGCACGCATCTCATCCTTCCATCAAACACGAAACTGAAAAAAATAACGGCAACACGACCGAGCTTGGATTAACGGTGCCCAGCGGTTTTTCCGTTAATATTTTCGCCGAAGGCCTCACCAATCCGCGCCGGCTTTTAATCATGCCCGGTTCCACGGCAACGAATTATAAAGTGCTGGTGGCGGAATCCGCGGCTGGCCGCATCAGCATTTTGAAAAGCGCCGGGAGCGGAAAAGCGGATAGCAAAAGTACTTTTGTCAGCAGTTTGCAAAAGCCCTATGGAATGGCATTTAACGGCAATTGGTTTTACGTTGGCAACACCAATTCCGTCGTGCGATTTCCGTTTAAAAACGGCCAAACTTCGATCAATGAAAATCCGCAAACTCTATTGCGATTACCCACCGGCGGACACTGGACGCGCAATTTGCTGTTTTCCGAAAGCGGCAAAAAAATGTATATCGCGGTGGGTTCATCCTGCAATGTTTGCGAAGGCAATCCACCAGAACGCGCCGCAATCAACGAAGCCAATCCCGACGGCAGCGATTTCAAACCTTATGCAACCGGCATCCGTAATCCAGTGGGAATGGCGCTTTATCCGGGCACAGATCAGCTGTGGACATCGGTCAATGAACGCGATCAACTGGGCGACGACACGCCGCCGGATTATTTAACGCAAGTGCAACAAGGCCACTTTTATGGTTGGCCGTATGCTTACACAGATTTAAATCGCCATGTTCATCCCGATCCAACTTTCGGCGAAAAAAATCCGGATAAAGTCAAATCCACGACGCCACCCACTTTTCCCGTGCAAGCGCATTCAGCGGCGCTGGGATTGACTTTTTATCCATTCAAAAGCAACGGCCAAAAGTACTTTCCCAAGCAGTATCGCGGCGATGCTTTTCTGGCGTTTCACGGTTCCTGGAACCGCAGCGAACGCACTGGATATAAAATCGTCCGCGTGCATTTTGAAAATGGCAAACCCGTTTCGGTCAGCGATTTCGTCACCGGTTTTTTGAAACCCGATCAAAGCGTGTGGGGACGGCCGGTGGACATTACAGTCGCGCCGGATGGCTCGCTACTTTTCAGCGATGACAAGGGCGGCAAAATTTGGCGCATTGCTTATACTGGGTAAAAGTACTTTCAGATGAACAGACCCAACATTCTTTTTATTACCTCAGACGCCTTGCGTTTTGACGCGCTGAACTGCAATGGAAATGCGTTAGCCGTTTCTCCCAATATCGACAAATTAGCCAGCGAAGGAATGCGTTTTGAGCGCGCGTATTGTTCGCAACCAATTTGCATGCCGTGCCGCGCCAGCATGATGACGGGGCGTTATCCCAGCGCGCACGGCGTGTGGCAAAACGGCATTCCGTTTGAAGCGGAAACACCCACGCTTTCCACGCTCTTCAACGACGCCGGATATTTCACCGCGCTTTATGGCAAAGCACATTTTAAGCCGTGGCGCAATTCGTTGGAATTGAAGGAAAGCCACACATATCCCGAACATCCGGGAACTGATCCTTATTATGGATTTCAGGATGTGCGAATTTGCGATCACACGACTGGTGACGCGTATGCGCAGTGGGTACAAAAGTACTTTCCGCAACATGCGGAATTGGCGTTGAATCCGGGATTGGAAAAGCCGGAGGATACCGGCCTTGCCTGGAAAAGTACGTTGCCGCGCGAAGCCACCAAATCGCAATATATTGCGGATGTAACTATTGATGCATTGCGCGAAAAACGCGGTAAGCCCTTTATGATCTGGTGCAGTATCATCGATCCGCATCATCCGTTCAATCCGCCCGCGCCGCATTGCGATGTTTTTGATGAGGCAGAATTTCTCGAACCGCCGCATCTTGACGGGCCGAGTCCCAAACTGCCAACGAGCTATCATGATTGGAAAAAACGGCTCAAAAAATTAATCCATCCCGCTGATCTGGCATTAACTGATTGGCAAAATATCCGACGCATGTATCAGGGCAAGGCACATCATGTGGATTATCAAGTCGGCAGAATTCTGGATGCGCTGCGCGAAGAAAATTTGGAAGAAGAGACCATCATAGTCTTTTGTTCCGATCATGGCATGATGCTGGGTGATTTCGGATTGTTGCAAGTGGGCGAATACAGCCAGAATCCGCTGGTGCATATTCCGATGATCTGGCGCGTCCCGGGCGCGGCGGCGAGCGTCACAAATAGTCTCACTTCCACCGTTGATATTTTGCCGACGTTGCTAGATTTTGCCGGTTTGGAGATTCCTCTTGGCTTGCAGGGAATTTCGCTGCGGCCTTTATTGGAAGGAAATCAAATGCCGCTGCGAGAACAATTAATCATCGAAAATCGCTGGGGACAAAAGCCGGTGGAAGGATTTAATACGCTGGTGACAGAGCGCTATAAATTGAGTCTTTATACAAATGGAATTGAGGGCGAATTGTATGATTTGGAAAACGATCCGCGCGAGGAAAATAACTTGTTTGGAAACGCGGAAGTCCGGGAAATTCAGCGACAATTGACCAATCAATTTGCGGTGGAAATGTTGCGGCATCAAGATCCATTGCCGCGAAGAATTGCAAGTTGGTAAAAAAATTCCCTCTCCCTGGCAGGGAGAGGGTTAGGGTGAGGGTCGTTGTGCGCGCCACAAAAGTACTTTTATACGCTGCAAATTCGGAGTTCGCCCCTCACCCCAGCCCTCTCCCCGACGGGGAGAGGGAGCGATGAAAAGTACTTTTTACTATGCCTCAATCAACATGCGCGCCGGATTTTCGATACATTCCTTAATCCGCACCAGGAAGGAAACCGCTTCGCGGCCGTCCACCACACGATGATCATAAGTAACCGCGACATACATCATCGGGCGAATCACCACTTCGCCATTCACGGCAATGGGGCGTTCCTGAATCGAGTGCATTCCCAAAATGCCGCTTTGGGGCGGATTGACAATCGGCGTGGAAAGCAGCGATCCGAAAATGCCGCCGTTGGTGATGGAAAAGGTGCCGCCCGCCAATTCGTCGGGATTTAATTTATTGGCTTTGATGCGCGTGGCAAAATCGGCGATGGATTGCTCCACTTCTGCAAAACTCAAACGCTGCGCATCGCGGATAACTGGTACCACCAAACCTTTGCCGGTTCCAATGGCAACGCCGATATCGTAATGATTTTTATAAACGATATTGTCGCCCTGAATTTCCGCATTGAGCGCTGGATAATGTTTCAATGCGTCGATCGCCGCTTTCACAAAAAAGGACATGAAGCCCAGTTTGATGTTGTGATTCTTGAGAAAAACGTCCTGATGTTCTTTGCGCAACGCAATCACAGCTGACATGTCAATTTCATTGAACGTCGTCAATAACGCCGCATTGTGTTGGGCTTCTAATAAGCGCTTGGCGATTTGACGGCGCAGCATGGACATGTGAACTACTTCTTCGTCATCGCGAGTTTCGGATGCTGCCGCGGAGGATGATTCCACGGATTGCAACGCATCCGCCTTGGTAACACGACCGCCAGGGCCGGTTCCAGCAACGTCTTTTGAGTCAACATTATTCTGCGCCAAAACGCGCTGGGCAGATGGCATTACGATCTGCGGCGCGCTTTCCGCTGCAGCGGCAGCGGGCTTTTCAGGTGCTTCTTCTTGGGTTGGCGCTGTATCTTTTTCGGCGGGTGTTGATTTTTTCGCGCCGTTCGCGGAGCCTTCTTCTAAATGCGCAATCACTTCGCCAATGTTGGCGGTGTCGCCGCTTTTCTTGAGGATTTTGGTTAATATGCCACTTACTGGAGCAGGCAGTTCCAGCGTGGTTTTGGCCGAGTCAATCATGACCAGTGTTTCATCCTGATCCACAGCGTCACCTTCGGCTTTCAGCCAGTCGCCAATTTCTACTTCCGTGATCGATTCGCCCACTTTGGGGACTTTCAGTTCAAAAGTCATACGATTATTATTACATAATAATAGGTGATTAGGTATTTAGGTTTTTGGGTATTTAGGTAAAAGTACTTTTGCTCATTTCCATCGCCTAAAAACCTAAACACCAATTCACCTAAACACTTATTTCTTCGCTATCTGTTGCAATAACGCAATTATCTGCTGATTCTGTTTGATGATCTGCGCGTTTTGATCTACCAGCTGCTGGGTTTGCTGCGTTACTGACATAATTTGTGCGGATTGAAAAACCTGGAAACGCAAGCTGGCTTCGTTGACTGCTTGCGTGGCTTGTTCAGGCGTTGTGGCAGCGGCGCGCATGCGATAATAGTCATACATTAATCGCGTCAGGGCGCCACGAGCCAGGGTGGGAACGCGGACCGCGTCGCCATAGGCATACACCAAATCGTTGGCATTATTGGTTTGCTCGGCAGTTGCAATTCCCGCAATCAATTGCGAAACCGTCGGCAAGGAGGGCAGGCTGGATGGGCCATAATATTCCTGAATGGGCGCGACGGGCGCAGTTGCCTCGTTGCCTGGGACACCTTGCGTAACAACCACACCGGGCGCGTTGCCAGTGTCGTCCATGACATTGCCATCGTCATCGTAATCCTGCTGCTGCGCGCTGGCCATGCTCACCATCATCAACATACACGCCATTGCAAATCCAAAAAGTACTTTTAGTTTCATCGGGCATCGACCTCCTGCGGTTGATAGGATTGATTTTACTGTACCTACAACTAAATGTTCATTCAACTTAAAAGTACTTTTCTGCTAATCTTAAATTAATGTCAACCCTTGCTGAAATACTTACCCAAAAATTAATTCCGTGGACACAACACAATGCCTCTGAACGTTTTATTGTGGCGCAATCAAAAATGAATGCGGAGGAGATGCCATTTGGCGTCCAGCTGGTTCCTCGTAAGATAATTGGGAAACGGGTAGTAGTTAAAAACTTACGTTATTATGAAAACACGCGTGGCACAGTGGCCCGTTGGCCGGAAGCTAAATTGAATGAGGTCAATAAACTAAAACTGATGTGCGTTTTGGACGGCCAAATTAATTATCAACTGGGAAATTATTGTGTGCGGTGCGGCGCCGGAAATTTTTTGTTCATGCCACCGGGAACACCTCATCCCGATGGAAGGTATTCTGTCGTAGATGCGGAAAAAAGTACTTTTTGCGATACGCTATTTTTTCTGCTTCATCCTCATGCCTTGCAATGTTGGATTAATTCTTCCAGGTTAGATCGCGAAACAGAAAGGAAAAATTATCTCTTTATTGATGAAAATGTCGGGAAACTTTTTCAGATTTTCATGGAAGAAACAATAAGCGGTGGCGCCTCCTCCTTTTATATTGGCGGCCATTTACTGGCAGGATTCTGCGCTGTGCTCTTGCGGGAAATTGTAGAAAATAGAGTCCAGTCCGTGTTTGGCGAAGATCCCAATGCCACTTCCCGCACACAACAGCAACTTTCCTCTTCGAAAGATTTTTCGATAAATCTGCAATATTACGTGCAAGCGCATCTGCATAAAACGTTGACACTGGATGTTGTGGCGAGAAAGATGTTTCTATCCCGCGCCCAGTTCACTCGCGTTGTGCGCCGCGAAACCGGCAAGTCATTCAACCAATTCCTTGTGGAGCAGCGAATAACAAAAGCAAAAAATTTACTGCGGGAATCTGACTGGACAGTGGACGCCATCTCCATATTCGTCGGGTTCCATTCACCCAGCTATTTCAATACGGTTTTCAAACGGCACACCGGAAAAACGCCTGTGCAATATCGTATTGCCGGTCATCACACAAAAAAGATTCATAACTTAAATCAGTGAGCCAATTTTGATGTTTAGAAGTACTTTTTATAGGGTATAATAATGACGTAGCAAATAATGATTTAGGGGAAAAAGAAGATGCAAAAATCCACTGTTGTGCAAAAAAAAAGATCAAGGCTTCACATTGATAGAACTTCTTGTTGTCATTGCCATTATATCATTTTTAGCAGCTATCCTTTTTCCTGTTTTCGCGCGCGCCAGAGAAAGCGCACGGCGTGCCAGTTGCATGAGCAATCTCAAGCAAATTGGTTTGGGGATCATGATGTATACCCAGGATTATGACGAAAGATATCCGCCACGTATTGTAGGCACTTGGGGAACTCACCCGTATATAACACAAACAGATCCCTCCATGCCTGGACATTTATTTTATACCAGTGATGGTGGCTCTGGAGGTGGAGGCTACTGGGTTACCTGGATGGATGTGATTTATCCTTACATCAAAAGCACACAAGTTTTTGTATGTCCTTCCGTTAACTCCGGCATTGTCAACGGCGGCCCGGCTTATCCCAGTTACGGCTACTCGATATATATGTCCTACAACGCGCCAGGGCCGCCCACCCACGTATCCGGCATCACTCTCAGCGCCGTTACCAATCCGGCGCAATCGATGATGTGTATGGATTACAATTCTCCTTATGCACTCTACGCCCAATGGCAACAGATAAAGCCGTGGCTGCTTGCAGCCGATCCTCGGGTCGTTCGCCACCTGGATGGCACCAATGTGCTGTTTTGCGATGGCCATGTCAAATGGTACAATCGCACTGACAGCATGATGCAGTCTCCCACTCCCACGACGAGTTACTTCTATAACCCGCAGGGGACCACCAGCCCCTGAGTTTGCGAACAACTGTTCTTAAATAACGAAAAACCTATATTTAAAGCTATGAAACGACGTGAATTTATCTTGAAAAGTACTTTTGCCGCAGCCCTGGCTGCAACCACCGGATCGCGCTTGCTGAATGCGTTAGCAGACAATGAAAATTCGTTGACGTTAATCAGCAAGACTATAACGCCAACGATCGTCATTGCGCCTGATGCCACCGCATCGGAGCAGTTTGCCGCTCAGGAGTTGGCGACATACTTAAACAAAATAAGCGGGAAGGAAATTCCTATCATTACTAACGCTGCGTCACCGCAGGTTGCTGCTGGAACACCATTGATCATCCTCGGCCATCATTCTCAAAATGCGGATTTGCATCCGGAAAAGATGGATGTGGAAGAATCGGTGATTGATGTCGCGGCGGATCGATTGCGCATTGTCGGCGGGCCGCTGCCGCCAGTGAATAAAAAGGATTATGTGCGTGATCCCGGAACATTGTACGGCGTTTATAATTTTCTGGATCAATTAGGTGTACGCTGGTATCGCCCTGAACCCTGGGGCGAGCACGTCCCTCAATTAGCTACCATTTCTTTGCCTTACGGGAAAAGTACTTTTACGCCGGTTTATAAATATCGGTATGGCATTAGTACCTATCGGCATGCGAGGGATCAAACACCGGAGCAGCAGGCCATGATCTTGTTATGGGCCACCCGCAATCGGCAAAACGCTGATATTTTTCACGCTCCAGCCGGTTATGGCGGATATCTTCAGATCAACTTTGCCGGCGCTTACCAGTATCTGGTTCCAGCCGGACGTTATTTCGCCGAGCATCCGGATTATTTTGCGCTCATAGACGGTAAGCGCGATCCTCACGGGCAATTGGATTTAGGCAATCCCGCAGTGCAGGATTTAGTGGCCAATGAAATCATTTCCCAGGCACAAAGATATTATCCGCAACGATCGATATTTTCGATAGGCCCCAACGATGGAAACCTATGGGGAACGGAAGCAGACAGCGTGGCGTTGGACGATCCCCACTTGATTTCTGTTACCAGGGGAACAGTTTCCATGTCCAACCGCGTCGCTGCTTTCGGTAATATTATTGCGGAACGGCTGGCCAAGGCCGTGCCGGGCGCTAAGGTAGGTTGGCTTGCTTACAACATGCAAACGGAAGTTCCTACTCTGGTGAAATCAATGCAACCCAATACGAGCGTCCAGGCCGCCGCTTATACAGCCGCGTATAGTGACTACAGCAAAGATTTGGATGATCCAACCAGCGCGCCGAATGCGCGTTTTCTCAAAATTCTCCAGGGATGGGGCAAGCTGACCGAACTGACGACATACGAATACTGGTCTGGCTATGCCTGGTATGGGCCGCTGCCCATCGTCCACACCATGGTGGACCGGTTGCGAAAATATCGGGATCTGGAAGTGAAAGGTGTTTATCTGGAAGCGCACCCGAGTTGGGGACCGCAGGGCCTGGGACTTTTTATGTATACCAAACTGCTTTGGAATCCTGACATAGATGTACAAAAAGAACTCGATTTGTATTACACCAATTATTATGGCCCCGCGGCAGCGCAGATGAAGGCGTATCATGAATTGATTGAAACAGCATCACAAAAAGGCCCGCTTTTTGTGAGTGGCGGTCACATGCTGGAAAATTTATTTAACGTTCCTTTGGTAACACAAATGGGGCAATATATGGATAAGGCGCGCGCGCTGGTGAAAGGCCAGGAACCTTATGAGCAACGGCTTGAAGGCGTGTGGGCAGGTTACGAAGTTGCCCGCTTGATCAGCGTTTTTAATCTCAATAAAAAGCAACAAAAACTCCAGGCAGCGATGGATGCCATGACCCAACTGAAAGCCTTTATCCTTTCCTATTCTGCGGGCGACGTTTTCGATAACGGCCCCGTAATATTCCGCAGCATTTTTGGTTTTATGTCCCTGTCTTCCAAAGGTCTGGAATCACAGGTGGCATTATTGCAGGATTATCAGAATGTGCAGGGTAATAGGAATCTGGATAATGACTGGCGTTTTAGCACAGATCCGCAAAATAACGGATTGCAGAGAGGATTTCCGAATCCATCTTTCAACGATGCTTCATGGGGAAAAATTAACGCCACCGGCTGGTGGCAGGGACAAGGATACAGTGGTTACAAAGGAACCGGCTGGTATCGGAAATCCTTTGCGGCGCCGAAGCTGGAAAAAAATCAACAACTGCTGCTTTTATTCGGCGCGGTAGATGGCGATGCTATCGTCTATTTAAACGGGAAAAAAATCGGAGAACACATTTTGGGGCAACGTGGCGAAGGATGGGATAAGCCATTTTTATTGGAGATTACCAACGCCATACAACCGGGAGCGAATGTGATAGCGGTTCAAGTATCCAAACCCAGTGAACTTATAGGGCCTGTCGGAATTACTCAGGGAGTTAGCTTGCTAACGGCTACTCCAAAGTAAAAGTACTTTTGCTCATGTTCAGAATCTGTGCACATTGTCAGGCTGAGCGCAGTCGAAGCCTTATCAAAAGTACTTTCGGTATTATAGCATTTGTCGCACTTCGACTTCGCTCAGTGTGACAAATGTAGTACTTTTACCGCTCACCCAATCATCTCCCCATCTCCCGCAAATGCGCTTGCTGATCAGAATGAAGCCACAAATCATTCGTGTCCTCGCGCCATTGCTGCATTTGCGCTCGCATCTTTTTGAGCACTTCCGCATGTTCGGGTAAGTCTGCAAGATTAGTAATTTCGTGCGGATCATTTTGAATGTCGTAGAGTTTTTCCGCCGGCTGGTGCAATACATCTCCAAGTGCTCGTTTGCCCAAATGCGTTAATTTCCGCTCTTCTACGGCGCGCCAGGTTTTGGAATTAAATAGATCGCTGGGAAGCGGCAGCGTCAATTCAGGAAACAGATTTAAGACATATTTCCACTGGCGGTTTCGCAAAATGCGATAGGGATAATAATTTGTCACTTCGTGAAAACTGTGCGACAGAAATGTTTCATCACGATTCGGCGGATTTGTTTGATCCAAAATCGGCAGCAACGATGCTCCATGTGAGGACGGCGCATTTTCCACATTCAGCCAATCCAAAACCGTCGGCATGATGTCTGTCCAATTCACCAAAGCGCCGTTGGCGTGTCCGTGATTCTTTGATTGTGGCGAACGGATCAGCAAAGGACATTTGTGGCCGCTATCAAAGGACGATGCCTTGGCTCCCGGAAACGGCATTCCGTGATCGCTCATAATAATAACGAGCGTGTCGTCCCATCTGCCCGATTGTTGCAGCAATTCCAGCATCAGGCCAAAGCCATCATCGAGGCGCGAAATAGCGGTATAATAATCCGCTAATTCCTGGCGCGTTTCGGGAACATCCGGCAAAAATTCCGGCACGGGAATCGTGTCAGGATCATACTCCGCGCCGTTAGGATTACCAAAACCATCTCGATCACGATGCGGTTGCGGAAAGCCCACATGCAGATAAAACGATTCCCCGTTCACCTCCTCCAAAAACGTTTTCGCTGCATCACGCATCTCCTCCAGCGAAGCGATTGGCGCTTCAAAACTCCAGGGAAATTGTTGCGGCGGAAAAACATGTTGCTTGCCAATAGCGGCGCTGGCAATGTGATTTTCCTGAAGCACCTGCGGCAAAGTGGGAATCTCCGGCAACACGCGAAAAGAATGCCGCCCGTGGCAATGGCCGTATTGTCCGTGCGTGTGCGATTGCAATCCGGTGAGAATGGTAGCGCGGCTGGCGGCGCAAGATGGCGTGGTGCAAAATGCGTGATCGAACCACACAGCATATTCGGCAAATTTATCCACATTCGGCGTGCGGATAACATTATCACCATAACATTTCGCAAGCGGACTCCAATCATCCGCAATCAACAACATCACTCCAGGCGCGCCCATAATAAATCTCCTGTGTTTTGGATGATTATATCACAGGCGAAAATAGCTACTGGAGATAAAAGTACTTTTTTCTTCTCTCGTACAAAAATGATTTGTAAATTAAATCAGTGAGCGGATATTGATAATCACACATTCAATTTATTGGGACACTTTTGCATTCGTTTTAATTTGGACAGCTCGCGTTTTTGTAAGCTAAAAGTACTTTCGCTAACCATGTCTCTTCTTGCTGAAACAATTCATGCAAAATTAATTCCTTGGGTGCAGCATAATGCGCAAGAGCGTTTTATTGTCGCGCATTCAAAAATGCATGCATCGGACATGCCGTCAACTGTCCAATTGGTTCGGCGTAAAATTACATCGGATCGAAAAGTTGTTAAGAATCTGCGCCTCTATAACAACACGCGCGGCATCTCGGCGACCTGGCCGGAAGCGGGATTAAATGAAGTTAATAAAATCAAGCTGGCCTGTGTCGTCGACGGTTTCGTCGATTATCAATTGGGCAATTACGCCGTGCAATGCGGCGCGGGACATTTTATTTTTATTCCTTCCGGAATACCGCATCCCGATGGTTCGCAATCTTATGTGGATACGGAGAAAAGTACTTTTTGTGAGGTTCTTTTTTTTGAATTGCATTCGAATGCCGTCGAATGTTGGGTTAGCCATCGCGACGAACAAAAACGGAGGCAGGCATCAAAATACCTTATTCTCCACGAACACATGACTTCATTATTTCGCACTTTGGCGGAAGAAGTTATTTCTGGCGAAGAAAAATCAATGCTAATCGGTGGGGAATTATTACATGGTTTTTTCCTTATGCTGGAGCGAGAAGCGGATGCCGGCCGTTTGCAGCCAGTTCGCAGCCGCGCCATTCCGTGGATGCAGGAAGAGAAGAATAATCCTCTGGAAAAAGAGACTTTTGCAACGAGATTGGAACATTACGTCCAGGCTAATCTGCACAAACCGCTAACGTTGGAAATAGCGTCGCGGGATATGTTCTTGTCCCGAACTCAGTTCACCCGCATGGTGCGGCGGGAAACCAGCAAATCATTTCGCGAGATTCTCACCAGCCATCGTATCAGAGAAGCAAAAGTACTTTTGCGCGATTCCTCGTGGACTGTTTCTGCAATTGCTTATATGGTTGGTTTTAATTCACCCAGTCATTTTCGCACCTTTTTCCATCAACACACGGGCCAAACTCCCACAGAATTCCGCATCGCGTTATCGAAAAACGTCAAAACTTAATAAATGTCCATTTTCAAATATTGTGGTTCATTATCGACGTTTCAAATATTCCCGATCAGGGTATAATATCAATAGGCTTAACGATAAAAGTACTTTTACGGAAGGTATCAATGCAAATAAAACAACGGCGCGGGTTTACGTTAATAGAATTATTGGTTGTCATTACTATAATTTCAATCCTTGCAGCGATTCTATTTCCTGTTTTCGCGCGAGCGCGCGAAAACGCCAGGCGTGCCAGCTGTATGAGTAATTTGAAACAAATCGGCCTGGGCGTGATGATGTACGTGCAGGATTACGACGAGCGTTATCCTTTTAATTCGCAAAGCCGCGCCACTCTCGGCGGAGAATGGGTGTCCGTTCCCAGCAATGCTGATTTCACCAGCACCGCCAATATCTTTTGGCCCTTGCTTCTTCAACCTTATACCAAAAGTGCGCAAGTATTTTACTGTCCATCCAGCAGCTATGTCAGCAATGGAAATTATGGTAATTACGGCGCGAACCGCATTATCATCAAAGATGGTTCGGCCACAGCAACTTCGGTGAACATAGCTGCTGTCCCATCCCCATCAAGCATTTATATGATGATGGATGCGGGGATTTACAAGATGAATCCCACTGATGCCAAGCGAGGCGATAGCGGAGCAGGGTGCAATTATCTTCCCGGCACAGGTCCTGGCACCGCCGCCAATCTGCCGGCAATGGCTTGCACCACAAGCGAATTAAACGCCGATTACGTTTCCGGGCGGCATTTTGACGGGGTAAATATGGTACTTGGCGACGGCCATGTAAAGTGGCTTAAAAGCGAAATCGTCTATAGCGAAGCAGCAAAATGTTCCAGTGGAACTTGCGGCTCTACAAAAAGCGCCTGGAATGCGCTGGTGGATAATTCGTAAAAGTACTTTCGTACCGCATATCAATTAATAAAATGAAAACCATCATGAAACACTGTTTTGCATTTGTCATGCTCAGTATTTTTCTCGCCGGAGCATCGCCGGCCGCATCAGCGAAAACCGTGAATGTGCCGTTGGACGTTTTCCCTTTTTCCATCAATGTCAAAGATTATGGCGCCAAAGGCGATGGCGTCACGGATGACACCAAGGCGATCCAAACTGCCGTTAATGCGAGCATTAGCCAAGCCGAAAAATGGCCGGTGCGTGTGCGGCATTGGGGACATCTGGCGAATGGAATCACCGACAGCCCACATTCGGAAATTGTCTTTCCCGCGGGCACCTACAAAATCAGCAACACCATTGTTTTTCGGCGTTACAGTTATTTGCGCGGCATTGGCGACGCGGTGATTCAACAAACCGATCCTGCCAAAGATAGTTTTTATTTTCACGGATTATTACGCGCCGCTGTAGAAAATTTACATTTTGAAGGCGGCAAGATTCAGCTTCGATTTTGGACGGCTAACGCTGGCACGGCGCGCGTTTCGGTTTCGAAATGCGTCTTTTCCAGCTCCGCCGATTATGCGGTTGAATGCCGTTCCTATACAAAAGTACTTTTAACCGGCGATAGCTGGAATCAATCAAAACCGTGGCCTCCTTATGATGTAAATTGGGTCGATGGAATGCCGCAGCTCACCCCGAACAACGCGAAGAATCTGCAGAAATGGTACAACTCAACACTGGTCAATATCAATCACTGCAAATTTGAAAATACCATGCATGCCGCCGATTTGAGCGGAGATATGATAACGGTGAGCGATTGCGACGTGACCACTAATCCCCAAATGGAAGGAGCCGTTTTCTCGTTGGGTGGCAGGGCAAATCTTTATCACATTAAAGGACTTGCGCGCCTGGATGCAACGAAGCATCAATATTGGATTGATAGATCCACGGGCGGCATGTTTTCGTTGCGCGATTGTGATTTCGATACCGACGCGCCGCAAGGAATTTGCCTGGTGCACGCGGCGTTATTGCCGGTTGCCACGAGTGTGATTTTGGAAAATAGCCGCGTCAAAAGCGCCGGATGCCCGGAAGGTGCGCTTTTATGGATCGCCAAAGATACCGAACCAAATATCATTTCCATCAACGGCGTGACGGAGACTTCCGGCAAGCCGGTGAAAGCTATCACCTGGGAACAAACGCCCGACACTGCCACATTGGACAAGATAAAAGATCAGCCCAAAGGCGCGGAAACGGATCGCATCTACAAACTGCAAATTGCGGATAACAGCGCAAATGTGGATGACAGCGCACCACCGATTTTTAAGCCATTGACGCTGAAACCGATTCCCACTTCGGCGATTCAAGAAACATATATCCCCGAATTGTCTTGGAGTTATTACGATCTGGAAACGCAAGCGCACGCTACGGGAAAAGTACTTTTGGCTTCCGCATTTGGCGTGGATCAAGACCCCAAAACAGACGATACGGCTAACGTCCAAAAAGTATTTGACGCTGCGGGCAAACAGGGAAATTGCCTGGTGATTTTTCCGGCGGGCGTTTTTACGATTTCAAATACTATTCAACTTCCGCCAAATGTGACTGTCCGCGCAGCGGGCGTTGCAACGTTTGTGATGGACGACGTGAAAAAAGATATATTTTCCGCCGCCAAGGCGAACGCTATTGCCTTTAAAAATTGCGATTTCGATGGCGGCCGCAATGGACTGAATATTAACAGCGACGCCACGCAAAAATCGCGCATCGCTTTCGACAATTGTTCCTTCTACGATCAAGAAGAAAATGGCATCCAGCTCCTTGCCGGCAAAGGTCAAACAGACGAAGCTAATCAAACGGAATTATGGACGAACGGCGGCATTTTCGCCACGATGCACGCGTTGAAAACAAATGCGGCACATTCTCAAATTTCCACGTTTTGGGCCATCAACGATCCGCGTCTGGATGATGGCGCTTTCTTTGAAAATTTGGGTGGGCAAATGCGCGTACAGGATATGCTGGGAAATCCCACGTTATGGCAGGGAAAAAGAGGCAAAGCACCGGCGAATATCAAAGACTGGCAACTGAGTAAGAATACGTGTTGGATCGAAAATTGGGGAAAGTTATATAGTTTGGATAATCGCTTCGGCGGCGAAAGCGGCGGCATGTGCAACGTGATCAATCAATCCACCGCCGGCACCGTTTATATCGATGGCGGCGAGACGCGTTTTTATAATGGCGTTACACGCAAAGCCGTTTTGTATCTTGCGAAAAACCCAAAACTGGCAGTGCTACGCAACATCTCCAGCGTGCCGATTCGCGTGGAAGACAGCTGGGTTGTGATGAACGCCGATGGCAGTGATGGAAGGAATAATTCCAATGTCATTGTGCGCGGCGTGCCAGCTTCTTAAAATTCCCCATAATTCAGAATTACATCCAAAATGAATTTGCCCCAAAACAAAATAGGGACATTAAGAGATATAGGGATGTTGCAGATTCCACGTATTCAATAAAAGTACTTTGGCTCATGTTCAATATTTGTACAAATTGTCAGGCTGAGCGCAATCGAAGCCTTTATCAAAAGTACTTTTCACGATGATAGCATTTGCCACACTTCGACTTCGCTCAGTGTGACAAATGCAAGAATACGACGTTCGCACAAATGCTGAACATGAGCAAAAGTACTTTTACGCGCCGTCACATTCCAACTTATGGAAGTGCCAACCCTTTAAATTCAAAAGGCGCCTTCACTGTATCAAACTGCACGGGATATTTCCAAACCAACTGGATCGGGCCGGTTTTGCTATTTTGCTCGCCGCGGGTAATCTGGAGACGGCTGGTTGTACGCCAGTCGTTTCCCGTGATATTCTGGCTTCTGCCGCCCAAAAACTTAATGGGCAAACTCTTTCCCTTATCATCCAACGCATACATATCCGCGGAAACCATCGAGACATAATCGCTCATACGCATTGAAGGATTGGGACGCTCAAAAACCAATTCCACTTGATAGCCATCTTTTATGGGTTCTACTTTTGTGATTTGATACAACCCATCTCCGCTGGTATTTTCTGTTGGCGCAGCGCCGTGGGAAGCTCCTTCGGCGTTCGCGAGATCCGGAACTTCCCAAGTTTGCCATTGAGTCACAATTTGTGTCGTAAAAATTCCCTTCAGGCTCGCTATTTTGGCATTAGCATCGTATTGCGGAGAGAGTTTTACGGGGCCGCTTGCCCGGAAGCGGCTTCCCCTTTGACGAAACTTCAGCGGTGCATTTTCGAGTAATGATTTGCCATTGTCCGTCAGAACCTGATCAATATGAAAGTCGGCGCTATCGGGAACCATGGAAATTTTCGGATCAGCATACACCGTAACAGTGAGACCAAAATCCGTATTTACGGTCAGTTGCTGCGTTGCTTCTTTAATTGCCATTTCCCGGGTATTTTTATAATTAATACCGCTGATCTCAAAAAGGAACGGCCCCGATGCGCTCAGCAATCCCGATGGCGATGAAGGCCGGGCGACAGGTTCGAGATGATACCACCTGGGCTCTAATAGATTCTCTTCCACACCAAGTTCTGTCTTGTGCGCAAATTCGCGGACAACGTTCCAAAAAGGCTGCTTTTCCACGTCGATAGAAACCAGGGGCGTCTGCCGTCTTGCAGCGGTTCGTTCGCCATACGGATAAAGATTAGCCTGTTTCCACAAGGCTTCATAAAACTGCTGCGGCGTGGCATCTTCCAGATGCATTGTAATGAGAGTGGGGCCGCCCAGTTTTGCAATCGCGTCTTGCGGCGTCAGTATTTTTGTTTCATCTGCATTGGCCATCGCTGTCGTCAATAGCCCACAGACAACGAGAATAAAAGGGATAATATATTTTTTCATAAACACTCCGAATGTAATTTGTCCCAACCCCAATAAAAGTACTTTTGTATTGACAAAAAGATGAGTAGAGATGCTTTTAAGGAAGCGGTAAATTCTTAAACTCAAAAGGCACTTTGACGGTATTGAATTTTGTGGGTATTTTCCAAATGAGTTTGATGGGCCCCGTCGCACTCTCACTCTTCTTATCACGGATTACTCTCAGTGTGATAATCCTCCCTTGCAAAAACTGCCGGAGTGGATCGTTGCGTTCGGGAACAACTTCGTCCTTTTTATACGAAATGTACACCTCATTACCGGCGTCATCCACAGCATGCAAACCCTGCACCAGAGCTTCCATCATATTTTGTGAATCCACTATGTCCCAGGAATAAAGAAATTTCAACGACACTTCATAACCGTCCTTGATTTCGTCCACCTTGGTAATCTCATATTGAGCCACATCTCCGGAAGAAAGCGCCTTTACATCTGAAGCTTGGGGCAAGGTTCCTCGCACAGTTCCCGCGGCATTGGCAATATCAGGAATTTCCCATGTATCCCACTGTGTGGGAAATAGAGCCTGTAGATAACCTTTGAGAGTTGCGATATGTCCGCCATCGGTCTTTTGCGGAGTGAGCATAATCCCTTGGCCAAAACCATGCGAAGGGCCGCCGTTGAGATCGACAATTTTAGGGATGCCGCCTATTAACGAAGTGCCTTTATCGGTGACGGCTTCCTCAATAACCAACTTAGTCTTTTTGGGGTCTTGAAAAATGGTCAATTTGGGATCGATTAAACCATACAAACTCAGATAGAGTTGATCGCCGGAATTATAGGAAACCTTATCAAAAGAATACCGAACACTACGCTGTTCTGCGTGAGTTACTTTGTTAACCATGAATACAAACGGCCCCGAAAAAACAGCAGATCCCCCCGACCAAGCCGTGATTGAACTAGGAGATAGATACGTGCGGAAAGGAGTGGAATATTGCTCGGCGACGGTATATCCCGTTTGCTGTTGAAACTCGCGAACAACTTTCCAAAAGGGGACGTTGTTGGCATCAATAGAAACTAATGGTTTTTCACTGTTGGCGGGGACAAAGGTGGGATTATAGGGAGGGAGTTTCGCCTGTTTCCACAACTCTTGATAGAATTGTTCTGGCGTTGCATCGGTGAGATGCAGCGTAATGATCGTCGGCCCTCCCAATAAATTTATTGCTTCCTGTGGCGTTAAAACAGCCGGTTGTTCATCCGCTTGCACAGAAGCGATGCCTAAAAAACCACACAGAAATAAGGCAATAAAAATAGCTATCCGGGCATGTCTTTTCATCGTTAAAAGTATCACAAATCTCCTCTGTAATTCGGTGTAAGACATTTTGTTCTTGTGACAACAATGTCCGAATTGTTGTGAAGTACTATACCAATTTTTATGATCTCTGCCGGTATTCTCAAATATTACTCAGAAGTGCATCGAACAACTGCCAAAAACAAAACAAGATCGTGAGCGTTTTGCATGCTCACGATCTTGCAGAAAGTACTTTTACAACGTTCGCTTAAGCCGTTACTGTATTTGTTTCCCGCGTTTCCTTGCGCGCCGTTAAACCAGTGCTGCCTTCCACCTTTTGTTTGGTATCTTCGGCCAATAGTTCTTTATAATTTTCCGCTACCTTTTTAATGGCATTGACATATTGATCAATTTGCTCGGTGCGATATTTCTTGAACCACGGCACATGAAAGACACGGCCATTGACTGCTTCGGAAATCGGTAATGATCCTGCTGGCTGGCGCAGATCACGGTCGCTGTTGGCGATGCGTGTTGGTTTGCCATCGTGATAAATATCGCAATCGTTAAACACCGGATGCAGATGCAGCGGCGCGTTGCACCCGGCAGAAAAACCAGGAACGCCTTCCGCAGCCACAGCTTGACAGAAACGCGAGAGGGACAATCCACCTAATTCTTCGGTGACATATTGTCCCAATGTGCAATACCATCCACCCATTGTGGAGCCATCACTTTTATCCACGCGGTGTGCGCGAATACCGGGAACGCCTTCCAATTGATCCCAGAAATACGTCATCGCTTTATCAATTTCGGCGCAGCGCTCGTCATAATATTTCAACTGCACGCGGCCCATGGCAGCGCTCAATTGGTTGACGCGGCCCTTGATTCCACCGAGAGGCAAACCAGCATAAGGCTGCAACGCTGCGGTGGCGATATCTTTTGTATAGCGATCATAGTGACCAAAGGCCACGGCGCGGTCATAGATTTCCTGGTTATCCGTCACCAGGATACCCGCTTCGCCGGTGGCGAATGATTTGCCGCTCATCAACGACATCGCGCCGACATCGCCAATCGCGCCTACTTTGCGCCCCTTATAATATCCACCTTGCGCATGAGAAACATCTTCGATCACTTTGAGATTATGCCGCTTGGCAATTTCCATAATCGGATCCATGTCGCACGGATATCCCACATAATGCACCACCATGATGGCTTTGGTTTTTTCCGTGATGCGATGCTCGATATCGTTGGGATCAATACACAAAGAAACCGGATCAACTTCGGCAAAAACTGTAGTCGCGCCCAAACCAAAACATGGCAGAATAGATGCCCAATAAGTGATGGATGGCGAAATAATTTCGTCGCCGCGTCCAATGCCGCAGCCGAACATGGCGGCTTGCAACGCTGCGGTTCCATTGTGATAACCCAATGCGAATTTAGTTCCTTGCCAGGCGGCGAATTCGGCCTCAAATTTTTTAGTGATGTCCGTGCCACTCATCGCGCCGGCACGCAACACATCGAGCACAGCATCTTCATCTTCTTTGGTCACAATCGGCCAGGTGAACAAATCATCAGCTGGCGATTGCACGGTTTTTTCTCCGCCCAAAAGCGCTAAACTGCTTGTGAGTGATTCGGTTGTTGAAGTCATAAAGTAATCTCCTGCGTTTCACAGATGAGAGCCATTTTAACAGGATGGAATTTTATGGCAAGGTTAAAGCGCTTTAACATCGAGTATTAGATTAGGAAACGTTCGGCGTATGCATTGCTATACTTGTATTGTAACGGAGGTATGTTCATGAAAACCACTCTCGCAATTAGATTGCCCGAAGATTTAAACGAGTAGGATGAGTCATAATAATCCCGACATTTAACCTCCTCATAAAAGTACTTTTATAAAGTTACCGGAACTCAATAGCATAAGTACTTTTAACCACTTATGAAAATCTTAATGACAAACGACGACGGCATTTACGCGCCTGGTTTACATAATCTCTGGCGTGCTTTGCAGAATGCCGGTCATGCCGTTTTTGTATGCGTGCCAGATCGCCCGCGTTCGGCGTGTTCTCATAGCATCACTATGCATAAACCACTGCGCGCGCATCTTGTGGAAACGGACGAGGGAATCGTCTTTACATCCAACGGAACTCCGGCGGATTGCGTGCCGTTGGCGTTGTTGCAATTGATGGAATGGCAACCGGAACTTATTATCAGCGGCATCAATCTGGGGCCGAATCTCGGCGATGACGTGCATTATTCCGGCACTGTGGCTGGCGCAATGGAAGGAATGTTAAATGGTATTCCCAGCATGGCCGTTTCCCTGACTGATTGGGAAAACCCACAATGGCAAGCAGCATGTGATTTTTGCGTGGAGCTGGCGCCAAAAGTACTTTTGATGGAGTTGCCTAAAGATACCTTCCTCAATATAAATGTGCCAAATTTGGAGCCTGCGAAAATCAAAGGCGTCAAAGTCACGTCACAAGGCAGCCGGCGTTATAAAGGCGATATTGTGAAATACGAAGCACCGCAAATCGGAACTTATTATTGGCGCGGCGGCGAACTGGTGGACCGCAGCGAAAACAACGATACTGATATCCTCGCCGTGCATGATGGATATATTTCCGTGACGCCGTTGCATGTGGATTTGAGTAATAAAGACGCAATGGCGGCGGTGGGAAAAGTACTTTTATAAGCGCGCGCAAACCAAAGTCCCCCTTTTTAAAGGGGGAATAACATCGCGGAATCTCAATAAACAGCAAAGGAACGAACGAAATGAAGAACGAAAATAAAACAGGCGGTGCCGAGCATGGCGAACCACCTCAACGAAGAATTTGTACATCAATTAGTGGCTGCCTTGCGCATTCCGCTTTCCAGCGGCGGCGATACCGGCCTCACAGCCGTTCTCTCCGATAAGCGTTCTGAAGATATCGCCGAGGCGATGCGTGATCTAACGCTTCCCGAATCGCTGGCGCTTTTCAACTGGCTCGATAATGAAGAAGCGGCGGATGTGCTAAGCCGGTTGGAATCCGAAACCACGCGCTATCTGCTGGACAACGCGCCACCTGGCCGCGTGGCTGAATTACTGGATCATTTGCCTGCGGATGATGCGGCGGATGTCGTTTCCGAAGCCGATCCCGAACAGGCCGAAGTTTTCCTTTCCGATCTTTCGCAGCGCGCTCCTGAAGATGCCGCCGCTGTGCGCGAGTTGCTGAGCTACGAAGAAAATACTGCCGGACGTCTGATGACCAGCGCCTTTGTGCGACTAGGGCCAAACGCCACGGTGGCGGAAGCCATCCAAACGGTGCGCGCCGCCGATGACGAAGTGGAAGTGCTGACGGATATTTACGTGGTCGATCAGCCGCATTCCGAAAATGCGCATTTGCTGGGCGTGCTTTCGTTACGCGACTTAATCAGCGCCAGCACCAGTCAGCGCCTGCAAGACGCCATGACAACTGAAGTCATCACCGTGGACGTGAACACCGATCAGCAGGAAGTGGCAACGCTCATTGCCAAGTATGATTTATTGGCAATGCCGGTCTTGGATCAAGGCGGATTTTTAGCTGGCATTGTCACCGTCGATGATATCATCGATGTCATGGTGGATGAATTTAACGAAGACATCATGCGCATGGTGGGTTCGGACGCCGAAGAAATGGATCGGCGCACGCCATTGCAAATTGCCAAATTGCGTTTTCCGTGGTTGATGGGGACGATGCTGATCGAACTTTTCGCCGGCGGCGTCATTTCGCGCTTCAGCGGCGTGCTGCGCGAAGTCATTTTGCTGGCATCCTTTATGCCCGTCATTTCGGCAATTTCCGGCAATGTCGGATTACAAGCCGCGGCCATTGTAGTACGCGGTCTCGACACTGGTCACGTCAGCATGCGCGGCTGGGGACGCGCGCTGCGCCGCGAAATGGCGGCCTCATTATTCATGGCGCTGATGAGCGGTTTGGTTTTGGGCGGCGTTGGAATTTTCTGGTCACGCCATCTCATGTTCGGCATCGTGGTGGGAATCGGCATGACGTGTTCCATGCTCACCGCCAGCATCATGGGCACGTTAATTCCGATGATGAGCAAACGCCTCGGTTTCGATCCTGCCGCCACTGCCGGACCGTTTGAAACAGCGTTTCAGGATGTGATTGGGTTTGGCGTTTTTCTATGGCTGGCGTCGTTGTTGTTGCCGTTGTTGAAGTAATAGCGTGTAAAAGTACTTTTACACGCTTTGGTGACATAGCAAAAGTACTTTTTCCACTAAATCGACTGTGTTCAATTAAGTTCTCCTTAAATTCTTATTTTAATCGGAAACTCATCTTAAATGAGATGGTTTAAGGGAACGGGGCATGAGAATGTCTTAGACAATACGCCCATTCAATCCTTGTCTTTTGGCATGAAGCCAATCTGCATAAAGAGTAGCAACCTCGAACATTCGGTAAATTTTCATTACTGACTCGCAAAATCGAATGTAAGATATTTGAAAGTTTTGTACCTGTGCTTGCCCCTTGGTCGATACCATTTTAAAGGAGAGATATTTTCCTTTTAGTTTAATTTATTTGCAGCATACGATTTGTTTTTTGTGTGTCGTGCTGTTTAATTTCTCTGAGATATCTCC
>Ga0164242_10002202_pt1 | contig 22647 bp, 12 predicted proteins | sample OricomgcompostMG_FD_108783 | JGI IMG/M metagenome (GOLD analysis project Ga0164242, IMG submission 108783) | Miracle-Growth compost microbial communities from Emeryville, California, USA - Original compost - Miracle growth compost (MG) ... | reverse complement strand
GTCTTGTAATCATCCAGGGTGACGACACCCAGCTTCTGTGTGCCTCCCTGACTGCTGTTATCGTCGTCTGACGGCAGAATGACCAGGGCTTTATTATCGCTCAGAAGGGAGCTGAGTTCGTTGATGTCCTGGACCGAAAGAAACTGAAACGTGTCTGACATGCGACGAGATCCTTAACGGAGGTCGTAAGGGAATGCGTTAGCTGCGCGAAGCGCGCTTGCGCAGGTAGAGACGCTCCGCCAATCCATCGAGGAAAGCATCGGAGTGAAGGTAGCGGTGGAGTTCCTGAAACGCGTTGACAAGGACGGGGATCAGCTCCTCCGAGCGTACCGCATCAATGTCCAAGCCTTCCAAGGATCGTTGAGGGTTGATGACGCCTGTGAAGGTTTGATCACAGGCCTGAGCGGCTTGACGCAGGTCGCTGCCGAAGAGCAGCGTACGACGTTCGGCTGCGCGATGGGTACCGTCGAGTACGTGGGCATCCAGTGCATTGGCATCGCTCCATGCATCGAAGGCGCGTCGCCATTCCTTAGCCAGCCGGCGATAGTTGGCCTGCTCAACCTCGTACGTGGACTTCGCTTGCCGATAGGCAATCTGCGCTTCCGAATAACCCGCTTCACTCGGAAGTAGCGATGGCGCTTTGGGTTCGCTCAGTGCAGGGAGTGCCGGCGGTAACGGCATCGCGGCATAGTTGACGTAATCTTCGCGCAGGTCCTGCACGGCGGTGACGGGATGGAGCTTCAAGAGAAAGTCCAGTCCCAGACCCAGCGGCTGCGGATCGTCAAAGTCGCGCATGTCGGCACGGGTGGCGACCGGCTTGGCTAGATGAAGCGTGGTTTGGCTGTGGCCCAACGTCACACTGTGGTGCGCGATGGGCTCCGCATGCTGCCCGATGGCGATGTAGTCCTGCGCTTGGAAGAGACCGCCTTGAGCGGCCTCGTGACCGATGGCCACCGACGCACCCAGCTCGTTGCGGAAACGCCCTGCCTTACCCAGCACGATGCCTTGACCGTGCACCGGTGAAGGGGCTTCAATGATCTTGGGTGTCATGTACGTACGGATATCCGAGGCCAGCACGTAGCCTTCCCGATCGGAATCCAAGGCCACGACCGGATGGTTCTCGACCTTGCCAAGCCCCATGCGTTCTTTCAGGAACTGGTGCGCATTGGGATCCCGACGATGCTTCTCTATCGCTTCAGCGACCGTGCTTTCCGTGGAGGTCTTCAGCCCTTGAAGCGCTTCGGGAATCGACTGCTCCAGTGAAGCGAGTCGTGTCTCGTGAGACTGTGCAGCGGTTTGAAGCGCACGCACCATCGTGCCTTTGAGGCGAGAGAAACCCTTCTCCGAATGAAGTACGAGGCTGTCGCCTTCGTCTGCCACATCCTTCAAAGGGGTCTTGGAGAGGGAGACAATGGGAGGCTGCGACATGCGATATCCTTAGGTGAAACGCCAGCCGTAGCGGCGTGTAAACGAACGAATCATAGCATCGGGCCCTCCTTCCTTCCGAAAGCAAAAAAAAAAGAGTAGGGACGATAGGCCCCTCCCTTCTCCACGTGGAGAAGGGAGGGGCCGTATGCCATTTCGTCAGATGATGGATTTTGATTCTTGAGGATTGCGACGCTGTGGTACAGGAAGCTTAGGCTTCAGGTAACGGAGACGCTTGGCTTCGTTGTACAGGCGAAACGCTGACGTGACGTCCTTCAAGAATGTCCAGTTGTCCTTGGCGGTGTGCGTGCCGTGCTTAGCCGCCAATCCCATCCGTACGATTTTGGGTCCTTCTACTTCCTGGAGACGAATGTCCCAGATCGTCCCGCCGCCCTCCGGCGCATTGCAAATGGTCACCGCATGGGGATAGAGCGCCACGCTGCACTCGCCGCAGCGATCGATGGGCATGACAATGATAGCCGGGGCGCGCCCACCCGTACTCTTCTTAGCGTAGAGCGCCAGTTCGTAGAGCTCCATGTAGAACTGATGTACGACGAGCCGTTGATGAGGTGTCAATGTGCCCATCAGCGCTTCCCCTTCTTCTTGCCGAGTTTCCTGAAACCCTCCGTGAGGTTCTTCAGAAGCTGCTGCGCTCTAGGTTGACTGAACTGTGCGGTAGAACCTTTTGAATCCGTGCACAGGACCTGAATGGGCGAGCACTGGAAATCTACCATCCAGCGAGGGCTCTCGTTACCCAAGAGCGGAACGTCGATCAAGAGCGCGTTGCTGGCAAACTTCACATCGCAATTGAAGCCATTGACCGCTACGTGAAGGATAAGCGTCGAGTAGGGCGAGTGATTCGTTTCCAGCGCGAGGCGATAGACTTCGATCAGGAAGGCTTCACGAATCTGCTGCTGTGTGGATGTGCGCATGTGTTTCCCCTGTGATTTAGGATGAATGGGAGAGTCAGGTCCAGCTGGCTTCGCGAATAAGACGACTGACTTCTTCCAAGAGTGCGTCCGCATCATCCTCGTACTGATCCACATTGGCCAGTCGACGATCCACGCTGTCGCGAAATTCCGTGGAAGGCTTGGACTCCCATACGCGGGGACCTTCCATGTCCAGCTCGATGGTGCGTTCTTCGGGAAGTTCGATGGCGATTGCATCGCCGTCCAGATGGATCGAGAGATCCGTATCAGCCTGCGCACTGAAGTTTTCACCGTGATGGACGAGCACATTCAGGCACTGGCCAACCACCCGTGTGAAGAGAGTGATGTTCATGATTTTCCTTTAGGACCACTGAAGGTCGTTCAAACGCGCATGGAGCATGTCCAGCACGTCATCGTCTTCGTCGTCTTCGATGAGCACACCGCCGCCCATCATCTGGTCGGCGCTGGTAGCAGTCACCCAGATCTTCGGCTCCTCGGAAACCGAGAGCTCGTAGCAGGTGCCCTTATTGAGTTCGACCAAGCACGTGCCATCTTCATCGATGGCCACACGTTCACCATTGAGAGCGGTGCCGATCAATTTCGGATTGACGCCGAGATCGTTGATGTGCTGCACGGGTACCGTGGCATGAGCCATGCAAATGCCCAGGACGGTGATGTACTTGTTCAGGTTCATGTGCGTTCCCTCAATTTGAGAATGGATTGGCAGGAGAGTACTTAGGATCTGTAAAGCGTTTCATTAGGTTGAGGGCATAAAACGCTCCCCCTGCACCGTACGGTGCAGGGGGAGCCCCTATGACACTGACGTGGCAAGGTCAAGAGCAATGACACATTCCCGAGGTAGATCAGAGAGACCCTGATCATAAGATCGTTAGATGTCCGCCCATCCCTGCGCCACACCGTACGAGGAGAAATACAGCATGTCAGATGGATCGGTAGTAACTGCGACTTCTGCACTACCGACGCCCCCAGTGGCCTGAAGGGCCATGTAGAACGTCCAATCAAGTGCGCCCGTGGAATATAACGTGCTCTCCGCCGGACCGGCGCTAATCGCAGTTCCATTCTTGTAGAAGCTCACATTCCCGTTGGGTGCCGCATTGGAGACAGCGATGCCGATAACATCACCCTCTGCGAACGTAGGTAAGCCGCCGCTACAACCGTTGTTGCAAATACCGCCTATCGATCGGTAACAACTGCCATAGCCTCCGATAGCCCCAGGGTTGTCAGGATCACTCGCTTCATAGCCCGTAATGCCGAAGTATAGCCAACCGCTGGTGAGTGCTTGGACCTTGAACTCCACCGCATTACTGTAGGTGATGGAGGTACGAGGTAATCGAACATTGCCGTTGATATAAATGGACGAATCAGCGGCCACATTCGACACTGTGGCGGTTAGATGGTCGCTGCTCAACGTAATCGACGTACTGCTTGTATGGTCATCGGCGCTAAACGTCGCGTAGCCGCTGTCCCAAGCTGTGAACCCTTCAGGCGTTGAGTATGTTTGACTGGCCGAATTGAAACGGGCCGTGGCTGAACTGTTCGTGCCGGCAGGAAATCCTGCCGCGTACACACCCCCATCATTCACGGTAAAAGCATAGCCAGGACTTGAAGTAGGATCACCAGCCGACGACCATACACCGTTAACGCCAAACCAGAAGCTGGCGATACCGTCTTCTACGTCCACCGCGTACATGCAGACGTCGCCAGTGTCATAACTGGAGGTACTGCCCGCGATAAAGGCATCGTTGGAAATCGCGGCACCATCGTACCGATGTACGAGTCCAGAGGCATCCAGAGGACTGGGCGTGGCGGCATCTGTGGCAATACCTGGACCATCTTGAGCTGTGGCAATACGTCCCACAATCAGGCATTCCCAGTACCACTTTCCTTGTGTCTTTGCGGTGGTGGAGCGGATGAATCCGCCTCCCGAAGCACCGACATAAGTCAAATTTCCATTTGAGAGCGCGATAGTGCTGCTCTTATCATCGGGGTTCCACGTGATCGCTGCAGGAGGTGCAATGACTGCGATGTTCAAGGCAGCATCATGTTGCTGTCCATCAGTGGAGAGGAAAGTCACCGTAAAACTCTCAGCCGTCGCCGCGATACTTGGAACGCCGCTCACGGTGAATGTACCTCGGGATTGTCCGCCAACAAGCTCTGTCGAGAAAGTTGCTGTAAGTCCATCCGGAAGCGATCCTTCCGTAATGGATGCAGCATAGATGCCCGATCCGCCATTGCACGATACGCTCGAATTGTAGGGTTCGCCGATGGACGACACCTCGAACGATCCCGATGCGGTCAACGTCGGGTAAGTGGCATTATCGTCCACCGCATTGGTCCAGCCCGGGAAGAAGCCCATGGGGACCGGGTAAGTAAACGCATTCTGGCCGAAGTTGCAGGTTAAGTAGATAGAGCCGCTTACTACAATGTCGGGGAAGATACCCCCCGCCAGGGAGGTTGCGTTTAAGACGCCCCATGGCGACGTGCCTGTAGCCGGATCTCCCGATCCCACCGCAGCGAGGTTTCCGTCGTACCAACCCGTAGAAGACGTGCGAACCCACACATTGCCTGTGGCGGCGTCAACGGCTACACCCAAAACCACACCGGCTCCTTGAAAGTTTGGGCCGCGAGGATGAGCGCCGTTAAAGTGAGTACTGTTGTTGAAATAGTTATCGCCGCTTTCCCAGAAGCAACAGTTAGCGTAGTTAGTTGTATCAGCGCCGTAGCTCCATCCCGAGTTGTTACTGTCATACCACGTTTTCGAGACGATGTTCACCATGCGACCGCTACCATTGGTACCATCGTTGTTGCTGTGGCTAATTTCAAAGTACCACTTACCACTCGTCTTCAGCGCCGCTTGAAGAGCAGGGACACATGACCATCCATTGCCGTTGCCGGTAAGTGTTAACGCATCGGCACTCAAGGTACCTGCATTGGCGCTTCCTGGAGCAATCGTGCCAGGATACGTCCCTAATTCCGTTGCATCCAGAATGGTGAAATTACCTGCCACCTGGAAGGTCTGCGTGACCACCTTCGTCTGACCATCATTACTCGTAAACGCGAGCGAGAGCGTGGTGTTCGCAATCGTCGTGGGCGTACCGGTGATCGTGTAGGTGTCGCCATCCAAGGCTCCCACCAGTCCGGGTGGCAAGCTGGTGCCATTGGACAGGGCCACGCTGTACGGGCCGTTACCACCGCTGATGGTCAGACTGGCGCCATATGCGGTGCCGATCTGTGCGGCTCCAAAGCTGCCAGTGACGGTCAAGAGGGGGTAGCTGACAGCGAAGCTGTAGCCAGTGGTGATCAGATGACCTGCCGTATCCTGAACCACAATTGTCGCATTGTACAGTCCTTCAGCCACCGTCGTCGTGCCTGCAACCACCAGAGCGTTACTCGAGACACTTAAGGTCAACCCCGCAGGCAGTGTATTGCCGGAGACTAACGTGGCACTGTACTGACCATTGCCGCCGAGAATGGGCACAGAGTAACTCCCGTTCACCCCTGGCGTATAAGGGCCGAAGGAGGTACTGGCCGTCGTCAACGGATCGTACACGATACCTTGCCACCACTTGAAGTTGCGCAAGTAGCCCAAGAGCGTTTTTGTTCCAAATCCGCCACCCTGCCATGATCCTAGGATGAGGTCGGCCGTCGTATCGACGGAAGAACGCACATCACCGCTCCCTACATTCTTCATGCCGCAAAACTGGCCGTTGAGGAAGAGGGTTATGGTGGTCGACCCGGCGGTATAGACACCTTTGATTGTATTCCAGCCATTTTGCGCCATTGGGATAGAACCAACGGCGAGTTCAGTTGGCACCGCTCCGCCCGAAATAGGAAGTGTCCATCCCCAATAAGGGAAGAGTCCAGCACCGTCGGCGGCGGCGTCGCCGTCCTCATCGCCTCCCATCACTAGGGGCGTAAATACGCCGTAGTGAGCCGAAACAGCGACGTTATTCGTGACTTGCGTGGGGTAGATGTCAATTTGCGCCGTGAACGACACATCCATCAGATCCATGTCGTGAGTAAGCGGCGTGGAAAGGTACGTGGAAGCTGTGCCGTCGAAATACATAGCGCCGTTGGGATCGACATCCGTCTTGATCACGGCATTGCCGTTGACCGTCCACACGCGCCCCGTGCTGTCAGTCACGGTTGTTGCGCCCTCAGTACCCGACATGGGCAAGTCGACCAATGGCGTGATGGTAGTTTCTACCGTAATGGTTCCTGCATTTACCCGATAGTTACTGAGACTGCCATCGGTGGAACGAACCTGCAGAACCACGGTGTACGTACCGGCTACCGACGGCGAGCCTTCCAATGTCACGGTGTGAATGCTGTCGAACGTCACGTTTATGCCTGGCGGCGGCGTATAACCATCGGCGAACATGACATCGAAGTAAATGCCGGTGCCCCCCGTGATCGTAAAGCTCAAGGAGAGCGGATTGTCCAGCTCCCAGATGGCGGGTACGGTCTGATTGGGCGTGAGGGTCACCGAAGGCCAGAACCCCAACGCATAGAAGGGCTTGAGCGCGCCGTTGTTCCACAGCCACTTGCGCTCATCGCTCCAGAGCTTGTCATTGAAGACCGCATTCATGGCCGAGGCACCATCAAAAAGCGATGCAGCGGATTGAACCGCATCCGCGCCCAGCGTGAAGTACTGCGAGTTGTTAGGCTTGAGCACTCCCGCATCCGTTTGCTGGTTTTCGATGCTTCCCGCATTCACAATCAAGGACGGGGTGCCCTGGTACCGTTCAACCATGATCAAGGTCCAGTTACCCACACCGGGGGGTACCGAGACATCAAATCCCGCGAAGGTTGACGCACCGTTCTGCTTAACGTAATAAAGCGCGATGGGGGCCGACGTCTCTTTGACCAGCAACGAATAGCCGCCCACGTCACCGTTGTTACCCCGGCCAAAGAGCGACTGTCCTGTGCTCGTTGTGGAATTGGTAGGGAAATTAACCAGCGATACCAAGGTGAAGTTATCGCTAAGGTTGTATGCGGTCGTCAGAGCGGTTGCATAGGACGCCGCATTGAAATTGAGCGCCAGTGGGATGCCAGAACGGCCCGTGGCTTCAGTGGCGAGATCTGCACCTCCCACCGTCAGGTTCATGCGGTTCGTGCCATCGTAGAGCGTGCTGCCGAGCGGCAGCGATGTGCCGGTGGTACTGTGCTGGGCGTCCCACCAGTTGACGACCTTGGTGCACAGACTCGCTTTGATGGCCGCTTCGCTGCGATCGGTCACGGTGGCATTGAAGTTCATGACCACCGTCTGATCACGATTGTCCGTTAGCGTCACCGTAAAGATCGACTGCAGCAGTGTGTTGCTGGTCGAGGGATTACCGTCTACCGTACCCTGGAGTGTATCGCCCACGAAACTCAAGCCTGGCAGAAGCGACCCACCCGTCACGGTATAGGTGTAGGGGCGCTGACCGCCATAGGGGTTGAACGCTAGGGAGATCGGCGTACCGACCAACCACGCCGGCGTGTGGGTGCTGGGATAGGCCTGGAGTTGCGAGACCTCTACCTTCAGGATGCAGTTCTCTGTCACGACGCGCCCATCCGCGTCAGTGGCTTCAATCACCCAGCTGTACGTGGCCAAGGCGTCGAAGTTATCGACGTGCATCGCGCCGGTGCTGGTGTTGATCGCCGCCGGCGGGATACCTGAGATCACCGCGAAGGTGATCGGCGCGGTACCATTGATGGTCTGGAAGGTGTAGTTGTAGGGTTCGCCCAAAGCACCGTCAGGCAGCGTTCCCATGAAAGCAAACTGCCCTGGCGGCACGATTGATTGGAGGCTCTGCTGCTGAAACAGGATTTGCGAACCCGGTGTCCATCGGGTTGCAGTATTGGTGGCTTCCAGCTTGAACTGACGATTGTCATCCAGCACAGCCTGCATCTGCCCACCACCACGCGCGATGGGCGTGTGTGCGCTGTCACCGACGACGAAGAACTCACCGTCCTCCACCGTGTAGTCGTAATGATTGGCCAGATAGGTGATGAAGTCATCGCAGGTCGGTGGGAAGGCATCGGAGTAGACCAGTGTCGCCAAGATCTGACTGTCGATACCCAGACGATCGATGCCTAGGCGCAGTGTTCCCACAAAGGGACCGCGGCTCAGATCCGGCAGCGTCGTCTTGGCCGTGAAAGTGATATAGGCCTGCGGCACACCCTGGTAGTCGGCGTAGACCTTGGCGCGCTTCGCTGGCGCTACTGTCAGGGTCACGCTCCCCGTTGGATCCACGCTATACGTACTGGCATCCAGGGTCGTCGTCGTTCCATCGACCGTGGTCACGCGTACGGCGCTCACGGCAAAGCTGTTCATGATGGGAACGTTGTTGATCAGCGGAGCAAAGAGCGTGGTGGCGCCATCGCCATACCCGATCAGGCTGTTAGTGACCGATTCGATACCCGGCGTCGATACCAAGCTCGTCTCCACCTGATCTGAAGTGACGAGCAGTCCCGTGCGTCGATACAGGAGCTCCGCAATCACGGCAAACGGTGTACTGTTGAAGAGGTGGGGCGTGGCAGTGGCCATGCGAAAGCTCCATCCAGCAGAATGAAAAGAATCCCTTGCAAGCAAGGATCACAGCATCCCTCTCCCTCTCTGGACAGATGCCAGAGAGGGAGAGGGAGCTATGTCCTTATTTAAGCGCTACCGATGGTCGTGAGGGTCAGGTAATAGTAGTCTTCTCCTGAGGGATCCAGGGCGGCTACAGAACCAAAGAGCGGCATCGACTGGTAGTACGTGGAAGGATCCGTACTGGCGGTGATGCCAGCGATGGGATCCACGGTGTATGAATAACCGTAAAGATCCCCTGAGCTCAACAGGTAGTCGAAGGTCACCTGAGAGATGGTGTTTCCTTGACTGTCGGTGAGCGTGGCCTGGAGATGAGGCGGCGGAGTAGTGAGCCCACTGTAGGTGCTGGCGAAGCTCAAGATAATCGTGCCCGATCCTTGGACAACGTAGGCCGTTCCTTCGCTGTTGATTTCTACCATGACCTGTTCCACGCATGTTGCGATGACTTCGGCACTTTGCTGCCAAAAGACATCGGCGCCGATAGCAGGAAGGTTGGCATTCTGGCTTCCGTAGCTCATGGGCTGCGGTGTGGGAGAGAACCCCGCCAGCACCATGGTATCCGAACCGTCGCTATCGGTGAGCGTCACCGGTGCGCCACGAGCCACTTTCATGCGTGCGAAGGCTATCGGCGCCGGGCTCGTAGCTGCCGCTTCCCATGTGGAAGGAGCGAAAGATTGGGCAAGTGGAGTCAACTTTGTGGTCAGGTCCACTTCAAATTGCGATGCGCCAGAAAGATCGATGCCGGCGTCTGACATGGCGCTGGTCACCGACAGCCATGGCCGTGTGGTGATCTCCATCGTGCAAGCACTTCCGAGGGTCAACCCACCAAAGAGCGGCGATTCGTTCATCCATGTACTGGAGCCGCCTTGTGAGGGCGCGGTGAAGGTCACGTTGTGACCATAGCCCACGAACTTGCTACCCGCGGCGAGTGAGCCTGCGTTGGTCATGAACATCGACCGCGTTACGCCATTGGAGGTCACGGCCACGTCCACGTTGAGTGGTGCTGTAGTAGGATCATCGACCAGCAGGAAAAGCACGGAGGAGTAGAACGCCTGGGTTGGACTATAATCGAACAGTGCGGCCTGATCCATCATGAAGAGGATGATGGGTTGTTGCTGCTGTTCGAAAGAATCGGTCCCGAGCACGGGGACGCTAAGGGAATTGTTCAGTCCCAGCGTCTCGACGTACTCGGCGGATGCGAAGCCGTAGTAGTAATAGTGCGCCGTTTCACTACTACTGTTCGTGATGGGCACATCGCCCGTGGTCGCCAGGTTGAACCGCGCAGAGGCCACGTTGGACTGTGTATGCGCGGGGAATGCGGCCAGGAGAGTATCCTGCTTTGATACGACGTCGGTGACGAACGTCGTGAGATCCGTACTGATGCCGTTGGCCTGAAGTACGCTGAAGACGTTGATCCAGTCCGAGGGATGAGGCGGCGTCTCCAACCTGTCCGTCAAGGTGGCAACACGGATATCGCCATCCAGTGTGAAGAGCCGCGCCAGAGGCACGGGTACAGAAGGATGGGTGGGCAGGAAGCTGAAGGTTGAACCCTCCGTGAAGCGGAGGGATGCTCCCAAAGCTTCCAGTGTCACCAAGCCCGATGTGCCATCGGGCGTGATACCGATGGCGTCCGTGCCAGACAGCGGCGCGGAAGTGCCGGCAAGCGCAAACTCCCCATCGTCCAACTGTACATCGTAGTTGTCTGCAAAGTAGCGCTGCAGCTTGATGAACGTCGTCGGATAGGGATCCTCATAGACCAGCGGGATCGGGAAGATCGCGTTGAGATTGCGCTTCAGGTACGGGAACGTCATGGAGCCGACGTACTGTCCAACCAATGTGCTGGTAGAAAACGCCTGGCTCACGTAGGTGACGTTCGGTACCGTGGGATCGAAGGTCGGCTTCGTCCAGTCGTTCAGGAGCGCGACTTTAGCCGTATCACCGTCCAGCGCTTCGATGACCATGCCGTTGATGGCGTCGATCCCCGCAAGGGAGAGAAAGATAGGGTTATCCATTCGTTGTCCATCCTGCAAAGAAACCTGCCGGGACAGGGAACTGGAACGCGCTTTGGCCCAAGTTGATGCGGTAGCTACCAGTATAGCTGTACGTACCTACATAAGGGCGAACGCCTCCCGACATCACAGAGGCGCTTAACGTACCCAGCGGAATCGTTCCGGAAGCTGGATCACCGCCACCAGCCCATCCGGAGCTGTTCCTGATCCAGAGATTACCCGTCTCAAGATCGACGGCGATACCGACCGTGGCACCTACGGCGCCGAGCACAAATGTCGTACCACTGTGACTAGATCCGTTAAGTGAATAGGCGTTGGATCCGAAATGAACAAACGTTGGCACGGCGCTATTCACATCCAGTGAATGACCAGGCGATCCTTCGATGGATCCTACTAGACCAATGAGGTTATTGCTTCCTCCACTGCCGTACAATGTTAATGCTTCGATCGTACCTTCAAAGTACCATTTTCCATTGGTCTTAGCATCATCAATGGGCACGGCCGCTTGACAGCCAAACGATCCGCCACCGGTGGTTTTCGTGACTTGAAGAAGATCAGTGGACAATGTGCCGCCGGTACCGCCGCTCGTCATCGTTGACGCATCGAGCGTCGAATAATGGTAGCTGGAAATGAGCGTGCAACTCACGCTTCCACTATAGCCGTCGCTCGAAGTAACTGTCACGGTCCAAGTGTACGTACCGTTAGCTGTGAGCGAGCTGCTCACATTACCAGTACCACCGTTGAGGAGGAGTCCTGGTGGGAATGTGCCAGAGGTGACCTGGTATGTGTAGGGCGCTTGCCCACCCACGACTGTGTAGTTTCCGACAACAGTGGCGCCGACGTTATAGCTATCATTCAGTGAAGCACTGGCTGTGACGCCCAACGCCGTACCGGAAGCCTGGAAATCAAAGCTCCGTGAGATCGTCTGGTTATCGGTCGAGCTCACCTCGATATTGAAGTGATGCAGTCCGTTGTCTACCCACGTCCCGTAGAGGTGCACCGTGTCGTACTGAATCTCCACCGTAATGGATGTTGGTAAATCACCGGTGATTGTGCCAAGTGTGTACGGTGCCAAGCCGCCTTCGATGTCGATGTAACTCACCCAGGCCTCATCGCCTTCCATCGCAGGGGTGAGATCGCCCTGCAGGCTCAAGGCCGAAATAGCCGTTTTCACGACGTGGCTGATGGTGAAGAAAACCGAGATCGATCCGCTGGTCGCCAGGAGGTAGTACGTGTAACTACCTTCCGTTGTCGGCGTGCCGTCCACGAAGTAGCTGAGCTCGTCGCCGGAAAGCTCCAGGCCGGGGGGTAGGTTAGTGACGCCATCGCCGAGGTTAGAGCCATCGGCGGCCACTTCCTTGATGTTGGTGCCTTCCGTGGCAGCGAGCAGCTCGATGTGAACCGCCGAACCGACGGTTGAGATAAAGCTCGTCCCGCTGAGCTCGATGGGCGACTGGTAGTAGAAAGGATACTGACCCGTCCACAGGCTGTTGTCCGAGCCTGTAAAGTCCACGACCATCACCCGGTCCAATCCCACCGTCGCGGGCGGCAGGTCTTCCGCACGCAGCTGACCGTTGTAGACCACCGTCGCGCCGTAAAGGTTCGTGTAAGTTAAGCCGCCCACCGTCGCCACCCACGCACTTGAGCCATCCATGGTGATCGGCGGTGTGGCCTGGAAGCTGTAGATTACATCTCCCGTTGACCAGTTGGCATTCAGGTAGTTCTGCCAGGTAGTGCCGTTGGAGAGCGAGACCACGGAGTTGTGCGTCAACCGTGGCTTGGCGACAAAGCCATCGCCGGGGATCTCGAACCAATCGTCGGGACGACCAGGATTGGCGACCTTATCGGCCACGAGCGCCGAAGGCGTGTAGTTGAAATCCGCACTCGAATACGGAATCGTCAATGTGCCCTTGAAGTTCGTGCAATACGACGGATTCACCGCTAGCACGATAGCTGAATCCAGTGTCGGAATCGCCGTGTTGCAGAGCTCCGGCCAGGTGTAATACACGTGCGTGGAAGTACCTGGGATCTCGTATTGGAACATCGTGCCGGGGAGCTCCATGGTCCCGCGGTACTGCACGACTGATCCGTAGAGGTTGTACGGTCCTGGTGCACTGCTATCGGCATACCACGGCGCATGGTACTGGCCGGTGACGGGATCGGGGACCTGTTGCTGAATCACCTGCAGCAGTACCGATGGCGTCTGCACGACAGCGCCGATGCCAATCGTCGCATCCTGGTTCAAGATGTCCGTACCGGTGATGTAGGCAGCCGCATTGTCCAGATCCGGTACATAGGGCGAGCTGGCCGTACTCGAAGCAATCAGATTCGGATCGAACAACGTGCTGATGTCCACTACCTGCAACAGTGGCAGCGTGATGCTACCCACAAAGCGCAGCGATTCCGGCTTCGCCGTTAGTACGTACTGGACACCATTATCCCGCGTCAGCTCCTGCAGCAGGATGTCATCACCATAGAACGACTGATTGATGCGGGCCTTGATCTCATCCAACAGCGTCTGGGTCGAGCACGGCAACGTGGGATGGTAGCCGTCCAACACACCTTTCAGAAAGACCGAGAGCTCCAGGCGCTCGTAGGTGAAGTCGATGCTACCGGTGGTGATCTGGTCATCGATATACGCGGGCACCTCCACCGAAGAGAGCGTGACCTTGGTCGTCGTACCGGCAACCACCATCGGTGCGCTGGCTGTAAACCGATCCAGCCGGTAGTTGGTGCCGTTCGCATCGTTCAGCATGCGAACGATGGCTTGGGTCGGTTCCAGATGCAGGAGAAAAGCGAGCGTGCTTGCCATGATTTAGCTTTCCGAAGGCGGCAGCGTGACAGGGTAGAGCTTGACGGCTCGCTGACCCCTCCACATGGTGGAGGTCGGTGATGCCTTGACGAGATACGTCATGCCCGATTGTGTCAGCGTGGGAATGATCTCATTAACCACGTCGTCACTGGTGATGGCCAGATCGAAGATCTGGTTCAAGGTGGTGACAATGTCCATGGTCGTGGCCGGCATCGCTACCATCAAACGCAGCTCGAACGTCCCCAGCAGCGACTCGAAATCGATGGTACTGTAGCGCGCCTCCGCATGGCCGTAGTAAAGCCAGCCTGGCTGCGTGAGGGTCTGGCTAGAGGGCACGACGATGACCGTTCCCGGATTATCGATGGAAAGCGACAGGTCGCTCATCGTCACACCGGTCGAGGGATTGATGAGCGCGGCAATGGCATCGCTCATCAGGTCTTCAGGACGCTGTTTGTAGGTATCGAGATCAGACATGGGACAACGATCTCCATGGAGGAAATGGGCTCATGGCATAACGCCGCTCCCAGTGACCGTAAGGGTCACTGGGAGCGGCTTGTGTGCCCTTACACTGTCGGATCTTCCCAGAAGGGAGGGAGTGTCGTCACTTTGAGCACGTCGGACAACATGCCCACGGGCAGCCCGTTGGCCGCGATGTGGGCATTGTAGCGATCTTCCATCGCTTGGGCATCATCAGCTGTCACGTTGTAGAACGTCAGGTTAAGACCGGTGAACGCTGTGGAGATGGATTCCAGTCCCACCGGGTGATACTGATCCGATTCAGTGATCACCGCGTGACTCAGGTCAAAGGCAAGGTTATCGTTCACGGCCATGACACCGACTTGGACGATCGGTACCCGGTTCTTTGCGACGGTCTTGACGTTCAAGAGCACGTCCACGTTGACGCCGAGATCAAACAGGCCACCACCCACGCCGCGCCATTGATAAGCCGAGACATCGATGGGCAGCAGTCCTTCGGCCAGATCCGTACCGGAGCCTGAGTAATCCAGAATGTCCACCAACGGGATGGTCACCTTATCCTCACTCGCCGCCGCCGATCCTACATTACCGGTGCGAATCGAAGGTCGCTCCAGCACAATCAGCGGCGAGTCGTTGATCTGGCGCAGATACTGCACCGAGTAGGACGAGAGCTGACGCATGATGTTAAGCATGGCCTGCTGGATATCCGAAAGCGATTCGGCTACGTACAGATCCGCGCCCGTAGCGCTCGTCAAGATATCGTTGGCCAACGTGGCGTATTGTTCCGTGGTCAATCCCGAAAGATCCAAGCCCCGCGTCTGGAACCACTGCGTGAACGTGGATCCTGGTGCGAGATTGACCTCATAATCCCGGAAGCAGTAGAGCGTCGCTGTTTCCAGGTACGCCCGCTTCCACAGATGCCCCTGCGTGGAGAAGAGATCATGCTGGTAGAGCTCGAACTTGTGGATCGCTCGAACCGTCGTATTGAAAGCGGAGATCGAGAGGAACTGCGTGGGGATCGAAGGCACATTGGTAAAGACGGCCTGGAGATCCGCGCTGTCCAGTACCGACATGTCCACCAGATTGGCAATCTCCGTCACCGTCGGCAATGGCTTCTTCAACACCTTCCCGGCCCAGACGGTCGGGATCGTTTCCGTACCGTCCAGCAGGCCGTAGGCGAGGCCGTAGGCGTACATGTAGACGACGAAGGCGTCGCCCATGGTAAAGGTGAACGTATCGCCGGTCTTGGGATCGGGAACCGTTACCACCGCGCGGTACATGCCCAGCGCTGCGTAGTAAAGCCAGTGGTTCAGAAGGCAATCCGACAACCGGTACGGCGAAGCATCGGTGGTATCCAAGACAGACGACTCGAGTACCTTGGTTGGTAGGGCATCGAATTGACCCCACGTCATGGTCTCCGTCACCTCGGCCTGTCGTTCCGTGCTGTCTTCGTTCGCCGGTGCACTGTTGAGCTCGTACGCCAGCATCTGCTGGACATTGCGCGTTTCCACGCCATCGTCACTCGAAACGAAGTTCAGCGCTTCACGTTCGAAGATGATCTGCGGCACCAGATCCGTTTGCAACTGGCTGATATCCTGCCGCATGTTCCAACCGGACAGCGGCAGGTTGCGCGCCGTCAAGAGGTTGTCGATCAGCGTTTGGAAGGTGCGCTGCTGGCCGGCATTGCGCTGCAGATAGCGGATGTTCCGGTACAGCCAGAGCATCTGCGGCTTGGTCAAACTGGCTACGTACGCATCCAGCTTACCGTGGCTGGCGAGAAACTGCGTGATGTGGAAGCTGTGTGCCTGGTAGGTGTGCAGGTACTTGAGACGGAAGCCTAAGATGATGCTCGGCAGCGTGGAGAACATCACACCCAGCACCGAGGCCAGGTAGAGATCGTCCGCATTGCAGAACGCAGGAATGTACCAGCGGCGAAGGAACGTGGTGATCCATTGCTGAATGTCCAGCATCAGGTTCATCTCGTTCGATTCCACCAAGGCGGGATCGTACCAGAGGATCGTACCATCCTCAGCCGGCAGGGAGGTACCGATCGGTGTGGGATGCAAGATGCCCCGAATCAGGAGCTCCTGGGTGGGGTACTGCGCCACCAATGCCGTGTAATACCGACTGCCTGGGGCATAGGCCGCAGCAGTGGCGGTATTGACCGCAAGATTCTCCACGGTAAAGTCTATCGTTTGGAGCGTGTCCTGAGAGGTCACTTGCATGAGCGTATCGCTGGCATGATAGATGCCAGCGAGGTTCAGATAGTACTTCCAGGAGGCAGGATCGGCCGTGTTCACGGCGTAGATCGGATTCCCCGTCCCCTGGTATTGGAGTGCCAGCGCCGCATTGATTGCGTCAGCCACGTCCGCGTGCTTGACGATCATGGATTTGGCGAGGGCGATCGTGTTGGCGATGTACAACTCGTATTGCTGCGCGTTAGCCACAAGCGCACTCCTTAAAAGCGTTCGTCAGGCAAATGGGAAAAAGAGGCTCACATCGTTACCGGTAGGCCGATCTAAAGATCGCAGAGCGAGGGGTAAGGGTTGGCTCCCTTACCCCTCGCTCTATGGCCATCGGTGTTTCGTTTGATACTGGAAGGAATTGAATCATGGCTACTCCGTCGGATGCGCGCAGTCCGAGTCTTTTCAACCAGCCCGGTATGGCGGGCATGCGGCGCATGAATGCGTTCGAACCGCGTCCGGAGATCGATGCCCTTATCCGCAAGCTGATTGCGGATGTGGAGACGGCCGGCTCGACGATGGAAATCGCCAACCGCAACGGTCGGATCGGCGTACCCGATCCAGCATACCTGCGTCAGGTGTCTTCCACCATCGCGCAGGATACGACCGACGCCACGAGTCTGATGCAACTGCTGCCTGACATCAGTCTGGTCGAACAGCTGCTCATCTCCTCCATTCTGGCTCCGAAGGACCTCATCAACAACGAGGTGACCTTCAAGGTCGATCGCCGCGCGTTTCACCTGCCGATCGCCGGTATGCTGCTGGAGAAGATCACTGATTACTTCACGAACATCTACGACCTCAAGAAGTGGTGCACGGAGATGCTCTCCGACGCGCTCTTCAAGACCGGCTCGTATCCATTGATGATCGTACCGGAGAATTCGGTCGATGACCTCATCAATGGTCAGCGGGCGTTCTCCATGGAGTCGTACCACGCCTCCATCTCGCCGCTGATGGAAGGCGCGCATTATCGCCCGCTTCATCTGCTGGGCAATGGCCTTCAGGTCAAGCGGCCGGAGAAGGGTGCTGCCAAGTCCACCGTGACCATCGAATCACTCGATGAACCGATGGGTGCCATGGAGTCGCTGGCGCATCTGTCCGCACCGGCACGCGCCTATGATCCCTACGTAGGGGTCCTGGGTGAATATGCAAATACTGTGCTGGTGACGGACAACTTTAACGTGCTGAAGGCGCCGGCGATCAACGAAGCCAAGCGTCACGCGCAGATCGCTCAAGCGCTGCGCGCGCAAGCTAACGTGGGTTTGGAGACGGGGAACGCCAACTACTCCCTGGGCGGCCAGCAGCGCCGCACGGCCTTGGGCCGCAGCGCCATCGTGCAAGCGATCAAGACCAAGGAAATGCTGGTACGTCCCACGGTCGGACATCCGTTGACCATGCATCTGCCCTCCGAGTCCGTGATTCCGGTCTTCATCACACCCAAGAAGCACTTAGGCTACTTTGTGCTCCTGGATACCGAAGGCCATCCGATCATGCTGGCCAACCGTCGCGATATCTACAACGATCTCTCGACGCAGAATAACGGCACCGCGTCATCCACGCAGGGTGCCTCGCAGATGATCCAGATGGCGCAGAATCTATCGCTGGGCGTCAATCCCACGGGTCCCTACGATCCGCGTCAGATGGTGCGTATCTACGGTCAGCTCTTGGAACACGACCTCAAGGCGCGTTTGAACGCCGGTGTCTACGGTCGCAATGTGAACCTGAAGCTCACGGAAGACGTCTACGCGACCATGATGGCGCGTTCGTTCAAGCGTCAGCAGACGCAGATCCTCTACATCCCTGCCGAGCTCATGGTCTACGTCGCCTTCGACTACGACGAACGCGGTTTCGGTCGATCCTTAACCGAGAAAGGCAAGATCATCGGCTCCATGCGGGCGATGTTGACCTTCTCGCAACTCATGGGCGCAATCAAGAACTCGGTCTCACGTCAGCGTATTACGGTCCAGCTCTCGGATAACGATATCGATCCCTCCAAGACCTTGGCCCGTGTCATGGATGAGTTCACCCGTCGACGCAATGTGACGATGCCCTTCGTGGCGTCGGATCCGGCGGACATGATCTCCTACCTCAACATGGCCGGTGTAGAGTGGAACGTGGAAGGCAAAGGTGCGCCAGCGCATAAAGTGGACATCGAGGACAAGCAGTCCAACCGTGCCCAGATCAACGCCGAGCTCGATACCATGCTGCGGGATCGTCATTACCAGAACTACTTGGTGACTCCGGAAACAGTGCAAGCCTCCACCGGTGCCGATTTCGCCGCTTCCGTGGTGATGAACAACCAGTTGATGGCCAAGCGGGTCATCAACACGCAGGATGATTTCACGCCGTTCCTGGCCGACATCGTTAAGAAGATCTCGAGTAACAGCGCCATCATCATGAATGGCTTACGCGAAACGGTACGCAATGCCCTCAAGATGCTGAAGCGGGAAGCCGATGCCTCCAAGCAAGTAGTAGCGGATGCAGCGGCCGATGCCGCCAATCCAGCAGCCGGCACGCCGCTGGAGACCGAGGACACTCAACCGGTGGACCAGGTTCCTGGCGGTCAAGGACTGCCGATGGCGCCGGAAACCAATGCCACGAAGCCGTTCTTGCCCAAGACCACGGACGAGCTGCCGAACTACCCCATCCGACAGCTGCAGCGTCCTCTGGTGCGTGAGACGCGCGACCCCACACCTGCCATACCGCCCATGACGGAAGACCAGGAAGCGGCGTACATCGAGCAGATCGTGATGGATTTCCTGGATGCTGTAGAAGTCCATCTGCCACGTCCGGATACCACGGCGCTGGAAACCCAGACCAAGGAGTACGATACCTACAAGGATGCCCTCACCAAGCGCCTGGATGCCATGCTCGACACGCAGACCTTCACCGATGCCAACCTCGGCGTCTATGCAGGACGCGTCGATGAGATCAAGAACGCCTACATGAACCATTACCTGCGCCAGTGGTCGCAGAACAATGGCTTCCTGACGGAAGTGGACGAGATCACCTCGGTGGATGAGAACGGTGAGCCGGAGTTCGATCTCCTGCAGGCGGTCTCTTCTCATGCCAATCTGATTGCTGCGTCGATCCAATCCTACCTCGACAAGGTCGGTCAGCTCAAGGAAACCATCAAGGAAGGTACGGATGTCCTGACGGCCAAGTATCCGGATGCCGGCCTGGATCAAGGCGGCATGGGTGGCGGTGGTGGTTTTGGTGGCGACCAGGGCGGCTTTGGCAATGATACCTCTGGCGGTATGGGAGGCGAGCTAGGTGGTGGTGGCCCTGAGGGCTCTGGCATGGGCGAGGAGCTCGGTCTGGGCGGTCCCATGGGTGAGGGTAGCGGGGCGAACGGCGAGCTCTCCATGGGCGGTGAGGAAGGCGCTGAAGAGGGTCCGATCCTTGGCGCTGAGGACGAAGAGGAAGAGGAGGAGGAAGGGAAACCCGAGGAAGGGGAAGAGCCGACCCTCTAACGTCTCTTCAAGACAAAAAAAGATGGCATAAGGGCCTGTCCCTCCCTCACCCCGCAGAGGGTGAGGGAGGGACAGTATGCCGCTTAGGCGCGTGCTTCGCGGGGCGGAATGATCACCGGAGGCTCCAGTGTCACGCCGTAGTGCTGCAGGCCGGGCGAGAGGTAAGAGGCCCTCGCATACAGCCGATGGTTGTCGCTGGTCACAATGACGTGCTCGCGCAGCTTCATGCAGGACTGGGCATCGGCCGAAGCCGATGGATCGGTAGTGCGAAGGAAGATCGCTTCGAGCGCATCAAACAGCTCGCTTGCGCGTTCCTTCGTCACCAGGCCCTCCAAGCGGAAACGCTTTTCGAGTTCGTACATCGTCCACGGTACCGTGGTCACGGTGAGTGGGTTGGCAAACACGACCGGCTCCTCGAAGCTATCGGCCGCTTCGTCCGGCAAGTGCCGCTGGAACCACGTGTTGAGTTCGTCTTCGTCCAACATGTGCAACGCTTGATCGATCACGTAACGCACACTGCGCGCGAACTGCGCTTGCAGCAGCTCACCGCAGCTGCTGTCCACCTTGGCCTTGGCGTCGGGATAGTCCTCGATCAGGTTGTCGATGGACCAGTTGAAGTACATCGACTTGGTCATGAACCGATTGAACGCACGGGTCAGCCGTTCGTTGCAGATATCGGTCAGTTCACTGTCGGGATACTCCAGCCCGAAGGTCACGAGCTTGTCCAGGAGGCTCTCGTAAGTGTCGCAGCGTTTGAGCTCCAGCACCCGGGAGTAGGCCCCGGCTTCCAAGCAGTACTCGCGGCACTGCTTCAAGAGGAACTCCAGTGTCTTGCCATTGCCCCCGTGGCGCAGGATCTCCAGGTGGGCTTCGGCCATGCCGCCTTCGATGCTGTCGGCCACCATGGGCTCTTGCAGCGTGCGGGGGGCCTTGGCGGCATCCAGGGCCTTCAGGCGTTCTTCCGAGACGAGCGTGCCGACACGGCCGGTTTCGTTCGGCACGATGCGCGAGAGCGTGGCCATCTGCGGTGGCCCGGAATGACGCGAGAACTCGCTCTGGTTGCGGTAAATACGCTTCAGCCCTTCATCGAGCTCGTGGTCGAGATAGTCCATACCCGGAATCCTGTTCTGGAGAGATTCCTGGAGCGCCACCTGGTCCTCCGTGGGGTTGGGTGTCACCCGATGGAAGAGCAGGTACTTTTCACGATCGAACGCCAGGGGCGGTCGCTGGGGCGTCCAGATGACCTTGTACGGCGAATTGACCGCCGCATAGAGTTCGGTGCCATCATCCAGGGGAACGCGGTTGAACTGCTTGGGTTGAGCGGCCGACGCAGAGAGCGGTGTCGGCGTCGGCGTCTTGGTAGGAAGGACATCGGAAGCCGGCATCGTTTTCTCTCCGGGTTGGATCAGGCGCGCCTTGGATTCAAATTGGGCCGTCGCGGGAGCGGTGGTAGGCGCTGCAGCGCGTGCAGGCGTCGCCGGTTCGGGGGTTACGACGGTGCGCTGAGTCGGCTGGTAGGACTGGGCCGGAGAGGCCGCGTAGGCGCGGTTGAATCCGTTGTTGCCAGGCTGAGCCGTGTAGGTGGATTGCCCACCCGTGCCTTGGTCCCAGATCGGCCGCTGATTACCCCCTTGGACCTGGTTCTGCCCCCGCATGCCGTTGAAACCCATACCGCCCTGCATGGGGGCTGCTTGGCTGCCCGGCATCCCGCGGTTGTACCCTTGGTTGTAGGTATTCCCTTGGAAGCTGGAGCGCTGCTGGTACTGGGACTGCACGGCCCGAATGTTGCGGGTCAGCTCGGCCCAGTCTCGCTGGGCACCGCGAATATGGCCTTCGGCTTCCGGAGGCAGAAAACCGGCCAGGTCCGGATACTGCTGCACCAGCATGCCCATGGCGGCATTCAGGAAGAACGCGGCTTCGCCCTGGATCACCTGGATCGGATCGCCATTCGTACGAATGATGACCGACTCGCAATGCATCGCAAAGACGCCCAGGATCTCCGCAAACTCCTGATTCAGGTAGCCGTTACGACCCCAGAGGTTGAAGGCGAAGGTCCGCGTGGCATTCTTGCCAACCTGGTTCTGAGTCTCGATGACGAGCGCATCGGCCAGCGCGGGCAGGAAGTCGGTCATCTGACCTAAGTCCATCCGCAGGTTGGGCGTGGCGTTCGTTCCACACTGCGGATCGGGTTGCTCCGGATTGACGGGAAGCCGTGGACCGTAGTTCACGGATTGGTAATAGCTCATGGGTTCCCTTCAAAGGTGGTGGTGTTGGGAAAAGGTAGATTACAGACGACGAATACGGCGCTCGACGTCATCCAAGAGCTCACGGGTGCTCTCGCGACGTTCCACGACGTAGCCCGGTCCCAGCTGGATGCACGGATTGACCCGCTCGTGGCCGGTGGGATCCGAACCGGAAGGCGTCAGATACGAGCCCGCTTCAGGGATCGAGCCGTGCAGGAAGTTTGCCGGGTCGATCAAGGAGATGGTACGCTCGCGCCGTCCTGAACTGTTGACCTGTTTGACGATGCGACTGGTGATCTTGAAGTACTTGTTATCGCCGGGCGAGGAGATCGACGTATCCACTTCACCATGGCGCTTGTTGATGTCCAGGATCTTGTCCATCTCGATCTCAGCTTTCAAACGCTCCGCCACATCCTTGTAGGTCAAGGCCTTCTTCTGGCT
>Ga0164242_10002201_pt1 | contig 22661 bp, 21 predicted proteins | sample OricomgcompostMG_FD_108783 | JGI IMG/M metagenome (GOLD analysis project Ga0164242, IMG submission 108783) | Miracle-Growth compost microbial communities from Emeryville, California, USA - Original compost - Miracle growth compost (MG) ... | reverse complement strand
CCCCAAGTCTCCTTCCAAGACACCGACATGAATGACGGGAACGGCGAGAAGCATGGCCTCTTCCACCGCCACGGTGGCCGCCGGAAGATCCAGCCCAAATCCGGCGTCAGGCGGCAGGGGACCGGTGACTCTGAAGATGTCGCCCTGAACGCTATGGGGAGGTTCTACAACAAAATTGTTGGCTTCTCCGTCTTGACCCGGTACCTCGTCTTTGTCGTCCCCGTCGCCCTCCTGCTCGCCATCCCACTGGTTATCTTGCCCATCACCGGGGACCCCCCGGGCGACGGACGTGAGGCCAAGGATCGCTTCACCGTCGGCAATTTCACCGATGCCGATGGCCAACTCCATATTGGCCCCAGCCTGTTCAGCCTGTTCCTCTGGATCGAGATTTCCTGGTTGTCCATCTGGATCGGCAAGAGCATTGCCTACCTGCTTCCTTTTGTCTTCATGTTCTTCTGCGGCGTCGTCAGCTCTGGCACCCGCAAGTATGCAACCGTCCTCCGCGCCCTGGATATCCCCTTCTCGCTGTTCATCTGGGGACTCGCCTCCTGGCTCGTCTTCAAGTTCCTCTTCGTGGATGACCAGTTCCAGTGGGTTTTCAACCTCAAGAGAGTCCTCCTCGCCCTCTTCATCTCGTCTGTCGTATTCCTGGTCGAGAAGGCCATCGTCCAGCTCATCAGCATCACCTACCACCAGAGGTCCTTCGCCAATCGTATCAAGGCTTCCAAGCGCGAGGTTTATCTCGTGGGACTCATGTACGATGCCTCGCGGAAGCTCTTCCCCATGTACTGCCCAGAGTTCTCCGAGGAGGACTACATCATCAACGATAGTATCGATGTCATCCTGGCCAAGCGGGGTCACAAGCGAGGTGGCTCTGTCACCCCGATGCGCCTCATTGGAGACGTTGGCCGCTTCGGCGACAAGCTCACCTCGGTCTTTGGTAACATTGCTTCCGAGATCACCGGCAAGCAGGTCTTCAACCCGAACTCTGCCCACTCCATCGTCGTCGAGGCCCTCGAGAAGGCGCGCAGCTCCGAGGCCATGGCTCGTCGCATCTGGATGTCCTTTGTCGCCGAGAACAGCGAATCTCTGTCCGTTGACGACATCATCGAGGTTCTGGGACCCCAGCACAAGGAAGACGCGGAGGAGTGTTTCGCCGCAATTGACGCCGACCAAAATGGCGATATCAGCCTGGACGAGATGGTCCGCAAGATTGTCGAGATCGGTAAGGAGAGGAAGGCTATTGCACTCAGCATGAAAGACATCAGTCAGGCATTGGTCGTTTTCGACAGTGTGCTCCTCTTCGTCGTCACCCTGATCATTATCTTCGTCTTCCGTAAGTTTTATTAACTAACCCCCCCCTTCTAATTACTACCATTCATATATGCTGTTGGCAACAATTCTGACATCATCGTCTAGTCGCTGTTTTCCAGAGCAGCTTTATCACAACACTGGCTACTGCTGGAACAGCCCTCCTCTCGTTGTCCTTCGTCTTTGCTGTCACAACCCAGGAATTCTTGGGCTCTTGCATCTTCCTCTTCGTCAAGCATCCATACGACGTCGCCGATCGTGTCGACATCCAGGGTCCCGAGAAGCAGCAGCTCATTGTCGAGAGGATATCTCTGCTCTACACCGTCTTCACCCGCATTGATAAGATGCAAGTTGTCCAGGTCCCAAACATTCAACTCAACAACCTCTGGATCGAAAATGTAACGCGGAGTAACGCCATGAAGGAGGTCATTGAAATCAACGTCTCGTACGATACCTCATTTGAGGATCTGGAGCTGCTCCGACTCGAGATGGAGAAATTCGTCCGCGCGCCCGAGAACGCCCGCGACTTCCAGCAGGATATTGCCATCAGCGTTGGCGGCGTTGGCGACCTGGACAAGTTGAACCTCAAGGTAGCCATCAAGCACAAGTCCAACTGGCACAACGACGCCGTCCGCGGAACCCGCCGCTCCAAGTTCATGTGCGCACTCGCCCTGGCCCTCAAGCGCGTGCCCATCTACGCTCCAGGTGGTGGCGGCGAGCCACTGGGCGGAGCTCTGAACCCCTCGTACAGCGTCGCCGTGACGGACAACTTCGCCGCCGACGCCCGCGCGACGGCAAGCGAAAACAAGGAGGCCAAGCGCATGGTCCCCTCGAAACCGGCCAGCGGTGGCGCTGCTGTCGAGGAGTCTGCCGCCGTGGACCTGAACGCGCGCAACCCCATGGCCGACGCCGCCGAAGACTGGGGCTACGACAGAACACTCAACTCGCGCGACGCTTCGGCCGACCGCGGCCGCGTTGCCGACGCCGAGGCTGCACGACGCGACATGACGCTCAACCGCGAGAGCCAGCGCGGGCGCCGGAAGCCCGGCGAGACGCTCTCGTCGGTGCCCTTGGACGACGATGTTGGCAACTCGCAGGGCGCCGCGGTGATGCGGTACAATTCGCGCAACGACACGTCGTTCGACGTCGAGTCCCAGTCCGGCCAGCAGCTGACCGGTACTACCTCCGCCGCTCCGACGTATAATACGTACGGTGTCTTCCCGGCCCCAGCGAGTGGGTACAGCCCTCCCGGGTCGAGCAACGCGGGCATGCCGTCCGCCTTCCAGGGACCGCCACCCCCGATGTCTGGTATGCCGGGATCATCCGCCGTTGCGGGTGGTAGGCAGCGGAGCGGAACAACCTCGCGGGCTCAGCAGCAGGGTCAGGGTCAAGGGATGCCTCCGAACCAGGGCCGTCCTGGCCCATCGCAGTACTGATAGCTTAGATCAAGACTACGCAACTGCTATTCAGGGTCGGTAAGGGGGTTGATGAAGGATTTGTAGGCGTTTTAGGTGGCTTAATTACATATCAGATGGGAAACCGACACAGGTTGTCAAGGAGAAGGCCCGTGTGAGAGGCCACGACTAGCCCGAGAGCCGGCTGGCGTATCTGCATTTTCATTTGCATTATAGACGAAAGGGAAAGGTAGTGGTCATTGATGACTGCGACGATCCGTCTAATCTTGGTTCTTACTCTAGGCGGGATGATTTCCCACCACGAATCTTGGCTTTTCCTAGCCTTCTGGGATACTTTGTGATAGTTTAGCTAAACTAAAATCACGGGCCCATATCATAAGTTTTCGTGGCTACATCTCTAGGTAAAAGGCGAATTTAGAACGCGTGACGAGTAGGTAGCTATGCGTAACAGTAGAGACGATTATTTTTAGTGAAATCCCTTGCCTTGGCTAATCCACCAGAGTACAGAACGTGTCTTTGTAGAAATTGCTCTCCAATAAGGTAACCCCGAGGCACTTCGAGAGCTTCAGGTAGAGAGAGTGTAAACATCATCTCTGTAAAGGGCATCCGATACTTGACATGTGTGGACGAGGCCGTCAAGCTCCTGCGGCCCGATAAGAGAGTGCGGATATATTCCCGCGACTTCGAGGGAGTGAGACACCCGCTTGGGAAGGATCAGGGACGAGCTACTTTAAACACCTGTCCCATAAATAGTGCGTCTCAATATGGCCGCTTTAGCAGTAAACAGCCCCCCGGTCACCGAGTATCCTCTCGCGCAAGGTCACCCTAATGCGCAACGTGGTATGATCATGGTAGCTGTCCGTGGGCGTTAAGTCTAGCCTGTAGCCAACTCCAGAGCGAGCTCCACCGCAGAATGGACCCGCTGCTTCATGTCTCAGACATCCCCCATATTTCTAGATGCGATGGCCTCCCTCGTAGGCGGAGCCTGTGTGGTGCAGGAGGGGGCTAGATAGGCACCACGAACGTACCACACTATGTCTTGGGCCGAATTACTTGGCCTTGATAGTTTGTACGGTAACTGTGTTACTGTAGTATTCCCGCCCCAAGCCCGGAGATCAGCTCCAGCAGCGATTTGGACGACTTGCTCCGATGACCAAATAAAGGACCGAACCAGCCGTGCTACTACTCGCACAGACCCGTGTCAGGGGCGAGACCGAGTCTTCCGCCGGGTCTAATATCGGGATTGAGACACCAGGGAGAAGCCGGTTTTCCCCCGGCTTAGATGGTAGAAGTCACCCCTGAACCATTAAACATCTCATCTCCAGAACCTGGAAGAGTGATCCCGCGCCGTGTCCGCTAGCGAAACCTCCAACTTCCCCGTCCAGTGATAATGCGGCGCGCCCAACCGCGGCGGACCCTCCGCTGCGCTCCCCGCAGCCTCGAAGGCAGCCCTCGTACCGGCGCGGTATTCCTTCACGGCGACGACCACGTCGCGCATGGCAGCGAGATCGGCCCTGGCTGGCTTGTGCACCTCGTCGGGCGGCGGGCGGAGCATCGCGTCCCAGGCCGCGTAGAAGATGTACGAGCCGGCCGGGACGCCGGCGGCGACGTGGCTCGGCGAGGCGGGGCCGGCGTTGGCACGCAGGGACGGGTGTTGCTGTAGCAGCCGCGCGTATTCGTCGACGGCGCGGTGGGGCGGTCCGTGGGGGGCGATGCCGACGACGCCGACGCTGACGCCGCTGCCGATCCATACCGGGACGGTGACGAAGTTTCCATTCCAGCTCCAGGTGTGGCTGACGTGCTGCGGTGTCTCGCCCGGTGGGGGTGGGTACAGTCGGGCCGAATCTGGGGTTCGCGGCTTGGATTCAGTACGAGCATCGGAATGTCTTGCAGGGGGCGGCGGTTGTGGCGTGGCCGGGGTTGACTGCTCTGGCGTTGATCCCCAGCCCAAATCACCGAAGAAACTGAATTCTTTGGAGGAGAGGTTGATGGACTGCTCGGGATCGAGGTCCTCCGAGTCCAAGGAGTGGCCGAGCTCCTCCGTTGGGTCGGGTTCGAATTCGAGTCGTATGTGCCGGAGACCCCTCAGCATGGTTGGACTGCGGCGTGATGAGGACAACTTGGCGTCCTGGATTGCTCGTTCCTGGATGGATGCAGCTCTCAAGAACGCTATCAGCTTCTTGGCTACGTGTCCCACAGAATATCGGGGGATGTTGGTCAAGGTCAACGAGTATAGCCGTGGGTTCATATCCGGCACGAAGGCCTGTGGATAAGCCATCTCCACCCTTTCTCTGATGAAAGTTTCTGCAAGCCACAGGTTGGCCATGGTCACCAAGTTGTCAGTCTCCAGGGTGGGTACTAGAGTCACCAAGGAGTGGTGGATCCGGAGGGCCTGTAGGTCTGGCGAGAACACGGGCCGAAACAGGTGCGCGGCTCCAAGAACACCCGAGAAGCGTGCATTTTTAGCTAGGCCTGGTGGCAGCGCCTGTCTCAACTCGGGAGCAGATACTGAGCTGCACTCGAAATGCCGAAGCTGCCCGGGTGAGCTTCTGATCAATCTCCCCACTCCAGCAGCAGAGAGGGTGTTGCCATTCAGACGTAAGTGGGTGATGCCGCCTTGGTTGGCGCAGACATCATGGTGCCTGGCCTCCTCGGGGTCGGTACAAGGGGACTCAGTAGTGCCCGATAGTACTTGTTTTATGTCATCGGCAGAGTCTCCCCTGATACGTGCCCGCCCGTCATGCCTCAGGGTCCAATCCTCTTGCCATGCCCTATATGCTTCTCTAGTATAGATAGGGGCATCGGTCATATAGCGGTGGGGATGAGTGAAGTCTCGACTCCAATCCGACTCATGGAGGAATCCAAACGGCCCAAATGTGCTGCTGCCAACCTTTGGGACCAGAACTAGTTTTCCCTCTACGTCGAAGTGGCCATCTGACCGTAGGGTGTTGGGCGGAGAGCAGAAATCCAAGATGTCCCCAATGACGGCATCTGTAAGGCGGTTTCGGCTCAGATCGAGGCTCCAGAGCTGTTCCTTGAATTTCCTGAGGAGTAATATTGCTGTACCATCATCCATCTCCCGCCCTTGGGCTTTGAGGATACGGAGGCTAGGAAGGTTCGTGGGGCTAAGTGTTGATTGTAGCAAGGCACTCTTCAAAGAACCAGGAGTATCCGAAACGTCAAGGTACACGAGGTTCTGTAGATACGGAGAAGCAAAGAATGTGACAGCCAGCCTGGTTTGACAGTGCGGGATACTGAGCATCATAGGAGGCTGAAATGAAGAAGATCTTGGGAATTCGGAATCGGGCGGCTTTGAAAGAAGGCCCGGATCAAGATCTGGATGTCCGTCAAGAAGAATGCAACGCAGCTTGGGGAAGATGGCTGGTAGCTGGCGGAACGTGGCCGAGACGCCCCTCTCGCCTGCGTCTATGTCGAATTCCGGGCTCAAGATAGCAAATCCTCTGAGATCCAAGGATAGCACCAAGGAGCGAGTGCTAGGCCGCACCGTCTTGACATGTCTGAGTATGAAGTAATAATACCATTTTAGATCTGCCTATGATCAGCGGTAATTCCCGCGGAGGAGAACGAACAAAGCGTACCATCACCGGGATCAAGTCCCAGGGCACGAACCATCCGGAGGGGGTCTATCCAGAGACGGGGCGCGAACTGCCGGTAGAACCGTCGCGATACAAGGCAGAGGCTTCCATAGTCCCTCGCGGATGCGTAGGGGGCGACGATGCCAAGCCAGTCCGAACGGCCAACGGCCTCTTGGTAGGAAGGTAGCGACGACATCGCCTATCGGTGGTTCTTGATACCCAAAGCCAGGGTGTACATGGTATTATGTGGGACTGTACCATGTACGGGGGTAAAGAATGGTATTAATTAGGAGTACTGTGGTAGCGATGACGTCGGCGCATGAGGATACGACCCCGCTTATGCTTCGCCGCGTCGAGATTTGATTGGTGAAGGAGACGGAGCCGCCGTCGACTTCGCGGTCATCTCCTCGACTCGGTCCCGGGCAACAAACTGGAGGGGCACGGAGGCCGGAACCTTCCGTTAGACATTCCCGTGTGCCTCTCCTAGGAAGTACTAATCAGCTAACGCCGGACACTTTACCATGTATAAACCGGACAACGGTTGCCCCGATTCGGACCCCACAAACGCAGAGCTCTAGGTCGGCCGATGCGCAACGGCTTTTGCGTCTAAGAAGCGCCAAAGCGTCAAACTGACGGGTTAAAAGATTTATTTGGTCATCTACGAATACGGCCATTTTAGAGAGATACTATTACGTCCCAAAAAGAAAGCCATGTTGAGACTTGCGCCGATCCTTGAAACTCTTCGAGGTGGCCTGTTCGTCGTGCTTTGCTAGCCTAATGCCGCCGAGCCCCCGCCGCGCTCTAGGAGAGACATTGAGACACGCCTGGGGATGTTGACTTGGATAGGAGGGGAGCTTAGCGTCGAGGGAGTCAGAAAAAAAGGAATGACCGTACCAATCATTACCACGTCATGACGGTGAGGCAGGAAGAGGCGAGAATCACGAAATAATGTAAACCGCAGCCGCGAGGCGGAACGAAGTGTAAAACGAGCCGGTGAATGCAAATCCTACCCGGTGGCACCAAGTTTCTCTCTCTCTCTCTCTCTATCTGTGCGAACCACTGTCGCGGAACGCCGGATATGCTCAGACACTCAGTCTCCCGGGCCTGCTCTAAAAGTCAAGATCGACTCGTCGATCATCCTAGCACGGGTCTTGCTGTTACTACGTAGTAAGGTCTGGGCTTTGCTGGTACGGCTCTATAGCACGATCTGCTGCCAAGTATTCCAGGCCTTGGGAGCATTCCGAAGGAAGCCGCTTTGATATTTGAAAGTCTCGGTCTCTCGTGATCGGATGGCGGGAAGTCTAGCTGTCTCATTAGATCCGAACTAGGCAACTAGGGATATGCCTAGTGACTAACTATGTGTGTATGATTGAAGGAAGGAATAGGAGTCTACTTAAGGGCTCGTTCTACAGTTGAGAGCTATCTAGACCAACAACATCGTTGGGATGCGGGCTCGCTGAGCGGCTATTAAAGGGCATGGATAGGCTGGTGTTGACGCAAGTCACAGCGTCAGTCCAGTGCATACGACGAGGATCCTACCGTTGAAGCCGAAGTGCGGTGGCGGAAACAAAAGAAAGACATGGCGCTGTCTTGGTAGAAGTGGGGGGCGTTCGTCCAACTTTTCATTTGCCCGAGTTTAGGTACCGCATCTGAAACCGTGTCTTGCTTTGCTCTTCGACGAGATACAGTAAATGGTGTGCTTTGACGACTAAGATAAGCCGGGGTTGTGTGTGGCTCGACACTGGTAGGTAACATGGCTTGCTAGGGTCTGGCCAGGTCTCCTCGGAGACGTCAAAGGTAAGATCGGTTCAGGGGCAAATTTACGGTACGTACGGTGAAGTCATGATAGCAAATGTATGAAGAAAGCATGTTGTTGGGTTGGGATATCTATCTGCTTCTGTATTGCCGCAGGAATAATAACTAATACATTAGGCCCTAGGTGGCGACGCCAGTCTGCAATAGAGCAGTACTGGTTCAATAACGTTTCGGATACCCTTTTTGAGTCCGAACCCCGTGTGACCTCCTCTAAGCTCTACCTCCGTTACACGTCCATTCGTACATGATATCGAGTTGTTGAAGTAGCCAAAAATGTTGCCTAATGCAGAATAACACACCAAAAAATACCACCCAACGTAAGTACGATCATCGTTCTAGATGTCGTGAATTAGCCCGCCCCTGTCCCTGAGCAAAACCCGGATCTCTTAGTAAGGCCAGGCCAGCCAGTCATTCGCACTTGACCGAGTCTCTCATCCTCCCCTTTGGGGGGGCTCGGCGCTTGATCTGTGCCTTTAGCAAGTTCAATTCCTTCGCAGCCGCGGTGTGAAACTCCACCCTGCCCTTCCTCCCCGGTTTGGCGTGGAGCTCGAGGTGTTGCCTGTAGTTATCCGCCCGATCAAAGATTTTCACCTTATCTTTAGGGCAGAATTTGCAGGGGATCACGGGCTTCTCTGGATTGTGTGCCCTGAGTTTGGTTAGTATCGCTCGTATGACGGAGGATGAGTTGGTTGCCATGGTAGAGTACTTACGTCAGGAAGTGCCTCTTCAAATGCTCCTGCCGCGAGTATGCCTTGCCAGAGCATCCCTGGTCGCAGTAAAATTGCCTTAGCGGTATATTCTTAACCGGGCCACATATCGGGATCGTCCTGGAAGGGTTCTTCGCTTTCCTGGGCCGAGCACGGTTCTTTAGGCGGGGGGACTTCTGTTGGACGTTTTGCAGCGCCGCGGCCTTCTTCTGTGCGTCGGTCATGTGAACCTGTCGCCGAGATCCTGCGAATTGAGCCCTGTATGATGGCGAGGATAGGTTCTGGTGGGATCGAGCATGCATGGCACTCGTCTCGTAGACGGATTGCAAACGCTGTGGCTCGCCAAAATCTATGGGGGTCTCCGCCGCTATCTGAGACCATAGCTCTGCGGATTCTGGGTTCTCGCCGTCGAGTGTGTGGCACGGGCTGGCGAAGGGTGGGGCATGAAGAGAGGAGAAGGGTAAGAAGTTCATGCCGTGCGGTGGAGTTAACTGGCCGTTGAGGTGGTGCGAGTCAAGCCCAACGTCGAGCATCACGTTGTTGTATTTGGATGGGGTGGAAGGGAGACCGTGAAAATACATGTCTTGTTGGTGGGCCTGTGCCTTGAAGTCATAAGGGAACTGCGCCGAGACTGCGGAAGATGGCGGGGTAAGGTCAAAGGAGGCCGAGTCCGTGTAGGAAGAGAAGGAAGCATCGAACGCCGAGGTTGACCGGCGGAGGGGTGTAGAGCATCCGGACGTAGGTGTAAATGGGTTGTATGCCGACGAGACGTCGGAGAAGCTCCCGTTGCTCGAATGACACCCCACTGACTGGGACGCGACGTCAAAGACGTCCTCGGTGCTGAGCTTCAAGTCCATACTGGAGAGCGTCATCTGGTCACAGGGGAGTATTGCTCTAGGGCGAGTTGAGGATGGGTTGAAGCCAGGAAAGATTGGAGTGTTTATTGAGCACAGGCGTGAGTCGGAGAATGAACAAGGTTGAGATTGACAGGAATCCAAATCTTCAGGCAGGGAAAGCAATGGAGAAATGGGGTAGATATAAGGGAGTTTCCAAGAGATCGCCGATGGTGGTGCCAATTCCCCTTAGACAGGATTGCCATCTAGACAGGTATAGTAGGGAATAGTGTGGAGAGCTAGGAGCCGCAGCGTGGAATGTGCCGTAGGGATGCGCGAAAGGGTTAGCTCATGATGGACATGGCTGCGCCGGCGCTGCTTGACTAGGCCAGATCGAGTGCGAGACAAACGGCCGAGTTGGTTCAGAAGGGTGTGATGTTGGTATCAACCCCACCCCTCACTCCATTGCCCTGTCGATGTACACCCAGTACGTACTCTTCTTGCATGTACACACGTCTGTTTTGGATACTTCACAACACGGACTAGTCTCCTGCCGGAACCAACAGACTACAGAGCCATGTTTGGACCGGCAAGATAAACTGCCCGACTTCGAACGTAGGACATTCGACCCGAGGAACCCATCTCGAGAGCATCAAAGGCAGGAAGCCAGAACGGGTCAGGGCGGGGGGGGAGCCAGGGGAGGGGAGCGGAGCAGCAACTCGCAGCTCTGTGTGTTCGTACCTGCTGATCACAAAAGCAAATAGAAATGGGGAAGAGACACAGGAAAAGAAAAGGGCAGCACAAAAAGTCAAAAAAAAAAAAAAAGAGAGAGAAAAAAGAAATTTGCATAGCAGAGCTGACTGTGGAGAACAATGAAGCCGAAGCAGGGAAGAGAGTGTCTTGCGGCATACTCTGCTGGAACGCAATTATCGTAACACTTGGAATGAGTGTGTCGGAGGCGACGTCTGGGCAGGGCCGTGACCCGGTCTACCGCGAGACAATGGATTACCCCGAGAGGTTGAGAGAGAAGGTTGAATGTCTCCGGGAGGAGGGGCTGAGGAGGTCAAGAGAGATCGGATCTTGGCTCCACACCACTCTCTCTCTGTGCCTTGTTCCCTGCGCGGATGCTTTTCCTGCCCCTGCTTTCTTCTGCCCTACCTGCTGCTTAGCCGAACTGGCGAGCGAGGCTTGCATGCCATGCACCAGTTAGCTGCAGGTGTGTCAATCGGACAAAGCAGGCCATCCACGCGGTCCAATAAGTTGTCAGTTGGACGACGAGCCATAACGCGAGTTCGCAAACTGGCTCGAGGCTAGAGGGGGCAGGCCAATCCTAGGCCGGGGATGTGTCCGTGTGGAGCCGGTACTCCCCGGTACTCGATTGGCAGTGTGCGTCCCAGGCAATTTCGAAGTAACCCCGACCGGGCCTTAGGTAAGAACCTTAATTGAACACCACTTGGAACTTCGTATACATTCGGGGCAAACAGCGCGCATCAAGCACGCGAAACTGAAGGAAGCTAGCCTGGTCTGGAGAGCCCGGCCAATAGGCGGCGCCGCTCGCTTCCGGGATCCCCATGTTATGTCGGTCTTTTTGTCTCCCACACTTCTTCTGAGGTATACGTACATACATATATTACTCTTGAGCCGGTGGCGGACACATACTACGTGGTGCCTTTTCGAATACTCCGTGCCGTTGGCGCCTCTAAAGATCGAGAACCGGGGGTTCCCCCCATTTTGTGAAGTCATGGGCTTGACGGCAACCCCATGCATGGAAAAACTCTCCCGCGAGGCTCTCACCCCATCACCCCATCACCCCTCGCCTCTCGCCCCCCGCCGACGGCTGGTAGTGTGTTTCTATGTGTATGTGTGTGTGTGTGTGTGTGTGTGTGCGCGCGCGCGGGACTGTGGACTGGACCCCCTTCTTGCGCGACCTAATCTATTCCTTGCACATCAGGTGCCCCTTCGCTGGGGCCGATGATCGCCTTGCTACCTAGTTACGGGTTCCCTTTTTGGTCCCCCCCTCTCTAGGGCTAGTAAAGGGGACAGACGGTGCCCTAATAAGACAGCTGGCTTCCTTGCCGAGATCCTACGGCCCTGCCTGTATCCCTTGACCGTCGCCTTCCTCATTTGATGATTTCTCTTGTCGATGCGCCATTGAAGAGTCGTCGAGATTGCAATCAGACCTGTCGTAGACTACCGCGCACGGGGATTGCCTTGGCATGGTCGGTCGGTTCGAGCTGTGCCTTTCGGAGGGATAAAGTGTCCCCTTGCCTTCCGCCGTGCATCTTCCGCCGTGCATCTTCATCACGTCTTGATCGAACTTGATGCAATTGCGCTCTTCAATTTGTCCAGGCTCGGTCCCGACTCGGCCCCTCCGGTGGGGGTGGAGGAATCCCCTGGTTGATACCGGCCGCGGACGCCGTTTTCAACCTCGACGAAACCCCCCTCGCCAAAGCACATCAGCCAGGCACACACTTGCGGAGAGACTATGCCCGATCCCATCCAACAATCCATTGTTAGCTGCACCGCGATATTTTTGGCCTCGGCGCTAGAATCGTCCAGGTACCACACCCACCGCCTAGCCCATATCTTTCATGTGGCGCTAGACGGTTCCTGCGCCGGCGTATCTACCCTGACCCTGGTTGCCTCATGGGGTGTCGATGACGCAAGTCTCGCAGCATCGGTCATGAGGTTTGTCGAGATGGTCAGACCCCTAAATCTATCGCCTCTGCGCCTCCGTCGCCTTCTCCGTGGAGTAGCCAGTAGAACTACGATAGCCCGCTGGATCTCACAGTCCATCCGACGAGCGTTAATCTGGCTATTGTCGCTCTCCATTTGACAGTTCAAGATATGCACTCGTTGGTCGTACCTAGAATCCCCAGATTTGACAGACATAATATGTCGAGGCCCTTTTCTCATCTCTCGTAGGGCTAACTGGTTGTTCAGATACCCTCGGACACATTTGTCGAGATGATGTCCATGCCTAAGGTGGCGGTGACTTGGGGTCCCCCTACCCTAGCATATTCGGCTAGAAGACCCTGAACCAACCGTCGACGTTCCAGTTGCACTAATTCGGGAGCCACCCCATGTGTCTTCTTGTTGGTCCTGCATCCAGGTTAAGCACCTTTTTAGTTTCACCGATGGCGACTAGCTGCCACACTACGTTACACTCTAGCGTACCCTCTCTGATCAAGTGAGCAGCACGTTACAAGATAACGCCGTTATACTACGGCTACCTCGTCGGCCTGACCTTGGCCGGTGCCATCCAGATCTTGGAAAACCTCCTGCATCTCTTCTTCGGTCGCCTCGAGTCCCTCCGAGCTCATGAGTTTTGCGTCCTTTTCCTCGGCTAGCGCAGACTGGTCAGCATACAAACAAACATATAGGGGGTGTTTTTTTTCTTCTTTTTCGGCGGGGCGTGGAATGTGTCCGAGGGCTTACACTTTGGCTCCACGAGAAGATTCTCCTGAACCTCACAATCTGTCAAGATTGAGCCATCCCCAATCTCGCTCCTCTTGCCCAGGATGCACCTTGTTAACTTGCAATTCTTCCCCACGACGACACCATCCATCAGTAGACATTGTGACAGTTTTGCGCCCTCGTTGATCTGACAATTGGATCCGATGACGGACTCCTTGATGGACGTCTTCTCTTCCACAGTCACATTCTCAGCCACGAGGCTGTCCTGTTTCGTGATCGTGGTGCGGGGTTTAACGCCTTCGGGGTACGCCACCTTCCGAGGATGGGCAAACGGAGATGCAGCCTCTGGACCGAGCTCTTCGACGGACGGAAGCTTGGCCAACTGTAGCGAGATTGCCAGTAGTAGCCTTGCCGTGTCGACTCGCCTTATCAACGGCGCTGTTGGTTGGGAGGGGTGCGTATACGCTAGCATCGGCGGCACCGTCTCTCGCCCACCTTCCGCTGCTCTGCTGTCCCCTCTTGGAGACTGATCCTTCCCTGTTGTTGTCGAGGTTGTTGATGAGCGACGCCTAAACTCTTCGCGGTCGCTCTCGTCGGGTGACCCTCTACCACCCTCTGCAGACCCTATCTTTCCTTGTCGTTCAGCTGGCCCAAAGATCTTTGCCATTCCTAGTTTCTCTGACAAACCAGTCTGCCACCCCGCCTTTGCCCACCACCCGATAACGTCTTCGCCGATACTCTCCATCTGATCGTTCTCGCTCACGAACTGGAGGATCCAATGCGGGAATATGTAGATGTGCGCATCACGGTGGGTGGTCAACATGCGAATCCGGGGATGTCTGCGCAAGAGACTATGCCTCAACGGAAGACCTTTTCGCTCTTCCATCAAGTCGTTCAGGGAGTCTGTGGGTATTGAGTAGACTAGTTTTGAGATGTTTGGTAGCAGGGGTCCTTTCTGCGCCGCTGAAGACTCGGCTGGTAACGGCACTGTCGCGATGAAGTCGGTCTCTTCTCCCTTGATAGGTGTTTCCGTTTTGGTTTCGTACCACACCCCAAGGCCGCCGCTACGGAGACCAGAGGAGTCTCCGAGGAGCTCCGGTAAGCTGGCCGACTTGACCATCCATGCCTGTAGAAGCCTGTCCCCGCCAAGCTCGCAGACTAGGTCGCAAGGCAACACCACGAAGTCAGAAGTTACTATCGACTTGACCTCTGGGAGTCGCAGAATCTCAGCCGTGCCTGTGTTCTGGTCAAGGCCCTCCGGTGCGAGTAAATCCGGCCGCGGGTGTGGCAAGCTTGTTAGATAGGGATTGGTATTCAAGGCAGAGGTGATTGCCTTGGCCGCTGAAGGCGGGCATATGAGCGTAATACCTACGAATTATTAGAGAAAAGTTCACGAATGGCTCGGTGTCCCCAACGGAAGCCCCCTAGACGTTACTTGGGCGTAGGACCCCTGAAGTCATCACACCCCCGCTGATCACGAGGACTCTTGGCAGAAAGGGAAGCCACCTACTCGTGATTCCTGTGCGGTAGCAGAAATCTATGGGATACCAGACCATCGGCCTATTGGCGATCGGTAGAAGTGCCTTTGGATGTTCGTCGGGGTTGGCGGTAAACGTTGGGAAGTTCGATCCCGGGCCACACAGGATCAGCGCCTGCAGGCCCGGCGGCGCCATGGAGACGGCGTGGGGCATTTTCTTCCTTTTTTTTTTGCGGCTCGGCTTCTAGAACAAGATTGCTTGGATAATTCTCCTATGTAAGGAAGGACTTTGGGCTCGAATCTGCAGTCGACCTTGTTGTTGCTGTTGGATATGTTGGCGGGCTTCTCCTCTTCCCTTGACTCACTCACTCAAGAATTGATTTATTTGACCTGGACCGAAAGAAAGATGCTCTAGTGGTCTGTGCGCCAGCTTTCACGTGGTCCGTGGTTGATCGCTGCGCCTAAGATTACGCCCCCACCGTAAATGCAGCAACAGGGGGGTGGCACTCAGCTGCTGTAGTAATGTTATGAAGCTTGCATCCTAGTCTGGCACCAATTTGACTGGCCAACCACCACAGCCTCGGCTTTCCTTGGGCCCCCCCCAAGCGTCAACAACGCTGGATCGATCCTCCCAGCCACCAGCAGCCGATCCTACCGTCAACACTCTACACAACTTTCATGTGCAATTGCAGAACCTTTCAGCAAACTCTGAACCGACATCCTCTCGAGAGATCACTTCTGCTCTAGCGATTGGGCGCGTCGAACCCGCGTTCAATGCCATGGTCCCTATAGCCTTGTCTCCTTAAATGTCATCACCATACGATCGTTACGACCGGGGCTCCTCCCGCCGGCGCGGGGTATGGGGTCACTGGGTGCCCTTGGCCCTCACCGTCACCATCGCGACTGTCGGCCTAGCCGCGTGGGTTTGGAGCCAGCGGAATGAAAATGAAGACGAGCACCATGATACCGAGCCGATCCCGGACGACCTGGACTACGAGAACGCCGACTACGGCGACAACCCGGCTTACGGCGCCTCACGCGGCGGCGATAGCGGTGCCGGCGGCGATGGCGTAACGTCCACGTCCCCTCGGCGAGCTGGCGGCGACCCGCGTCCCGGAGAACCTGGCTATGGGACTACAACCACGCAGCCGGAGAGCTCCGCGGGCTGGGGGGCTCGCATGTCGGGTGCCTTGCGTCGAACGCCCAGCCCGCAGCAGTTCTTAGATAGCGCCGGCAAAACGGTTGTTGCCGGCGTCGCAGCCGCGGGCGCAGCCGTAGGGACCGCTTTAGCATCCATTCGGGAGGAGGACAAGGCCGCATACGCCGATCACGAGACCTGGTCGGAGGAGGCGGATGCGAAGAGGGACAGGCCCGCTGGCTCCTCGAAGACTGGTGGCGCTACTAGCCGCCGTAAGACTGTGGCCATTGTGGTCTCAGCTGACACCCATACTGACGATCTCGACCTCGACGGATTCCATGAGCATGCGGTAAGTTGCATGGCTAGTCCTAGTTACCTCCCTGTGTCCTAACGGGGAATGTAGTCGATCCTCTCCCATATACCCCGACACAACGACTTTGGCAAGGTCAAGTTGTTTATCCTCATCTACGCCCCCGCCCTGAAGGATGCATCGGGTGATATCACGGCCGATATACGTCCTGCATCGTTGACCTCGTCATTCTCAAACATTGGCCATGACCAGGCCCAAACGCCGGGCGACGAGACTAAGAGTCCACTGTGAGTCTTCTCTCTTCTGCCGACGCCCAGGGTGTTTACACTAACGACCACACTAGACTCTCTGGAGCATCCGCAAACCCGGCTTTCACTGCCGTGTATTCACAAGCTTTGGGGCTTGTCGAGAAGGAGTCCATGGTGATGCCGTTCACGACAGCCAACGGCCATATTCACATGCTGCGCCATCTAGAGCCGGATGTCGTCTACTTACAAGAGTCCCTCGCGGGCGATAACGGAAGCGTGGTGACCCAGTTGCAGACCTGGCTCAGACACGACGTCATCCTCGTTGTCGGCGCGGAGAGCGGCCACGGAGGACTCGCCGACAGCGAGTCCGAGGCGGAGCGGCCTGGCAAGGCGGTAGAAAAGTGGTGGCACAGAGAAGACCGGGTCGGCCGGGGTAGGGGCGTTGTAGTGGTTGATGGGATGAGAGTTCATGACGATTGGGCACGTAGGGTACAAGGAAAGGAATGATCGATCAAGGCAAAAGGGGGGTGGTGTCAAGCGGTCGCAGTTTATTATACGTATTCCTTATCCGCGCTATACCAAAAGGCACTGCGATATCCTACCCAGTTGGTAAGTAACTACTTAGTATTTTGAATATATGATTTATGTAGCTTATGTTCTGGATCCTTCTGCGAGCTAAGTACGCATATGTTCTGCCTTGGTCTCTGAAAGCGGATTGACAAGCCGGGTGTGTCTGACTCAGGAACGGAGGCTCTGTGGAACAAAAATCGTTGAAAGACTGTCCGTTGACTGCTCGACTCACGTGATCAAAATTTTGATCTGCCACACCTCCCAAAGGCGGCTCTTCCTGCCTCTGGCAAAATCCATGTGACCTCACACGTCAACCCCACACACAAGATCATCCCTAATCGCTTTCTCGGCGAGCCAACTTTATCTTCGCAGCATCCCTGCTTCGAATCTCTCAACCGCTGGAGTACGCGACGACGCGATAGACGATACTGCGACTGTCCGACCATTCGTTTGGTCGCTTCCCCCCGGAGCGGCATCATTCCGGAGGCGCTGGCGGTGCCCGGTCCCCTAGCGCGACGACACCTGCCACTTGGCCGCCTTCGAACCGACTCCGATACTCACCATCTCGACAAATGCGTGTGGCTTAACGCTTCTCTACGAATGCTTTGAGCCCCTGGGCTGGGAAGGAAACGGATCGATAGGAAGCTGCGCCTCCGCAGCACTACACCAGGAACACCATGGCACCCGTCGCCGCCGCGGTTCAATCGAGCACTACATCAAAGATTAAGCGCCCCGTCCCGCCCGGTATACAGACAAATGGCGTTAGTTCGTCGCGATCATCCCCATCGCCCTCGATGTCTGCGAAGCGCCCGCCCCCGGGGGTCCGACAGCAGTCAAACCCTCCCAACGCGAACGGATCAAATGCCTCCTCGTCGGCGCGTGGTCCCAACCGGCAGAGGAGGGACGCATCCGGCCAATTACTAGGACGTGGGCAGAGGAGCGCAGGTCTGAGGTCTGCTAGTATTGTGCCGGACTTTGAAATGTCCCACGCAGTTGATCCACCGCCATATGGTTAGTTACATCCCCGTGGAATGCTGCCCTATGAAGCCATCTTCTCATTTGAATCTCCAGTCGTCACCGATAGCTACATCCTCAAGAAGTACGCCGGCAGGCCGCCCTCACTTATTGTGCACATGCACCCAACCCACTTCCGGTTCGACCAGCAAGAAGGAATGTTTCAGTACAAATCGCCGATGAGGATATTCCTGGAACACCTCAAGAGCCGCACCGTCCCCCATGATATGCTGGAGTATTTTATCCAGTGGGGGGTGCCATTTTACGAAAACTGCTTGATTATCCAAGTTCACGACCACAAATCGGTTGCGCAGTCAAAAGATGTCGCCCGACCTACCTCGGCATCCAACAAGACGGTCCCCTTCTCCATCCACAACTATAATCCGTACCTGACGCCGTCACCATATGTACCGTACCCGAAGGAGAATCTTGGTGTTGTTGGCGAGAATGGAGCAGCCACAGAGGCGGATACAAAGGAAAAGGCCGCCGAGAAGAAGGACAAGGAGAACATGCCCGCCCCGGGTTTGCCGGCTGACGGGCAAAAGAGCAAGACTGTGCCCAAGACCCGGATTTACACGATTGTCCTTCACCCTACGCAGCAAAGCCTGCAGATGGACCTGTCGATCAAGACTATTACTCCGCGCGGCTCCTCTGATGCTCGAGCGGATGGCCACGGGCCCCCTCCGACGCCACACGGTGCTGTACCGCCGACGCCGGTAACCTCGACCATGCCACCCCCCAATAAGAAACAGAAGCGGGAAAAGATGGAACTCGACGGCAGTAGCATCTACGCAGCGGAAGCCCAAATCTTGCTCGCCACGACCGCGCCACTAGATCTAGAGCCGACAAGAGATCTAGAGGAGACGATTATCAAGCTGGAGAGCCAATCTCACCCTGACCATTCTCACAAACCCCCGCAACCCAAGACGAGAAAGAGGACTGTTGCCGAGATGGCAGCAGACGAGGCTCTTGCCGCTGATCAGGAGAGATACATGCTGACTCTTGACGAGAGGCTGTCCTCCAAGGTTGCTGGCGCGCAGAGCGCATCTAACGGCGCGGACGGCGACGGTCAGAACGGAGCGGCGACCTGGGAGCCGAGGTTCGAGCGCTTCAAGGTCATCGCGGACATCAAGCGAGAGCACGCGGAGAAGAAGGAGCAAGAGAAGATCAAGCAGGCCGAGAATGAGCGGCGACTAGCGCAACAGAAACTGCAGCAGCAACAACAACAGCAGCAGCAAGTGGCAGAGCAGCAGGCGGCCCTGGTGGCTCAACAGCGGGCTGTGGAGGAACAGAGGCGGAGAGACGTAGCTGCCCGTGAGCAGCAGCAACGCCAAGAGGCCCAACGCCGGATGCAGGCGCAGGCACAGGTCCAAGCCCAGGCTCAAGCCCAGGCTCAAGCGCAGGCCCAGGCCCAGGCCCAGGCGGCTCACAACGGCAACAATGCTACTACGATGGGCCAGGCTTCCCACGCCCACCCGGCGGTGAGTGGCCCGATGTCGCATGGGCTACCGAGCTCGATGGCCGCCCAAGCGCAGGGGCGCTTCCATACGGCGTCCCAGCCGGCCGTCTCGTCCCCCATTGTCCGCCAAAACACGCCACAGCACCTGTCCTCGCCGATGGTTGGACAAGTCGCCATGCAGCACTCCAACTCGGGCATGGGCGGCAGCCCGCCGAGGCCTTCTTCCGTCGTCCAGAACCACGCGGCAATGTCTGCGCCCATGGCGGCTAGCATGTCGGCCCGAGGAAGCCAGCAGAGCCATCCCTCGGGGACGCCGAGGATGCATAACGTCACGCCGAACATGCAGCATGCCACGCCGATTAGCCGGCCTCAGATGATCCAGACGCCGCGCATGTCGCAGTCTAGCCCGCCCCCGGGTATGATGTCACAGGTTCAGCAGGTCGGGCAGGCCATGTTGATGAACAACCAAGGCATCCCCCAGCAGCTACAGAACCAGAATATGATAGCGGCTCAGATAGCGGCGCAGCAGCGAATCCAGCAGCAGCAACAGCAGCAAATCGCGATGCACCAAGGCGGCATGATGCCCGGCACGCCAAACGGCCAGCAGATGTCCCAGCAGCAGCAGATGTTACAACAACGAATGCTGCAGCAACAGATGTTGCAAATGCAGCGGAACCAGATGGCCAACCATCAGAGCCAGGCCGCCCAGCAGGTAGCTCGGCAATACCAGCAGCAGTTCAACACCATGCAGAACAGCATGCAACAGATGCAAGCCGGCCAGATGCAGAATCATATGCAGCGCCAGATGGCAGCTGCCCAGGGCCAGAACATGATGAACGGCGGCCAAGTGGGACCTGCACAGCTTGCCGCCATGCAGCAGTTCCACCAGCAGCAACAGCAGCAGCAACAGCAGCAACAGCAGCAGCAGCAACAACAACAACACCAGCAACAGCAACACCAGCTGCAACAACAACAACAGCAACAGCAGCAGCAGCAATCTCAGCAGATGGCACAGCAAGGCCCAAACGCCGTCATCGCCAACCAGATCAGGGTACAATCCGCGGCGCTCTTCCAGAAACACTTGCCTTCGCTTATTGATAGGTACAATGGGGCAGCCAATATTCCCCATGAAGTATTGGAAGGTCTGAAGAAGTCTTGCAGCATTCAGGCACGCCAAATGGTTATGCAGGTGGTCCAACAGAGGACGGTGAATGCCCAGGCTGCTATGAGACAGCAGCAACAACAACAACAAGCCCAGCAACAAGCTGCTATGCAGGGGATGATGCCTCAGGGCATGTAAAATTATCGTTTCGGAGCGGCAATTTGCTCGCGCGCCCGGGGGCTACCGCAATCGCGGGGAATATATCAACGGCGCGGCTGGCTGGTGGATCCCGGGTGATCTCTTTCGAACGGCACGGGTAGGGGGGTTTGTGGAGATGGGAATCCCTCTTTCACACGCGGCCACGGTGCCTCCTTTCCTGGCTTCCTTCATGGCCCTGAGATATATCAGGGTTGTTGGCTTGTCTAACATGGAGTTGTGGTTTTCTTTTTTATCATGACGCGGGGGCACAAGGCAAAGGTCGGTTCGGTATGGGACAATTGCGCTTGCTTTGATATTCTTTTTTTTTTTTGGGAATTGCTTTTTTACTATACCCTTGGGGGACGGAATCGGTTCGGTTTTGACACAGCGGGAGGGGATCGTCTCTTTTCTTGGTAAAGAACAACCCGCGCGGAATAGTACCGTGTGGATCTGTATGATGTAGTGTTCAAAAAAGCATGGGTTTTCTCATGAACCAGCAATAGGATGTGTTACGGTCGTGTCTTGTCGAAAGCGGTGCCATGTACTTCATCACTTACTTAGAGGCGATATATCCGGTCCCCTCTCTGATAATAGCTTTATCCAGGGGATCTAACCACGTGATTTGAACACGTAAAAAGTGGACACCCCCCATTCCACCCCACGTCGGCACATGCAGCTATGATCTGCCACGACAGCTTGGTCATCTGAGCTCTTGCCTAGATTGAACGAATTCCCTGGCCTGGAAAGACATATCATCTGGAAAGTTGGCAATCAGGACCCTCATTTTCCTTTTCGACGACTAGCTCTCTCTCGTTACCTAGGCCGCGCACAGCTTGGTAAAATACCTCGCTATCCAACATGAAGTGGTCACACTTGCCAACGGCTGAGGCGGCAACGCTGGCAACGCTTCTCCTCGCGCCCTTGCCAGCCTCGGCCATGCTTCAATGCAAGGACATGGTCCTAGACGGCCACAAATTCGATTTCGGCAGCCTCGAAGGGCCTCATACGGTCATCACCAGCGAGTTCCACCCGCCAACTTACACAAACACTACTTACACACTCGACCTCTGTGCGTTTTTGAAGCGGAAGAGTGACGCGAAGAAGGACGAGGACTGCCCAAACGGCACAAGAGGTAAGATCCCTCCCAGTGACACTGGCTGCTGCATTCTTGGCACATATTCCTAACCTCCTTGGCCGCTTCTCCAGTTTGCGCAATAAGGCACACCGTCGACCCGCGAAAGGAGGCGAAAGACGCCGATAGGATCACCCACGTCATCCCGATCGCCGGAAACTTGCTCGAGCACGGTGGCAAGGCCTTTGACTGGAGCGCCGAGCGGCTCAGCACGTCCGATGTGCCTGGGGACGCACAGAAGGAGGGCGTCCGGCTCACTCTGAAGGGCGGCATGTACGAGCGCGAGCAGCGGGCTGTAATCGAGCTGCTGTGCGATAAAGAACGCACCGGTCTCGAGGGCGAGTGGGAGCCCAAGGACAAGCCTGCCCCCGACGGGCCCAAGGAAGAGAAGCTGCGGCGCCTGGCAGGGAGGGGAGAGGGTGATAAGCTGGCGAGGATTGATGACGTGGGTTTCCCGGAGAAGCAGCTGAAGAAAGACGATGCGGCACTGGTGTGGGATAGCTACGGCCACACCGAGGACAAGAATATCGACGTCCTCAGACTCACCTGGCACACGAAGTACGCCTGTGAAGAGGGCGCCGAGCGGACTGACTCGAGTAACCACTGGGGATTCTTTACGTGGATCGTCATTCTGTAAGTCGCCACCTCCCGACTGCCCCCCGGAGGAAGATGGTCATGGCCATGCTAACCACCACTGCCTACTCAGTGTCTTCTTGTCGACGGCGGCGTATCTGATCTTCGGCTCATGGATTAACTACTACCGCTATGGTGCTCGAGGCTGGGATCTGCTCCCCCATTCGGACACGCTTCGCGACTTCCCTTACCTACTGAAGGACTGGACCCGTCGGTTCCTGAATACTGTACAAGGGAGCGGGAGCAGGGGCGGGTACTCGGCTGTTTGAGGTAGAGAGGGCGGGAT
>Ga0164242_10002200_pt1 | contig 22663 bp, 12 predicted proteins | sample OricomgcompostMG_FD_108783 | JGI IMG/M metagenome (GOLD analysis project Ga0164242, IMG submission 108783) | Miracle-Growth compost microbial communities from Emeryville, California, USA - Original compost - Miracle growth compost (MG) ... | reverse complement strand
TTGTTAATGTTGATAAGTTTTAGGTCTTTTGGAAGGCTTTCGCCTTAAAAGGTTTAAAACAAGGGGTAAATGTGCACAAATTAAGTTCCTAATGCAAAAAAGGCTCCAACTATTAAATATAGTTGGAGCCTTTGCCATTATTATTCAATAATCCTTTATAAGTAATAAATTTCTAACACGAATTTTCAAGTCAAGGTTGCCCCTAAAATTCCCAATCACAAAGTGAAGACATTCACAGCCAGTACAAGGCGTGACAACAATTTCCATAGTAGCCAACCCATTGGAGGACACGACAACCATTTTAACTTTCTTACTTTCTTGAGAAAGGCTAAATATACCCACAGTAGATAGAGCTCAACTCAAAAAGGAAAGGTATAGGCCAATAAAATAATGCATTCACTTCGAGCCAATAATTAGCCAAATGCTTCCCAAATTGATTAACAATTGCTAATGTCCATGAATATAGACTTCCTTCAATTATAATAATTAAAATTAATTAAGGTTTCAAAAACTTCTGGGTATAATGCCTAGCGCCTTTATTTACCTTTAAAAAATATATTCCACTTGAACCTACAATAGGAAAATCTATAATATTCGCCCCAATTTGCAATTCTTTTTTCATTGAGGCTATTAATTTACCCGATAAATTATAAACTAAAACTAATGCATTTTGAGTGGTTGAACTTAAAACCTTTATCGTTATAGAATTTGAAGCAATTCTTGTAATTGAAAAGTTATCCTTTTGCTCGCTTCCATTAAATTTGGCGTTTACTGTTTTCGAGACAAAAATATTGCCATCATTATCAATCTGTTCTAAACGATAATAATTAATGCCCTTTTCAGGGGCAAAATCTGTAAAAGTATAGATGTTCGGACGGTTGACTGCATTAACCTGGCCAATATTTTTAAAATTGATTGCATCTGTCGATCTATAAATATTAAATAATCGATTATTAAATTCTGTAGCAGTCTTCCAACTTAATAATATTGCCCCCCCTGATACATTGGCGCTTAGTGGTGAAGCAAAGGAAACCGGCAAGGATGCTGATCCATCAGTCTTTAAAGTTGAAATTTTGATATTATCTTGATATTGCGTTGAATTACCACTAACATATATATCCTTAAAATCTTTAATCCCGCCTGAAGCATTGGCCGAATTTAAAACCGCACTATTTGTAACAAGTTGCACTGTCTTATTATCATTCGTAACCCAAATATCATAATGATCCGGCTCTAATACGATTGCATTATTATCGATAGGGCTTTTATAGGTTACATTTCCAGAAGTATTATTAATAACCCACTTAATTTTCCCAGATCCCGAAAATACATCACCTTCCAATTTGCCATTTGCATATATGCCCCACTTCGGATTTGAAGCAGCCCCCTGATTGGCAATACCTAGCTCAGCATATACCGTGGTAGATGATTCATTTGTCGGTTCCTGGTTCAAGTCATTCGTGAAACCATCACCCAATTGCAACCAAGTACTGGGCATTCCCGTTGCATAATTTCCACTTCCCGTTGTTGGTGGCAATTGATTATCAAAATCAAAACTTACCAAAATCAGACCTGTGATAAAAGGAAGATCATTTTTAAAAAAGCCACCTCTAGGGGTTGCGCCTTGTGCCCTGACCAACCTTAACTGATTACTGTGATTCATGTTATTATCAGGATTACTTGTAATATCAACGATCGTACTTTGACCAGCATTAGGTGTTCCCTGATTTCCCATTATCGTCACCTTATTGGCCTCCTGAATATTGAAATTACTGCTGCCTGTAATATAATCAGAAATAAGAGTCGAAGACTCAAAATCTTGTTCAAAATAAGTACTCTGCGCCATTAGAAGGCATGGACTTATAATTAAAGGCACTAGTAGAATTTTTTTCATAAAAAGTAGTTTTTAGTAATAAAAATATCACATTCAATAGATACCAATTTAATTTTGAATAATTTAAATATCATAAAAACGAATTTTCACAAAAGAGAAAGGCGGACCAAACCGCCATTCTCACAAACATCACAAAATCAATAATTAAGGCCAATAGATAATAAAAGTGGTTCTAAAATAAATTATTGATTATAAATTTCACGTTCAAAATTACTTAACCAGGCCTGACCTTGTAAATCCCAGTCGGCATTAACCTTAATTTTCAGCCAATAAAGTATGTTTGAAACCAAATCTGTATTTGAGACTACCAGCGAAAGCAAAGAGGCATCCTCAACAGAAGGCACCGGAAGTGAACAAGGTACATCTTGCCCCATACCAGTCCACTGAAAACCACCATGCATATAGAAATGGCAATAATTAAAAATTGAATTATGTAATGCTCCACCAGTTGCATCATCACATGGCCAATAACCCATAAGATGTTTATATTCCGGATGTGAAGTTATATCATCCAAACATTGAGTCTGACGAATAGTCGAGGAATCCAGTGCCTCATCAAAAAACATTATACCATAAGGCCTTGTTCCAATAAAATTTCCAGAAGCACCCACACCAGGCTGCCAACCAATGGCAAGTGGATTTATACTATTTAAATTAGCTGCTGCAGGTAAGTTACCTTTTCCTTGAAATTCTCCATCAACGAACATTGAAGCCACTCGATTACCATTCGTCTCCTTTTTAACTGTAAGTGCTATATTATGCCATTTGCCATCAACAACAACAATGGAGGTACCAACCTGGAACTTCGCCCCACTTGTAATATTCAATGTAACAGTACCTGCAGGAGAAGCAAAAAATGAAAACCCACTTGTGGAATTACCATCCAAAATCATTTTATTTCCAAAAAAAGCTGGGTAATTCCCAGATTTGCCACTTAATTGCACATCCAGAGAAACAGTAAAATCCTTTTCAAAATCATAAACATTTTTCCCTTCATGCTTAGGATCCATGGTGGCATAAATAGAAGGCTTGCTATCATTATTGTAATTAAAAAGTACAGTACTCAACCCTCTTTTTAAAATCTCTTCCTTCGTTAGTTTCGAATTAGATGCTATTAGAAACCCTGGTTTAGGATTACTTACACTTCCTCCGTGACTGGAAGTTACCATAATTAACCAATCCTCATTATCATAATTGCTTCTTTCTTTTAAAGCTTTTACAATTTGCCCAACATAGTCATCTATTTTCAATATCGCATTTTTATAATTGGCATCAGAGGCCAGAAAATCACCAGCATTGCCCGCCAATTCCGCGCCATTGAAATCTAGAACCATCACACCTAAAGAATTATTTTTATCGATTACAGATAATGCAGAATCTTTGACCTCCTTATCATTTGCAGCTGCAATATTAATCCCTGCAGCACTCAAATATTTTGTCAGACCTATCCACGGGCTTATTACAGCTAACTTATAATCACTTTTCACTGGCATTATATGATTCAAAACATTTTGATAAAAAGGAATAGAACCACCCTCATTTCCTTCAATATCATCAGGAATAAAAAGAAAAGAACTATCCTTAATCTGATGTGTAGCATATCCAACACCAGTCATCAAAGAAACCCAACTACTTGCATCTGTCACAACATCTTCTCTGGAAACATTATAAGTATATTTTCCTGTATTTTCCAAACTAAGTAAATTAGGAGGGGCGATTGTTTTAATTTCAGCACCCGCAGCGCCATCAATACTGATTACTAAAACCTTTCTTTGCATATGATTAGAACTATCCACACCATAATCCTCAAAATATGGCGCTGGATCAGGATACTTTGTGCAATTCATAAATAAAAATCCCACCATAATCATTACTAGAGCAACAGATATATATAAACTTTTGTTTTTCATTGTATTCTATATTATTAATTTACTTGAACCCAAAAGTCCAATATTAAAATAATCCTATTTCAGCCATTGCGACAAACTGGGTTCCGTCCCATGCGTCATCAAATTCAACCTTAAAATATCTGAATGTCATCTCACTATCAAAATGAATTTCTTGCTTTGTATAAATCTGCTGCAAAATTGCATTTGGATGAGTGACTAAAGTGAGGTCATTGGGATCATTCCCCACCCATATTTTAATGGTTTTAGCATTCCTTTGGTTATTTCGTTGAACAAAATAAATACCATTGGCCGTTTGTTTCTGAGTCATGTCAAATAATAATACATGTGGTGGTAGCGTAGCGCTATTAGACCATCTAGAGTGCCAATATGTATTTACATTTCCATCCAAAAGCTCCGAGAATTTACCATTATTAGCACCTTCCCCTGACAATTCCTGATCATTATTTTGACCATCATTTGGAGAGAGGGATGAAACTAGCCAACTATCGCGACTTACATTATAATCTACAGCATTATTGCCCCCTTGCTTTGTAATTGGATTATAATTCCAAATGTCAAATTTTAATCCTACCGGATACTTATTACTAATATCAGTTCGGGCTTGAGTAGAAAGACTTATGCCCCACGCCTGAAAGAACTTATAATAGTCCAACCCTGTATATTCGCAAAGCGCCTCATAGAGGAAATCATGCTTTTCAAGATCGCTAATCGATGAGTATTTGGCATGCCTTGCTCTCCAATATAAATAAGGAAAAAATCCCCAACCATCTTCTTTCCCATCATATTTTTCGGCCTTATCAAAAATTTGCAGAAAAGGAACAATTCTAATAAATGGATTATCAACAAGAGGATCAGTATCAAATTGTTTCACTCCATCAGTAGCTGCAAACGCAAGCCCAATTGTTACTGCATTTGGCATAGCAGGATGTAAAGCTCCAATATTTTTAATACCCAATCGATGTGCTCTTTTAAAAGAAAAAAGATTATTAGTGGTTTCGCCCAATGTGCTCCAACTCCAATATGAGCCTTGCTGATTATTATGCCCAATTTCATGCAACGTCCCCCACATTGAAAGCGTGTCAGAGGCAATCATTGCCGCACTAAACCATTCATTATCATTTTGCGCCACTACTGGAAAACCACTATGCCCATATCCAGCAGAAGGTTGAATATCCAAAACAACTCTCCAAGGAACATCAACCGGCCGGTCTATTTCATTACTAGCCGTATCGGATAACCCTTCCCATCCTTCATAATCATACTTTATTATATCATCCCAGGCTTTCAATTCTTTAATTGGGTCGACATTCGGATGAGCAGAGAGAAATGCAACCATTTTATCAGTAGGTAAGGTAAAGGCAATATGTCTGGATTCGAAATTAAACCAAGGAACTTGGCTCATTTTTATTTCATCTTTCCACGCCAGCACATCCGTCTTCCCCAAAATAAAATCTGGGCTTTTACATGCACCCGAAAATGTTATGCTAACCGGATCTTTTATAGGAAAATTAGCATTTATATAAATATTACCGCCAAATAAATTCCTTACATAATTCTTACCAGGAAATAACTGTTTTACATTATAAATAACAGGAGCTCTTTGCCTTGGACTTTTATTCGTTAAATTATCTGTCCACATCCCAATTTGACAAACAAGCCCATTTACTCCTTGTGGAACATCAATTATAACGGGCTCCCCTGCTGGTGCATACATACCAGTAGCGAAAGCAGGGCCAGTAGCGAACATAGGTATAACGCTTATTCTCAATCTATTGCCGGACTCATTTAGATAATTAAGATTAAGGACAACAGTTGTATCTTGAATTCTTGGTTCACTAGCGCCTACAACGCCTGGAAATACTCGGGCCTGCGACAACATACTAAAATCAGGCTTACTGTCAGAGGTGTCCACAGTAATATTTTCCACTAGCGAGTCCACACCATAGCCATCTTGTATATCAAAGCCATATTTTTTACAACTTACTGAGCAAATTGCTATACAGGCTACCCAACAAAAAATTAATTTATTCAGACTTTTCATTAGTTTCTATTAATTGAGGAATTTTGAAAATTTAATATTGATCAGGTAATACAACATCATTATATCCACTGTTCCAATATTGTCCATCCAATTGCCAATTCGACAAAACAGGCACACCTAACCATTGGTAAATCTGGAAAGGGATATCTGGGCCAGTAATTATGGCTTTATAATAATTATCATCAGCAGCAGGACAAACCGCATTACTTACTTCATTAAATTTATACCATTCTTTTAAATTCCCAGGATCAGAAATTGAAGCATCTATATGATTTTTTGAAGCATCTTTAATTACTTCACTTCCCTTACCGTCATTTAGTCGATAACTAGCCATTAAATTATTAATATAGGGACTAGATTGTGATATTTCAGTTTGACAATTATAAAGTGCTATAATATCAGAAGGAAGTTCAACATTCCAAAATCTAAAATCTGAAACTAAATAATTAGTATAATTACCAGCGCCTGATTGATTAGGTGTACAGCCAATTGTTATCGGATTATTAGGTACAACGCCATTTGCATTTAAATCACAAGACAAATCACCTCTATCAAGTACGCCATCAATATATAAATTAGCATACAATTTACCAGATCCTTTGGGATTGTTATATGTAAAACAGACCGTATGCCAATTACCATCTTTAACTTGGGCTGCAGAATTTGAATTAATATAATGAGCATTATCACCCATAAAAAACTTAATCGTATTCCCATCTAGCCAGACGGACCAACCATTTGGATTCGTAACAAAGCCTCCTCCATTAGCCACTAGGCTAAGGTAGCCGCCACCTTTTAACGTTAAATCCAATAGTTTGAACTTAAATTCTATAGTACCACTATTCCCATCTTTGATCGAATACATGTCATTTTTGGGTATGGAAGCACTCACTCCAGTAGAACCATAACCTGTTAACAATAAGGCAGAATCATTATATGCTGAAAAGCCTTTTGTGCTACTAGGTTTGGGAAGGACTTCAGAATTAAATCTTGGATTATAATAAAATACAAAACTATTTTTCCTACTATCTCCAAATGCAGTAAAATCACCTGATGTATTCGTATTAACTTCTCCTGCTGAGCTCGAAGCAATAATTACTAACCAGTCTTCATTCTTATAATTTGGTCTAGATTGCAAAGTGCTCAACAACTCACCAATATAGTCATCAGTACTACGTACTGCGGCCACATATTGATCAGATTCTGCACTAAACCCAAAATTAATTCCTGCATCTTCTACACTATGAAGTTGGGCTATTACAATTTTAGCTGAATCAGTGGCGAGACTGTTTTTAGCAGCATCGACAACACTTTTATCATCATTAAATACCTTATTAACCGCTGCACCCTTAGTTAAAAACTCACTAAATTCAGGAGAAGATGCAAATGCATCAATTTTAAAATTAGGCTTCAAATTCAAAATCCTAGTAACAAGAGAAGGATATTGCACCAAATTTGCATTATCAAATCCATTAACGACCATTGACTTAGACGATTTCACCCCTGTCATCATGGAGGTCCAGGCACTTTCAATTGTAGTATCCTGATCTAGAAATCCATTTAAAGCATTCCAACTATATAATGAATACCTTCTTATCTTCATTAAATTGGTGGGCGCAATATCTTTAATTAAAGTACCTTGCGCACCGTCAATAATAATATATAACACCTTCCTATTCTGATCACGAACTCCCGCAGTATCATTAGGGAAATCAGAGGGCAACTTTTCACCTTCACCCGGAAATGTCTTATTACAGCTGACAATAAAGAATATACTACCAATTAAAAGTATAAAATACCTTATAAATACATTCCTTTTATTACTCATTTGTTTCATATTATCAAATTATTTTATCGTTTTAATTCTCATTGAAAGAGATCCTCACAATGTTATTGGCTTTAGAATTATCAAATAAATTTATATAGCCATATAACAAAACACAAGGTTCAGATAATGTATTTTTCATTTCCATAATTCCATTAATCTGTCCAGTAAATGAACCCGTATTATTATAACCTGCTGCGAGATTCCCTTCAGGTGTTAAGATCATAAATCCTTGCCTGATATAATTTTTATACTTTTCAAAAGTACCACTTACAATCATTAACCCATTATCCAATTGCGCTGCGAAATTGACACTGCCACCCTCTAATTTACCAAATACAAATTTATCATCAGTGGAGCCATCTTCATTTAAAACCACTATTCCATTAGCAGAGTGTCCATTAAAATTCTTAAACTTTCCCGTCAATATAATTTTATGTTGAATTGCATTATAAGTGATCTTGTAAATATCACCATCAGCACCGGACCCAATATTTTGCATAAAAGCATCATCCATTTCAGCATTCATTCCAGCCGACAAGACAACTATACCATGCGCAGGATGATCTTTATATGATGTAAAAGATCCAACTGCAACTATATTGCCATTTGACAATTGAATTCCATCAGTAATATAACCATTTAATACTCGCTTATTAACAGTAAGGTTCGGGTCAAAATTATAGGTTGAATCAAGCAAACCATCTGCATCAAACCTAACAAAATTAGATATGCGCGTAACATTTGTCAGATAAGTATTTTTTTCTGATCTCCCATAAAAATAATCAATATACTTATCAAAATTGCCAATTCCTATATATTTATCACTTTTCGAATCATAAAACATTTTGACCAATGAACCTGACACGCCACCGTTAAAAGTCCCCACAGTATCTTGGCTATTTTCAGGATGAGCGGCAGTATCAGGGTTTATTAAAGTCACGATTGTAGAATCAATTGAAAGATTACTATTTAATTTCGTCAAATTATTCAAACCAGAAATATCGTTATAAGAACCAAATGATCCACCAATTAAAAATTGGGACGAATTATTCATCTGAACAATACTAGAAACAATACCACCCGCACCTCCTTCAGCCGAACTGGCTACAAATCCGCCAGTTTTTGAAAATTGAACAATATTATTGACAGCACCGCTGGCTTTTTGTCCTTTAAAGTCAGTGAACACGCCTACCGCAACCAGATTATTGACACCTGAGGGAATGATTTGATTAATTTGACCATCAGTGCCACTACCAATATCAAAGGTCGCGTCAATGGAAACTTTGCCATCAATTTTCATTACTGGCCCATAATAATACTGTCCCTCTTTTGACAAAATAGACACAGTTCCGGTAGATACACTATCAGGTAATTTAATAGTAACCAGACTATCAGTAAAAGTTATAACACTTGCCTCCACTTGATTTACAAAGAATTGAAAACCTGATAAGTCTTTTAATCCTTTAACCTTAAATGTAATCTCATCACCAGGCATACCATCAGCTGGCTCTGGCCTCGAATTTAAAAAATGAATCGCTACATCAGGCACATCAACATACGGGCCATGATCAGATAAGTCTACAGTTTTGGAGCAAGAATAAAAGCAAATAAATAATACGGCGCTCCAAAATAAACTAAAATATAAAAATTTATTTCTCATCTTATTATAAAGAGGTTTTAGTATTGACACTTTATTTAAAAAACTTTAATAACTAATATCGACTGCCATCGCTTCATTTGCAAAATCAAATTCACTAAATCCGAATTTGTGAGAGGGATACTGCAAAACATGTACAATCCCATTATATGGATTGATATCAGATGAGGCCACTAGTGTTTCCCATGTCAAATATCCAGCTGGGGGTGTAGAACCCGTGAAGTAATTTATCATTAATTGGCGATAGCCGGCATATTGAACGCCATTTACTGTATTAAAAATAACACCCACATGCATTACTTTTCCTCCAAAACTAGGAAAATATCCACCAGGAAAAACTTGCAAATTGTCCGGGTCAACTTGGGGGTAATCCTTTAATCTATGCAACCCTTTGAATAAATATAAGGACAATTCCTTTCTCCAAAATTCAGCCGGCAATTGATTTAGATTAGAAATTGTGTCTTTCCCCTTTTGTGCCAATTGAAAATTTAAGTACGAAATAGAGGCCGCTATACAGGTATCCGACGGAGCAAAAAACGTGATGGAATCACTCTTAAAGGTATTTTCCATACCAGCCAATTTAATAACCTTAATTACTGAATCAAATAAATGGTACGGATTATCCTGTAAATAATCTAAGACTGTACCATCATATTTTGCAGAACTTATTCCTGAATCTACATAGTATTGATCCTTTTGACAACCAACTACCACTGTAAGTATAGCTCCAAAACAGAAAACAAATATTTTAAAATAATTTTTCATATATAGTGTTTGATTTATTCAGTTATTGCCAATAGGTATTAAGCGTCATTCCGGGTGAATTAGTCAATGCATTTTTACTAATTGGCCAGGTCCACGCACCTTGAGAAAATGCTTCAGCCGAAATTGGATGTGCGCAAAACTTCGAATCTAGTATTCTTTTAGTGCGCACCAGATCATAATAATAATAACCTTCTCCAACAAGCTCCTTACAACGCTCATTAAAAATAGCATCAGAAAGATTCCAGCCTGCAGTCTCTCCGTCATGGTAATCAGCAGCTCCAGCCCTATCACGCACAAGATTCAACATTTTAATGGCTTCAGCTTCATTTCCTAAGTGATCAAGCGCTTCCGCTCTCAAAAGGATAGCATCAGGTAACCTGAAGACAATCTGATTATCATTTGGAGTACCATATGCACCTTGACTTAAAACTGCCACATCAATATATTTTAGAACCATGAAGGAAAAATTATCCGAATAAATATTTTGAAACCATGGATCAGGCCCATTTGCTCTTAAATCAGCCTGCCCCTTTGGAAACCACGTTTCCATGAATTTACTGTCTATTCTTCCAAAACTTTCTGCATTATTTTTATAAGGAGCATGCATCAAGTCATCAGCGTATGTGGCTTTTAAGGTAAATGTTTCCCCTTTATTCACATCTTGTTCGATTTCGAATAGTCCTTCCTTTGAACCACCTAGAAATATTGCTCTAAAATCATTATAAGGCAATAATTCATAAGCTCCTTGATTGTCATTTAATAATACCTTACCTAAAGAATCTGTGGCATTCCAATATTTTTCTGCATTAGCTTGATCAAATGTAGCGCACCACATATTCATATGCATCAACAAATCCAGTGCACTTCCTCGCATAGCTCGCACTCCCACCTTCGAAGGGTCAACATAGGTCCAGGGAAGATCATTTGTAGCGGAAGACATATCTTTTATGCATTTATTGAGTACACTAACCATATTCTCCCTTACCAAAGGTGCTGTATGATAAGCATCTGTATAATATGGGATATTTCCATACAACCTCGCCATAAAAAAATAGCAAAGATTTCTCATAAATACTGCCTCTCCTTTATATTGCTTTATTTGTTGTTCATTCAACTCACCATCTTCCTTATTTAAATTATCTATTAATATATTGCATGAAGCAATTATTTTAAAGAATGAGGACCAATCAGTTATTGGAGTAAACATTGAACTCCAGGTTCTATCTTGGAGCGTAGAAAGAAGATCATTATTGGGAAGGGTCATTAGATAATCCCTATCTGCTCTATTAGTTACACCGATATAAGGAGCACTTCTGTAATCACCAGTTGCAACAAAAAACATGGCAGTGCTCATCGTATAGGTCCTAAATTGATTATAAATTCCCCCCATATACTTTTCAAAATCATCTGGTGTTTTAAAAAAGTTGTTACCAGAAAGTGCACTCTCTGATTCAACATTCAAGAACTTACTACAGCTTACCAGAGAACAAGTCAAAAATGTCAACCCAAAAATAAAATATGCGATTTTGGTATTATTTATTAATTTAAACATTCTAGTAATTTTTAATCATTTAATTTAAAATTGTAAATTCATACCGATCGTGAATGTCTTTTTATTAGGATAGCCATTTGGATCATCACGACCAAGAGAAGAAACATTTTCAGGATTTGGCCCTGAATAAGGTGTCAAAATAAGCAGGTTTCCACCAGTAATATATAATCTCGCAGAAGAAACACCGAATTTTTTGGTCCAATCTCTATCTGCAGTATATGAAAGAGTTATTCCATTTAATTTCCAATAAGATCCATCTTCAAAAAACAAAGATTGGTTATACCTATACGGATTAATAGCATTATAATAAATAAAATCATATGGATTCGGATATTTTGCATTGTCACCCGGTTGTTTCCAATAATTATATTGATCAATAGGAACTAGAACTCCATTAGTCGTTTCATTAGAGTATGGGTTCCCAAAATTCTGGAAACGGGCAGCAAGAGCTGCATTAATTACATCTCTAAACAAAGTATACGAACCATTCATATTTATACTCCATTGTTTGTAAGAAGCGTAAACCGTAAAACCACCTGTAACCTTTGGCTGAGGATTTCCCAAAACCATTAAATCATTTTCATCAATTGTATAATCACCATTCAAATCAGTCCAATGAGGAGAACCTCCCTTCAAATATATTCCCGACCCATACCCCACTTGGATGGGCATGCCTGTAGCCGGATCAACAAGAACATTATTATTGGAAGGATAAATTCCAACAGTATTATATACAAGTGTCGAAAGAGGATTGTTTCCTATTCTGTATAGAACAGGCAAATTCTGAGTACTCGCATCATTTATAACAATTTGCCTAGCACCTCCTGGAAGTTTGGTCAAAATATCTTTATTCAAGGCAGCATTGGCAGAAATAGTTAAAGAGAATTTATCTCCTCTATTTGTATCAAAAGGACGATAAGAGAGTGTAAATTCGTGACCATAACTCACAGACGAGACCGAATTAGTCGTAATATAATTAAAACCACTTATATTAGGTAGATCAAGATCTCGTGGCTGATTATCTTTCATATTATAGTAAAAATCATACATAAAATTGATTCGGTTATTCCAAAATGCACCCTCATAGCCAAAATCAAGTTCAGTATTAGTAAAGGGCGAATAATTAACGTTCGGAACGTAGCCGAAATCAGAAACTATAGTTTGCTCGCCATTATAATTACCGCTAGGAGAGTATTTACCAAATGTTGTAAATAAATCTCCACTAGGATACAAAATTTTACCATAGCTTCCTCTGAAAGAACTTTCATTCATCCACTTCCAATTTTTAGCCCACGCCTCGTTCTGGACATTCCACCTTGCACTAAAAGTCGGGCTAGTTTTATAACCTGTTAATGGCCCATTTGTAGAACTTCCATCAACTCGGTATTGGAAATCAACAACATAACGGAGACGATAATTATAAGAGAATGCACCTCCAAAAGCAACATTTCTTGCTTCACTTAAATTGTCAAATGTTCCAGATACAGAACCATACCAGTCATAACCTACAGGACCTTGAATATAATCATTCGGTGTTCCGCTAGCAGCAGTTTGAAAAGATCTAAAAGTATTTATTTGAATTTCATTAAATCCGAAAATATTAAAGTTGTGAATACCTTCCCCATCTTTTTCTATACTCTTAATAAAGTTAATAGAGTTTCTATTATACAAAGCATACGTTCTACTATTATAAGAGGTGTAAAGGCTATTGCCACCATTTACATAAGAAGGTCTGAAATTATCACTTGTACCACTATTAAAATTATAATTAGTAGTAGTTTGAAATGTCAATCCTTCAATAGGAGTCCATCTAATATCAATGTTTGGCTGAATTTGCAATGTTTTATTATCATCCTTTACAGCTAATCCTTCCAAAGCTGAATTATTGGCTGAAAATGCTGAAGGTGGTGGTAATAAAGAAGATGCATTGGCAGCTGCAGCTGCCCCTTGTTGCAATAAACCTATACCACTCCCCTTTTGATTTTGTGCTAATCCACCATTAATTGACACCATCAATCGGAATTTATTCGTCGGTTGATATAGAGCATTCATATTTAAAGAGTACCGCGTCAAACCAGTATTCTTAATAATTCCATTTTCTTTATAAATACCAACATTAGTCTTGTAATTAAATTTCTGATTCCCTCCTAATATATTGATATTATGGGTATAGTTAGAAGTTGGTTGATAAAATACTGATTGCCAATTAGTACTGTTATTATAATAAGCATTTAAACTATCTGATAAAATTGGACTATTACTAATATTCCCCAATCCATGCGTGAAAGAAGTGTCATTTGCTAAAATTTCTTGAATTCTAAGCATTCTCTCATCTCTACCACCAATTACATCCCTCAATTTAGGTACTGCACTATAAAAATATTGACCCGTATATTGTACAATAGGAACCTCAGAATTACCTCTTTTTGTGGTTACCATGATCACACCATAAGCACCACGGGATCCCCATAAAGCAGTGGCTGCGGCATCCTTCAATACAACAACTTCATCAATATCCTCAACAGGGATCAATGCCAGAGGGCTAATTCCAGGTCCCCCTTGGTTAAATCCATATTGATAATCTGAATTCATATCTACCGGCACACCATCAATCACAAACAAAGGAGAAGTTGGGGTCAAAAAGGTGCTAGCTCCGGAACCAGATACTGAAATATTAGACAACCCTCTAACAAGAATGGAACTCCTTGCTCCAGGCGACCCATTATTATTCTGAATGTTCAACCCAGCAACCTTACCCTGCAACAAAGTTTCCACACTTGCAGCAGGATTGTCTTGCAACTCCTTCCCAGAAATGGTGATGGAGGACCCTGTATTTAATTGCCGATTAATCGTACGGAAACCTTCCACAACTACATCTTTCAATTGCGAATCAGAAACAGTCGTCATAGCAATGTTTAAATTAACCGAAGAATCCTTAAGTGTAACTATTAAATCAATATAACCTACACTTTTAAACATAACTACTGTTCCTGGTTTAGCTTTTATAGAAAATTTACCAGACAAATTGGAAATTCCAAGAACTTTATGTGTATTCACATTGATAATTGACACACCATCCTTCACAACGCCAGTAGCGCTATCAACTATTACACCTTTAAAATCAGGTAAATCTTGAGCGAATAACTTGCCAGCACTTATACAAATAACTAGCGTCATAATCAGTGTAATGACCTTTCTAATATTTAAACTTGTATACATTGAGTATTTTTGTTGTTATTAATTAGTAAATGCTTTATTAATCATTAGAGAATTTGGGGTTATCTTTTTTGAACCAAAAAATAATCTCCCAATCACCCTTTTGAAAAATATTAAAATCTAATCCTAATTTGGCAATTATCCTTTCATTACCAAAACCTTGTCTTGCCCAGGAAAAAGTTACTCGAGCCTTTTTCCCATCCGCTGTAGTATATTGGGTTTTTAGATTAGTCAATGGGATCGGGTAGGCAACTTGATATTTCACAGAATCTTTATTCATGGACATATCAAAACCATGCACTAGATTATCCCAGTCAGTCAAAGCAAATTTGGCAGGATCTATATTATGCTGCAAGGTATCCAAAAATTTAAAGGTCAATGAATTACCATCGCCTACTTTATTAAAAAATACGGCAATATCACTACCAAATAACATATCATCACTACGTTCTCCATATATATTATTTACCACGCTAGGATATACATAAGGATTAGTAGCTTGTCCTGTAATAGGATCCAAATTTGTAGGTTCATAAGCTCTTTCTCTATAGGGTATCAATCTAAAGCCTCTAAAATACTTTCGACCTCCTGAATTACTCATCTCAACATCAAAAACATAACCTGAATCAGGCAATGATCTCAAAAATGACGATTTAGCTTCAGACCACATTACAAACTGCCCAGAATGTGGTCTTACCTCAAAGAGATGATGCATCTCAGTTTCCCTTTTCTCTTCAATCTCGGCTAAACTAGTTTCAAGGCCAGTATATTGAGATTTCCAAACCAAAATTGGAAAGACGTCACTTAACTCGGGAGCAGGCTCCCCTGAAAGGGTTCGAGGATTAATTATCTTAAAATCGATGGGTTGCGTCGAATTACCCGCAGTGAACGTATTAAACAGAGTGGTCCTGCCAAGTACAGGTTGATAAGTGGTTAGGTTAAATACAGCATCATCGGTTAACGTTTCTCTATTCTCGGGTAAGTATTTCTTACAAGAATTGAACAAACTTATACCCACAATTAATAAAAACCCAATAAAAGTAACTTTTTTCATTTATGATTATTTACTATTATTTCAATTATTGCACGCCCTTTCTTTTTCTATCGGCTATTAATTTCTTTAACAATTCACCAAAGCCAAATTCGTGTCCAGGTGAAACTTCATGTATAATACCATTTTTCACTTTTATATTTACAGCAGTAGTATAAGTAGACACCCAGAAGACATCAAATGTGGTGTCCTTAGGATCTGTAAAAATTATTTGTTGTGGACCACCTCCAACATACCCAGATGCATCTTGTCGGTTATATTTCAAATTCATCTTGTATCCATAAGTAGCACTAGGTAAGAGGATTCCATTCGTAAAAAACTTAATAGAATCTGAAGTAAATGTGCCTGGGAGAAAATATCTTGAAATTAAGGTATCAAGAATATCCAAATCAATATCTTTCAAGGAATATGAAGGCAAATTTTGCTTTTTTCTGTATTCATTTAAGTTTTTTAGAGCAACATCAAAAGATTTATTTTGAATCGCGAAAAGAGTTCCATTTTCACTCTTCAATGTATCCTTCAATTCAGGACATCTATCCAAAACAAATAACAAAGAATCGTAATTGGATCCTACACTCTCAAGATAATCATACATAGTTCCTTCATAAACAGAGTTATTATTTTCATAACCATAATACTCTCCAACGTTAGTTTTATTACAACTAATGAAAACTCCAACTAAGCATAAAGCTAGAATGGAAACCGCTATAGTAGCTGTATTTTTAAAACATTTAAACAATTTCATTATATAAAATATTTTAGTTTTTATTATTTGGAAGAATCCCAATAAGAATTTTGCGTAATTAGTGGGTTGGCGTCAATAACAGATTGAGAAATCGGCCAGTAAATTCCTCCTTCGTCTAATAATTTATTAAATGATACGTCAGAACGCCTTAATCTATTATACCTAACTAAATCATACCAGCGCCAGCCTTCTCCTAACAATTCACGCCTTCTTTCAGCAAAAACCTCAAATAGCAAATCGACATCTTCATTAGTCTTAATTAAGGTTTCACCCCTATTTTTCCGAATAATATTTAATAAATCAACCGCCTCATTAGTCTTCTTTTCTACAGTTAGTGCTTCAGCTCTCAAAAGTGTCAACTCTTCAATTCTAGAGAAAATAATAGCAGAACTAAAAACGGAAAAATCTCCATCTGAAGTACCATCACCTAACACTTTAATTTTTGAAAAAATAGGCAATTCTCCATTATAATCAGTAAAATAAGATGTAATCGGCAATCCTGTTATCGTATCAAAACCAAATCTTTCATCTTTAGGGTCATTAAAAATTTGTCCAATAGAGTCTTTAGGGATAAAAATATCAGGCTTTTGCTTTTTAACTAGCGGAGAAGCAAGCGTAAGCGATTCAATGTGTCCTTCGCCACTGGTTCCAGTCTCTCCGTGTCCATAAACAAAATTAAAACCAAGCATCTGATTATAATCCCCTCGTCCATAAAAAATCCCACTAGAGCTTGTCAAATTATCTGTATTCACATAGGAGATATTAGCAAGTGCCATATTATCAATAGCAAACTTGGAATAGGTATCAACGCTAAAATAATCACCTTTCCACGCAGCAACATGGGCTAATAAAGCGTAAACCGCGACTCTAGAAATTAATGTATTTTGATACCTTTCTTGATTGTACGTGTAATAATTTCCGGGGAAAATAGGATCATCAGCTACCCCATATTGAAAAGGAAGCACCTGAGCAGCTTTATTCAATTCATCTTCACAAAAACTCAATACTTTATCTTGTGACGTCCTCGGCATATTAACAAAATCACCATCATGGGAACTGGTAATTAAGGGTACGTCTCCCCAAATTCTCACCATCATAAAATAGGCCCAAGCTCTTAATGATCTGGCTTGTGCAACGTCAACTTCATGATTTAATGTTGTATACCTAGGATCAACCAAGGCCTCACCTGATCTTTCTATAAATAGGCTAGCAGCATTTACCACAGCATAAAACCTTCTCCAATCCTTCATATCATTCAGCGTCTCATAAGCAGCATTAAGATCACCTGAAATTACTGCACTTAAATCTGAACGTGTGTTTGATTTAAAATCACCGCCCCTTAGCTCACCCCATAACCAAAAATCATTGTTATTAGCTAAGGCAGCACGAAATAATGCATAAACCCCTATTAAATTACTTCTAGTATCATCAATTGATTTCCATTCTGTTTTCTCCGTTGCTAAAGACGTGGAATCTACATCAAGCTTCTTATTACAAGAAGCCCCCAATAACGTAACAAAACAAATACAGAACAATAAATTTTTTTTACCAAAATATCTTGACATTGCATAATTTTTAAACGATGTACATTTTTTATTATAGACCCAGTTTAAATCCTATTATAAATTGTTTCGGCATTCTTTGATTATAACCAGTATAGTACCCTAAATAATTTACAGATTCAGGATCTCCATCTTTAAACTTGCTAATAGTAAATAAATTGGTAGCCGTCATATATAAAAGCAATCTGGATAATTTTTTACTTTTAATAGTCTTCATAAAATCATATCCTAAGGTTACCGATCTAAGTTTAAGATAAGACGCGTTTTCCAAAAATAAATTCTGATCTATCCTATAAGGGACAACATCACTCCATGGATTATATAAGGGATATTTATCGGGGTTAAAAGACTTCGACCAATAAGTGATTTCCTTAATTGATGTCAAATCCTGAGTATTGTCATTATTTATAAAATTCAGATTATTGGCGGCATTTTGGTTGAGTAGCTTTTGTCCCAATGCAAAAATAAATTGAAAATTCAAATCAAAGCCTTTATAAGAAAATTCATCCAGAAACCCTCCAGAAATTGTGGGCAAATAATGTCCCATTAATACCTTATCCTTAGAATTTATATCATAATTGCCATCCATATCCTTCCAATTCGCATCGCCTGTACTCAAATAAACACCATTGAATGTTTCGCTATTTCCTGTTTTAGGATCTTTAGGTATTTCATCTGCAGAATTGAAAATCCCCATATTATTATATAACCAAAAAGCATCAATGGGTTGGCCAACCTTTAACATTCTGTCACCAATAACAATTGATGTCAATCCATCTGGAAGAGCAGTTAGCTTATTATGATTAAAATTGAAATTAAGGGAAGAAGTCCAATTTAACGAACTAGCATTTTTTAAGATAATACCAGTTAATGTTACATCTAAACCCTTATTATTTACAGCCATACCATTTTTATATTCAGATGTATACCCATATTCCTTTGGAATTGGAACAGGAAGGAGTAAATTCTTATCATCAGAATTATAGAGATCAATAGAAGTAATTAATCTATTTTTGAAAAACCCTAAATCAAATGCCAGACTATATTTATCAGAGTACTGCCAACCTATATTATATCCCACAAATCCCTGTGTATAAGGTCTTGATGTCGCAGCAATACCAACATAAGAGCCAATAGATGGGTCAGAAGGCCAGCTCGCATCTACTACATAACTTGGACCTTGACTGAAGCGATCACTGTTGTACAATTTCCCGAATCTACCATAGGATGTGGTAACATTAAATAAAGATATTTTTGAATCTTGATTCAATAAGGATTTTCTAATATCCCAGCTCAAATTAAAAACTGGGGTCGTAATCCATCTGTTATTTGGTTGAAGATAAGAGGAACCATCATGGCGCAAAAGCGCAGTAAAGCTCAACATATTATTATAATCATAGGTCGCTTGACCATAAAATGAAGCAACTATCTGTTTCATTTTTTGAAACATAGGAAAGTACTGCATATCGAATGCCTCTTCAAAAGCACCCGATGCATTTGAAGTACCATGAATTTTTATATGATCATTTGGTGTATTATAACCAAAGGCATAATCATATTTTTGAATATCTGATTGGAAAGATTGGCCTGCTCCAAGCTTAATTTTTTGTTTATTTCCCAAATCAATATCATAACTAGCATTATTTATAATAAACAATCTCTGATTATATCCGAAATAATTAGATACAAAATTGTTAGAAGAAAGAAGCGTTGAAGGATAAAATACATCCCTAATCCCTTCATTATAATCTACAGAAAATTTTGAAAGAAAGTTAAAATTCCCCAATTGGGCACCCACAGAGAAATACCCTTGAATAGTATTAATTTTATTAAGATCCCTTGACTCGTCAAATTCATTTAAATATTCACCATACACTTGCTTATTGGGTGGCAAAGGAAAAGACAAATCGGGTAAATATCTGGTTTCGGCCAACCTGTCCCTAATATTCTTGTTTCGGTCTCTTTCAAGTCGATTTGCATTAATCATACTAGAAACAGTCAACCATTTTAAAGGCGCCATGTTGATGAAAAAAGAAACACCATATCTGTTTAACTCACTTCCATCCTGTCCTGAAACACTTTTCGTGTTATTTACCTGAAATCGAAAGTTCGCCCTTGGCGTACCACCAGTCAAACTCATATTGACCGCATAAAATGGTGTATTTTTAAAATATAAATCCGTCCAATTAGCAGGGCCATAATATTGAAGATCTGTGGAATCCTTTAAATATGATGGATAGGCCTGGATTTGCTCTTTATTAGCATATTTTTGATAGAATGGCTGACGGAATTGATTTTCATAACTTGCATTGACAGGTGTCACCTCATGGTTTTGAACAACACCAAAATAGGAATTAAGTCGAATATCCTTTCCCCCCGAATGTGCATTTTTAGTAGTAACCCAAACGGCTCCATTTGCTGCGATAGGTCCAAGCTTAGCTAATTCACCTGGATCTTTCAGAATCTGAATACTTTCAATATCATTAGGATCTAGATTCGCCAACAAATCAGTTGCAGGTCCAACCTGATTAAAGTCATAACTCTGCATTTTATATACCATTCCATTATCTTTGATTAGAGGAATACCATTTAGGAAAACAACTGGTTGCTCTTTTATTAGATCTTCTTTTGAAAGAATGGGCGAATTAATTCCCCTTATATAAATATTTTGTTGAGTCCCAGGCTCACCAGACGGTTCTTGAATATAAGTCCCTGCAAAGCTTCCTTTCAACATTTGTTGCACAGAAACATAAGGCATACGGGAATTAAAAGCATTAAACTTATCACTTAAATTTAATGTGTCATAATTTAACTCGTTAATCATCTTTGTCTGATTATTCAAAGTCAAAAGAGAATCAACGTTTGCAGAAACAGAATCATCAGGATTTTTAAAGAGATCTAACGATTTTGACCTTGCAGTATCTTGTGCCATGACAACTGTTTGCAACAACAAAAAGCTTACAAAAAATAGTAAATTTTTCTTTAACATACATTTCGATAATATATAATATTTATTTTTCATTTATCACTTTTCTAAAAATAAAAAATTGCATTATTTCGTAAATTGACCCTTTAATTCATTTTATTAATAATCTAAAAAATTCAGAAATTTTTGGTTTTAAAATTTCCTCATGCGCGTTAAATTTTGTTTATTAATTAAACAAATATACTGTTAAACAAAGAAAGTGATTTTTTCAGAAAATAAACACCCAATAGAACAACAGCCTTTATATAAGATTGATTATCAGTTACAACAAACGTTTGCGTAAAAAATCAGATTGTGAAAATTTCTACAAATATGGTCCAAAATCTTGTTAGTTTTTTAAGTTTTATTACAATTTCCTTAATAAGTAGGTATATGCGATTATGTCTGGCATATTAATAAACTTAGACCTACATAACTTACATGATAAAATATGTAACTTTATAAAATACAGAACATAAGGAATAAAATAACCTTACTAAATTTGTACATAATGGAGTCAATTCATTCAAAAGTTGGGGGCAATTTTGTAGGACATATTTTATTTTCAAATTTTCAGATTTTATACTAAAATCCTAACCAATATTCCTTTGTGTGTCCACCCAAATATTTTAAAATAAAGCAGGAAAAATATTCCATAAGGGCTAATTGGCTAGTATAACTTTACTTATTAGCAATCATTTAAAACGTGAAATTGAGAAATAATGTGTATCAAGGAATATAGAGCAGCCAAAAAAATGGTAACATAAAACAAAGCAAATTCCCTAAAATTCAAGCCATTGAATATCAATAAACGCCTAATTGACCCGAACATAATTATTGTGTATCTAATTTATTGCACAAAGCGCTACATCTTCAAGAAGGCAATTTCCTGCCTCTCCATCCAAAAGCTAAAAACAAAGCACTATTGCTGGTTTTAGACCATCTATAACAAAGTTATCAAAGTGCATATAACTAATGAAAATGAACCTCTATTTAATGAAATCGACTGGCAATTGAATCTAATCATCATGGAACCGGCAACTTTTACAACCAATTAAATCATCTCCCAACTAATTAATTCATAAAAGTAAAAGATAAAGAGACTATCAAAAGAATTAAGTCACCAAATAAAACAGTCATCAAAAAACACTAAATAAAGGCCGGCCGCAAATTACAGATTCAAAAGAGAAGCTGGTGAAAGCAAATGTGGATTTCAATATTTTAAGACCACAGCGGATAGCAATCAGTAATTAAGAGCTGCATTTTTTCAATTAAAATTTGGAGGATATTGGAGCTGTCCCAATTAAGTGACCTCCTACATTAGATTCTAATGAATCTCTTCAACTGGAGTAAAATTTAAGGCACTGACTAATATAAACTAACAATCTTATGCTAATAATTCATTACAAGGCACATTAAAACGGGCAATCCTGCGTCAATTAAAGACCGGATTGCCCGTTTAAAGCAATAATTATAA
>Ga0164242_10002199_pt1 | contig 22665 bp, 21 predicted proteins | sample OricomgcompostMG_FD_108783 | JGI IMG/M metagenome (GOLD analysis project Ga0164242, IMG submission 108783) | Miracle-Growth compost microbial communities from Emeryville, California, USA - Original compost - Miracle growth compost (MG) ... | reverse complement strand
CGACCCGGCCACGAAGATCGGCCGGCCCCAGCAGCTCTACGTCGGCGCGCCGGAGCGGGACTACCCGGCAGAGCGCTGAGCACACCGCCGGCCGCCGCAGGCATGTCTCACTGATTGCGGCTCGGGCGCGCCTCTACCGGCAGGTTCTGAGACATGTTCCCGTGATGTGTCTCAGAACCTGTGCCGTGAGCGACCCGAGCCGGCGTCTTCTGAGACATGCCTTCACGAGAGCTTGCCGGTCGTGCCAACGGCATCGGGTCTCAGCCGGTGAGCGGTGCCGCGACAACGGTCGCAGCAGTCCTGCCGCTCCCGCCCGGGCCATCGGCACCCGTCCACAGGAGACGCTTCCCGAAGGTTCTCCACAGTTCGGTCTCCCCGGGACGAACCGAGCGCCGTTCATGTGGCGTAGTGGTTCTGTGAGTCGAGTACAGCCGTTGCCCCCGGAATTGCAGAGTCGTCCGTTCGCCGTCGCTGAGGCGGTGCGCTCAGGGGTGTCGATGTCACGACTGCGAGCGGGGGACCTGATCGCACCGACGCGCGGCGTCCGCGCTGTTCGAGTGGATGCTCCACGACGGCCGGAGAAGGAGACCGCATCTGAGCGAATGGAGCGGCTCCGCAAAGAACTCCTCCGTCGCACCGAACAGGTCGCGCCTGCACTCACCGGCCACCAGTTCGTGAGCCACGACACCGGACTCGCGCCGCTCGGTGTACCACTGCCGTACACGGAAGAAGACGAACGCGCGTTGCACGTCTCGGCACGACGCCCTGCCGCGAAGCCGCGCCGCGAAGGCGTAGTCGGCCACCGGCTGCAAGAGCGACGCCCGGCCAGGTGGAAGGTCCAGGGCGTGCCCATAGAACATCCTGCTCGGCTGTGGCGGCAGGCCGGCTCGCTGTGGCAGCTCGACGACCTCGTCGCCGCCGGCGACTTCCTTGTGCTTCCTCGAAGGAGGCTCGCCACCATCGAGGAACTTCGCCGGGAGGTCGAGTACGCGGGGGATGTCACGGGCGGCGTGCTCACACGGGCACTCGACGAGATCCGCGTGGGCGCCGAGACCGCGGAGGAGACATACCTGAGGCTTCTGCTTACACGCAACGGCTTGCCCCACCCGGAGCTGAATATCGATCTGCGCACTCCCGAGGGTCGGTTTGTTGCGCGGCTCGACCTCGCGTATCCGCGGTACCGCGTTGCCGTCGAGCACGATGGGCGCACGCACGCGTTCGACGAGAACCAGTTCGCGCGTGATGCCGACCGCTGGGATGACATCCGTGCGTTGGGGTGGCGCCACGTGCGCATCCTCAGCCACCATCTGCGACCCGACGAAGGCGTGGCCGTCGCGAAAGTGAGGGAAGCGCTGATCGAGAGAGGCTGGCGTCCCGATTTGCGATGAGCGCGGAACGATATGTCTCAGTTCTTGTTGGTCCCCGCGGCGGATTCCGCAGGATCTGCGACATGCGCGGCGAGTGCGTCTCAGAAAGGGCGGGGATGCCAGGGCGGAGCCGCATCTACTGAGACATGCTCGACGTATTTCATCTCGGATGAGGCTGGGACGGGCAGCGGGGGACCACGCCCGCGAACAACGCGGTAAGACTAAGCGGCAGGCATCAGCGTCAGCGTGTCCTGCGCCGACTTCGCGATGGCATCCGCACTGAACGCCCACGGACGGGTCTTGTTGTGCTGCCAGAGCGGCGTCTGGTCCACGTAGTGCGGGTTGAACGCGTGTCCGGAGTCGCCTGTGAGGTTGATCCAAGTGGAGCGGTCGAAGTCGCTCAGATCGATCACCTGGCGCATCGAGGGCACCCAGTTCACCTGGTAGCCCTGCGAGGCGTCCCAGCCGACGGCATCCACCACCGATGACGCGCCGCCCAGCTTGTACGGTCCCCGGTTGAACAGCCACTCGATCGGTGCGATGCCGGATTCGCCGAAACTCTGATTCGTGATCTCGAGCGTGTGGATGTCTCCCCACTTCCAATCAGACATCTCCGGCCCCATGAGCTTCACGGCCTCGTGGTATGCCTGATCGGCCGCGTACGCGAACATCTCGTCTCGGTCGCCTACGCCGAGGCCGTCGTCGACCCACCATGGGGAGTCCTTGTCTTTGGCGAGGCTGTCGACGACCTGGAACCAGCGGTCGCCGCCCACCGGTGCAGCGCCGGCGGGAAGCTTGCGGGCGAACGCATCGTGCAGCAGGTTGCGCCAGAAGATGTTGAAGTAGGCGGCAGCTGCGCTGTCTTCGTCGTCGCGGTAGTTCCAATGGTCGAGCAGGTCGACGGCCCGCTGGGTTCCGTGGTCGAGCGAGATGCTCTTCAAGATGGGGACCAGGGCGGCCGCATTCGCGTCGTAGGTATCCGCGTCGATCTTCGACATGGCGGCCGAGGTGATCTTCGTGCCCGAGGAGATCAGTTTCTCGAGGTGCGCGGTGATGCGGTCGGCGCGGTAGCCGGCATCCCAGTCCTTTGTGAGGTTCACCGGGAAGTCCGGTCCGACGGCGGCGTTGTTCGCCGTGACGATGAACCCTCGCGCCGGGTTGTACACGCTGGGCAACTGATCGAACGGGATGTAGCCGCTCCAGCCGTACGCGCTCGACCACCCGGGGGTGATGGTCGTGCCGTCGCCCTGCTTGCGGATCGGGATCACCCCCGGCGCCTGATAGCCGATGTTCCCCTTCGTATCGGCGTAGAGCAGGTTCTGTGCCGGCACGTCGAACTGGCGGGCAGCGTCGCGGAAACCTTGCCAGTCGGTGGCCCTGTCGAGGGTGAAGATGGACTCGGCCGTCGTGCCGGGAGTGAGCGCGGTCCACTGCAGCGACAGCGCATACTTGCCGCCTGGAGCGTCGCCGGCCGGCTTCTCATGGCTCTTCACGATGGTGTCGTAGTCGCCTCCGGACACGATCGGGCCGTGGACGGTGGAGCGCACCGTGATGGTCACCGGCTTGCCGCCGGCGACCTTGATCGTCTCGTCGCGGGTGGTGAACGGCAGCACCTGTCCGTCGTACTCGTAGCCCTTCCCGCTCAGCTTCTCCAGGTACAGGTCTGTGACGTCGGGGCCGAGGTTCGTGAACCCCCAGGCGATGTGGTCGTTGTGCCCGATCACCACGCCGGGCAGCCCCGAGAAGCTGAACCCTGCGACGTCGAACGGGCAGGATGCGCTCACGTGCGCGCAGTGCAGGCCGACCTGATACCAGATGCTCGGCGCGGCAGGTCCAAGGTGGGGGTCGTTCGACAGCAGCGGCTTGCCCGTCGCCGTGTGGGATCCGGCGACGACCCACGAGTTGGATCCGATGTCGTCGCTGTTGATCCCGAGCAGCGCCGGCACCTCGGCGGCGGATGCCTGCACCTGGGACGCGAGCGTCGCGATGTCGTGTGCAGCGGCATCCGCGCTCGTGCCCGATGACCCTGAGCCGAGCAGCGCGGCTGCGGAGGCGGTGGAATCGGTCGGGTCGACCAGCGTGGCGTCGCCCCCGCCGGCATCCGTGATGGTCGGATGCGACGAGTACGGATACTGCGGATGCAGCTGCCCGATCTGGTCGGGAGAGAGCTTCGTCGCCAGCAGCGCGCGGTCGAGCTCGTCTTCGAGGTTGGAGCGCAGGTCCCACGCCATCGCCTTGAGCCACGAGACGGAGTCGACCGGCGTCCACTTCTCCGGCGTGTATCCCGGTGTCTGCAGTCCCAGCACGGCGTACTCGAGCGAGATGTCGGCGCCCTTGTGGTCTTTCAGATACGCGTTCACGCCGTCTGCATACGCCTGGTAGTAGGAGAGCGAGGTGGGGTCGAGGTTCTTGACCTCCTGCTCGGCGACGCGCCGCCAGCCGAGCGTGCGGATGAACTCGTCGGTGCCGATCTGGCTCTTGCCGAAGAGCTCGCTGAGGCGCCCTGCCGTGACGTGCCGGCGGAAGTCCATCTCCCAGAATCGGTCCTGTGCGTGCACATAGCCCTCCGCCAGGAACAGGTCGTGCGTGCTGGATGCCGTGATCTGCGGGATGCCCGCGTCGTCGCGTCGCACCTCCACCTGAGCCTTCAGACCGGGGATCGAGATACTGCCGGTGGTCTGCGGGAACGAGCGGGTGACGGTCCAGAAGCCGAGCACGGCGGCGATGACGGCCAGCGTCACGACGATGGCGAGCAGAATGCCCAGAAACCGCCAGAACGGATGCCGGCGGGTCAGGCGCGGTGCATCGGTGCCCACATCACTCCTTCGTGTTGCTCCCCGCGGCCATGCTATCGGGGGCCAGAACGACGGGGCGCAACGGACGCGACCAGCGCGGCCTCGGCTCCCGCGTCACCTCCCGGAATCACGTAGAAGCCGGCCTCGACGCAGCCGCAGCCTCCTGTCGAGCGGGAGCGAGAAGGTCGAGCAGTGGGGCGAGATCGGTGGCACTCAGCGGACGCTCTGTTGCGAGCAGGCGGTACCAGATCACACCGAAGACGACATCGGCGAGCAGATCGGCAGGGAGGTCGCCAGGTGCATCTCCGCGCGCCCGAGCACGATCGAGGAGCCCGATGAGGGCGCTCCGGCGCCGATCCAGGAAACCTTCGCGAAAGCGCACCGCGAAATCCGGGTCGATCTGTGCCTCAGCCATCAGGCTGCGCAGGAGCCCGGCGAGTCCGGGGAACGCCAAGAGTGCGAATGAGTCGCGCAGGAACTGCTCCAGATCACCGCGATACGACCCGCAATCGGCGGTTGAGACACCTAGATCCGCTTTCAGGGCGCCTGCTTCCAGAAGCACGTCGGCCTTGGTCGGCCACCATCGGTAGACCGTCTGCTTGCCCACGCCCGCGCGGGCTGCGATCCCCTCGATCGTCAAGCCGCGATAGCCGACTTCCTGGGTCAAATCGAACGAGGCGGTCAGGATGGCCAACCGGGCCCGTTCGTTACGTTTCGGACCCCGGCGCACTGGCTCGGTCTGCGTCATACAGCCGATGCTAGCAAATACGAGACGCTCCGGTTCGTTTCTCTGTTATCGTAAATGCGAACCGAAACGTCTCGTGAAAGGAATCTCATGCCCACCGCCCTCGTCATTGGCGGCAGCTCCGGTATCGGCCTGGCCGCCGCTATCCGCCTCGCGGAACTCGGAGATTCCGTTCACATCGCCGGCCGCCGCGCCCAGACACTCGCGTCGGTGGCGCAGGCGCATCCGGCGTTGCAGCCGCATACCGTCGACGCAGGCGACGCGCAAGCCCTCGGGCACCTGGCTGCCGAGCTCGGCAGCATCGACCGCCTCGTCATCACTCTCAGCGGCAATAAGGGTGCGGGATCGCTTGCCGACCTTGAGCTCGACGTGTTGCGCAGCGCGTTCGATGAGAAGTTCTGGCCCACCGTCACTGCGGTCAAGGCAGCGCTCCCGTACCTTGACCGCTTGGGTTCAGTCACGCTCGTCGGGGCGATCACCGCTCGCGCCGGCCTTCCCGGTACGGCCGGCATCGGTGCGCTCAACGCGGCAGTGGAAGGTCTGGTCGCGCCGCTGGCGGCCGAACTCGCGCCCGTTCGCGTCAATGCTGTCTCGCCCGGCTACGTAGACACCCCGTGGTGGAGTATGGTTCCGGACGCCGATCGCGAAGGGCTGTTTGCTCAGGTCGCTGCAGGCCTTCCTACCAAGCGGATCGCTACCGCAGATGACGTCGCCCAAGCCCTCGTGCTCCTCGCGACCAACCCCAACATCACCGGAACCGTGATCGAGTCTGATGGTGGAGCACATCTGGCCGGCTAGACGTGAAGTCGGCGCACTTGGCCGCGGCCGAGAAGGTTCTCGAGTGGATCCGCTCAGAGAAGGGCAACTCCTGCGAACGCCGCCAACAAGGCGGTCTTGTGAGCGAGGCCCTAATCAGGCGTGCAGCGTCGCGTTGAGACGGATGCCCTCGCCGCGACGCTGCAGCACCTCGACAGCACCGGTCAGAGAGTTGCGGCGGAACAGCAGATTCGGCACTCCCGAAAGCTCAAGCGCCTTGACCGTTTGCGGCCGCCCGGAGGCATCCAGAGAGGATCCGACGAGCACGACCTTGGTTCCGGGCATCACGTAGAGACCTGCTTCTACGATGCAGTCGTCGCCGATCGAGATGCCCACCCCGCTGTTCGCGCCCAGCAGTGAGCGCTCGCCGATCGAGACGCGCTGCGTACCGCCGCCGGAGAGCGTGCCCATGATGGAGGCGCCACCGCCGATGTCGGAGCCCTCGCCCACGACGACGCCCTGCGACACGCGTCCCTCGATCATCGAGGCGCCCATGGTGCCGGCGTTGTAGTTGACGAAGCCCTCGTGCATCACCGTGGTGCCGGGGGAGAGGTGGGCGCCGAGGCGCACACGTGAGGCATCCGCGATCCGCACCCGGTCGGGCACGACGTAGTCGAGGAGGCGGGGGAACTTGTCGATGCCGCCGGCCTGGATGCCCGCGCGCTGCAGCGACGGACGCAGGCGCGCGTAGTCGTCAGGATGCATCGGCCCCGCGCTGGTCCACGCCACGATCGGCAGGTGGGCGAAGAGCCCGTCTAGGTCGATCGTGTTCGGGGCGACCAGAAGGTGGGAGAGCAGGTGCAACCGCAGGTACGCATCCGGTGTGCTGCCGATCGGTGCCGCCAGGTCGATCTCGATCGCACGCGCGTCCACGCGTACGTTGCGGCGGGCATCCTCACCGCTCGCCGCCTCGAGCTCCGCCGGAACGATCCACGGCTCCCGTCCAGCGGGCAGACGACCCAGCCGTGGCTGCGGGTACCAGGTGTCGAGCACGGTGCCGTCGCCGGCGACGGTGACCAGGCCGTATCCCCACGCGTGGGTCGGCTCGGCCGAGGAGGCGGCGGGCATGGCGGCATCAGGGGAGGCGGCGGGCATGGCTCTAGATTAGTGGGGTGCCTCTGGACCTCACGGCCGGCCCTGTCGACCTCACCCGCGCCATCTGCGACATCGAATCCGTCTCGGGGAACGAGCAGCAGCTGGCAGATGCCATCGAGCACGCCGTTCGCGCACTCGACCACCTCGAGGTGACCCGTGTCGGCAACAACATCGTCGCCCGCACGCACCTGGGGCGCGATAAGCGGGTCGCCATCGCCGGTCACATCGACACCGTTCCGGTGAACGACAACCTGCCCACCCGGTTCGAAACGCTGGCCGGGGTCGATTACCTGTGGGGACGCGGCACGGTCGACATGAAGGCGGGTGCGGCCGTGCAACTGGCGCTGGCACCGCAGCTGGTGGATCCGCGCTACGACGTCACGTGGCTCTGGTACGACAACGAGGAGGTCTCCTCCGATCTGAACGGGCTCCGCCGGCTCTCGGTCGAGCGACCCGACCTGCTCGAGGCCGACTTCGCGATCCTCGGCGAGCCGAGCGGCGGCGAGGTCGAGGGCGGCTGCAACGGGACGCTCCGCGTCGACGTGCGCACCACCGGCCTGCGCGCGCACGCGGCCAGGCCGTGGGTGGGTGACAACGCCATCCACAAGGCGGCGCCCATTCTGGAGACCCTCGCACGCTATACCCCGCGCGAGGTGCACGTGGACGGGCTCGTGTACCGCGAGGCGCTGAACGCCGTGATGATCAGCGGGGGAGTGGCCACGAACGTCATCCCCGACGAATGCGTCGTACACGTGAACTACCGATTCGCGCCCAGCAGGTCGGGCGAGGAGGCGGTGCAGATCGTGCGCGACCTGTTCGGCGAGCACCACGTCACGGTCGTCGACCTCGCCGAGGGTGCGAGGCCCGGGCTCGACACGCCGTTCGCGCAGGAGTTCCTCGCCGCGGTGGGAGCGACGGCCAAGCCGAAGTACGGCTGGACCGATGTCGCACGCTTCGCCGCGCTCGGCATCCCCGCCGTCAACTACGGCCCGGGCGACCCGCTGAAGGCGCACGCGGACGACGAGCGGGTGGCGCTGTCGGAGATCGTGGCCTGCGAGCAGGGGCTGCGTCGCTGGCTCACGGCCCAGTGACTTTCGACACGGTGACTTTCGACGCAGTGACTTTCGACACGGTGACGACGCTGTGACGGGCACCGACACCGGTAACCGGGCGACGGGATCGAGAATGCTTCCGATCCGCCTGCGTTATCGCCTCACTCCGTGGTGGGTGAAGGTCATCGTCGTATACCTGCTCGCGCGGCTGGCGAGCACGGTGATGCTGCTCGTGCTCGCGAGTGTGCAGGGCCCCAACCCATGGACGGGGGCGCACCCCGGGTACTTCGACTACGCCTCCATCTGGGACGGAAGGTGGTACGACATCGTCGCCGAGGCCGGCTACCCGAAGTCTCTGCCCATCGGGGCCGACGGCACCGTGCAGCAGAACGCGTGGGCGTTCCTGCCCGCCTACCCGTTCCTTGTGCGCGTCGTCATGACCGTCACGTTCCTGCCCTGGTCGCCGGCCGCCGTGCTGGTCTCGTTCGGGTTCGGGCTGGGCGCGGCGCTCGTGTTCTACCGGCTGATGGCCCTGCGCCTGCCGGGCTCGACGAGCCTGTTCGCGACCGTGATCTTCTGCGCGGGCCCCACCTCGCCGCTCTTCCAGCTGGCGTACGCCGAGTCGATGTACCTGTTCTTGCTCATGCTGGCGCTCTACCTGCTGCTGAAACGCCAGTACTGGTGGATGCTCGCGCCCGTGCTGATGATGGCTTTCACACGCCCCAGCGGGCTCGCCTTCGCCCTCGCGATGGGCTTCCACGTGGTGTATCGCTGGGTGGTGCGGCGACGCGACGGTTTCGCGGTGCGCGAGCGGGTGGCATCCATCGTCGTCACGGCCGCCGCCGGCGTCTCGGGCATCGCGTGGCCGGCGATCGCGGGCTTGGTCACCGGCGTCCCTGATGCCTACACCGCGACCGAGCTGTCGTGGCGCGCCGACTACATCGGCTATGTGCATCTGATGCCCTTCGCCCCGTGGGTGCAGGCGGCGGACTGGTGGTTCGGGCTGTTCCTGCAGACCTCGCCGTGGCTGGGCTACATCACGCTGGTGACGGTGCTCGCACTGTTCGGCATCTGGATGTTCGCCCCGTCGGTGCGCAGGCTCGGCGTCGACCTTCGCTTCTGGTCGCTCTCGTACGCGCTGTACCTGCTCGCGGTGTTCTTTCCGCAGTCGAGCACGTTCCGGCTGCTGGCACCGATGTCGCCGCTGGCCGGCGCGATCGCGCAGCCGAAGAGCAGGACCTACCGCGTCGCGATCGTCGTGCTCTGCCTCGCTCTGCAGTGGGGATGGCTGCTCGTGTGCTGGGGTGTTGACGGTCTCGACTGGTCTCCGCCGTGAGGCGATTTCCCAGCAGTTCATCAGATGTCGGATAATGGAGAGACATCCACGAAAGGGGAGCTACATGGCGGCCATGAAGCCGAGAACCGGAGACGGACCCATGGAGGCTGTGAAGGAGGGGCGGCTCATCATCGTGCGCGTCCCCCTTGAAGGTGGAGGCCGGCTCGTCGTCTCGGTCAATGACGCCGAGGCTCAGGAGCTTCACGACGTGCTCGGCGCGGTCATCTCGGGCAGCTGACGCTACGCGTAACAAAGCACCACACGAACGAGAGCGGATGCCGCAGGGCATCCGCTCTCGTTCGCTTATGACCGGCTTGTGAGGGCCGGTTCGGCTCAGTCGCCGAGCTTGGTGAGCTGCAGCAGCCCGTCGCCCACCGTGCTCAGAGCGCTGACGACGGCGGGTGATGCGGCGATCTCGGTCACGAGGGTACGGAAGCCGGTGGTCACCTCGTCGCGCTGAGCGGGGTCGGCGACCCTGCCCTTCCACAGGGCGTGCGCGACGAGTACCGTGCCGCCGGGGCGCGCCAGGCGCAGCGCGTGCTCGACGTACTCGATGGCGCCGGCCGGATCTGCGTCGACGAACACGATGTCGTACGCGTTCTCGTTCATCCGCGGAAGCACGTCGCGGGCACGGCCGGTGATGAGCCGCACGCGTGCCGGCTGGATGCCAGCCTCGGTGAAGTTGGACCTGGCACTGTGCAGGTGGTCGGGTTCGACGTCGATCGAGGTGAGCGTGGCTGAGGATCCGCCGCGCAGCAGCCAGAGACCGGACACCCCGACCCCGGTGCCCACCTCGAGGATGCTCGTGGCCCTGGATGCCGCGGCGATGACAGCGGACTGCGCACCGATCGCGGGTGCGACGGGCTCGATGCCGAGCTCGAGGGACTGCGCCCTGGCCGCCTGGATCGACTCCGGCTCGGCGACGATGTCGCTCGCGAACTTCCAGCTCTGATCGTGATGAGACACGTGAGGCTCCTTCCTCGGCCTCAAGACTACGGCCACTGCAACGAGGTTCCCCGCCACCGCGCTCGGCCTTGTCTCCGGTTGAGCCCGGCTGCCCGTGCCGGAGGCTCGGCGCGCCGCGCAGTGACGCCTGGAAGGGCACGAGGGAGCGAAACCGGGAGTAAATGGATAACGAGATGCTGATGACGCAGCCGGTGCGCAGCCGCTCGGGTTACTCTTTACGGGTGTTCGGTTTGACCATGGAGAAACTGGTGATCATCGCGGTGATCGCCGTGTTCCTCATCGGGCCGGGCCGGTTGCCGAAGTACGCCGCCATGCTCGGGCAGTGGGCGCGCAATCTGCGAAACATGGCCACCAACGCCACCGAGAAGATGCGCGAGGAACTGGGGCCGGAGTTCGACGACGTCGACTGGCGAAAACTCGATCCCAGGCAGTACGACCCGCGCCGCATCATCCGTGACGCCCTGCTCGACGACGAGCCGGCTCCGACGCTGAGCAGGCCGGCCAAGTCCACCCGATTGGAAGACGGGGCGCTTCCTCCGTTCGACAGCGAAGCCACGTAGCCCCTTTTTTCGGCGGCTGCTCGTGGTGCTCCCACTCGGAGTATCAGGTTCGTGGCCGTGGGTTCAGGGAGCGTCCGGCGAGACCGCGGGGCCGCGAAGCGATGCGGTCGGCTACCGTTGCGATCGCGACCGCGGCGGGATCCGCGGGATCCCCGATCACGATGGGCTCTCCGGCATCGCCGCCCCGTCGTAGGGCAACGCTGAGCGGAACGGATGCCAGCAGCGGCACCTCGTGCTCCGTCGCCTCGGACAGCCGGGCGGCTGCCTCCGTGCCCCCGCCTGAGCCGAACAGTTCGAGGACCGTGCCGTCGGGCTGGGGGAGCCCCGCCATGTTCTCGATGACGCCGAACACGTTCTGTCCGGTCTGCCTGGCGACGACGCCACTGCGCACCGCAACGTCGGCCGCGGCGGGCTGCGGCGTCGTCACCACGATCACGTCCGCGCCCGGCAGGAGCTGCCCGACGGAGATGGCGACATCGCCGGTGCCGGGTGGCAGGTCGAGCAGCAGCACGTCGAGGTCGCCGAAGTACACGTCGGTGAGGAACTGCGAGATCGTGCGATGCAGCATCGGGCCACGCCACGCCACGGCCGTCGAGGCGCCCTGCCCCCGCGACGGGTCGAGGAACATGCCGATCGAGATGGTCTTCACGCCGTAGGCAACCGGCGGCAGGATCATGTCGTCGACCCGCGTCGGCTGCTGCGTGGTGCCGTCGTGGACGAGGCCGAGGATGCCCGGAATCGAGAACCCGTACACGTCGGCATCCACAAGCCCCACCCGGAGCCCGCGCTCGGCCAGCGCGACCGCGAGGTTCGCCGTGATGGTCGACTTGCCCACGCCGCCCTTGCCGCTCGTCACCGCGTACACGCGCGTCAGCGAGTCAGGCGTGAACGGGTTGGTACGGCCGCGGGATCCGCGCAGCCGTTCCGTGAGCGCGGCACGCTCGGCAGGCGTCATGACAGAGACCGTCAGGTCGACAGAGGTCACGCCTGGGGCCGCGGAGACCGCCTCGCGAACGTCGCGTTCTATGGTGTCGGCGGCGGGGCATCCGACGATCGTCAGCTTGATGCCGACGGATGCCCGGCCTGCCGCATCCACCGACACGTCATCGACCATGCCCAGCTCGGTGATGGGCCGCCGGATCTCCGGGTCGATGACGCGCGCCAGCGCTGAGCGCACGCCATCGGTGGCCTCAGCCACGCGCGGGCTCGTCGCGCGCCGCGCGCCGCGGCGCCGGAACCCCGGACGTCTCGGCACCCACCGGCTCTCCCGGCTCGTCCTGCGCCTGCTCGTCGCGGCCGCGTTCCAGTTCCTCGAGAAGAGCACGCAGCTCGGCGCGGATGAAGTCCTTCGACGCCATGTCTTTCACGGCGAGACGCAGGGCCACGACCTCGCGTGCCAGGTATTCCGTGTCGGCGAGGTTGCGCTCCGCGCGCTGCCTGTCCTGCTCGATCTGCACCCGGTCGCGGTCGTCCTGCCGGTTCTGCGCCAACAGGATGAGCGGCGCAGCATACGACGCCTGCAGCGAGAGCATCAGGGTCAGCAGGGTGAAGTTCGTCGCCGCCGGATCGAACTGCAACGGCCGTGGCATGGCGATGTTCCACACCAGCCACACCGCCACGAAAACGGTCATCCCGATGATGAACGCCGAGGTGCCCATGGCGCGAGCGAACGCCTCCGAGAACCGCCCGAAGGCGTCGCGTCCACTCTGGCCGCCCCTGCCAGGGCCGCCGAGGCGCAGCATGGGAGATCGAAGCCCCTTCGGGGCATCCAGTCGTGCGACGGCCCGGTCAGCGCGTGCCATGGCTCACCCTCTTTCCCGTGTTGCTGCGTGTGCGGACGTTCGCCGCCGAGCGCTGCCCGGCGGGCAGCTCGTCGTCTTCGTCGTGACTTCGCCAGTCGTCGGGCAACAGGAAGTCGAGGATGTCGTCAATGGTCACCACCCCGACGAGCCGGTAGTTGTCGTCGACGACAGGCACCGAGACCAGGTTGTAACTGGCCAGGATGCGGGAGACCTCGGCCGCCGACGTGTTCGCCGTGACCGGTTCCAGAGTCTGGTCGATGATAGTGCCCAGCCGTTCGTGCGGCGGGTAGCGGAGCATCCGCTGGAAGTGCACGAGGCCGAGGAAGCGACCGGTCGGCGGCTCGTACGGGGGCAGCGTGATGCACACCGCGGCTCCGAGTGCCGGGGCGAGCTCCTGCTTGCGGATGAGCGCGAGCCCCTCGGCGACGGTGGCGTCGGCGGAGAGGATGATCGGCTCGGTGGTCATGAGACCGCCGGCGGTGTCCGGTTCGTAGCTGAGCAGCATGCGGACGTCGTCGGCCTCTTCGGGCTCCATCAGCCCGAGCAGGTGCTCGCCGCGGTCGCTCGGCAGCAGTCCGACGAGGTCGGCGGCGTCGTCCGGCTGCATCTGGTCGAGCACGTCGGCGGCCCGGTTGTCGTCGAGGCTGGAGAGGATCTCGAGCTGGTCGCTCTCCGGCATCTCCTCGAGCACGTCGGCGAGACGGTCGTCGGGCAGCTCACCCGCCACCTCCAGCCGTCGCTGCTCGGGAAGGTCGAGGAGCGTGTTCGCCAGGTCGGCAGGCTTCAACTCCGAGTACGTCGCGATCAACTGCTCGGCGGACTGAGGCTCGCCCTTGGCCGGGCGCTCCCGCACGTCGCTCCAGGTGACGAATGCGGTGGCGCCCTTCGCGAAGGGCGACGCGCTCGTCTTCGGCCGACGCACGAAGAGCTGTGAGATGGACCATTCGGTTGGTGAGGACTGCTCGATCGCGACGTCTTCGATGGTGGCCGGTCCTGAGCCGTCGCGGAAGTCGACGGTGCGGCCGAGGATCTCCGCGATCACCCGCACCTCGCCGCCACGCTGCTCGAAACGGCGCACGTTGATGAGCCCGGTCGTGATGATCTGACCGGCGCCGATACTGGTCACCCGGCCGATGGAGACGAACACGCGACGTTTACCGGGGATCTCGACGACGAGTCCCACGACGCGCGGCGGATCGCTCTTGCGATAGACCACGAGCACGTCGCGTACCTTGCCCACGCGGTCACCCGCTGGGTCGAAGACCGTGCACCCGGCCAACCGGGCCACGAAGACGCGTGCTGCACTCACATGTAAACCTTAGGCCTAGCTCGCTGAGCCAACTGAGTGCCGCAAGGGGAGCATGAAACAATGGCCGCATGAGCAGCCAAGGCCCGTTGGGCGGGCGTCAGCGTGGGGTGCAGCCGACGGTGCCGCGAGGCGAGGTGGTCGCGACGTTCGAGACGTACCCGGAGGCGCAGGCCGCCGTGGACGTGCTGGCGAGGGCGGACTTCCCTGTCGCGCAGGTCTCCATCGTGGGCAGCGACCTCAAGACCGTGGAGCGGGTCACCGGCAAACTCACGTGGGGCCGGGTCGCTGCGGCGGGCGCCGCATCCGGGGTGTGGCTGGGCATCTTCCTCGGCCTGCTGCTGCTCATCTTCAGCCCGGCGACGAGCTTCGGCGTGCTGTTGGCGGCACTGCTGCTGGGTGCCGGTTTCGGCATCCTCTTCGGTCTGGTCTCGTATGCGATCACGCGCCGTCGCCGCGACTACACGTCGATGACACAGGTGCTCGCGACGAGCTACTCGATCATCGTCGACCCCGAGCTGGCGAACCGCGCTCGGAACCTGCTCGGTCCTGGGGGAGTAGGCAGTGGTTCCGGACCAGCCGGTGACAGTGCCGGGCCGACGTTCGCGCCGCCCGGTGAGCATCCATCGGACCCGCCACCCGCGCCGCCCGCAGGGCAGGAGCCCGGCCACGAGGACGACCCGAACGGTGGCAACGCACCGTCGGGGGAGCCGCCGCGCTACGGCGAACGTACCGGCGAGCCGCCACGGTACGGCGAGCGGGCGGGCGAGCCGCCGCACGACGGCCAGCGCTGACCGGCCTGCCTATCGCAACCGCGCGATCCAGGCCTCGACGTCGTCGGCGGTGCGCGGGATGGCGATCGAGAGGTTCTCGGCTCCGGCTTCGGTGACCAGGATGTCGTCTTCGATGCGCACGGCGAAGCCGCGGAACTCCTCCGGAACCGTGAGGTCGTCCGGCTGGAAGTACAGACCGGGCTCGATCGTGAACGTCATGCCGGCGCGCACCTCGCCGTCGATGTAGAAGTCCCGTCGTGCTTGCGCGCAGTCGTGAACATCCAGGCCGAGGTGGTGGCTCGTGCCGTGCACCATATAGCGGCGGTGCTGCTGCTGGTCGGTCTGCAGCGCCTCCTCGGCGGTGACCGGAAGCATGCCCCACTCGGCGACGCGACGCGCGATCACCCCCATGGCTGTTGCGTGCACCTCGCGAAAACGGATGCCAGGACGCACCATCGCGAACGCGGCATCCGCTGCCTCGCGCACCGCCTCGTACACCAGCCGCTGTGTCGGCGTGAAGGTGCCGGTGACCGGCAGCGTGCGCGTGATGTCGGCGGTGAACAGGCTGTCGACCTCGACACCGGCATCGATGAGCACCAGGTCGCCGGGACGCACCGGGCCGTTGTTGCGCGTCCAGTGCAGAATGCACGCGTGCGGGCCGGACGCCGCGATCGTGTCATAGCCCACGGCGTTGCCATCCAGCCGTGCCCTGGCGTTGAACACGCCCTCGATGATGCGCTCGCCGCGCTCGTGCTCGGCGATGCGGGGGAGCTCGCGCACGATGTCGTCGAAGCCGCTCGCGGTGGCCGCTACGGCCGCGCGCAGTTCGGCGATCTCCCAATCGTTCTTCGTGAGCCTCAGCTCGGAGAGGTCGCGTGCCAGCTCGGCATCGGCGTCTGCGGCGGAGTCGTCTGCGTCGTGAGCGTCCAGCTGCACGAGGCGGAGGCCGTCGATCTCGGCGGTGAGCTCCGGATCCGCCTCCCGCACGACCAGAGTCGACTCGTCGAGGGTGTCGAGCACCTGTCGCAGCTCCGCGATGTGCCGCGTCGGCAGCGCGAGATCTCCGGCGACCTGCGCGAGCGATGGGCGCGGCCCGATCCAGAACTCGCCGATCTCGGGGTTGGCGTAGAACTCGTCGGAGTCGCGTCCCGCGCGCTCCCGGAAGTACAGGGTTGCGTCATGGCCGTTCGCGGTGGGCTCGAGTACGAGCACGCTGCCCGGTTCGGCATCCGATCCCCAGCCGGTGAGCTGGGTGAAGGCGGAGTGCGCGCGGAACGGGTAGTCCGTGTCGTTCGAGCGCTGCTTGAGTCGCCCGGCAGGAACGATGAGTCGCTGTCCCGGATGCCTGTCCGAGATCGCCCGCCGGTGTGCGGCCGCCGAGGCGACGGCATCCCGGGGCCCCGGCACCGTCTCGTCGCGGTCCGCCCACCCGGAGCCGATGTACTCGGCGAACGCGGACGACGCGGGCGTCGTCGAGCGATTCTGGGTGGCGCGCGGTTTCGGCGCATCCGTCGCGGAGGATGCCGCGGGTGCTGCCGTCGCCGCGGCTTCGGTCGAGGAGGTGGCGGTGTCGGACATGCGTCCATTCTCTCGCGTGCGCCCGAATGCGCTTTCGTGTGGACGTCCGCGCACTGTCGCATGGACGTTCGCGCACTTTCGTGTGGAGGTTCGGGCACGCTCGGTGGGTGGAGCGCGGCAATACGATGGTGGGATGGCCGACGACCCACGGGATTTCCGTGCCCCGATCGATCTGCACACGCACTCCAGCGTCTCCGACGGCACCGAGTCGCCCGACGAGCTGGTCCGGGCGGCCGCGGGCGCGGGGCTCGGCACCGTGGCGCTCACCGACCACGACTCGACAGCGGGATGGGCGGATGCCTCGGACGCGGCATCCGACGTCGGCATCACGTTCATTCCCGGCATGGAGCTCTCCACGCGGTATGGCTGGAAGAGCGTGCACATGCTCGCCTACCTCTTCGACCCGTCGGACGAGCCGCTGTCGGCCGAGCTGGAGCGCATCCGCGAGGGACGCAGGAGCCGCGCGGAGACGATGGTCGCCCGGCTGGCACTCGACTACGACCTGAGCTGGGACGACGTCATGGCACACACGGCGGCCGGTGCGACGGTGGGGCGGCCGCACATCGCGGACGCGCTGGTGTCCAGGGGTGTTGTGCCCGACCGGTCGGCGGCCTTCGCGACGCTGCTGCACCCGCGCGGCGGCTACTACGAGCCGATCTATGCGCCGACGCCGCTCGACGGCGTGCGGCTGATCCGTGGTGCCGGCGGGGTACCCGTGCTGGCTCATCCTGCCACCAGGGGCCGCGACGGGATCATCCAGGACTTCTACCTGCAACGGCTCATCGATGCGGGGCTCGCGGGCCTCGAGCTGGACCACAGGGAGAACACCGGCGACGGCAAGATCGCACTGCGCGACCTCGCTGATCGCTACGGACTCGTACTCACCGGATCCAGCGACTACCACGGTGCGGGCAAGCCGAACCGGCTGGGTGAGTACACCACCTCGCCCGAGGCGCTGGAGCGCATCCTGGCGGAGTCCGCCTACCTCGCCCGCACTGCCTGAGGTGCTCGTCGCGCGGTCAGCGAGAAGTCCGCGCGCTACTGCGCCGCAGGCGCGCCGCCAGCTGGACGGCGGCGACGCCGCCGACGCTGCGGAGCGGCGTTGCCGTCGTGGTGCTGGTGGCCCTGGCCGTCGTGGGTGCCAGTGGCGACCTTCTCGGCGCCTGCCGCGGCATCCGCTGCGACGCTCGGCGAACCGGACGCACTCCTGGTGCGACGGCGGTTGCGCGACCGGCTCGACGAACCGGATGCCTCACCCTCGGCCCCCGACTCGGTGCGTGAACGAGGGCGGTCGCTCTTCACCGGCGGGGTCGGCTTGAGACGGCCCTTGGCTCCCTCCGGGATCCCGAGGTCGCTGTAGAGGTGCGGCGACGACGAGTATGTCTCGGTCGGCTCCGGCTGCCCGAACTCGAGGGCGCGGTTGATCAGTGCCCACTTGTGAAGGTCGTCCCAGTCGACGAACGTGACGGCCGTGCCCTCCCGTCCGGCGCGGCCGGTGCGGCCGACACGGTGCAGGTAGGCCTTCTCGTCTTCCGGGATCGTGTGATTGATCACGTGCGTCACGTCGATGACGTCGATGCCGCGAGCCGCGACATCCGTGGCGATCAGCACGTCGCGTTTGCCCGCGCGGAACGCGTTCATGGCACGTTCGCGCTGCTCCTGGCCCAGGTCGCCGTGCACCGCCGCGGCGTTGAAGCCGCGGTCGTTGAGCTCCTCCACGAGCTTCGCCGCAGCCCGCTTCGTGCGGGTGAAGATGACGGTCTTGCCGCGGCCCTCCGCCTGCAGGATGCGCGCGATGACCTCGTCTTTGTCCAGCGCGTGCGCGCGGTAGACGAGGTGCTTGATGTTCGCCTGTGTGAGGCCCTCGTCGGGGTCGGACGCCCTGATGTGGATCGGGCGCGTCATGAACCGGCGGGCCAAGGCCACGATCGGTGCGGGCATCGTGGCGGAGAACAGCATGGTGTGCCGCGTTGCGGGCGTGAGGGAGAAGAGCTTCTCGACGTCGGGCAGGAAGCCGAGGTCGAGCATGCGATCGGCTTCGTCGAGCACCATCTCGCGCACGTGCGAGAGGTCGAGGAGTCGCTGGCCGGCGAGGTCGAGCAGTCGGCCGGGAGTTCCGACCACGATCTGCGCACCCGCCTTGATCTGCTCGATCTGGCCCTCGTACGCCTTGCCGCCGTAGATCGACGCGATCGTGGTGGAGCGGCCCGAAGTGGCCAGCTCGAGGTCTTCGGCCACCTGAATGGCGAGCTCTCGCGTCGGCGCCACGATGAGTGCCTGCACGCCGGGAGCGGGGTCGGGTCCGAGCCGCTGAATGAGCGGGAGACCGAAGCCGAACGTCTTGCCGGTGCCGGTCTTGGCCTGGCCGATGATGTCTTGGCCGGAGAGCGCGAGCGGAATGGTCTGCTGCTGGATGGGGAACGGTTCGGTGATGCCCTGTGCGGCGAGTGCCTGCACCATGTCGGCATCGATGTTCAGATCGGAGAACGTCACGTGTTGTCTGCCTGTCGAAGGTGATGTGGCGGATCGAGGCGATCCGCGTGGCCGCGCCCGCACGGTTCGTCACGTCTTCACTGGGCACGGTGGCCGTCGATCCTGCGCCGACGGCGTGACTAGTCTACTGGCGACTGAGCCTCGGCAGAGCGAGCTCGCTCGCTCTGCCGAGGCGATGGAGTCAGTCGAGCGCGTAGCGCGACTAACGGCCCCCTACACTGGGGTTTCGTGACACCCTGGTTCGCGCGCAGGACGGCGCCGGTCGATGCGCCGAAGCTCAAGCCGCGACGCGAACAGGCCGCGGGGATGCGCGTGGATCTGCACGAGATCGCACCGGATCTGCTGCCTTACCTGGGCCAGGTCGCCTACTTGCAACTGCAGGCCTTCGAGACTCTCTCCGGCGTCGTGCAGAAGGTGCCGTCGCTGACCAGCAAGGAGACGATCTCGCTCGCGGCGGGCGCCGCGCTCAGCAAGCACCAGTCGGTGGTGGCCGAGATCCGCAGGCACGAGGCGGAGCCGGCGGACGTGATGGCGCCCTTCGCACTGGCTATCGACGGGTTCCAGGCGATCACGATCGGCCGGGACTGGCAGGAGACGTTGCTCGCGGTGTACGTGACCGACGGCCTGCTCAGCGACTTCTTCATGCGCCTCGCCCAGGGACTCCCCGGCGACGTCGGACCCCGCGCGGCGACCCTGCTCGGCGCGCAGAGCAGCACGGAGCAACTGGCAGGCATCCTGGAGCTGGAGATCCAGGCGGATGCGACACTCGGCTCGCGGCTGGCCATGTGGGGCAGGAGGCTCGTCGGCGACACGCTGCTGGTGGCCCGCTCGGCATTGAAGCTCTCGGGCAATCAGCGCTCGGACGAGGAGCGCATCGACCCGGTGTTCACCGAGATCATCGGGGCGCACACCCGGCGGATGGACGCTTTGGGGCTCACCGCCTGAGTCCCGTCACTCCAGCAGGAGCTCGCGCAGCCGCTGCTGCACGTCGGGCCCGAGGCCGAGGCCATCGGTGAAATAGCCCTGGATCGTGCCGTACTTCTCGTTCATTTCCGTGAACGCGGCCTGCAGGTATTCCGGTTCGACACGCAGGATGGGCTTGAGCAGTTCGGCATCGCCGCCCCGTTCGGCGAACGAGTCGAGCAGCGGCTTCATGGCATGGCGCAGGTACTCGTTGCTGAGCAAGTAGTCGTGGATGACGGATTCCTTCGGAACACCGAGGAGGTCGAGGAGCGCTGCAGTGGCCCAGCCGGTGCGGTCCTTCCCGGTGGTGCAGTGGTACAGCGCGGGGAGGGTGGCCTCGCGCGACAGGTCGAGGAACAGCGTGCGATAGGACGCGCGGGCGCTCGGCAACGAGACAAGACCTCGGTAGATCTCCTCGAAGATCGCGGGGATATCGGTCTTGGATAGCAGCCGGCTCGCCTCGTCGGGGTGTGCGAAGACCTCGGGAATGCGAGCGGCCGCAGATCCGGGCGAGTCGGCGAGCACGTCGAGGTCGACCTCGGAGATCCCTGGCGGCACCCGATCCGGGTCTTCCCTCCGCTCCGTGGACGTGCGCAGGTCGAAGACCGTGTGCAGCCCGAGCTGTTCGAGCAGCTCCAGGTCTGAAGCCGTCGCGCGATTCAAAGCGGTCGACCGGAAGACGAGGCCGAGTCGCACCACCCTGCCGTCCGTCGTTCGGTAGCCGCCGACATCCCTCAGGTTCGGGATGCCTTCGGTGTGCAACTCAGCGCCGGGCACCGACTCCGTGACGTCGTTCCGGTCGCCGGCATCCGCCTCGCTCACGTCAGGCGCCCGCTGACGACACGCCCGATCGGGTGAGGCGGTGCAGGCGCCGCTCGTCGCCTCTGGTGCGCACCGCTCCCAGCAGCAGATCGATGCCGACGGTGACGACGGCGGTGGCGATGAGCGTGATCCACCAGATCCAGCCGCCGTTCCACTTCAGGCCCGCCCACGTGAGCGCCACCCAGAGAGCGGCGGCGAACCCCGCGCCGAACGCCGGGACGAGCACGCTTCCGTGCGCGTGCCGGTAGGGGAGGGCATAGCGGGCGATGAGGCCGATGATGGCGCCGCCCAGCGTGATGAACAGAAGCTCCATTGCTCTAGGAACGTTACGCGACGAAGCCGACCCGGCGGGACTCCTCGCTGCCGATCTGCACGTAGGCGATTCCGGCGGTCGGCACGATGAAGAGGCTGCCGTGTTCGTCGCGCAGTTCGAGCGTGCTCGCGTCGCTGCCGAGCGCCGCGCTGACGGCCGCCTCTACCTCTGCTGCCGACTGGGTCGACTCGAAGCTGAGCTCACGGGGGGCGTTGACGATGCCGATGCGAATTTCCACCTGGGGTGCCTTCCGACTTGTGATCGCTGGTTCTCAGTCACACTACGGCAGCCGCGCGATCCGTTCCGTGCGGTTCACTGTCGGCAGAACGCCATCGCCCATCGCTCTCGAGTTCAGGTTGATCCAGCGGCTTCACGTCGCTCAGATGGCCCTTGAGAGGCACTCATAATGACCATCTGAGCGACTTGAACGGGGCGGTCGGCGTGTGGCCTCAATCGGATGTCGGCGGCACGTCTTAGCGTGAATCGCGTGATGCACCCGAACCCGATCGTCGCGATCGCTGCAGACCTCGACTCGTCGCAGCGAGCGGTCCTCGCGATGGAGGCGCGGGCATCCGCCGTCGTCATCGGCGCACCGGGCACCGGCAAGACGACGACCCTGGTCGAACTGCTCGCCGATCGGGTGCACCGTTGCGGGTTCGCCCCGGAATCCGTGCTCGCCCTCACGTTCGACCGTGCGAGTGCCACGCGTCTGCGAGACCGGCTCGGCCTGCGGGTCGGCGAGGCGGTGAACGGTCCGCTCGCACGTACCGTGTCGTCGCTCGCATTCGACATCGTGGCTCAGGCGGCGATCCGAGCCGGTTCCGAGCCGCCGACCCTGCTCACCGGGGCGGAGCAGGACGCCGACGTCGCCGCGTTGCTGGCGGGGCACATCGAAGACGCTTCCCGGTCCGCCGGGCCCGCGGCAGCGCCGCAGTGGCCGGAGCATCTGGGTGAGGCGGTGCGCGGTCTGCGCTCCTTCCGCACCGAGTTGCGCGAGCTGATGGCCAGGGCGACCGAGCACGGCGTGACGCCGGAGCGGATGCGCGAGCTGGGCAGAGAGCGCGGTCACGCGGAGTGGGTCGCTGCGGCCGATTTCATCGACGACTACCTGGCATCCATCGCGCAGGCGCGACCCGACCAGCTCGACTCGGCAGAGCTGGCGCGGTTCGCCGTCGCCGCATTGGAACGTGGCGAAGTCAGCGACGCGGTGGCGCGGCTGAGGCTCGTCGCCGTCGACGACCTGCAGGAGGCGACGGAACTCGGCCTGGCGTTGATCGAGGCACTGCGTTCGCGGGGTGTGACGGTGGTGGCGTTCGGCGACCCGGATGCCTCCACGAGCGTCTTCCGCGGTGGCTCGGCCGACGTGGTCGGTCGCTTCGCCGTGGGGATGCCCACCCACCTGCTTCGTGTCGCGCACCGGCAGCCGCCGGTGTTGCGCGACCTCACGCGGAAGGTCACCGAACGAGTGGGCACGGCAGGGGTGGTGGGCCACCGTGGCGCCCTACCGGCGCGGGTCGCGGACGACTCGCTGGATCCGCTCCTCACCATCGAGGCGCCGACACCCGCCCGAGAGTGGGCGGCTGTGGCGCGCGTGCTGCGGGAACGACGCCTCATGAACGATGTGCCCTGGTCTCGGCTGGCCGTCGTGGTGCGCTCCGGCGCGCTGATCGACGGAGTGGCGAGAGCCCTTGCGGTTGCCGAGGTGCCGGTGCGCACGACGAGTGCGGCAACGGCCCTCCGCGACGACCCTGCGGCCAGGGCGCTGCTCGACATCGTCGACCGTGGTATCGGCCGGTCGCCCCTCGACATCGAGTCGGTGACCGCCATGCTGCTCGGTCCGTTCGGGCGCCTGGACCGGCTGGCGGTGCGGCGGCTCCGGGTGG